>Ga0335069_10001586_pt1 | contig 36412 bp, 28 predicted proteins | sample Lox_Sample_11_FD_206714 | JGI IMG/M metagenome (GOLD analysis project Ga0335069, IMG submission 206714) | Soil microbial communities from Loxahatchee National Wildlife Refuge, Florida, United States - Lox_Sample_1.1 | ecosystem: Environmental > Terrestrial > Soil > Wetlands | place: USA... | reverse complement strand
ATACTGGTCGGCCCAGGAAGCAAGCTGGAACGACGTGGACATGAAGAGGTTGAGCTGGCCGTTCGTACCCAAGCTCGTGTCAACGGTGTCGCTCACCTTCGCGATGATTCCCACGGTCAGCGTCAGTGTGGCGCCGCCGATGGCTGCACTGTCGCTGGCACGGATTCCCACCGTGTAATTTCCCGGTGCCACGCTGGGCTGGGCCGCAAAGGTCACCGTTCCGGCATTCCCGGTTCCAGGCGAGACGATTTGGGCAGTAATCCCCGACGGCGCGGAGGCAACGCTCAACGTGACGCTGCCGGAATCGCCACTGGAACGTGTGACGATGACATCGACGACGGCGGCCGTGCCGTCCTGCCATGCGGCCACTTGAGTGGCGGAGAGTTGTACCTGGATGGATGCCGGCGCAGGCGTGGACGCTGTCCCGCTGCCACCTCCACAGCCGGCGAGAGCCAGGATCAGGCTAGCGTGACAAACCCAAAGGACGATTCCATGCTTGCACATGTTCTCGACCTGGCATGGGGGAGATGATACCTGCCCGAGGCTACTCGAGAAATCGGCCAAAGGCAAGGCTCTCACTGATACCGGGGTTAATCGCGGCCAAAGGGAATGGCCAGGATGGACAGCCCGGTGCACAGCGAGCATTCCTGGAGAAATCGGCGCGCACTGGTCATGACAATTGGAGGTCCGACGTGAAATTCGCAGTTCTCAAGAACCTGCGCGACATCGAGGTGAGGGACACCGTCGTGCAAGGCATCGAGGCGGTGGCCTGCACTTTTCTTCTAGTCTACGGATTCAAAGTGGCGGGGAAGCCCGGTGCCATCTGGGCGCTGGTCTCCGCCGTCATCGTTTTGCGGCCCGGGTTTGAGGACTCCCTGCGCGCGTCCCTGGTGAGGATTGCAGCGAACCTCGTGGGAGCTGCCGTGGGTGTGACGTCGGGCCTGCTGCTCGGCACCGGGCCGGGACCCATTGCCCTGGCCCTGTTCGTCGTTATCGGAGTGTGTTACTGGAAGCCCCTGCAAGCTGGCGTGCGGTCGGCGTGCGCAGGAGTCGTCATCGTCATGATGCACGAGGGCCCGGTGCGCGCCGCCGCGCTCGAACGTTTCTCCGCCGTCATAGTCGGATGCCTTGCCGCCATGGCCATCGGCTACCTCGGGCACCAGATCTTCCGGCGAGCATGGATTCGAAATCAGGAAGCCATTGAAGACGCGGACTAGCAGCAGTTGCATTCAGAGGCGCTCAGGCGTATGGTGCGCATAGGGCCAAAATCCAAAACAGAAATTCCCGATAATCCCCAGGCAGGAGAAAACAAATGCCGCTGAAGGACTTTATGGGAGCAGTCAAAGAGAAGGCCGAAGGGCTTGGCGACGTTGCCAAGGGAAAGCTGGATGCATACCTTGACGAGTATAAAAAGGCCATGGCTGTCCTCGAGACGTTTGGGTTTAAGGTCGGGAAGTTTACCATTGGCATGGGGGTTCTCCCGGAAATCCACACGTCTATCTCGGGATCAATCGAGAACATTCGAGAAGACGAGATGAAGAAGGTGATCGAAGAACATCAATCGGAGGCCCTGTTGGTTTCACTGTTGAAGGCTCTGATTACAACCCGACGATGCTGGGAGCATGTCGCGCTCAAGCTGACGGCGGTCACGATGCACGTCACGCTCGGCGTGCCGCCAAACATCGGCGTTGAAGTCCATTAGTCGAATGCCGATTCGCCGTCAATTCATGCTCCTCGACCGATTCCTGCGCAGAGGCGTGCGTTAATTGGAGGTCCAGGGCAAAACCGAGGTTGTGGTGTAGACCTCCGATTTCAACGCGCAAGACGAAATAGGGTCGGGAGATCACATCGATGCCGGGTCCGAAATTCCAGGTTTAATCCGCGCCTGGCGACACAAAGTGCCGCCACGCTCATCTTCCTGCCTCGACGGCCTGCACCGACCGCGCCTTTTGGAGTTCCAGCACAATCTGTTTGGCGATTCCGTGCGTGGCGTGCGGCCCTACCGTGTTAAGACGGTGCGCCTTTGCTTGCCGGGCTGAGTCGAAGACACTGCGCGACGTGGGCTGGCGCAGAGCGGAGCTCTGCGTTTTCGGCAAGCGCGCCAATTCGCTCGGGTCGCACAGCTTCGCTGTGCGCCAGCCCACCATCACCTATGGTGTCGGGACGCAGGGCGCGAGCCGGTGGGGATAGATCACGAGGGCCTTGATTTGCCGGCCTGCGGCATTGACTAATTCCAGGTGCCAGCTATCCGGTTTCAAGAGCGGTTCCGGCAGCCGCACGGTGAGTTTGGTAAAGCTGGAAATCTCACTATGGAGAATCTGCGACAGGCGCGTGAGCTGATCCCGGTCGCGAACCGTGTCGCGACCGGGAAAGAAGACCTGACTATTACCACCTGTCGCAATGGCCAAGTCGCGCAAACCTGACGGGCCTGGAGATTCTTCGGGAGTCCGTTGCCGGGTAAACACATCAGGCGAAGCAAGAAGGGAGTACACTCGGACGCCAGCCGATGCCAAAAGAGCAGTGACCCTGGATTCACGGGATCGGCTAGCGTTATCGCCGCCGTCAGACACCAAATAAATCGCGTCGCCCACGCGGGGCTTCTTCAGCAGACCTATGGCGCTGACCAGAGCGTCCTCGAGTGCGGTCATTCCCTCGCCCAAATCTTCCCGATCAGGCGTTTGGAGCCTGAAGACCTCCGTCAGAAGAGCGGTTCGGCTCTGGCCAAAGTCCATGTGGTCTTCGATATGGCTCGCGAAAGTCAATAATGCAAGCGAGTCGGCCGTTGGCGCCAGCGAGACAAAATCTTGTACGAACTTGAGGCTCCAGGCCAGCTTGCCGGGCGGTTCACTCATGCTTCCGCTCACGTCGATGAGAACCGCAATGCGGCGCGGGCCCGAGTCGTATGTCGCTGACGTCACATGGACGAGTTTCTTCCCCACGCTCGCCCGAAAGTCCACCGCCTTGAGGGTAGTGACCTGATCTCCCCCCTCTGTAAAGACGTTCACGGGGATCGTGCGGTCAAGACACGCATCCGCCTCAGCGGCATGCGCGAGGAAACCGCTGAGCAGGACTGCTACCCAGAGGAGACGTTGAAGCAAGCACTGTCCGGTCAAGAGGCGGGTCCCTCCTGAACCCAGTCCGCGGATGGCCGGATACCTCCCGCCGGCCATCAATGCACGGCGCACATACGGCCGCAGAGCTTCACTCTGCGCCGGCCCGCCCTACGGTTCCAGCGGCCACAAGTTTACGGTTCCAGCCTCGACATCCAGCTTTCCCCCCGGCTTGTAGAGGGTGCTGCCGCTCGCCAGCAGCTTGCCGTCCGGGGAGAAAACGAGCGATTCGACGACGCCCGGCGGACCCTTCAGCCTTCGCTTCACGGCACCCGAGGTCACATCGAGCAAGTTTATCTCTCCGGGAGCCTCACTGAAACCGCTGCCGACGGCCACGGTTTTGCCGTCAGGTGAAAAGGCAACCGAATACGTGGAGTCCGCGTCGAGCACTCGCGTGGCGCCGGAAGGAATGTCGAGCAAACGAATACCTCGGTTGAGGTCCAAGCCGGTAACAGCCAGCAGTCCACCCCGGGGGGAAAATGCCACGCGCGCCACCTGGCCCCCAGATGGATCACCCGTCAGGGTTTGCTTTAGTGCCCCGCTCTGCGGATCCCACAACTTGACTGTGTTGTCGCCACTGCCACTCGCCAGGATGGTGCCGTCGGGTGAGAACGACAGTGAGAAAACCGCGTCGGCGTGTCCTTTGAGGAATCCTCTCGGTTTCCCTGTCGGCATTTCCCACAGTTGGAGGTTGTCTTCGGGGTGCTCGTTGGACCTGCCCCCCGACGCCAAGAGTCTACCGTCGGGGGATATTGCCAGGGCAAAGACGCCGTTGGCCGTGTGGAGGGTCTTCTTCAGATGGCCGGTGCTTATATCCCAGAATCTTATGCTGTTGTCCCACCCGCCGCTCACAACCGTCTGGCCGTCCGCCGAGAACACTACGGCGCAGGACAGACAATCCTGTCCGGTGAGAGTGCGCAGCAATTCTCCCGATCGAACGTCCCAAAGCTTTACGGTGTTGTCTCGACCGGTACTCGCCAGCAGATTTCCATCCGGCGAGAAGGCAACGGAGTCAACTTCCGCCGTGTGGCCTCGCAGGGTTCGGACCGCCGGGGTTTCCACTGGAAGGAGTGGGGCGGACGCGTCGCTTGTGAAGTGGCCGTTGATTCGCGCGGTAGCGTCCCTAAGCATGAGACCCGTGACCGCGGCCACCACAGCCAGGAGGACGAATCCGATCCACCGTGGTGCTCCCCGCTTGCGTCCCGCCAGATACCATCCACCCGCCACGAGGCCGACGAGGATTACATCCAACCCCGCAACCCCCCGCAAGCCGTAACCTCCAAGAGCGGTGAAGATGCCCACGACGAGAGTGTAGACCCCAACCATCACCAGAAGACGCCACCCCGCGGACCAGCGCCGCATCCACGACTCCGCAACCTCAGGCTGGCTTTCCGGTAGGGCCTGACCCGCCGGCAAGGGACTCGCCAGCTTTGTTGTCACCGCTAGATCCGCAGCCGGGAAATTGCCTTGCGCTTCGCTCTCAAGGCGCACCAACTCGTCGATCAACGCCTGAGCGGACGCGGGGCGGTCCTGCGGCTGCTTCGCCAGACAGCTCATCACCAAGCGGCAGATTGAATCAGGAAGCTGCAAATCCGGGCGGACTTCCGAAAACGGGCGGGGAGGCTCAAAGGCTTGGGCGTGCAGCAAGGCTAGTGTCGTGTCGGCCTTGAACGGCAGTTCGCCCGTCAGCATCTGGTACATCACAACGCCCAGCGAGTAGAGGTCCGAACGCCCATCCAGCTCGTCACCGCGCTTGCCAAGGGCTTGCTCCGGCGACATGTATTGCGGCGTGCCCATGACCATGCCCGTGGACGTCAGGGTCATGCCCGAGGCATCGCTCTGCCGCACTTCCTTGAGCTTGGCGATACCGAAATCGAGCACCTTGGCTTGCTCGCCCTGCGGGCCCCCGATCAATACGATGTTCTCCGGCTTGATGTCGCGATGCACGATCCCAAGCTGATGGGCCGCTCCCAGCGCCGCGGCCACCTGCTTCGCGATCGCGCCCACGCGCCCGACCGGCATCGGCCCCGTCTCCTGAATCAACTGCTTCAGGCTTCGCCCCTCCACGTATTCCATTACGATGTAGGGCCGCCCATCTTCGGTTTCGTCGATGTCATCCACACGTACGGCGTTCGGATGTTGCAGGCGGCGCGCCAGAATGGCTTCCCGCTCGAAGCGCTTGGCGAAATCCGGGGTGTTCGCCACGTCCGGATTCATCACTTTCAGCGCGCACCGCTCCTGCAGGCGCAGATGCACCGCTTCATACACGGTGCCCATGCCGCCTTGGCCAACTTTGCGCATGATGCGGAACTTCCCGCGAATCACCATCCCTTCAGTCCACGCGCCCAACTCAACCAGGGCCGCGCTATCGCGAGGGCAAACCACGTAGTTTTCAGGGTAGATCGACTGGCACCGAGGACAACTTTTCATCGTGGACACGTCCTTTCGCAGCGCGCCAATATATCACTCAGGCTAGATGGCTGGTGAAAGAGATGCGGCGGGTCGGCAATTCATCCAGACCGCCGTGCCGGTAGGGGGGCAGAAGGCTTCCGGCTGTTTTGCGCGGGGAAACACACCTTTTGGCGAAACTTCAGGTCAGAGGCCGGTCAAGTGGCAGGTTGGCGCAGAGCGCAGCTCTGCGCTTTCGGCAAGCGCGCCAATTCGCTCGGGCCGCACAGCTTCGCTGTGCGCCAGCCCACCCGACCTGCGAGCGCCCCTTACGTGGCTCCACAAGGTGAGGTCGGAGCGCAGTAGCGGGTAGTGTCTCAGTTTGAATTTGGGGCTGGCCTTGCACAGGGGCGGTAGCCGCGCTACTGGAGATTACAGTTGTTCAGGGCTCGGCAGGTCTCCGTCGGCGACGAAGAACTGGACTACTCTCCCGCAGTGCTCGCAGAGGGCACACCTTTCATCTCGCCCCGGGCTAGGCGTGCGGGAGACACTGAATACCCGCAAGCAGTCTTCGCAACCGAGGATGTAGTGGCCGTCCCGATCCCATCTTGCCTGAACCGGTTTGTTGTCAACGTGCGGGGGAGAAGTCCTTAGCGGAGGTTTTCTGAGCAGGTGTGATGCGTTCTCCAAGAGCGGCTCAAGTCCGGATCCATTCTTGTGGTAGTAAGCGTCGGCGGGCAGTCCTTCGGGCATCTCATCGGCGGCGGCAGCGCTGATGAGAATAACGGGTATTTGAGGGAAGCGTTTGCGGACCACACGAAGAAACTCAGCCCCTGACATGCGGGGCATGTTGAGATCGGAAATAATCAAGTCCGGAGCTCCGGCGCGGAGTTTCCCAATCGCATCCAGACCGTCAACCGCCGCCCGAACGACATACCCCGCAGCCACCAAGTATCCGGAGATAAGCCCTCGGATAAGAGGTTCGTCGTCTACCAACAAGACCCGGCCGCTTAGTTGTCCCAGCATGGTCGCCCCCTGCGCATCCCAAAAACGTGAACGGTATCATCCCGCCCCAGGGCGAAGGCTGTCTGTTCAATATTGCTCAGCCGGACTTAGAGCGTTTTCGGTTCAAGTGTTTGCAGTTCCGATACCGCTGAATGGCTCTTTCTTTAAGAAAGAACCGACTTGTACGACTTCAGCCTGTCAACAAATCAGCCGAAAACGCTCTAGTCCTTCACGAGCAGGACACGGCGCCGCCCCGCGCGCTGGCGCCGAGCGTGGCTCTGGAGAGCGCCGGGATGAACCGGCAGAAAGCCAGCAGCGCGGACCGCCACGTTTGCGGTCCGCGTCTCTTCAGTGGATTGCCGAGGATTGCGCTGCGTGCGGACATGGATGAGGGTTGCATAGGTCCTGGCCGCTGGTTTTCAGGATGTATGTCTCTTAGCGCCATTCGGCCCGCGAAAGTTCATGAAAAACCACTCCTCCATGACAGAACTCGTGGTGAGCCTAAGTCGTGTGATTTCAACAACGGTTGCTCGATGCCCGAGGGGTTTTCGACCCTGCGACGTTTGGAACGTGGCGCCCCGGCCGCCGGCGGGGTAGGGCCGAGCGGTTCTCGGCCCCAGTGCGGACGCCGTCTGCCCCTACATCGGTTGACGCCCGATGTGCGAGAGACCTGGGCTGGCGCAGGGCGAAGCCCTGCGGCTCGCTGATCGAGAGACGAGTGCCACCATCAAAACGCACGGCGGCGCCGTGCGCCAGCCCAAGCCGTTCATAGTGGTGAGAACCCAGCCCCCTCTTCTTGTATCGACGGGTGACGCATACGTCCCAACTGCTCTTCGTCAGGACGTATGCGATTCCGGAGCGGATTGTATTTGGGCACCCACGGTTGGCTGGCGCAGGCCGCGGTTCGGTGGGGTCTGTGATTCGCCCGGCGCGTGCCTGCCGTGAAGGGCCCACGGCAACGAAATCGTGCCTTGGCAACCAAAACACGGACCGCAAGGCGGCTAAGCTACGAGGCACCAGACGGCACCGCCTGCGGCCCTCGCGCCACCCTGATGTCTTGACAATTATTAGTATTTATGTTAAGCGTTATAGCTGATGGATTGGCTTATGGTGTTGCTCTCTCCCGCAAATCCCGCATCGACTCCGTTCGAGTGCGACCGGAATCGGTTTGATCCCGAGAACTTACTGAAAAGAAAAGCAGTTAAGGCTAGAATGGCCGACGTCTCGGGTTTCAGCCATGACGACAAGCCATTGATTATTAACGACATAATCGAGTCCTGGCGACGAGAAGAGGGCCGCGAAAAAAGGGGGCCCCAAAATGCAGGATGAACCCCAGAAAATGTTGATAAAACACAACTTAAAAATACAACTTTTGGAAATAGGCCCCAAACCCGAGAAGTACATGAAAAATAAGGCAGTTATCGCCGAGAACCCGAGAAGTTGTTAAAAAGAAAGGAGTAACTCACCGTCAGCGTACTCCGGGAGGTTGGTTCTTGGCGTGGTGTCACGGGGCGGGCGCACGGCCGTGCGCCCCTACGGCGTTGCCGCCATGCGGGCGGCTGGCGGAAACGGTCTCCGGCGGTGGGATCTGTGATCGTCGTACGCCGCCGCAGGGAGCGATTTTCCGTAGGGGCAGACCCACGTGTCTGCCCAACGGTCCCGCGTCGCGGGACAGGGCTCACAGGCCAGTGCGCCCCCACTCAACCGGCGGCATGGCGCAAAGCGCCGTTGACCGGCTGCGTGGGATCGCAACAATGCGAAGCGGAATGGGCCAATCTGCTGCGTGCAATGCTCTGAGTTTGGTGGTCGCGTCGGCTTCCAGCCACACTAGAGCCGCCAAGATGCCGGCACTGCGTTCAGATTAGAACGTCACGCACGCGTTTGACGATGGCGCCATCCTTGTGCTCTGATGGTGCCCTCATTCCAGCCGGGAGGGGATCATGCGAGCTACTAGATTGGGAACGATAATCGGCTTGCCCGTAGTCGTGGGAGCCTTCGTGGCAGTATCCCTTTGGGCTCAGCAGAACGCACCGGTTCCTCAGTCCGATACCTGCACGGTAGATGCGGACGGCACGGCGCACGTCACGCGCGTCGTTCCCGTGCCTAAGACCATCAGTCCCGAAGCGCAGCGGTTCATTTCGTGGCCGGGGCCTGCGGGTCCCGAACCCTCGCTGGCCGAGCGGCGCGCACAAACGGATAAGTTCCGGATCGGCCGGGCAGCCGAAGCGCGGAAGCTCTATCCCGTAAACATCCAGGAGAAGACTATCGGCGGCGTGCGCTGCGATGTGATCACGCCGCAGACCGTGCCGGCGGATAAGCGCGACCGTGTGCTGATCAACGTGCATGGCGGGGGCTTCAATTCGGATTCGGGATCGCTCGTCGAAGGCATCCCCATCGCTTACCTCACGCAGACGACGGTGGTCTCGGTCTACTACCGCCTGGCTCCCGAGCATCCGTTTCCAGCGGCAGTCGACGACACGGAAGCGGTCTATAAGGAACTACTGAAGACTTATCGGCCGCAGCGCATGGGCCTGTTTGGAACCTCGGCGGGCGCCATCTTGACTGCTGAGGTCGCGTCCCGGTTGCGCCGGGATGGCTTGCCGCTCCCCGCCGCCTTGGGCATCTTCTCTGGAATGGGCGACCTCAGCCAGCGCGCGGATTCTGAGGCGCTGTTCACCATCTGGGGATGGCAGGGGCACCTCGACCCGCCGTCGAAACACCCTCACCTCGCTGATTACGTTGGAGGCGCTGATCCCAAGGATCCCGTGCTCTCGCCGCTCTACGCGGACCTCGACGGTTTCCCGCCGGCGCTCTTCGTCACCAGTACGCGCGACCTGTTGCTGAGCGGGACGACGATCCTCCACCGGGCGTTCTTACATGCCGGCGTCGACGCGCGACTGGTGGTCTTCGAAGCGCTGCCCCACGCCTTCTGGTATGACTATCATCTGCCCGAGACGAAAGAGGCGCTCGACCTCATGGCCAAGTTCTTCAACGAGAAGTTGGGCAAGTAGCTAAGAGCAGTGATCAGTGGCCAGTGATCAGATTGCTCTTGTGTCAGATTGCTCACAGTCAGATTGCTCTTGTCGACAGCCCTGGGGAAGGAGCGTAGAATCTCCAGTAGGCAAGGAAACCGGAGCAGATGACTCGTGACGATTACGATTCACCCGGAGATCGAAACTAAACTCCGCGCTCGAGCGGAGGCTGAGGGGCTAACTGTTGAAGCGTACGTAGAGCGTCTGGTCTGCGCTGACCAGCGGGCGCGGGAGACGCTCGAAGCTTTGGCCCTGGAAGGCCTTAATTCTGGCGAGCCGATTCAAGTCGGGCCGGATTATTGGAAAGACAAACATCACCGTTTGGACGAGCGCCTGAAAAAGGCCAGTGCCTGGTGAGTGCTCGCTATCTGCTTCGCCCCAAGGCGGATCAGGACCTCGACGAGCAAGCTTTCTATCTTGCCACCCACGCCACCCCTGAGGTTGGTCACCGATTTCTCTTCGCTGCCCACTGCACGTTTTCTTTGCTCGCAACGCAGCCTGAGATGGGATGGCATTGTCACCACCAACGTTCAGATCTTTCGTCCTTGCGCGTTTTCCGAGTCTCGGGCTTCAAAAAGATGTTGGTCCTCTATCGTCCGCACCCTGACGGAGTGGACATTCTTCGAGTCGTTCACGGCTCGCGAGAGCTCGATGCCTTGTTGCGTCGCGAAGGTGTTGACTGAGGGAGAGTAGGTACGTAAGGCGGGGGGGATCTCATTGCGCCGCTCCGCGCCAGCCTGTCTGCTATAGACGAGTGAAACGCTAACCACCAGCAGTTGGCCACTAACCACTAGCCACTGTCCACTGCCGTTGTCAGTGCTCGGCGCCCGGGGTTTTCGCTTCTTGCGCTGGCTTTTCGGCGGCCGGCGGCGGGGCACTCAGGGCCGCGTGCAGGTTGGGCATGGCGTCGAACGGTTTTGCATAGTCGTTGCGCGCGTTCCAGAACATGAAACCCACGCCGCCTTGCTGATGCGCCACGCGCACCTGGGTCAGGATGTACTCGGCTGAATAGCTCTTGGTGTGCCAACCGAACGCTTGGAGCCAGGGGCGCAGCACCACCGTCGTGCCCTTGGTGGCCAGTTCGAACCGCTGCATGGACTCCGAGATGAAGTGCTCGGGAGCATCGCCGGGCGTGCTATAGCCGTCGAAGCCGAAGAAGTGCGAGGGATAGATCATGGGACACATGACGTCAGCATGGCGTGCCAAGTCCGCGATGTTCTGCCCCGTGTGGTTCAAGTCGACCGGCCTTGCCCAGGCCATCACCCCAAAGACATCGATGGAGAACAATGCTCCCTGAGCGTGGAGCATCTCTTGCGCGCGCGCGACAAAGTCGGTGATGACCTTGGAGCGGGACCAATCCGGGTGATCCTTTTGATAGGCAAACTGGGCGTCGGCCTGATCGCCTTCGGCAGGGAAGCGCACGTAGTCAAACTGCACTTCGTCCGCGCCGGCGTTGGCCGCCATGCGAGCCAAGTCCAGATTGTATTGCTGCACCTCGGAATTGGAAGGGTCCGTCCAAACCAGCTTGCCGTTCTCGCGCCAGGGTTTGCCCGTAGCGCGGGAATGGACTGCCATCTCCGGGTAGTTCTCCACCATGTGCTCGTCACGAAACACCGCGATGCGCGCGACGGCATGCAAACGGAGCGTGTGCAAGCAGTGGATGAACTTAGGGAGATTACGAATGGTGATTTCGCTGGTCCCCGAGTATTGATGTTCAAAGGGCGTATGCACCAGCCCATCGAAATCCTTGACGTCGAAGACAACGGTGTTGCCGCCCGCATCCTTCCAGCGCTGGATCAAGTCGAGACCGTAGCTGCTGCCCGCGGAGTAAGCCGTCAGGTAGATTCCCTTGGCGAGGAAGTCTCGCGGCGTCGGCTGGGGCTTGTCCAGAATCGGTTCGAGAGGAATACCCGGAATCATGATCTGGACGCCGGGTTGCAGCCGGTTGCCCGTGAGGGTGTTCGCCTGGCGAACGGCAGACTCAAGATCCGACCGGCGCATATAGACGCTGCCGGGCAAATAGTGCGCGACGATGGTGCCCAGACTCTCATTCTTTTTCACGAGGTGTGGCACCGACTGTGTGCCCGCCGGAGGAACAAAAGCGGCGGGGGACGCTGCCGCGCCCGGAGGGCTTCCAGCCGCCTCCGGTGCCGCCGCGCCTGGAATGCGTGCAACGCTGGCGCCTGTTCCCATCGCAGTCGCTCGTGATCGACCGGCCCGGACGGCCGAACCCCAAATGCGTGTGCCCAATGCCAAGGATCCAACAGCCAGACCGACCACCACGATCAAGGTTAACCAGAAACGTGAGCGCATAAATTGAATGGGTCCGCTTCCATAAGAGCATTGACGGCTCGCTCTCCAAGGAGCGGCAGCCGGTAACCGCGGCGGTCTGGCGCAGGCAGTGCGTTGCCCAGCATCGCGAGTGGTTCCTAATAATACCAAGCAAGAGTGGGGCCAAAGTGCCATGCCCTCAGGCGGGAATTGCAGGGAGCTGATTGCTGATGGCAGGTGTGGAATTCGCCCTGTTGCGCGAAAATGCGAGAGTTGGGACTTTGTGTCTTAACCGGGTGTTTAAGGTGTCTCAACTTCGACAACGAGACGCCGGGCGTATTGAGGACAATGATTGACCTTGCGAATATGTGATTTGTGGTTCTTCGAGATCGCACCAATCTGCTCTTCGTGTCCTCCGTGTTGAATCCTACCGGACCACGGAGGACACCAAGAGGCAGTTTTGCCTCGGCGCTTACACCCAGAACATCTCGGGGTGGTTCGTGGGTCCGTCGAGGTGGCCGACGAGTCGCTTTTCGAGCCCCGGACCGGAGACGCCGACGTCTTGGCGCAGGCGGGCCATCTCCGCTTTGCTGTAAGGAGTAAAGGTGCGCGCGACCTCCACGTTCTGCTCAAGCATCTCGACCTTGGGCATTCCGGCGACCGCAGCCGAGACCGGCAGGCTCATGGCGAAGCGCAGCAGCGTCTTGGCATCGGTCTTGCCGGCTTCCGAGCCAATCAGGAACTCCTGGCCGTAGACCTTCATGGCGATGATGCCCAGGCCCTTTTTGTTAGCGGCGGCGAGCGCAGTCTTCTCAAACTCGCCGTTGCCCGAGGGGTTCAATGCCATCTGCACGCAGTCGAGAGGATGCCGCTCGATGGCCTGCGCCATGACCGGCCCGTTCGTGTGGCTGGTCATGCCAATGAAGCGAGCCATCTTCTGTTCCTTGGCTTCGAGCAGGCCCTTCAGGGCTCCATCGGGCGCTTCGATTTTAGCCAGATCGTCAGCGCGGCCGAGGCTGTGGATGTGCACGAGGTCCACATGATCGGTCTGGAGGCGCTTGAGGCTGGCTTCCAGGCGCGCAAGGAAAGCGTCGCGCGTGCGGTCGGGAATCTTCGTGGCAAGCCACACTTCCTTGCGGCGCGTGGCCATAACTTTGCCCACGCGCGTCTCGCTCTTGCCGTCGCCGTAAGAGTAGGCGGTATCCACGTAGTCGATGCCCAGGTCGATGGCGTGGTTGAGGACCGACAACGCTTGGTCCTCGTCCTCATACATCAGGAAGCGGCTGCCACAGCCAAATGCGAGGATCGAGACTTTGGCACCCGTCTTCCCCAGAGTGCGATGGGGCAACTTGTGAGCGCCCGTCGCGGCCGAGGCGAGCGAGCCGAGCCAAGGCAGGCTAGCGCCGGCCGCTCCACCGAGGGCTAAGTTCTCCAGAAACTTGCGGCGTGAAACATCGTTACTCATAACTACTCCTCATCTGTCATCCGGAAGGTCCTTTGCTTCTTCAGGATGACCAGTCTCGAAGATTCTCGGGGCCCCAAATTCCCAACATACTACGGAAGGGACTTTCATTGCTGTCATCACTGAGCGCCGTGGACCCGCGGCCGAGGTATAAGGGGCTCGGCTCAGGATCGCAAGGGCGCACGGCCGTGCGCCCCTACGCTTATTGCGCGCTGGCCGGTTGCACCACGGCGCCGGGTTTGCAGCCCGCATCATCGGATGTGAGCCGGACGTCAGTGAAATCACCCATTTCGTCGAACGATCCCAAGCCAACCTTGCCGCAACTGAACGTGTGATCGACGACGGAGAAATGCGGCTGCACTTCGTCATCTACAAAGACACGGATGGAGCCCGAGCTCACCTGGCGTTCCACACGCACCTTGTGCCAGTTCATGTCGGGCAGTGCGGGTGTAGCTTCGATGCCCGCGATGCGCCGCCGGGGCGCGCCGTCCACCAGGAAGATTCCGTTATGAACGTCCACCTTCGCGCCGGGATCCTTCGAAAGGTGTGTGTAATAGAAATGCAGCGTGTCGATGTAATTGAAAACCATCAGGAGGGAACTGCCCTCGGTCCGCCGCACGCGCGCCTGAAGGGTGAAACTTCCCACGTTCACACCTTTCAGCAGTGCGAACTGCACCGGGCGGCGCGGGACCAGCGGCTCGCGCATGCGCAGCATGTGCAGGAAATGCAGCGGCCCTTCGGATTTGATAGCCCAATCTTCGGGGTAAGGGAACTGCCAGGCATCGAGCTTGCCGGAAGAGAAGTCCTCGTGGCACTTGAGGGAACGAATTACGGGATTCGCCTCCACGTGCGAGACGAGAACCGCCAAAAGCGCCGTACAGAAAAGGGCAAGAAGGAACTTGTATGTGGATCGCATGGAAGCCTCATGAGCCGTTGGTTGTGGCCAAGGACAACTTATAAGACTTTTTGGGTTGCGGCAAGAGCTTTTTCATTTGCGGTTTCACTTCTTGAAACCAAAAGCACTCTCTCCATCAGGCTGTGCGCAAAGTCCCAGCGGTCAGCCACCTTATGAGGGGAATGACTTGCTTGGCTCACCCAGCCCATCGCGCTTGCTGCCGTGGCCCCGGCAGGGGCCGACCGTGAATAGCCGCAGGTTTCAATCTGCGGACCGCGGGTCCGGATGAACGGCCCAACCCTGGAGGGGTTGCCCGTGCCGAAAGTCGGCCCCTGTCAGGGCCGGCCCCCCCTTGGCCTTGGCTTCCGCAGGTTTCACCTACGGCCACTCACGGTCTCCCGCGTCGCGGGAGCAACGGCGGTCTTCCTTCATGCTCAGGCGCTCGCCGGGGTGAGTCAAGGAAGTCATTCCCCTTATGAGGACGGCCCCGCGGCCAGAGCCGCGGAATCCTCCTGTTCAGCGATCCACGACATCACGTTGGCCGGGGGGCGTTCGTGGCGACGTTCGTTGGCCATGAAGGTCATCGCGGGGGCAACATGCTTGAAGAATTGCTTGTAGCTTTCACAAAGGTAATTCAATCCGGGTTCTCCATCCGGCGTCGAGACAAACCGATGCTTGGGGCACTCGCCGTTGCAGGCAAAGCGGACCTCGCATTCGCGGCAATAGCGTGGCAGGGAGGTAAGCTTATCCTGTCCAAAGGCGCGCTGCTGCGGGGAGTTCACCAGCGGACGCAGGGGCTGCTCCAGGATGTTGCCCAACTTGTTTTCGGGGTAGACGTAGTGGTCGCAGGAGTAAAGGTCGCCATTGTGCTCGATCGCCATAGCAGCGCCGCAAGTGGGCCGGAAAACGCACAAGCTCGGGACCAATCCCATCCAGCTCTCCAAGGTGACGTCAAACAACTGGACGTAGTAATTCCCCACGTCGTTGCGCACCCATTCGTCGAAAATGGTGCACAGGAACGTGCCGTATTGCCGCGGTTCCACCGACCATTCGGAGACCTGCGCTGTCTGTGTGTCGCGCGGGGAAATGAGCACCAGACCGTGGGGGCTCGCAGCCTCGGCCACTCGTTCCACGATGGGAATGAACTGCATGAATCGCGCGCCGATGCCTTTGAGAAATCGATACACACGCAGCGGGTGTTGGGAGTTCTGCCGGTTCACGACGGCGAGGGCGTTGAATTCGACCTGGTGTTTCTTGAGGACCCGCAAGCCGCGCATCACGCGGTCAAACGTGGGCACGCCGCCTTTGTCCACGCGATAGAAGTCATGGAGTTCCGCCGGACCGTCGATTGAAATCCCAACCAGGAAGTGATTCTCGGCCAGGAACTCGCCCCAGGCGTCGTCCAGCAGGACGCCGTTCGTCTGGAAAGCGTTTTCAATCTTTTTCCCGTGAGCGTACTTGTTCTGGATGGCGACGGCCTTGCGAAAGAAGTCCACGCCCAACAAGGTGGGCTCGCCTCCCTGCCAGGCAAAGGTGATGGCGGGCGAATCCTGAGCCTCGATGAACTGAGAGATGTACGCCTCTAGAACCGGGTCAGGCATGGCCCAATCGTGTTTCTTGCCGTAGAGGTTTTCCTTCTCCAGGTAGAAGCAGTAGCGGCAGTCCAAATTGCAGATCGGACCTACCGGCTTGGCCATGACGTGAAAGGCCGTGACGGCCTTCGCCCGGTTCTTGTGGCGCTTGCTCATAGGTCAAAAGGAAATCACGGAAGCAGCGACTTCATCCCCACAACACTGATCGTCTCATTGCAGGCGTGGAGATGTAAAGCGCTGCCTGGGCGGTCTTTTGCGGCAGAATCCGGCGCGTAACCAAGAAGATGCCGTGCGACCATTGGGGAAGAACCGAGCTTAGCCTACAGGAAACCTGCCTGTGGCGTGCCGGGTGTGAGGTAGACTAGGCGAGGCCGTTAACTCTCCCTCTCGTCGAGGAGGGGCGGTGGGTCAACCATCAACCCCGCAGGAGAATCGGCCTCTGCACCCTCTTCACGTACCGATGAGGGAATCAACTTCTATGGCTAATTCGCGAAAACCCGATCTGACTGACGTCATCAGTGCAATCCCCTATCGCATGGCGCTCGCGGGCGGTTGGATCGATCAGCCCTTTGTATCGCAACACAACCCCGAACCGCCCGGATCCATGGTGGTCGTGGGGCTGGAGCCTAATTTCCGCTTCATGGATCGGAGCGGCATGGCTACCAGCACGCGCGAAGTGGCGCGCCGTCTTTGGAACGGCGCGTTGCCGAAGCGCGATCCCAGGGAACTCGTCCGTGTCCTGTACGAAGCGGAGAATCAGGGGAAGCCCGAGCCTTCCGGTTCGCAGGATATGGCGGGCCTGATCATCCCTGGCGTCAGCCGCCTCGATTATGATTTTGCCTGCGAAGGTGGCTTTTTCCCCGCGCACATCGAAACCAACCAGGATCCGCAGGTAGCACACTGGCTGGAAGATGTGGTGCACGTCCTGCCCGTGGCGCAGCGCCCGGAGAACTACAGCCCGCTGAGCGAAAAGCGCTTGGAGAGGGATTGGATACGCCGGCTGGGCCAATCGGGGAAAGACTGTTTTGCGGCGATTCTGGCGAAGGACCTCGGCGCGCTGGGCGCCTCGTTGAATGAGTGCATGGCGTGTTGGGAAGCGATCCTGCCCGGCACCGTCCGCCATCCGGCCATTCACGTCGATCTCTTGGGCCTGCTGCGCTATTACCAATCCCGGTATGCGGGAGCCATGTATTCGGGTTGCGGCGGCGGCTATCTCTACGTGATTTCCGGGGAGCCGGTTCCGGGCTCGATCCGGGTGACGGTGCGGCTGCAAGCGGCGGGTGCGAAATGACGCAGACCGCGATCGTCACGGGAAGTTTTGACAATCTGGGTTCCAAACACATCCGGTTTCTGGAGGAAGCCTCGAAGTTTGGGAAGCTGGTGGTAGCACTGTGGTCCGATGAAACCGTGCGGGCCCTCGAGGGGCGTTTGCCGAAGTTCCCTGAACGCGAACGTGAGTATCTCGTTGGGTCGCTGCGCTTTGTCGATCACGTCACCTTGGTCAGGGGAACGACCGAGCGCGAAACGCTTCCGGAACTTGGGACGTCGGGACCGGCGGTCTGGGTGGTTGGGGCGGCCGCAGATACACCTGCCAAGCGAGTCCACGCACAGTCGTTGGGTCTCGACTATCATGTTCTGAGAGACTCTGACCTTGAAGGCTTCCCGGTGCCGCCGTTTAGTCCTCCTGCTCCCGATTCCGGGACGAAACGCGCCATCGTGACGGGCTGTTTCGACTGGTTCCATTCCGGCCATGTGAGGTTCTTTGAACAAGTCGCAGCTTTGGGCGATCTCTACGTTGTAGTGGGGCACGACGCAAACTTGCGGCTGCTCAAAGGTGACGGGCATCCTCTATTTCCGCAGGAAGAACGACTGTACTGTGTGTACGCCGTCCGGTCGGTGCACCAGGCGTTGCTCTCAACGGGTCATGGCTGGATGGACGCGGCACTCGAAGTTGACCTGATTCGGCCGCATTTCTACGTCGTGAATGAAGACGGCGACAAGCCCGAAAAGAAAGCCTTTTGCAGAGAGCATGGCATCGAGTACGTTGTCCTGAGCCGCGTGCCTAAGCCGGGCCTACCGCGGAGGCAAAGTACAGACCTCCGGGGTTTCTGAAGGCTGGCGTTTGTCACGCTGAATGCGTTTGGTCATCACATCGCAGCGGCGCACGGCCGTGCGCCCCTACAACGTACGTTCGAGGGTGACGGTATAAACAGCCGCTTTCTCACAACTTTCCAGGGAACTCTCACAAAGCAGAGGTCAGGGCGTGGTCTGTGCCAAGCGAGAGTACCAACGGAGAGTTGACGAACCCCTTACTGTGCCGTAGGATGCTACCGCCTCGGAGGTCAGGCCACACTTGCGCAAACTCTTTGGTGCCGTTTTACTGCTTGCCTGTTTAGGCCCTGTGTTGAAGGCCCAGGATGCCGATCCCGTACTCGGCGCGATGAAGGCGGAACTGGCGCGATCCCAGCAAACTTTCAAAAGTCAGTCCGTTCAACCTTACTTCCTGAGCTATGAGATCACCGACGACCAGGTTATGAGCGTCGCCGGGACTTTTGGCAAGCTGCAAGGGAGCGGCCAGAGCCGCAGCCGCCAGTTGGATATCGACCTGCGTGTGGGGAGTCCCAAGCTCGATAACACGCATGCGACGCGCGAGGGACGGGACGACGGCCCCTCGGGCCTTTATGTTCCGATTGAGGCGGACGCCGCCGCCTTGCGGTCGATTCTGTGGCGGCAGACCGACCTTGCGTACAAGCGGGCCACCGAACAACTTGCCAGGATCAAGACTGACGTGCAGGTGAAGGTTGAACAGGAAGACAAGTCCGGCGATTTCTCCGCTGAGCCTGCCGCCCACCATCACGATGAACTGCTGACCTTGTCGGTGGACCGCGCCGCATGGGAAGAGAAGGTACGCAGGTACACGGCCCCCTTTGCCAAGTATGGCGACATCTACTCTGCCACGGCGACGTTCATGGCCGACATTGAGACCCGCTGGTACGTGAACAGCGATGGATCAGAAATTGAAGTCTCGCGGCCTTTCTACCGTCTTTTCCTCTCTGCTCAAACCAAGGCGGACGACGGCATGGACCTGCCGCGCTATGAGTCCTTCTTCGCGTACGATCCTAAAGGTCTGCCTTCGGATGCGGACGTGCTGAAGACCGTTGACCGGATGGTCCAGGACCTGCACACTTTGCGGACTGCGCCTCTGGTCGATCCCTACACCGGACCTGCCATCCTCTCGGGGCGGGCGAGCGGGGTCTTCTTCCACGAGGTGTTTGGTCACCGCATCGAGGGGCACCGCCAGAAAGCCGAGCACGAAGGCCAGACATTCAAGAAGAAAGTGGGGGAGAAGGTCCTGCCCGACAACTTCACGGTGATCTCCGATCCCACGGTCCAGCGCCTGGGGTCTAATGACCTTGCGGGCTTCTACGATTTTGACAACGAGGGCGTCAAGGGGCAGCGCGTGCTTGTGGTTGACCACGGCATCTTCAAGAACTTCCTGATGTCACGTTCGCCCATCGAGGGCTTCCCGCATTCGAATGGTCACGGACGCCGCCAGCAGGGGAACGCTCCGGTGGCCCGGCAATCGAATCTGATCGTCCAGGTGGAGCACCCGGTTTCCCGAGCGGAACTCAAGAAGCAGTTGTTGGCCGAGGTCGCCCGCCAGAACAAGCCCTTTGGTCTCTACTTCGACGACATACAAGGTGGGTTTACGCTGACCGGGCGCTCGATTCCCAACGCGTTCAACGTTCTGCCCATCATGGTGTACCGCATCTATCCGGACGGGCGTGAAGAGTTGGTGCGGGGTGTGGACCTGATCGGCACGCCGCTGACCACTTTCAGCAAGATCGTCGCGGGCGACGGCGAGACCGCCACCTTCAATGGCATCTGCGGCGCGGAGTCCGGGTCGGTTAACGTTTCGGCTTCCTCGCCGGAGGTGCTGGTTTCGCAAATCGAAGTGCAGAAGAAAGAGAAGTCGGACGCGCGCGCGCCCATTTTGCCGGCGCCGATTCGTTAGCCAGAGCCATTCAGGTGAGACCGACGTCTGCTGAAGGCCGAAGGACCGCATTTGTATGAAAGCTCGTGAAGCACGGGGGACACAGAGAGTTTGGGCATAGTCCGGTCGGGAGGTTGGGGAAGCCTATGAGGCTGCGAAAAACGGTTTTCGGGGCGCTCGGTCTTTGTTTGCTGGCTGCACTCGTGCCACAGGCTCGGGCGGCGGACGACGTAGTGATGCGGGCCCTGCGTGACGAGCTGGCACGATCGATGAAAGAGTTGCAGCTTGAGAAACTTGATAAGCCCTATTTCATTTCCTACCGCGTGCAGGACCGGGCGCAGCTTGGAACATCGGCGACGTTTGGCGCCTTACTTGCTGGCAGCGTCTCTCGCAGCCGCTACCTGATCGTGCAGGTGCGCGTGGGCGACTACCAACGCGACAACAGTAATTTCTTCACATTCCCCGTGCGTGCCAATGGCCTCAGCGAGACCGCCGCGTTACCCCTCGACGACGATTACCAGGAGTTGCGCCGCCAGATTTGGCTGGCTACCGACGAGGCTTACAAAGAGGCGCTGGAAACTCTTGCGAAAAAGCGTGCGGCACTGGAGAACCGGACCACGCGCGAGGACCTTCCCGACTTCAGCCACGAAGAACCCACCACGGTGCAGGAACCCGAGGCTCCCGCCAAGTTGGACCTTGATCGCGCGCAAAACCTGGTGCGCAGCCTCTCCTCGCTCTTCCGCCAGCAGCCGGAAATCTATTCGTCCACAGTCAGCCTGGATCTCACCGATACGCGTACCTGGTACCTTAACAGTGAGGGCAGCGTGGCGATGCAGGAATCCTCAACCGCAGGCTTGGTCGCCGGCGCCGAAACCCAAGCTGTCGAGGGAATGCTGCTTCCCGATTGGGTTTCGGTCTCGGCGCGCTCTATGGACGATCTTCCCAAAGAAGCGGACCTTGCCGCCCAGGTCCGCGCCATGGCCGAACGCCTCACGCAGCTCCGGCACGCTCCGCTGGTCGACCGCTACAATGGACCCGTGCTATTTGCGGGTGGCGCTGGCGCGGAGATCTTTAGCCAGGTCTTCGCTCCCAAGCTTCTGGCCATGCGTCCCCCTGCTTCCGATAACCCGCAGATTGAGGCTTACGCCGCGCAGAATGTCAGCAAGTTTCAGGACCGGATCGGAGCGCGGGTGCTGCCGGGCTTCCTGAGTGTGGTGGACGATCCTACGCAGTCCTCCTATCAGGGAAGTCTCTTGCGAGGCGGCCATACGGTTGACGACGAAGGCGTCCGGGCACGGCCTGTGAAGTTGGTGGAGAAAGGAATCCTCAAGACTCTGCTGGTGACTCGTGACCCCGTTACCCGTGTGCCGCAAAGCACCGGCAGTTTCCGCATCTTCGGTCCTCAGCCTAGTAACCTTGTCGTTTCCGTTGAAAACGGCAAGAGCGACGCGGAGATGCGAAGTAGTCTGTTGGACCTTATAAAGCAGCGCGGCGCTGAGTACGGGATCATCGTGCGCAAGGTGGGCCGTGAGATCGCTCAGGTCTATCCGGACGGCCATGAGGAACTGGCGCGGCAGGGAATGTTCGAGGGCTTGGACGATGCGGCCTTTAAGGATCTCGTCGCGGCTTCAAAGGACGAGACGGTCCACACGCTTCCTTTCGCGGCCGTGGCAGGACGCATTTATCCGGGGCAGAGCGGGGCGCCGCTGGTATCGTTTGTCGTGCCCTCGCTGCTTTTTGAGGACCTTACCCTCAAACCAGCCTCGGGTGAACTACCGACCTTGCCGCTTTCAAAGCATCCCTTTTTTGACAAGTAAGCGGCGGTCAGCGGGCTGTACAGATATAGCGCCGGGCTTCGGCCCGGCAATTGCCGCCCTAAAGGACGGCGCTACGGTCCAACTAGGACGGCACCGTGGTCAGGACCTGAGTGTTGAGCGATTGCGCAATTCGGTCTGCGCGGGGACGGCGCGCGCGAAGTTCTTGATCTTCTCGACGATTCCGTCAATGTCCAACCCATATTTGGCATGCAGTAGATTGGGCGCACCGTGCGGGATGATGCGGTCCGGCACAGCCACGCGCAGAATGCTGGCGGGTAGCTTCCGGTCCTGGAGCAGCGTGGCGACACTCGATCCAAATCCGCCCGCCTCTGTACCTTCTTCGGCGGTCACCAGGAAGCGTTTCTCCGTTGCGAGGCAGGAGATGAGTTCTTCGTCGAGAGGTTTCATGAACCGGGCGTTGATGACCGTGGCGTGAATGCCTAAGGTGTCCAGCCGCACGGCCGCTTCGAGGCAGGGGTGGACCATCGCGCCGAGCGCCAGAATGCCGATGTCCTCTCCTTCCCGCAAAATCTCTCCCTTGCCAACGTCCAGAGCCTTGAATTCCTTGTCGAGTTCAACGCCGATGCCATTGGCACGCGGGTACCGGATGGCCACGGGGCCGTTGAGGTTGATCGCGGTGTAGAGCATGTGGCGCAGTTCGTTCTCGTCTTTAGGCGCCATGATCACGATCCCCGGCATGGCCGCGAGATAAACCAGATCGTAGAGCCCGTGGTGCGTAGGCCCGTCGGCTCCCACCAAGCCGCCGCGGTCGAGCACGAACGTGACCGGCGCGCGCATCAAGCAGGTGTCGTGCAAAACCTCGTCGAAGGCGCGTTGCAGAAACGTGGAATAGATCGCCACCACCGGGCGCATTCCCTCACAGGCCAGGCCGGTCGCGAAGGTCACGGCATGTTGCTCGGCGATGCCGACGTCGAAGAATCGATCGGGGAATTGTTTGGCGAATTCGTTCAGCCCCGTGCCTTCGCTCATCGCGGCGGTGATGGCCACCACGCGGCGATCCTTCGCAGCCACTTCGCAGATGGCTTTCCCGAATACCGAGGTGTACGTGGGCGCTTGCGCCGGAACCTTGCGGAAGGCTCCCGTCGAGACATCGAATTGCGTCACTCCATGGTACTTCACGGGGAGCAATTCGGCTTGGGGATATCCCTTCCCCTTCTGGGTTACGATGTGGACCAGTGTTGGCCCGGGGCGTTCCTTGGCCTTAGCGAGCACGGCCAGAAGTTCCTCAATGCTGTGGCCGTTGATGGGGCCGAAGTACTCGAAGCCCAGTTCCTCAAAAACCAAGCCCGGAATCAACATGCTCTTGGCCGTATCCACCAGATCTTTGGATATCTTCAGGAGCCGGGGGCCCAGACGGGGGACGGCAAGGATGCGCTTCTCGATTTCTTCCCGCAGCCGGTGATACGCCTGGCCGTGCGCGATTCGGTTCAAGTATCCCGCGAAGGCGCCGACATTGGGCGAGATCGACATCTTGTTGTCGTTCAGAATGACCAGTACCTTGCGCTTCAAGGTTCCGAGATTGTTGATTCCCTCGAGTTCCACGCCGGACGTGAGTCCGGCATCACCAACGACCGCCACGACGTGATAGTTCTCACCGTGCAGGTCGCGCGCTACGGCCATGCCCAGAGCTCCGGAGATGGCGGTTCCGGCGTGGGCGACGTTGAACGTGTCGTATGGGCTCTCGTCACGGACGGGGAAACCGGAGAGGCCACCGTACTGGCGAATGGTGGGGAAGCGATCGCGGCGGCCCGTGAGAATCTTGTGGCCGTAGGCCTGATGCCCCACGTCCCAGACGATCCGGTCTTGTGGCGTGTCGAACAGGTAGTGAAGTGCAATCGTCAGTTCCACAACGCCTAGGCTGGAAGCGAGGTGCCCGCCGATCTTGGCGATGACGGAGATCATGTAGTCGCGCAATTCCCTGGCGACAATCGGCAGGTCTTGCCTCGGGACCTTCTTCAGGTCAGCCGGCGAATTGATCTGGGTCAGGTACTGATAATCCATTAAGAGGTCCTCACTACCAGATATTGAGCGATGCCCACAAGAGTTTGAGCCCCCTCGCCGTAAGGATCGAGCGCTGCACAGCCTTCTTCGATCAGGCGCCGCGCGGCCTGCTTGGACGGTTCGATCCCGTGCACCGCGGGATAAGTGGCCTTGTGCTGTTCGACGTCCTTCCCGAGAGTCTTGCCCATCTGCTCCTGGGAGCCGAGCACATCGAGCAGATCGTCCACAATCTGGAACGCCAGCCCCACCTTCTTGCCATAAGTGGTCAGGCGCCCGAGATCTTCTTCGCTTGCTCCGGCGTAGATGGCGCCGCAACGCACGGCCGCGCACAAGAACGAGCCGGTTTTGGCCGAGTGAATGTAATCAACGGTGGCAGCATCCGCGGTCTGGCCGGTCATCTCCAAGTCAATAATCTGTCCGCCCACCATCCCGCCCCGCGTGCCGATGGCGTGCGCCAGGTCGTGAATGAGCCGCAGCTTAGCCTCCGGGGCCCGGCGGCTCGAATTCGAAAGAACTTCAAAGGCCAACGTCAGCAAGGCATCGCCTGCCAGGATAGCGGTAGCCTCGCCGAAGACACAGTGGGAAGTGGGCCGGCCGCGCCGCAAGTCGTCGTTGTCGAGCGCCGGCAGGTCATCGTGAATCAGCGAGTAAGTGTGAATCAGCTCCAGCGCGCTTCCCAGGCGGAGCAGACCCGGCTCGTCACCTCCGAACAGCCGCCCGGCTTCCAGGCAAAGCGCCGGCCGCAGGCGCTTCCCCCCCGCGAAGACCGAATAGCGCATGGCCTTGTGGATCGTCTCCGGATACTCCTCGACGGAGGGAAGCAGGCGTTCGAGGTCGGCGTCCACGAGCAAGCGGACTTGATCGAGGTGCGCGCGCACAGCTTCAGATGGCAATGGGTTGTTGGTTGTCATGGCAGAAAGGGCATCCTCATCATTGTCTTGACGCGCGTAGCGCCGGAATTGTTTACAGCGTCTGCGCCCCGTGCGTCCGGGCTGCCCAAACCAGTAATGTCGCGCCACCTCGATGGGAGATGCCGCGGCGCGAGGGTCGCGGCGTGCCAGGGACTGTGCTCTTACGTTGTTTCCGTATCTTCGGTCTCGAAAGGCTCCGCAACCGGCTTCCCCCCGGCCTTCTTGACCAGAATCTCGACTCTGCCCTCGGCTTCTTCTAGCTGCTGGTGGCAGCACTCGGAAAGTTTCATCCCTTCCTCGTAGAGAAGCAGGGCTTTGTCGAGTGACACGTCCACATCTTCCAGTTCATGGACGATCGCGTCCAGTCGCTCCAAGTTCTTCTCAAAAGGCTCGGGCTTGTTGGACTTTCCGGACATGCGAGTGTCCTTTCTCCGCTCAGGTCTTGCTTCCGCCTCAACCGGCCGGTTCCAGTACGACCTGTCCGAGGCACAATTAGGCATTGTTGCTTATCGCCTGCCGTCTTGCAATCTTATCACGGTTGGTAGGTAGAGGCGGGCGGCCGCTCCCGGCCGAGCGCCTGCGTGACCTCGACGGCCAGTTCGTACCGGCCAAAGGGCGCTGCAATCTGCACACCCTGTACGAGCGGGCGGACGGCGGCAAGCGTTTCCTGGGCGATCTTCAGCCCTTCCTGGCGTGCCCGTTCGCCGGCGCCGGCTTGGTGCATACGGTCCATCACGGAGCTGGGGACGGAGATCCCAGGCACCTCGTTGTTCAGGAACTCCGCGTTGCGAAAGCTCGTAAGCGGATAAATCCCGGCAATCACGGGCAAGCGCGGAGCAAACCCTCTTGCCTGCTCCAGAAACTCGGCTAGATGCTGGGCGTCGAAGACGGGCTGCGTCACGGCAAAGTCCGCGCCCGCCTCCACTTTTGACCGGAAGCGGCGCAATTCTTCCTGCCGGTTCAGAGCGTAGGGGTTGATGTTGACGCCTGCCAGGAAGGCCGTCTGCTGTCCGACCGGGTTGGCTCCGGCATCGAGCCCACGGTTCAGGTTGTTCAGAATGTTGACCAATCCCACCGCATCCACTTCCGAGACGGCGGCTTCCAGCGGGGTTGAATACTGTGCAGTATCGCGAGTCAGCGCCAGGACGTTGCGCAGGCCCAGCGCGTGTGCTCCCAGCAGTTCCGATTGAATGGTCAGGATGTTGCGATCGCGCGCACTGTAATGGAGCAGAACCTCGATGCCGGTCCGCTGCTGGAGCATTGCGGCCAGCGCCAGTGCACTCATGCGGGCCGTGGCGCCGGATCCATCCGGGATGTTGACGGTATCGACCCCGTGCTCCCCGAGATACTGCGCGCCCTCGATTTCCTTGGCGGCGTCACACCCCTTGGGCGGAATCACTTCCACCAGAATGGGGAATTGCTGTTGCGCCAGCTTCTCGCCCAGGCGAGAGCGGGAGGCGAGCGGCGGCGGTTCCAGCGCGCGTACGGATCGCGCCGGTGTTCCGGCCGTCACGCGGGACCGCTGCGGCGCGAGCGAACGGACAGCCGCTTTGATGGCCCGGATGTGCTCGGGAGTGGTTCCGCAACAACCTCCGACCAGGCGCGCGCCCGCTTGGATGAAGCTCCGCGCGTAATCGGCCATGTACTCGGGTGAGCAAAGGTAGAGGTTGCGCCCTTCCACGGTGCGCGGCACGCCGGCGTTGGGTTGCGCGGCAAGCTTCTTCCCGGTGACCGTAGCGATGCGCTCCAAGGTTTCATACACGGTGGCCGGACCCACGCTGCAATTGATGCCGATGAGGTCTGCTCCCCATTCGTCGAGGGCACGCCCGAAATCTTCCGGTTCCGAGCCCGTGGCAGTGCTGCCGTCGTCCTGCACGGTCATCTGGACGATCACCGTAAGCTGGCTCGCCTCGCGTGCCGCCAGCAACGCTTGATGCGCTTCGCCTAAGTCGGTCATCGTCTCGATGATGATCAGATCGACTCCGCCTTCCGCCAGCGCCGCGATCTGCTCGTGGAACGCCGCACGGGCTTCTGCCTGGGATGCCGGACCCAGCGGTTCCAGGCGAACCCCCAGGGAACTGACGGACCCGGCAACGTAAAGGTCCTCGCCTGCCACCTCCCTGGCGAGACGCGCTGCGGCCAAGTTGATTCCGCGCACCTTGTCGCCGAGACCGAATTTTCCCAGACGGAATCGGCTGGCGCCGAAGGTGTTTGTTTCAATGACATCCGCACCGGCTTTGACGTAGGCTAAGTGGATGTCCTTGACGAGTTGCGGCGTGCTCAAATTGAGCTCGTCGTAACAGCGGCCGGGGGCGATGCCTTTTGAATACAGCATCGTTCCCATGGCCCCGTCGCAGACCAGGACTCGTTTTTCGATTTTCTCAAGGAAAGGTTCGCGCATCCGTTAACAAGTTTAGCATATCCACAGAATCTGGTGCGCCGGCAGCCCGAGTTCGTGCATAATCGCGATGGCCGTGGCCGAATCAATCTACAACCTGCTGTCCGACTTCTTCGCCCGCTACGGGTACTGGGTGGTCTTTTTCGGCGTCATGCTGGAGAACGCCGGGTTGCCCGTCCCGGGAGAGACGGTCCTGCTGTTTGCGGGCTTCCTGGCTTTCCACGGCAGGATCGGTTTGGTGCCGGCCATTCTCATCGCCATTGTGGGTGCCACGCTCGGCGACAGCCTGGGGTTTTGCCTCGGGCGTTACGGCGGCGTGGCCTTCATCAACCGCTTCTTGCGGCGAACCGCGTGGGTCGCGAAGCGCTACGACGAAGCCCAGAGGCTCTTCGTGAAGTACGGCCAGTGGGCGGTCTTCACAGCGCGCTTCATTGCCGGGCTGCGGGTCTTTTCCGGGATTCTGGCCGGCGTGCTGCTGATGCCTTACCCGCGATTCCTTCTGTTCAATTTCACGGGAGCCGTAGCGTGGGCAGTGGCAATCGGCTCGGTAGGCTTCCTGTTCGGCAGCAGTTGGGAGCGATTGGTCGGAGTGCTTGGTCATCTTGACGACGCGGTCCTGATCTTCGTGGGTGCGGGTGCCCTCGCCGTGCTAGTGATCCATCTGGTGCGGCGAAGGAAGAAACCCTGAGCTACTTTCCCACCCTCCTCAAGTCTTCTTTGGCGGCCTTGAAGTTCGGCCTGATCCGAAGGGCGGTTTCAATCTCTGTTCCGGCTTCGGCGCTGCGCCCCTCCTTCTCGTACACCAACCCCAGCAGCCGGTGCGCGTCGGCCCAGTCCGGTTCCTCGCCCTCCGGTTCCTGCGCAAGGTACCTCTTCGCGTAAGCCTCGGCCCTCGGGAAATCCTTGCCGGTTTCGAGCCCCGCCCGCGCAGCTTCGTAATACGCGCAGAGATCATCCGGGACGTTCTTCTCCGCACTGGTGAGCAGCGCTTCGAGATCCTTCCAACGCTGGCTGAGCGTATAGGCCCTCGCGAGAATCCCATAGGCGGCAGCTCGTGAGGGATCGATTTGGATTGCGCGCTGGGCGTGTTCGATAGCCGCGGCCAGCTTTGCCTGGGGAGGGGAAGTGAGGAATCTCGCGAGACTTATCTGCGCCTGATAGCTTTGGGGATTTGCCTCGACGGCTTTCAGGTAGTTGTTCTCTTGCTCGGCGGGCTTCTTCTCCAGTTCCGCGAGTTCCGCTTGCGCCAGATATCCTCGCGTGGGATTCAGTCGCGCGATTGTATCCGCCAACGCACTGGCCGCGGCTTTGTCGCCGCCCATTAATCCCGGCGCTTCATACTTGAACTGCAGCATCGAGTCCAGCGCTTCCAGGTTCTTGCCGTCGAGTTCCAGTGCGGTTTCAACTTCCTTCCGAAACTTGATGGCCAGCGAACCTGCGGCAAACAGGCTGGCCCGCGCGGCAAGCTCGCCATAAATCTGGCCCAGCTTCAGATGGTAGTTGGAGTTCTTGCCGTCCAGTTCAACGGCATGTTGGGCAAGCGGCAGGGCGCCCTGGAAATCCTGGAACGCCATCTTGACCTGCGCCAGCAGGAAGGCGTACGGCGCATTATCCGGGTGAGTTTTGACGGCGGGCTCAAGCAACGTGCGGGCGCGCTTCCAGTGTCCCGCCTGGATGAGGGCTTCCGCGTCCTCGGGCGAAGCCGCGGAAGCCTGCCCGCGAGTGCTCGACACAGAGCACAGAACCAGCAGCGCGGGAAGGAAAACGCGTAGTGTTTTGTCCATTCCCTCCCGCCGCTATTTCTTTCCGAATACCCGCTCGAAGATCTCGTCGACGTGGGTGAGGTAGCGTTCCACCTTGAACACCTCGGCGATTTCGCTGGGCTTCAGGTACTGCCGGATGTCGGGATCACGCTCGACCAGGGTGCGATACTCCTCGCGGGTTTCCCATACCTGCATGGCGTTGCGTTGCACCCAGCGGTAAGCGTCCTCGCGCAGCGCACCTTTTTCGACCAGGTCCAGCAGCAGCTGCCCTGAGAAGATCAGTCCCTTTAACAGGTTGAGGTTCTCGATCATGCGCTCGGGATAGACGAACAGGGTTTCAACCAGGTTCGCGGTCTTCGCCAGCAGATGGTCGAGGAGGATGGTGGAATCGGCCAGGATGACGCGCTCGACGGAGGAGTGTGAGATGTCGCGTTCGTGCCACAGAGCCACGTTTTCCAGCGCCGCCTGAGCGTTCGCCCGGATCACGCGCGCCAAGCCGCAAATCTGCTCGGCCGTGATGGGGTTCCGCTTGTGAGGCATGGCGGAAGATCCCTTTTGCCCGGGGGAAAAGTACTCCTCCACCTCGTGCACTTCCGTGCGTTGCAGGCCGCGGACTTCCAGAGCGATCTTTTCCAGCGACGCGGCGCAGACGGCGAGGGTGGAAAGATAGAAAGCATGGCGGTCGCGTTGGATCACCTGGGAGGAGACGGGCGCCGCTTCCAGACCCAACCGCTGGCAAATCTTCCGCTCGATGGAGGGGGGAAGGTGCGTGTACGTGCCCACCGCGCCGGAAATCTTGCCCACGCGCATTTGCTCCGCCGCGTAAGCCAGGCGTTCCTGGTTGCGTTGGTTCTCGGCGTACCAGATGGCCAGCTTGCAGCCGAACGTGATGGGCTCGGCGTGAATGCCGTGGGTGCGTCCGATCATGGGCGTGTGCTGGAATTCGAAGGCGCGTTTCTTCAGAACTTCACCCAGCCGCTTGACGCCTGCGAGCAACAGCGCCGAAGCTTCCCGCACCAGCAGGGCCTGCGCCGTGTCCACCACATCGTTCGAAGTAAGCCCGTAGTGCAGGTAGCGGCCCTCGCGGCCCACGTGCTCGGCCACGTTGGTGGTGAAAGCGATGACGTCGTGCTTCACCTGGCGCTCGATCTCCAGAATGCGCGCCACTTCAAAGCGCGCCTTCTTGCGGATGGCGCGCGCCGCCGTCTTGGGAATCAAGCCGGCTTCGGCTTCCACCTCGGCCGCGGCGATTTCGACGTCCAGCCACTTCTGAAACTTGTTTTCGTCCGTCCAAATGCGGCCCATTTCCGGGCGCGTGTAGCGGGGAATCATAGGGTTGGTGATTTGCGATTTTGGATTTGCGATTTCCGTTCCGACTAACCGGGAAACGCAGGTGTTTATCGTACCACACCGCAGAGCATTGTGGCGTGGCCCCGGCGCCGCAACTCAGCGTAGCGGCGAATGGCATTCGGCCCAGGGCGAGCGCCGCTCGCCCCTACACGCCGGCAGGCCAGACGCCGCTTGCCCCCAACGTGATCCGTCCAAGCGGTGCGAACGAAGCGTTGGAGCCGATGCGGAAATACCCACGCTGCCTGCCGGGATAGCGAGCCACCCGCCCCGGCAGTGAATCGGGAAATAGCGATAACCTGCACTTTTTCAGCAACATCGTAGGGTACGGTGCGTAAGCTCCTTATTTTTCATCAACATCGTAGCTATTGCCAACATGTCGCTTTTTAAGTCGCTTGTTTTCATAAACATCGTAGGAGTTACCGAATGTTTTTTTCGCGGCCACTAGGGTCGCTGAAAGCTATCCTATTTGCCTTCAACAGGTTAACTTTCAGTAATCTTGCCCGAAATGGTCGTAAGTGCCCGCGTTTCATAAACATCGTAGGGTAGCGGCGGCGTGGCCTGAGCGTCCCGCCCGCCGCGCTCCGGGAAAACGCTCCCAGCGTATATCATTGTGGTAAATATGTCAAGACTAATAATGTGTACCCTAAAGGCACGAGCGGCAAGCGTCTTGTCCCTCGCTTGGGAATTCCGCGTTGCTTCCGGGTTTTGAACCCGCGCCTGCGTGCTCCAGAGGCGCTCGCTAAGGCGGGTGGAAAGTGGAAGGCGGTTTCACACAGAGAACACGGAGCCGGTCAGCATTTGAGTCACCGCAGCTTCGGGGCACAGAGTGCACAGAAGGAGTCTCGAAAACGTCTCCGTGTTCTCTGCGGCCTCTGTGTGAAACCGTTTCGCGTCCTCCCTCGCCCCAGTGTGTCATGAATGATCCGGGCGCAGGAGTTGAATTCGACCCCTTCCAGGTCGTCCAAAAGCTTGAGGCTGGCGCAGGGCGAAGCCCTGCGATTCGCTGACCCGACGCAACGAGCGCCACGACCCAAACGCACGGCTCTGCCGTGCACCAGCCCCCGTGCCAGAAGGGCGCTCGAACTGTCGCCTGATTCTTACCCGAAATAGAAGACCTTGGTGGGTGCCGATTGACTGGCGAGGTGAAGCGCGGCTGGGTGGCCCTTGGCACGCAGGGCCAAGGCTTCCTCTGCGGTGAGGCGGGCTATTTCCGGATGATTATTCGTTTCACTCAGGTGCGCAAGGATTAGAACCTGAGCGGCGCCGTCGAAGTCTTCCGTCAGAAAGCCTGCCGTCGCGAGGTTGGAGAGGTGGCCGTGGCGGCTCATGACCCGCTGTTTGACGTGCCACGGGTAGGGGCCTACCTTGAGCATGTCGAGATCGTGGTTCGACTCGAAGACAAGGCAGTTGCAGCCCTTCACTCGCTGCTTGACGACCTCATGCACGTAGCCCAGGTCGGTCACGACGCCGACCTTGAGACCTTGCGATTCGAGCGTGAACGCCACGGGATCAACCGCGTCGTGTGGAATGGAAAAGGGCGTGATCTCGATATCGCCGACGGTGAACTTCTGCCCGGGAACGATGGTTTCAAAAGGACCGGCCTTGGGTCCCCAGGAAACCGCCTCCCGTGTGGCTTCCGTCGCGTAGATGGGGACCTTCAATTTACCCGCGAGCACTCGTAGGCCGTTCACGTGGTCCGAGTGCTCGTGCGAGATCAGAATGGCGTCAAAGTTGTCTGCGGATTGCTTGACCGATGCCAGGCGCGCCAGGGTCTCCCGCCGGCTCAGCCCGGCGTCGAGCAGCAAGCAAGTCTTCTCCGTGGCCACTAGCGTCGAGTTGCCTTTGCTCCCGCTGGCGAGGACACACACCCGCAGGCTCACGCCGCCTCCCCGTAATCGCTCCAGACAATGCCCATCGAAGTTAAGAGCGATTATAGGATGGTTCCGGCGAAATGGGAAAAGCAAATGCTTCTATTGGTGGTGTCCCAGCTTGAAATTTGTAGCGGCGGTCTGCGACCGCCGGTCGGCGCTCATAGAGTGCCGCTACAGCAAACTGAGACACTACCCTTTCTATTTGGCGACTACCAAATGGTTCGTGACGGAGAAAACGCCGGAGACGCCGTTCGCCCGGATATTCACCACATTCTTGTCGTTCTCGCTGTCCACAACGCCTTCCAGCGTGACGTTCCCGTTCTTGACGATGATGCGGATCGGTTTGATCACGGGCATCGCGTATTTCTCCAGTGCCGGGAAGCCGTAAATGGCTCGAAACAGGCGCCGCCGCAGGCCGTCATCCATGGTGGAGGTGGGGAGCACCTCAATCTGGTTCACGACCTTTTCCACGCCTTCAATGTGCTTCACCACGTTTTCCGCATCACGCTTGAGCGTGGGGTTTGTCACCTGGCCCGTGAGCGTCACTTCGTATCCTGACACTGAGTATCGGATGTCGTCGAAGACATCGTAGTAGGGAAGCATCAGGATTTCGTGCCGGACCTCTTTTTGGATGCGCTCGACGGCCCGTGCCGGAACCTCCCGCTGGGCCTGGCCGGAGAGCGCGCACGTCATTGCCATCAGGGCGAGCAACACAAGTCTGCTACGCATCTTCTCACCTCCGTTTGAATGTCAGTTGTTCGGACCACCCCAGACAATGACCTATTTTATCAGGAGTGCCGCCGCTTGGCACGCCTGAAGCTCGCGCCAGGGATTGCCTGTCTTGCGTCGGGGATTGCCACTTTTGGTGAGGCGAGAAGGTTGCCATCCTGTGCGTGCGTTGGCGTTGAATCCTCTCCGAGGGCAGTCTGTGTGGTGACCCGGCGACGCACACTGTAGCGGTGCTCTATGAGCGCCGAAATCATTGATTCTCAACGACGGCGGTCATAGACCGCCGCTACAATTTGCCGTTGCCACCGAGACTCCGAGGGGAGAGGACGCCGACGCTGCGCCGGCGGGTGAGGGGGGTAGTTCTACCGCCGGTCGCGCCTCCGTGGGCTCTTTCTACGGGCCTCTTGTGCGTACCTGTAAAATGTGCAAATACTGCGCTGGCAGGCCGCCGCGGTGGAGGCTCTTCCTCGCTCAACTGTTGGGATGGTGTATGCGCGGCGAGTGACACAGAGAGGGCTACAGGAAAGGAGCGTGCGTATGAACCGGCGAAACTTTTTCAAGTCCGGGGGATTGGCCGTTGCTGTGGCAGGTATAGGTGCGCGTGAGGCGAGACCGTTCGTCCCCGCGCACAACTGGGATAGGTACGATTTCGGGTCGGGGCCGCCGATCAGCAATCGTCTGAATCAGGGGCCGTTCCCCCAATACCCGCCGGAGGCCGTTTTCCCCGGCGGAGAAGTGGTGATGGCCACGACGCCTTCAAGCGAAGTCGTGCCCAATTTCGGGAAAGGGCTTATCACGTACATCACGGCGGACATGGGAACGGCTGAGATCCAGTCCGACAACATACCCAGAGCCATCGAAGACCTCGTCCGATTGCCCTTGGGTGAAAAGCTCTACCTGCGGCCAACGTGGCGCGAAGTGCAGCCCCGCCGGGGAAAGATCGAATTTCCCGACTATTGGAAGCTGACTTTCGATCTCGCAAGGCAAACCCATAAGCAGATCGGATTTCGCATCCAGATGCGGGCGCCGGACTACCCCGAGGAAGCCCTGCCGGACTTTGTTCTCGAAAAAGTGCCCATGGTGAAACTGCAAGGCGAGTGGAGAATGGAACTCTCCGGGCCTCGCCGCAAGGCCGCCTATTATGAGCCTCGCTACGATCATCCTCACTTTCAACAGTGCTACAAGGAGTTGAACGAGTTGCTGGCCGCGGAATTGGACGGCAACCCCCAGGTCGAGTTCATGGACACGTTCATGTACGGCTTCTGGGGTGAGGGCCACACCTGGCCGTTTCAGAATAACCCGTTCCCGGACTACGCGACGGCGGAGCGGACCTGGATCGAGATGTTTGAAACCCAGATGGTGCACTGGCCACGGACGCCTCTCGCAACCAACACGCAGCCGGACTTCAGCCGCGCAGGCAACTCCGAACTCGTCGACCGGACCGTGCGGTCCTGGAATTGGCTGCGCACCGACACGATTTTCATCGAGAACGAGCAGATCGAAACACTCAGCAACCGGCCGCCCTGGGTCGGAGCGGTGGTTGAGGTGGGAATGTCCGGTGCGACGCCGGAGCAACTGCCCACTGAGGACGGGGTCACGTACACGGACAACGTCATCGCTCATGTCGCGGACGTGGGTCCGAACTACTGGTCGCTCTGGAATTTCCACAAAATCAGCGCGGAGAATCTCCTGGGTTCTTACCACCGGCACACGCAAGCGATTGATCAAATCAGCCGCCGCATCGGATATCGGGTGCGGCCTTCGTTCATCTGGCAATACGCCGAGGACGACCGCCAGGGCCTGGTTATTGGCTTCGCCAACGACGGCGTGGCGGGCGTGCCGGGCGCACTGCGCGTGTACGTAGCGAGCGACGACGGCAAACTGGACGTGGGCGGTAGCCTTGACCCCGGTTACCCGCTGCCGGGGAAGATCCGCCAGGCACAGTTCGTGTTGCCCAAAGGCGTTGATTGGAAAGGACTGAAGCTGCGCGCGGAGCTCGAAGTGAAAGGCGTGAGGCATCCCGTAACCTGGGCCTGCCACCAGAAACTGAATAGCGACGGCTCTCTGACCCTCGGGCCGAACTTGCAGGGACCGGCCTGATTTGTTGAGATGTCCCCGGCCGTGAGGGCACACACGCAGGTGTGCCCCTACACCTGGGCGCTTGTGCCGTAGGGGCAGACCCGTGTGTCTGCCCTGTGCGCCCGCCTTGCGGGAGCGGTCAGGGCGCACGCGCAGGTGCGCCCCTACGTCCAGGCCCGGTGCCCGGCTGCTTTGTCCCCAGGGGCAGACCCGTGTGTCTGCCCCGTGCCCCCGCCTTGCGGGAGCGGTCAGGGCGCACGCGCAGGTGCGCCCCTACGTCCAGGCCCGGTGCCCGGCTGCTTTGTCCCTAGGGGCAGACCCATGCGTCTGCCCGGTGCTCCCGCCTTGCGGGAGCGGTCAGGGCGCACGCGCAGGTGCGCCCCTACGTCCAGGCCCGGTGCCCGGCTGCTTTGTCCCTAGGGGCAGACCCCGTGTGTCTGCCCGGTGCTCCCGCCTTGCGGGAGCGGTCAGGGCGCAGCCCGGGGCGCCAAAGGCGGAAAGGGCAACGCACGAACTGTTCTCAGAAGGCGCTCGCAATGCGTTATACTGCGCCCCACACCTTTCAGGGAGGCCTCGGATGCGCGCTCGTTTCGCGTTGAGAATGGTCGGTTGCGGTTTGGCGGTGTTGCTTGCCGGTGGAGGGATGGAATCCCGCTTGGTTCAGGCACGGCCACGGGGCGCTGTTATGGCGGCGCCCGCTGAGGCCAGCTCGGTTGCGGCGCTCGACGGGTTTTCGGCCGAAGGGGCGCGCGCGGAGCGGGATTGGGAAACTAAGTTCCGTGCGGCGCCGGACACAGCGAATCTGCGCGCTTACATGCAGCGCATCTCGGCTCGGCCGCATCACGTGGGCTCACCCTACAATCGCGAGAACGCGGAATGGATACTCTCTCTTTTCAAGCAATGGGGATGGGACGCGCATATCGAGAACTTCGATGTTCTCATGCCGACGCCCAAAACCCGGCTGGTGGAGCTGGTCGAACCTCGGCATTTCAAAGCTACGCTTGAGGAACCGACCGTCGATATTGACCCTACGTCCAACCAGCACGCCGAGCAGCTCCCCATTTACAACGCTTATTCGGGCGACGGAGACGTCACCGCGCCGCTCGTCTACGCGAACTACGGTGTTCCGGAGGATTACGAGCAGCTTGAACGCCTGGGGATTTCCGTGCGCGGGGCGATTGTGATTGTGCGCTATGGGGCGTCCTGGCGCGGCATCAAACCAAAAGTTGCGGCGGAGCATGGCGCCGTGGGCTGCATCATTTATTCCGACCCACGCGAGGATGGCTACTTCCAGGGTGACGTTTTTCCGCAGGGTGCTTGGCGGCCTCGTGACGGTGCGCAGCGTGGGAGTGTCATGGATATGGTCCTGTACCCTGGCGACCCGCTTACGCCGGGTGTCGGGGCCACGAAGGAAGCGAAGCGTCTTCCGCTCTCCGAAGCCCGAACGATCACCAAGATTCCCGTCCTGCCGATTTCGTACGGCGACGCGCAGCCCTTGCTGGCCGCACTCGAGGGACGTGTAGCTCCTGATGCTTGGCGAGGTGCACTGCCCATTACGTACCACCTTGGACCCGGCCCCGCCAAGGTTCACCTGGTCGTGAAATCTAACTGGGACCTGAAGCCGCTCAACGACGTCATTGCTAAGATTCCGGGTGCTGTGGCTCCCGAGGAGTGGGTGGTGCGCGGGAACCACCACGATGCGTGGGTGAACGGCGCAGAGGAC
>Ga0335069_10001584_pt1 | contig 36446 bp, 47 predicted proteins | sample Lox_Sample_11_FD_206714 | JGI IMG/M metagenome (GOLD analysis project Ga0335069, IMG submission 206714) | Soil microbial communities from Loxahatchee National Wildlife Refuge, Florida, United States - Lox_Sample_1.1 | ecosystem: Environmental > Terrestrial > Soil > Wetlands | place: USA... | reverse complement strand
TTGTTATTAATAGCACTCATGAATACAGCATTATGGATACGTTCATACTTATTCAAACCATGGCAAATGTTTGGTACACGATAACCAAGATCAAGACCAATCTTATCGTCGTTATTTGCTGCATAGATAAACTGTTCACCATCCATCAATTCATCAATTTTCGCCTTAACTGCTGATTGAATTGTGTCACCGTCATACTTGCTATCACGGAATGTTTTTGACCAATCTTTTTCGAACATGTACTTAATGGTAAGCAGATTACCATTAGTATGGGTTTGCGTAACTAAACCACTTGCAATAGCGGCATGTTCAACGAATGTAACCTGGTCTTTCCAGAGTAAGTATAAAACTGATTCTGTAAACATGGCACCCATAATAGTAACTGATTTGTACTTGCCAAAAGATAATGGGCGAAGTAATGAATATGCAACCAATGAATGCTTACCTTTTTCTTCGCCATTCACAACTTTATTCCATGAATCAACACGAGCGTATGTATCCCATGTTGTATAGTTGTTAAGTTTTTCACATAGATCTTGGCACAGTTTATCTTGTGCATCGTTATAACGGCATTCGGCCACACGACGAATTTCTTCTTCGCTACCTGGCTTTGTGCTAATCAGTGCATAGTTATCAACGTTTTCACCTAATTCTACATAGCTTGTGATAGTAGCGTGGTTAACTGGAAGATCATTTTCCCACTTAGTATGGCATTGTGGGATTTCATCAATAATGATGTCCCAGCTTGTTGAATTATGCCAGTATGGCAAGGAAAGGTATGTTTGGTGGGTAATAAGTAGAATTTCACCAACACTCTGGTTGCACTCACGCAAATGATCTTGAACTTTGTCCTTGACTTGACCAGATACGCAATCTGAATGGATCTTGGTTACACGGATGTTCTTGGTATTGCTTTTGGTGATGTTTTTGTGTGTTTGATCGATCAGAACTGTTGATGGCTGAACGATAGCAATTTTTGCACCTAATTCTGCTTGTTGAAGTGCGTATTTGATTGCAGCTGTTGTTTTGCCTGAGCCTGCTAAGGCATCGACGTAATGAATTTTCATCTTAATCTCTTTTTAAGTTAGAGCAGCATTGCACTGCTATTCAGGTTTCTCTAGGACCTGTTGTGAACTATCTCACCATTCTATTTAGCAAACGGTGACAAAATCACGCAACGACCTCTATCTATCTTAAGAGGAATTTCGTTGCATCTTTTTCTGGTACGCAAGTAGAACAAATTACCAGGTGTAAGTCAAAAAGAAGTAGGTCGAAATACAACACAAGGATTACTACAGGTATTGTGCGAGCACATACCATCGAAGTACTCAAAGGTGTATCTGAAGTGGTCTATCTGCATGGCAAGTATCAATAGTTACTCAGAAGTGCTATCTGCGAGTACAATGCCAGTAGTAATACGACGTGTTGTCTCCTGAGTGACGAGTTGACGAGTCGCTCTGGAGTTGTCATGCCGCAATACAAGCGATATGTCATGTACAGCTAACTCAGGGCTACTTCTTCGTAAACTCATGCGTAGCACCTGAGCCGACTGATACATTCATATCTGGGTACTTGCATCGCATTCGCTCGCAATACCCAGATAGCAATATATCGCGGCTTTTTCTGGTTATATGTACATCTGGGTTTGCTTACTTGTTTTCTCCCCAGATCGATTTTGCTTGCAATTAACCAGTTTTGTCTTTGATGATTGAGACCGTTGCGATGCCACTTTTCAACTTGATAAATAGATATTGAGGATGCAATGTCCTCACTTCGTTTTAGTCTTATCAGTTTAAGTTGAATCTCTCTAATAGAAAACCCACTACTAACCTAGTGGGTTTTTTGTTTCTACTGACAAAAGTGCTGATTCAAGTTAAGGTGGTAAAAACTTCACACACCAGAGCAAAACGAGTGTACCATAAGACATCAATTAACCCAGGAGAACAAACATGTTTGATGCTATTTTCTTTGCTGTAGTTCTTGGTATGCTTATGTACAACTTCTTCAAGCAATCGAAAGAAGATGATAAGAAGCGTGCAGAACAAGAAGCACTCGAGAAACAACGTGAATTGGAAGACTTCAATCGTCGCTTGATGGAGTACCTGCGTAACAATTAATCGTAAGAAATGGTAGCTTTCAGGAAAGGTTTATCTTTTTTGTCTTTACCAAGTTCCCAACCAGTGATCTTACCACCTAAATTGTTCACTGCTTTTACAATAGTCTTACCAAGAATAGTGTCTTGTGGCTTTACACCTTCATCAAGTTGCTTTAATGTCGGTTGAGTATCTGAAATCGTAGAGATTTTGATATGCTCTGGTGTTTCATTACCAGATGCCTTTAAAGCACGAGACACCATATCACCAGCAGTACCCTTGGCTTGATTTCCTCTGAACACATCAGATACATTAACGCCCTTCCCTTCAGGTTTGAACATAATCATTGCCTTATTGTCACCAGCAAATTTGGCAGTGTAACCACCATCTACGTTCTCTTCCAAGTGCATCTTTGTAGCATTGGTTCCAGGTATTTTATCAGCAGTAGATTCTTTACCCTTGAATGGAATCACTTCAGCATGTGGACCAGTTTTTTTAGAAATATCACCCATGTTGTACATGAATGTATTCTTCAATAGATTTGAATCGTTCATATCTACGACATTTTCCGGTCTTCCACCAGCTTGTGGCTGTTGAGCTTGCTGTGGTACTTGCGGCTTCTGGGAGACGCTTGGTGAGGCTCCTGGTGCGTTTTGAGATGCTAAATGTTGTTCAATAGCATCCTTTAAAGTTGGTTGAGCTTTGCGTGGTTGCCCTTCTAACAACTTACCAACTGCCACTTTATTAACTGAAGATTTAATATCAGTCTTAGCTTTTTCAACACTCTTTGGTAATTGAGCAGCAGCTTGTTTAACACCTTGCCATACCGCACCAATTGCACCACCAACTAATTCTGCTGATCCAACTGCTGGAACCAAATGACCAAGTGCTCCTTGAACAACAACGGTAGCAGCAGTCTTTTGGGTATCTGATAGATCAGGAAATGCTTTGTCAATCATAGACTTGGCCAAGATATGACCAGAACCTGTTTTAGCACCTGATACCGCACCTGATACAGCACCACCTACACCAGCTTTAGCCACGTCATAAGGTACTTTACCAACTGCTTTAGCAATAGCGCCAGCACCTTGACCTGGTGTAATGTTATAAAAGCTTTCCAATGTTTCAACCAAATTAGCTTTAGTTGAACGAGTGGCATTACCAGCTTGTGCTCGCATTGCAGAAATAGCCTGATGAACTGCTGAATTACCATTATTGATCTGGCTGCGTGCTTCATCAGGAGTCATAGTACGCAACTTATCAGCAGCCGCTTTCATCTTGGCACCAGCTGGACCTTTCTGGTTTGCTGGAGCTTCGCTCATCTTTTCAAAAATATCGGCTAAACCATTTGGACCATGTTTTTCAATAGCGGCATCTGCAATGTCATTGATATGATTTACACCAGCGACCACTGAATCAGCAGCAACTTTTGCGCCCTTTGGACCAGCAAACATCATACCAAGATTAGCAGCAGCTTCAGCACGAGTGCCTAAGTCCTTACTACCAGTTTTATTGGTTACGTATTCACCAATAGAATGTGCTACCTTACCAGGTAAATCAGTAATGTTAGCAATATCCTTACCAACTTCAGTCTTTGGTTTATATGCAAGCTTACCTTCTGCCGATTGCAACTTGGATTCAATAGTCTTTTCTTGTTCTGGTGTAGTCAAGTGAGTGGCTTTGCTGATTTGCGCACCCATACTACTTGGACCAGCTTCAGCTTCAATACCAGAAGCAAGAGTAGAACCAATTACATGGGCGGCTCCTTCAGCCGCACCTTTTACAGCACGGCCGGCAGCAGCCAACATACCTGGTTCTTTCAGTGACTTAGAACTAGCTTCATCAAACTGTGACTTGGCATCATCCAAGTGCTCTTTGGGCACTTTTGGAGCAACAACCTGATTGAAGTATTGATCTCTAGCCGCAGTTTGTTGTTCTGGACTTAGAGATTGAAACTGATCAGATTGTGCTACGTCATTCCAACTTTTTGCCATAATACATCCTTATTGCCATAGATGACTGTAATCTTCGCCACCTTGTGAACTGCTTTTAGCACCAGGACCAGAATTACCAAGTGTCTTAGTATTACCAGTACTCAAATTGTCCAAATCTTCCATGGTATATGGAATCGATTTAGAGATATCACCTTGCATTTTCTTCAACAATTCCTTTTGATCTTTACCCAATGTTGGGCTTGACAATTGAGCCTCAATGTTAGCATCAACGACTTGTCGAATTTCAGCCATCTTTTCAAGCTTGGTTCTAACTGAATCACCTGTTTTGATAGTGGTTGCATCTTCAAGACCCTTAGTCAATGAACCTGATGGTGCCAAACCATTTGTTTCAAGTGTTGACAAGCTACGTGACAAACCAGCCATACGAACATTATAATCTTGTGCATCTTGTGATGTAACTTCACGAGAAAGCAATTTCTTAGTAACACCAGCAATACCATGACCTGGTTCATAATCACTGAATACACCAGTATCAGATGTGATTGGCAAACGAGCCAAGTTCTTGATATCTTGTGTTGCTTCGTTGGCTGAGTTGATAATACGTTGGTTCATAACACCAGCACGTCCACCACCTGCATTACCACCTGCTTTAGTGATAGCGGCATCATATTCGTCTTTATTGATTCGACCAGCTTTGTAATCTGATTCGATCTTACCAACTTCAGATTTTGGCTGTGCAGATTCAACAGCAAGACGTTGACGTTCGATACCAATACGTTCTTCGCCTTGACGAGCTTCTGTGCTTGCGCGATATCCTTCAATACCAATACGTTGTTGTTCTTGACGACGTTGTTGAGCTTTATCCAACATATCAACGTGGTCTTTATTCTCCATTGCTTTTGCATGAACGAAATTAGGATCGTAATTTGGTGGCATGCGTTTAAGGTCATCTGGAGTTAAAATACCTTGTTCAGAAAGACTTTGCAACTGGTGATGATACAACGCATTCATGGCTGCTGGATCTTTACCCATTGGACCTTGTGCGGCAGTATCAATAGTTGCCAAAGCTTGCGCTGTGGCGTCTGTTCTCTTCTTCAAGATATCAAACTGCTCACTCTTCATACTTGTTAGAGCTTGTTCAGTTTTAGCCTTAGTCAAAGCAAGGTCAGTATAATTCTTCTGAATTGCCATGGCTTGAGTTGGATCAACCTTAGCTACGTCTTGAACCAACTTAGCTTGACCTTCAGGTGTTGAAGTATCAGCCTTCGAGAAAATATCTCGAAGAGCTGATTGACGTTGCATATCTTGTTCTTTTTGTTGTTCACCAAGAATAAGATCCTTCAATTGATACGCTTTAGCAACGTTTTGTGTAAAATCAGGTACTTGCGGCGCCTGGGCCTGCAATGGAATATTTGCATCTACTGGCATATTTTCTCCTTATGAGCCATATCCGAATGCTGAACCCATATTCATACCTGATGAATAATCGTAAGTTCCAGCATTACTTGTTGTTAATCCTGAATCCAATCCAGTATTGAATTGTGATGCATAAGCGTTCGAACCTAATCCAGTATTACCCAACATGTTACTTAGTGAATAAGCACCACCAATACTACCAGCTGCACTTGACAAACCACTACTAATAGCATTAGACGAACCAACTTGACCTGCCGCTTGAGCATTACCAGCACCAATAATATTCGCACCAGCTGCACTACCATAAGCACCTGCTGCACCAGTAGCAGCATTAGAAGCCGTTTGACCTTGACCAGCCAATGATTGCAATTGGTTCAAATTCAAACCGTATGTAGCTTGTGCGTTAGCAAAGTTCTGCTGATATGCACCAAGCTGTGCTTGGTAATTCTGCAAGTTCTGAGCATATGCGGTATTGTAATCTTGTGAAGCGAGACCAGCCGCATTTGATTGCAATGCTTGAAGTTGTGCCCCACTCAATTGCATACCAGTAGCACTGGCTTGATTCTGAGCAGCCTGTGTCGCTTTTTGTTGCAGATACTGAGATTGTGGAGTTTGTTGGAAAGTTGCTGCATTCAATGGTGTATATGTTGGTGCTGCTTGACCTTGGTTTGCACTAGCGGCGGTTGGTGCTGCATTAATGTAACTACCAGTCAATTGGCTCAAAGCTTGTTGACCAGCATTAATCCATGGTTGTTGCAATTGCAACTGTTGTTGAAACTCTTGATATTGCAGTGCGTTCGCGCTTTCTGAAGCTGCCGCTTGAGTATCAGCAGCAGATTGCGAACCACTTGATGAAATAGCAGCACCACCAATAGCACCAGCTGCGGCAATACTACCACCGATAACAATAGCCATATTATTTCCTTTAAATTGTTTTAGCCACGATTTCTTGGCTGTTTTTAAACCCAAGACCATTTACAAAGAAATTAGAATGATCCTGGAATACCTTATAAGGCATTTGCCAAAATAATTTGTCATAGCCCTTTTTTGTTGCCAGATCTTTCAAGACGGGCTCCAACTTCTTGAAAAATCTATATCCGGTAACACCTTGACGATAATCTTTACGAACATAATAGATGTCAGTAAGGCAAAACAGATTCTGTTTGTAATGCAATCCAGTATCGATAATGCCAAGGTGATAACCAATTAATTCACCATCTTCACGCATTGTAAAGATGTGCAGTTTTTCTTGAGCCTCAATCATGTAATAAAGATCATAATTAGGATCAAGAATTAATTCTTTACTACCAGTTAATTCGTCGTAATGGGTTTCCATTAACGTAGGAATAAAATCTGGTAAGAACTGATTTAATGTTTCTACTTGATATGTTTTCATATTATTCCTCGATTGTCTTCTTGAGTTCTTCGAGGAATGGCGTACGAAGATCAATAATCATTGTTAAACGATCAACATCACTATTATTTTCTACGCTATGTTCAAGTGAGTTATTAACCGCATATACATCACCAGTTTCAGGCGTAAATGCCTCATCACCACATTTGAACACTTGTCCATCTTTGCTTTGAATTGCAATATGGAAACGTTGGTAATAAGTTGCTGGACCACCCATGTCTACATGTGGATCAATCTTAGTACCAGGTGCCATCTTTGTGATGATGATACGACCAATACGATCTGCAAATACGTCATGAGCTAAACGATAGATGTATTCACGTACTGGTAAGACACTTGCAGAACCATACCAAATTGATTCTTTATCATCAAGCAGTGATTGACGTGTTGAATCTTCAGCGATCTCATTAAAACGAATCCAAATATCTTGAACTTGAGTATGTGGACTCTGATCGTGAGTTGTACGCAATGTGTTTAGATTCCAAAGTTCTGGATATTGATTCAAAGCATCAATCAATGGTTGAACATCAACTTTTCCGATTGGCATAAAATTTTTCATATAAAATTCCTAAAAGAGGTTTGTTGTGGTTATTTATGCTTTCACTACGCAATAAATAGTAGATAGAATTTATAAAAGGAATTAACAATGAACCTATTGCTGATCGACCTGTCTGATGGGGCGTTTACAGGGCTCGCATATAAATCTACTTTGTTTGGTCATAAAGTGAAGATTTTTATTGCTCCAGGTTATACAAATCCAAATCTGCTTAAAGGTTTTCCTAATATCGAAAAGATTGATAACTGGGTAGCTGCTGTTAAATGGGCAGATCTAGTATTGATCTCTGACATTATGAAGTTTTTACCAAAATTGGATGTTTTAAAGAAAGCTGGAGTTCCATATTTTGGCCCATCTGTTGCTTCATCCAAACTTGAAGTTGATCGTGCGCTGGGGATGAAATTTCTAGAAAGTCGCGGTATCGAATGTCCACCATATGTGTCATTTAATTCATTGAAAGAAGCTGAAATGCATCAATGGAAGAATGACAAACGATATGTGTTTAAACCACTTGGTGATGTTGAAGATAAAGCATTGACTTATTGTGCTAAATCCCCAGAAGATATGATTAGTACGCTACAGCGTTGGCAAAAACAAGGAATGAAAAACAACCAGCCAGTAATGCTACAAGAGTTCATACCTGGTATTGAATTCGCAGTTGCCAAGTCAATTGGATCTGACGGATTTATTGGTCCTGCTCTCGAATCATTCGAACACAAACCATTAATGAATGATGACATCGGTCCTGGTACTGGTGAACAAGGTACAGTTCAGAAATACGTGGCACAAAGTAAGTTGTTTAACGAAGCATTGCGTCCAATGGAATCTGATCTAGTTAAGTTGGGTCACCAAGGCAATGTGGATGTGAATTGTATCATTGATGAAAAAGGTAAAGTATGGCCTTTGGAATTCACCGCTCGTTGGGGTTGGCCACAATTTAATATTCAATTAACCCAACATCAAGGTGATCCTATTCAATGGATGATTGATGCCCAGAAGGGAATTGATTCATTGAAAGTTAGTTATGATACTGCTATCGGTGTTGTTCTAACACAGCCACCATTTCCAAGTAAGAACAAGACATGGGCTGAAGTAGAGAAGCCATTCTTTATGGATAACGAAAATGTAAAGAAACATGTTATTCCACAATCAATGATGATGGGTTCTTATCCACATAACATTGATGGTAATATCAAAATGAAGAATAACTGGATGACCTGTGGAACATATTTTGCCGTAGTCAATGCACTTGGTAACACAGTAGAACAAGCACAAGAACGTGTTTATAAAACAATCGATAAGATCAATGTTAGTTCAATGATGTACAGAACTGATATTGGTAATCGTGTAATTAAGAAACTGCCTGATCTCCAACAAATGGGCTTTGCTTCCGAATGGGTATTGGGTGATAAAAACAAGGATAAAAAATGAGCGTATTTCTTTCACCAATCGGTGGAGCCAGTGAACAGTTCTTTACTGATCAAGGTGTGGTATTGGCTGGTGGATTGCTTTACACCTATGAGGCTGGTACAACAACACCACAAGCAACATTCACCGATTCTACTGGTCTTACCGCCAATCCAAACCCAATTGTATTGAATTCATCAGGTCGCGCACCTAATGAAATCTGGTTGCAAGGCGGACAAACTTATAAGTTTGTCATTGAAACATCCAATAACGTAACTGTTACACCAGGTACTTGGGATAACATTGCTGGTATTAATGACACATCAGCATCTTCAGGTTCTTCCAGTGAATGGTTGGCTATTGCTGGTACTTTGACATATATCAGTGCAACACAGTTTACTATCTCTGGTAATCAAACTGGTACATTTACTTCACAACGTCGTATTCAAGCGGTTGTTGGTGCTGGCACGATTTACGGTACTATTGCATCATCTGTCTTTACCACATTGACAACGGTTACTGTTGTATGGGATAGTGGTCAATTGGATTCTGGTTTATCGGCTGTATTAGTCAGTCTTTTGACTTCCACCAATGCTTCTATTCCTGGACAATTTGCCTATTTCGTAAACGTTAAGGATCCAAGATTTGGTGCTGTTGGTGATAATGTTACTGATGATGCACCAGCATTCCAAGCAGCAATCGCATATTGCGAATCGACTGGAATGAAAATGTATATTCCAGAAGGTAACTATCTTTTTGGCTCACAGATTACTATAACAAGTCCTTTCGATATCGATAGTGCTGACACTGCCACAATGCGATGGAATAATAGTTCAAGTTGCGGAATTTTACTGAATTTCGTTAGTTCAACCGCTGCTCTAGCGACAATGAACTTTCCACAGCTTTATAGTCCAGCTATTAACAGCTCTTTCTCCATTCCTGGTTATGGACCATCATCATACACCTATAATCTAGCTAGTCGTGTAGGTAATGCTATTCAATTGAATGGTGGTAATCGATTGAACATTAATCTGCTTTACGCATCTGGTTGGAATGCAGCTATCCAGGTTGGTGCTACACCAACCGTCAGTGTTGATAATATTAATATCAATGTTAACACTATCGACTTCTGTGTTTATGGTATTGCGACTTATACCGCTACTGCTGGTTCATTAGATATTGCTGCTTTGGTTTTTACTGCCAATACTGTTTGGGCAAAATATCCAATTTATATTGATGGTTCAAACCAGAATCTGGTGGCAAGTCAATTCCATATTACTGGACAATCATTTACTAATGAAGTTGATGGTTCAACGATCTATGGTTATAACATCAATAATACTTGTGATACTTGTAAGTTTACAGTTAATTGGGCGTCATCAGGATATGCTGCTGATAGCACAAGTGGTACACCAACCACATTGATAAATCCGTTTCTTGCAGGAACCGCAACTTCTAATGGTGCATTAACTGATGGTAATGCAACACTAGGTTACTGGAATGGTCAATTCTGTGAATTTGAAATTGGTCCAGTAATGGCGTATGGTGGTGGTAAACCAGGTGCTAGTCCAATTCCAACTGCTGGTGATACCATTCGTATTCGTGATGCAGGCGCATACAATAAAATCACTATGCGTTATTCAGATGCAGTTAATACATCACCAATTCCAGTTTCTACAACAGAAGGGGAAAGTAATTATAATGGTGGTGTTGGTGGAGCACAGTATTCTAAACGTGTTTTTTGTTCAGCTGCTGTTCCTATCTTAACTGCTGGATCTGGTAGTTCATATTTTTATGCTTACCATCAATTGATATCAGTAGGTTCGATAAAGCAAGTAAGTCTAGAACCTTTTGATGGCTCTCTTGCTACACAAGGACTTCTAATGTGGGCAGAATCTAATGATGGGACTAACAATAGAGAAATAAAGATTCAATTTGCTAATCCCAAAACCACTAGTTCAACAGCTACAACGGTTTATTTTTGGTTAGTAATAAACTAATTACTGCAATCTATACCATGTAGTATTAGCTGAACGATAGATAAACTTATAGCCCTGATCACCTGTTAACGAAACTGTTAAGGTGGTCGGGGCATTTTTTATCGATTGGCCAGCATTGGCACTAACAGTCAATGACGTGATTGTTTGTGATGAACTGATCGAAACATTTTGTCCATTAATTGGACTAGCTGGCATCGTAATAGTACCAGTTGCCAAAGTACCAGAAGGATCAAGAATCAGAACAGCATCAGTATTGTTCAATGTTATTGAAAAACCAGTAGATGGTGTTTGATAGTTAATACCTTGTGTTGCCACATTTTGAGTGTTAACCAACTGTGTAAATGTTCCAGCTTCTGGTGTATTGGCACCAATAACAGTTGTATCAATACCACCTGTCGCACTAAAATTACCTGTTCTAGTTAGAATAGCTCTATTGGTATAAGTTGTACCATCCCACGTGTCGAAATGCAAATCTGGTGCCGATGGACCAGATGCTGTACCCATTACCAAATTGATTTCACCACCACCATTGGAATAATTACGACTAATCATCAACCCTTTGGCATTGGTACCAGTCCAAGGAGGAGTTGTTCCGCCGTTATTAAGAAAGAATCGCATCCAACTAGTAGAACTGGATGTTGCAATATCCATAGTACCAGATGGTGCATTTGTCCCCAATCCAATACGCAAATTGGTATTATCCCAGAACAATTGGGCATTATTTTGGCTTAAAATACCACCAGTTCCAGCGAATAGCAAAGATCCTGAAGTTAAAGATGAATCAGTGATACTTGTAGAAGCTGATAATGTTGTGAACGCGCCGGTAGAAGCTGTTGTAGCACCAATTGAAGTGCTATTAATGCCACCAGTGGCTTGTAATGTTCCAGCCGTAATTAGATTACCACTAACATCAACACTGAATAACTGAGCGGTATTATTAGCATTAATACCATTAATCAAATAACCACTTGGTGATGTATTGGTAAAACGTTGCAGAATAAGAGCAGAATTGCTATTTGCCTGCTGACCAATCATTGCGGTATTACCAGAATATACTGTTGGTATAGATCCAAGAACAAGAGCTGTCGTAGAAGCCGTTCCTGTAATTGTACCACTGGCATTCAATGTTGTGAATGCACCAGTTGAAGTGGTAGTAGCACCAATTGATGTACCATTAATCGTACCACCAGTAATAGCAACTGCATTAGCATTCTGGGTTGACATTGTTCCCAAGCCAGTAATACTGGTATTAGGAATAGTTGTAGAAGCCGTTACTGGACTCGCACCATTACCATACAAATAACCAGTTAATGGGGTCAATGTCAAACCACCAAAAGTTGGTGTTGATGTTGTTGCGATCGGTTGTGGTGTACTTAATGTGACATTGCCAGTGCTTGATGACGTAATAATTTCATTAGCTGTTCCAGTGATAGAAGTAACGACACCACTACCATTGGCAGAAATTGTTATTGAGTTATGACCATTGGTAACAGAAATACCAGATCCAGCAGTGATATTTGCAGCCGTAGGCGCACCAGAAGAGCTTCCAATCAATAGTTGGCCGTCAGTAGCTGCTGCGGTACTACCGAGAAGGCCAGAGGCACCAATCGTCAGGAAACCATTCTGTGTGAGATCTGACAATGTCAACCCACCGAATGTTGGTGTTGAAGTAAGTGCAATAGGTTGTGGCAAACTCAATGTGACATTACCAGTACTGGCTGAAGCAATCACCTCATTAGTGGTACCAGTAATAGAAAGTACACCGGTATTGGACAAGGTAATAGAACCTGGGCCATTTGTTACTGCAATACCTGAACTAGCAGTTAATGTGCCTGGTGTTGGATTTGAACCAGTAGAACCAATAAGAATCTGTCCATTTGTACCAGCACCTGATGCAGTGATATCACCAAATGCGTTAGTGAATAAGAATGCATCTGGTGTAAAAGTACCATTCGTAACAAAAGGAACCCAAGTTAATGGGTCCAAGTTTGTAATCATTACCAGTGTACCGAGAGTCGTATCAAAATATAACTGACCCAAATAAACATTGGTAGTTGGTCGTTCAGCCGTTGTACCAGATTGATATAATGAATTAACGGCATTTGATGCGTTCTGGAACCATGGATACCATTCACGATTCATTGAGACACCGTTTGTATCAACTGGTGTCTTTAGTGGTAAAATATTAAATGCTCTTGCCATAATTACTTGCCTGCTTCTCTTGATGTTCGTACAATCGCAGAACCACGTACTAGGATGAATGGAACTGGATCGGTCATTCTGATTTTGAATACAAAGTCACGTGATTGACCAAATCTACGATAGATTGCTCGTGGTCCTCCGTATTGTCCAACTTTACCAATACTCGTCCAACGTTCATTACCAAATGTGTTACCGTTATCTTTACTTACTTGCAACATGATCTGTGGATTGGAACCTTGACCTATTTGCAAACCTTGACCCAATTCAAAATCGAGCCATAGTTCATCAATACCCAAAATGTTACCTTGATTCTCAATGTGCATTGAGTCTAATTCACGTTTGATCGGTGTACCATTATCGGTATAAACCGTATTATCGAACTGGTAGATATTACCAGTTGTTGAATCACTAAAACAATAAGCACCAGCAAATGATACCCCGATATTGGCTGCATGACGAGCTTGTGGACTCACACCAGTTTGTACTTCACTCCAGATATTGTTAATACCTTCGTAAAGGAATGAACGATTGGCTGATGGGAATGTAATCTGGTACATTGGGTGACCATCAGTGATGTAAGACAAAGCAATAGCATCAGATGTGACTGCAAAGCTATTGATAATGTTTTCAATGTTGTGATTCGAAATACGTTGTGGCGCATAACCATTCAAAGCCATGATCTGCACTTGACCTTGAACGTTTTGTGCCAAGAATGCCAATGTATTATTGAAATACGCCACGCTATTAACGGCAGCCAAACCCCAATCCTGAGCAGTACCAACTAATTGAGCGAATGGCATTGGAGAACCACCGTTGTCTTGCCAGAATTCTGTGTGATGTTGACACCATAGAACCAAGTCACCGTGTAATGCACTGACCACTAACAGATCATCAGGAGTGGTTTCTGCTGTAGCAAACTGCAATGGATCCCATGTAGTGCCATCATAAACATCACTGACAAAGAATTGACCAGTACCAGGATTCTGAGCAACAAAGAAACCGTTCATGAACACGATTGAAGTGGTTGACTGTGGAAAGCCTGAACTAGAAATAATGGATAGTGTACTGGTTGAATAAGTGTAGATATAACCAGAAGATCCAGTACCAATAATCAATTGAACACCATTATTGGCCATTGCCACTACTTCATTAGTGATTGTACCTAGGGATCCAATAGTCGTAACCACACCAGCATTGTTCACTGAAAATAAGCTATTACCACCAACCACATAAAGGGTGTTGTTTACTGCTAGAAATCCACGAATTGGAGCCGCAGGAATAGTGGTAAACAAGGTAAAACCTGGTGTACCACGAATAACAACTTTCGAATCCTTTTCACCAGAAGGCAAAACTTCGTAATAGCAATTTAGTCGTCTTTGCGCACTGATGAAAGCTGATAACGACTTAGTATCAGCTCCAAATAAATTAACTTTTTTCATTAGTAACTATTGCTCCATCCTTCGTTCCAATCATTGCATTGGAAATACATTGCGGTTCTATTTGGATCCAAGTTACGAGCTACTGCCATTGCTTCTGTATAGTTGGATTGCATCTCTTGTGACCAGATTGCATTAAACATTGGGCACAATTCTTTAGTTAATGACCAAACCAATGCACGGAACCACTCTTGTGGGTATTCTGGATTATCAAGTGGGTTATTAAAGTCTTGAATTGGCTCCATATATTCAACAACCAAGTGCTTTGTCACGTCAGAAGCACCAGCCACATCAGTGAACAGCGTTGAATAGGTTGTACCACGTTGAATATAGACGCTAACTGGGTCTGAAATGTAATTTGGATCAGCCTTAGATGGTGCAAACATGTAATCTTGCACGGTCCACATGTTGATCGGTACATCTTCGTTATTAATATCACGCAAAACGACTGCTTCTGGTACTACGGTTAGTTGTGCCTGAACAGAATAGTCATAAACGATACCACCGTAGTTTGCGGACGCTGGTAGAGCAGTTGCCAAGTTAATGGTATTGCCACTTGGAGTACCATTAACTGTGGTCCAGAACAAATTACCGTTCTGGTAACCACTATTCATCTGAATACCAATCTTATCTCCGTTGTTAATACCGGTGATTGACTGAACTTGAATTGAAGTAGCACCACTAGCAGCATTAACTGATAGAGTGGTTGATACGTAGGAGTTGGTCCAATTAGCCAGAGACAAACCTGAGTTTGCTGAAGAATTATAACCAAGAATATATTGACCGGACGTGGTAGAAAGGAACAAATGTCCAATTCTACGTGTCCACATTTTGAGACCAGCTGAATAATCAGCTTGGCCTTGATATTGCTTGACGAGCATATTGAGATACATAGCTGCATCTTGGGTTTCAGAAGCTGTTGGCCCTTCGCCTTCGCCCAACTTACCCAAGTTGAGCATAGCTGCTCTAATAATGTCGTCGCGAGTTACGGTAAAAGTATAGGTTCCGCTCGTTGCCATAATGAGTCCTCATAGTATGTCACCATATTTATGAGAACTCAAATGATTAAGCTAAAGCGCTATTTTGAATAATAACGCCCTGCCATAAAGCTGTAATAGGTAGAGTTGCGTTAATATTGGTCTTTCTAAGCACTAAATCTTGCTTTTCTGTTACGATAATTGGAAATGGTGCGGATAATTCGAATGGAACTTGCGCCTGTTGTGTGATAACAAAACGTTGAGTTGACAAAAAATTAGCTGGATTGCCAGCTGGTGTATTAATGATTGTGGCTATTGTAACAAAGTCATTACTAGCGGCATTATCAACGATGATATACACAAACTTGGTTACATATAAGGTATATCCAGCAGGAACAGTAAACACACTACTTTGGGCAATACTCGCACCAGCTAGAATAACTGATTGAGTAGCACCAGCACTGGCAACACGAACTGTGATGTTGCCCGCATTAGTTTGTCCACTACCAGCAGTCATGACCTGGGCAAGATTTACTCGAAGATATGGACCACCTGGAACTGAAACAACAGAAGTACCGTTCAGAGTAACAGTTTGATTAACTACATTGTAATTACTATCCAACAGAGTTAGTGATATTGTTCTAGCACCAGTACCAGCAGCGGTATCATTAGCAGAAGCAGATAATACTTCTAAACTTTGGGCTGATGTTTGAAATGGATACAATCCACCACCAGACCAAATATCTTGGTTACCACTAGTGGTAACACTTGGATTAAACCCAAGACCTGCAATACGAGTATGGCCTTGAACTAAACCAGCAGAAACACCAATTTCATATGGAAGTGCTGTTTGAACTCCTGAAGGTGTTGTAATAAATGGATAACTCATTTTATTTCCTTAATAAAAAGCAGCGAATGACTTTCGCCACCGCTGCTAAATTTTAAACTTCAAATTGTAATTACTGACGATCCAAGTAATTATTACGTTCAACAAATCCTTCACGACCATCATCACCCCAAGCAGTACCATAAAACATCTCGATATGCTCACCAGTATATTGGTCATCAGTTGGTGCCATTGGATCGTATTCGAAACCATTCTTCAATGACATTGGTGTAACATTGTTAGTCACATCAGTATCACCACCGAAACCATAAACGAACTTGGTAGCTGGATCATAAATCTCCACACCACAAGGCAAGATGTTCAACGGATTTGCAAATGACTCACGAACATCATTTGCATTCACATTGTTTTTATGATCAAGTGTTGCATCACCACGAAGAACGCGTTGACTATCAACAGTTGCCCATGGTTCACCAGCTTCGATAGCACCAGGTTGAATCGTTTGGTATTTTTCTTGCCAAAACTTATTCATCATGCTTTCCTTTTAATACCACCCAGATATCTGGGTGGTTTACCACTTTAGTTCTTCTTGAACCAGCCATCAAAGCCATTACCATCTACGATTTCGTGATAGCCGAAGCCATGTACGCCATCATAGTTCATTTGCATGTCAATGTCTTGACCTGGTGGCAAGTAGTTAAACTTAGCAGCTTCACCATAGGCTGTGCCTTTCTTGGTGATATAGCCATTTGTTTGGAAACCAGGACGATCAAGTGTTTCACTTTGCAGTGATTGAAGATCGCTAAGGTCACCAACTTCTGGAATTGCAGCACCAACTTGTGTTGAGTAACCGCCACCCAGAACGTTCATTTGGCCTTCGTTTGTTGGGGCCATACCCTTATTTTTTGCCATAATATCCTCTTATTAAGCTGTAACGTTTGCATTAGGAGCTACTGATACTTCCCATGCCAGTGAATATACACCAACAATGTCTGTACCATTAACTGCACGCAGAACATCGCCTGGAAGCAATGCAACACCACCAGCAACGTTTGTCAATGTTGTTGTGAACACTGTGTTAGCTGTAGCTGTACCAAGTGTCAAAGTACCAAGAGCAGTTGTGTTGGTGCCTGAAACTTGTTGCAGAATTGCCAGATTGGTTGTTGCGCTTGTACCAGCTGTTTGAACAACGACTGTCGCGCTGTATGCCAACGCATTTGTGAATGCTGTAAAACGGCAACCTACCGCACCACTACCAGCCAAGCTTGTGTGAGCGCTGAAGTGACGAGCAACATACGTTGGGTGATCATAAACCTGTGACTTTTGTGTCATTTTAAATTCCTTTTCGTGTATTAATTAGGTGGAGATTAAATCTCCACCATTCCATTAAGCCTGTGAGTCCCACTTAACGATACGTGCATTGCTTGGCAATGTTTGGACAATACCGAAACCGCCCAAGTAGTACCATGCAACACCCTTTGAACGACCGTAGTCTGATGGAATCTTACCACGCATTTCTTCTGGAACTGCAACCGCTTCTGCTACAGTGTCATTACCGAAGAAGAAAATCCAGTCTGACTTACCATTGACCCAAGGTACCATGTCACCGCCGTTTGTTGAAGCGATACCAGTTGTACCAACACCCTTAGCGATGTTTGTTTGTTCAACGTAACGAACGTTTTCGTAACGACCAATTTCACCATTCATGATCAGCTTAAAGCCGGTATCTGAATATTGGTGGATTGTTTCCAAGTTGTTCTTCAATGTACGCAATGTGGTTGGCCATGCCAGAGCGTAGTAGTCATCACCGATGTAAGCTGGGATGTTACGTTCTTTCATTGTGTCAACGATTGACTTTGCGTGACCGTTGTTGAATGCAATGTTGTTAGTACCAGTAACAGTACCGTTTGTGAACAACTGAATAGCTGCTGTGTCTGTACCACTTGATGCAATAACGCGCAATGGTGTCAAGTTGAACTGACCCCAAGCCATACGGTCAAAGTTCTTAACGGCGTCGTTCTTCAGAACCTTCTGGATCAATTCTTGAACTGGGAACTTTGACAAGTTGTCAAGCTTACCAGTATAAGGAACTGAGTTACCAGCTTCAGTCACAGTCAATGTACCCTGTGTGATTGTGAAGTTAGTTTCTGGCATTGTATTGGTTTCAACCAGAACACCACCAGCTGTTGCGACGTCTGAGAAAACGTCCCATGTGAAAATATCACCTTTCTTCTTACCTTGTTGTGACGCATCACGGACGTCAGAGAACTGACGGAACTTAGTAAGAGGTTGTACTGCCATACGCAATACGTTTGACAGCTGGCGTGAATACATGAAACCACCCAAGCTGTTTACTGACCAAATCTGACCTGCCATTTTTATTATCCTTAATAGATTTAAATATTTCTACCTGCGCGACTTCTTGCCATCTGTGCAATAACGTCCGAAGCATTTTCTTCTTGCTCACCAGCATTATCACGACTATAACCATTTCTCATTGCTGCTGTTGGAACTTGATTCATATTCGCTTTACGCTGTTGTTTTTGTACTGACTTTGTTTCTGTTTGAACAGACTGTGTCATTGACTGCTTCCAACCACGCAACTCATCACCAATTTCTGTAAAACGTTCAATGTACGGACGGTTATCACCGTTTCGTGTCAATTGTTCATCTTTGGAAATAGCCAATTGTCGCAGATATGGATCACTCAAGATGTCATCGTATTCTTGTTGAAACTGTTCAGCTGCTTTTTGAAACTGTACTCGCTCGTCGATAAGTCTGGCAACATCGTCCTGTTTAATGGATGGACCTTGCTTCAATTTACGGAGCGCAGCAACCGCTTCTTCTTCACTGCCCATTTGTAACGCGCGGACAATCGCGATATCGTCTTCACCGATATAGTCATTGACGTCCGCTTGGGATGGTCTTGACGTATTACTATTTATGTTCGCTTGAGCTTGACTATAAGTGGCAGCAGCTTGCTTCAGATATTCGTCAGCAGCTTCAACCTTTTGTGCTCGAGCGAGAAGTTCTTCATAGGTGAGTTCTACTTCACGACCACCTACCTTAATCTTGTGCTTGGATGGAGTTTGAACAACTGGTTCTTCTTCGTCTTGAAGGAACTCTTCTTGTTCAAATTCTTCATCGGTATCCTTTAGATAACCATTATCTGAACCCTTTTCACGAGCACCATCTTCTTCATCCAACTGATCAGCAATACCATTAAGGAATGCCATACGGTCATCCAAACGACTACCAGATCCAACAGTACCAGATTCTTCTTCAGAAGAGATCAGATTGCCATCTTCATCATATTCTTTATTCATAAAATTTATCCTCGATTATTGAGCGCCTGGGTTGCAAGTGCTCCTTCTTCAATTAATTGTTTTAGGTAAACTTTAAACATTTCACAGACCTTAATATCATTTTGGGCTGATTGAACTTGTTTAAAATCATGTGGATCGCTATTGATTAACTTTGCAATAGCATCCTGGATATCAACTTCAACTTTATTTATAATATATTGGCCCACGTCTCCTGTGAGCCAATCTTCTGCCATCTTAGCAACTACAGCAAGCTCGAGAAGTTCTTTATCATACTTCTCGGCTTTGTCTAGTAGTTTCTCTTGCAGATCTTCTTCGTCTTCATACTGATCCATAAAATATTCCTATTACATACCACCTTGTGGTCCTTGTGGCGGCTGTGTAGGATTATTTAGCTGTTGACCCATATCACGCATATGATCGATATAATTTTGGGCGAGCATTTTGTTTGCATCAGATTTACTCTTCAGATTGGCCAAGGCAAGTTTTGTTTGGTTATTCTGTGTTGTTTGAGCCATCTTAACTTGGTTGTCCTTGTCCTTCAGATCAGCACGAGTCTTCAATGCCATAGACAATTGTTGGATCTGTTGTTGCATCTGCGCCATACGTGGATCAACTTGCTGATTAATGAAACGTGAACCATCTGCATAACCAAGAGCACCAAAGATTTCCTTTGCCACTTCTTGTACATTCAGAACTGGTACCTTTTGTGCTGCTGTTGCAATGTTCATAAATGCACCAACACCTTGTACCAACTTACCAACCTTCTGGTCTGGACTTGTTGCACCCATACCAACATTAACACGCAGAGTCATTTGATGATCCAACATGTCATCAGTAACTTGGCTTACACCATACTTCTGGAATGCTTGAGCATTAGCACCAGCAATAGCCAGAACATCCTTATCTGTTTCATAGTGTTGTTCAAGCTTAATCAAGTGCTTCAGAACTGGTTCAACGAATGTTTCAACGAAAGTACGCAGTTGGTATTCAACCATGATGTTTGTATTCTGGGAAAGCAAGGACATCCCCTTGGCAGTCTCAGCAAGCTGACGGTTGGTTGCAATAGATCCTGCACTGAAGTTGCCCAGCAATTCGTCCATATCACCGTTAATACGATCCTGTTCAGCATATGAGCTCTGAGTAACATCAGGGAAAGATACTTCACGAATGTCATCATTAACATTGTCAGCCATAGTGATACCACCTGGGACATTTCGTACCAGTGAACCAATATCAACTTGTTTATTACGAGCGACAATGTAACGCTTATTCAGAACCATCTTAACATTATCAAGACGTTGGTTAGCAATTTCGTTTGCTTCTTCTTGAAGTTGCTTGCTCAATTCTGGTAATGAAGCTGGTAATACCTTGTGTGTTTCCAGGTTAACTGTACCCATAACGTATGGACGTTCACCATGGAATACATTCACTTCTAGTGGTTGTGGATCTGTCAACAGGGCTACTTCACCGAGTGTGTAGAATTCCCAATCAAGATCATTATGACGGTGAATATGGCGTTGAATCCAAACTACTTCGTAATCACCAATAGTCTTACCATCACTTTCGTATGGATCAATCTTACCTTTCTGGCGAACTGCATTAGTGGTATCTGATTTGTTTTGCAATGCAGATTTGATACGAGCTTCTGGCATTGCGTGCCATTCACCAGTATTCATCTTTGCCTTAACATCACCAACGAACATTGGAATAATGTGGATGATGTATGGGCTGGTACCAATAGGATCAACCCAGCTTGATGCTGGATCAATACGGAAGTTCTCGATAGGGATCAACTCAATACATGGCTTATCTTCAACTACTTCATTGACATAAGCTTTAACCTTTGGCTTATCACCACGTGGCAATTGTTCTTTACCAGTACGTTCATTACTGACGATACCAGAACCGTAATTATGACCAATAGATGGACCTTGCTCTGTTTCACCACTGAATACTTCTTTTGGATCTTTCAGAGGAGATACTGGACCAGTGTATGGTGTATCGTTTACAGAGTTGATGTTGGATTGGTGGTTGGTATAGAACTCGTTGTCTGAAAGATCATTAGTTGCTTTAGCCACATTACGTGTGCGAAGCTTCCAGTAAATGTGAGCTACTACAGAACCTTGTACAGCCGCATCTTGAATACCACCTTGAACAATTTGGAACCAAGGAATAGAATTAGTTAGACGCCATTCAAGCAATGCCTTCATAACTTCAGCACTAGCCACTTCTGCTCTATCAGATGGATTCTGTGCAGAGATAGAAACGATATCTGAATTGCTGAAGAAAGCAGCGGCAGAAGCCGCTTCAAGCTTACGAATAATGGCACGAGTTTTTGGACGGAATACCTTTGAACGCTTATCGTATTGTGGTGCGTTATACTTGGAATCAGATGGATGTTCGGAGTTGAACATGCTGATACTGTCTTCCCAGTGCTTGCGGTAGTTTGTATCAACAAATGATGTGGATTGGCGATATGCCTCTTGAGCTCGTTGCAACCAGGTAGAGCTCGAAATACCACTATACTCGGCTTTAGTATCTACCGTTGATGGTGGTGTAATTGGCTTGCCACTGTTATATTGATCCATTACGCTTTACCTTGTTTAATAGCCTTCATCTTTGCCCATGGATCGGTATAAAGCTTCGCTTCTACACCCTCAACCACGTCAATCTGGTCACTTTCTGTTTTCTTACCACGTTTAGCACCGCATCGTTCCAAGAACTCACCACCACCCATCATGATCTGTTTAGTAAACCATTCTGGAGAATGTGCATTGATATCCTTTGGATTAATGTACCAACACATACCTTGGATTGGTGCATCAAGCAAACGAATTAATGGACCGTGATCACGAATCTCTACTGCCCACAACCAACCTGGGTATGACTTGTAGAGCAGATCGCCAACTTCTTGTGCCAGCTTCAGGTCGTCTGCGTCTTGAAATGATTGCGAAATAATAATGTCGCTCATGATAAAATATTCCTTATTAATATGGTGAACAATTGTTCACCATATTTATTAAGTTTGGATATCAGTTTCTTCGTCTGATTCACTATACAAAGGATTCTTAATCTGGTTATTAATGTTCGCAATTAAAGGTGCCGCCTTAAAATAAGGCATTTGCACCAATGCATCGTTGATAACAACCATTTCTTCCTGAGTAAATTCGATAATATATTTTTTCATAAAAAACACCATTTAAACGTTGTAATAAGGGATCTTAACTTCTGTTGAGCCCAGATAAGCAATCAAGAAGCCAAGAGGATTTGCTGGTAGAGTTGCTACACCAGCTGTAGCCGTACTTGATGATGCTGCACCAAGTTGGAATGAACCTGAAGCAACCGCTGAAGCATTACCAGTAACAGTCAAATGTGTTGAAGACATGGTACTTGCGAACAAATTACCAGATACGTCAACAGAGAATAATGATGCAGAGTTGGCATAGTTAATCGCATTAATGAAGTATCCAACTGGTGATGTATCAGTATAACGTTGAATCAACAAAGCTGAATTACCACTAGAATTGGACAACTGGCCTAGTTGAACTGTATTACCAGAATAACGTGATGCGATGGTACCAGCAATGATTGAGTTCTGGTGACCAGTTGTATTCTCCACGAACAAACCAATTACGGTTGCTTGCAGGTCGATACCATACAGATAGTTAGCTGAACTAGCCATCTGTGTCTTAATAGCGAATGTAATAGTATCAGTACCAGCACCATTAATGGACAAACCAAATTGTGTACCAACACCAACACCAGCAAAGGATGCTACGTCAATCTCTAGACCCCAGACATTACCTGATGATCCAGCATTGGCAGTTGCCACAAAGTTGGCAGCGAGACCAATACTATTGGCACCATTACTATTAAGTTGAACACCACCGTAATAACCAGATACACCACCGTTAAGAGAAGCTGGTTGAATTGCTTCTACTGAAAAGCTTGCTGTGCCATTATTGGCAGTTGCAACAACTGGTGATTGGTTAACCATCCATGGACCAACAGGAATAACACCAGCATTGGTAACTGCTGTTGGGAATGTGGTTTGTGTTCCGCTAATAACAGCCGCTGGATCGATATCCCAGAACACGGTTTTAGTTCCCCATGTTGGAGCGGTATTAACCACGTAATGAGCAGATGGAACCAGAATAGTACCACCAGCTGTAGGCAATGCATTAACTGCTGCTTGGAAAGCTGTGCTATCGTCAGTAGAACCGTTACCAACAGCACCAAAGTCTTTTACTGATACAATGTCACTATTCTTGCTTTGTTGGGTTCTGACAACTGCTCCTGTACCAGATGCAGTAAAGTTAATAATTGGTGCAGTCAATTGCTGGAATGATGGATCGGCTGATGCACCATTGGACAATAGAGCAAAGTTGGCTGTGCTTGGTGTGGCGAATGATACATTGCCTGTACCTTCACCCAACAATACAGAGTGAGCTGTTAGAGTAGCCAAACCAGTACCACCGCTTGTAACTGCTAATGGATTTGTTAATGTTAATGTTCCTACGTCCAAAGATGGAATACCGACTGGACCAACTAATGTGAGAATCTGTTCTGCTAATGTTGGTGAACTAATCTTTACCGTGGTGGTTGTTGGACCATTGACGGTATTCACGGTCTGATCCATTACAAAGTATTCTGTGCTATTCAGATTACTTGCTGTTGGCAAATTACTAATGAGTGTATCGCCTGATGGTGCTGTTGCTAATGCCATTTTAAATCCTTATTGTTGAATGAGCAGCTTGCCGCCCTGTTGAAGAGTAAGCCAGGCTGGTGCATCAGGCCATGGTGAAGCCAATACAATACCATCTCTTGATATATCGTATTTCTTGTAAACACCAGTAGAGTATTGGTCAGTGCTATCAAACTTACGACCATTACTAAACTGATAAATGCCATGATCTGGTTGGTGAAACTCATCTCCCCAAGCCACAGTAACGAAAGACAACCAGCTATAATCTCTGGTTGTTACTTGGTATCCCAGATTATCAGCATCTTTCGGTGCTTGTGGTGGGAATAGATCTGTTGGTCCTGATCCGCTCATATTAATACTCTGGTTCGTAGCCAAAGCCGTCGTAACGGTTATTGATTACGTATTGTTTAATCTTTTCTTTGGCTTCTTCTTTGCTATTGCCTTTCATGATAACCAAAGTACCTTCTAATCTAGTCATTGCTTGCCAGGTCCCAGTCTGGGTATCTTCCAAGCACATGATTTGTCCTTCTTTAAGTTCCATTATTTAACCTCAAATGATCTCTGGTTCTAATGTCCAATTGCTATAATCTTGTACGAATGGTGGTGTTACTTCCATGTCGTAGATACGGCTTACCGCATCGATCAAGTCAACTTTACCACCGTGTGGGAAGTAATGGACTTGTTGGACGAACGATTCAACCAAATCATAAACTTGTCCTTCTGAATCCTTACGCAAGATGGCTTTACTCAAACGGTATGTTTGATACTTGGCTGAAGTATTCTTCATGTAATCGTTCTCACTCATACTAAGTTTAGCCATCTCTTCTTCCTTCATGTTCAGAACCTTCTTCTGATGTGAAGTCAATCGACCAGCTTGTGTTGGATAAGGAATGAAGAACTTGTGGCGTCTTAGATCAGGATCCAATCGTTGTACACGGTCTTCTTTACTCGCATTACCCATACCAGTTGGTGATGCCAACTCTTTAATCTGGAATGCACCGTCTTGTTTCATTTGCTCATAGAAGTAATCCAAGTCTGCCAGAGCACCATACTTTTCATAACCAACAAAACATGCTTGAACACCTGGTGAGTTCTTCCACTTGTTATAGAACATCTTTGTCCAGTTATAACGGTCCAATAGACTACAACGATGGTTAATACCATCTAGGAGATACTTGTTGAGACTTGCATCTACACCAATAACAGCAATAGCGGTATTATCACTGCCTTTCTTCATTGAACGTGCTGGGTCAACCAGGATATAAACGTTCAATGTATGTGGGCGAACTTCATATACCTGGAGATCTTTACGATCGAACATACGATCAGTACCAGATAACGGATCTTGCAGCATCTGGCAAGCGATTGTAGCCTGTCCTTGAGTTTGTACCTTTAGTTTCCATTGCTCATCGGTTAGCAATACTGGTTTACCGTACATGGTACCATCTTCTGTTGCTGGATAGATTCTGGTCTTCACAACACCACGTTTAATCATTACATCATAGGTATCAGCATAGCTATAACGAGTACCAATGTGCCACTTACGAGTAAAACCACTTGCTGAACGAGCGCCAAGGTTGTCTGATAATTCCCATGCCTGTGTGGTCTTGGCAATTTGTTCTGGTGTTGTTACTGATGCTGGTACCACCACGTCATCGTAGATCATTAATTCGAAGTGTTTACCAGTTGGCATACCTTCTACTAGACCATGTGCTTCTACTGTGGCTTCTTTTGGGTTAGTCTTTCGTTTAACCGTTAGTCTTGCCAGGTTCCATGTACCAGGTAATGCTTCTGATGTGTTACTGTAAAGAATGTCTGGGAATGCCTTTTGTAGAAGTTCATTTGTTTCAAACTCACGTTTAATCTGGGCAAGGAAGTCACCAGCAATGTCTTTTGTATGGCTGAAGATACCAATAGTGATCTCAGGATTCTTCAGGATCTCTTGAATAGCACCAGCGAATGTAATAATGGTGCTCTTGTAATGTTCTCGAGCCCATAAGTCCAAATAACCATCAGGATTGGCTTCTACTTCACGGCATCGTGCATAGATCCATTCGTGTAGCATGTCGACGCGTTTCATTACCTTGATTAGGAGATAATAACGGTCTTGTTGGCATAATAGACGAATGGCTGCTAGATTGGTACCATTATCGTCCAATCTATCCCATTCGTTTAATACTTCTGGTAATGTTAAATTATGCAAATAAGTCATAGTGCTCAACTTCTAAGTGTTTGATATGCGGTAATACCTTGTGATCTAAATGCGGCAATGTTTGGTGCTTCATCGTCGAATACAACCAGAATATCTTCTGGTTCGTCAAACAAAGTCATTAGAATATCTACCTTCTGCTCTGGTGCTGGATACTCACCAGGATCTGTTTCTGGTATTCTCATGTACAATTGGTCATTACCAATCTCTTTGTCCACCCATTGTTGGAGCCATGTTAATGTTTCTTCACGAGTTTCTTCAGGGCGGAATGTCAGGAATAGAATAGGATTGGTTTTAGCCAATGCTTGATAGATACCAACACCAGCTTCGATGGGTAATAGAGTTCCTTTCTTGCACAGAACACCATCAATATCAAAGATTACCCATTTGTCTTTAAGCTCGTCCATTATCTAGAACCCCATTGGTTAATGCCCTGGTATTGTCCTTGTTGTGGATAATTGTTCTCTTGAGGATAATAGGCATTCAGTAGATTATCTATGGCGTTTATTTGAGCCATCAAACGTTGTCTTTCTTCCAACAGAGCTGTTCTGGTGTTATTCAGAGTATTAGTTGCATTTTGGACTGTTTGGTATGCTGATTGATACATTATTTCTTTCCCTTAATCTTTTCTAATAGATCATTAGCAGTGGCTACCAGTTGTTCAGTACCATTCTTTATTTCACCACTATGTTCTACTTGTTGTTTCACAGAGCCTTCGTAGCGGTCGATTAGAATCTGCATTGCCTTCATATCACCTTCTTCTGCCTTATCCACCAGAGTATTAACAACCATCTTTAGTCGTTCATAGTCATTGGCTTCTACAGTTTGTTTTAGAAGATGGCTGAAGGATTGTCTTGTAATCGTACCAGTTCCGTCGGTTTTACCTTCTGAACAAGCTTTACAATTGGTGTTGTAACCGTCTTTCTCAGATGAATCTTTCTTAAAGTCTGATACGTGTTTGGTTAGACCGCATTTGGAGCAAGTCTTGTTGATACCATCTATGGAAGCTGGCATAATAAAATTCCTTAATCAAGCTTGGTTATTTCCAAGATAAAATGTGTAAAGTTTTGGTCCTTTCTATACCATCTGCTAGATTCCCAATGAAAATCCAATGTTGGATACTTCTTCAATAGAGCCTTTCTTACTCTGAACAAGTTCTCTGTTTCTTTCTCGAAGGTAAGTTTCAAGACCTGGTTCCTATTTTCATTGAGCCTTTTCTCGGCATCATCCATGAATGGTTTCAGGTCTTTCATAGTAGGTTTGGTAGTTGGGACCGTTCCTAATTCAACGTACTTCATTAGTTGTCACCAGAATAACCTGAGTAACCGTCGTATCCTGTAATAGGACCGTATGCTGTATCACCACTAGCGCAGTAAATTGCTAGGCGATTGCGGATGTCTGAGTTATTGTTGATGGCAATAACGGCATCCATTTGGAAGTTACCAGTAATAACAGGAATACCATCCCATTGATTTGGGCACATTCCCATTTCACCATGAACGTGGGTATAACGTGGATCTTTCATTTAAAACTCCTATTGTGAGTATTAATATTTATTGTTGCTGAATAACAACACACTAACTGATGGATATGTTATCATAAGGTTTTACTTTGGAGATACCGATGAAAAAGATAATCGGAATGTTGTTATTAACGGCTTCTATGGGTGCGCATGCTAGTTTGTTTGTGATGACTAATGCAGATGGTGGAACGATCACAGTATTAAAACACGACCATTCATGTCAAACTGATGTCGGTTTCGCGGCTGTTGGAACAAGCAACCATAATGAAAGACATGGTTGCTTGGTTGATACTCAAGGTGAGGGCGAAACAATGGCTTTGCATATGGTGTGGGACGATGGAGATGTAGAAACATACTTCATTGAGCAATTTACTTCGGTGAAATAAGAAAAGAGCCACATTCCGTGGCTCTTTCTTACATGACAAAACACTTTTAGAAACCCCTTTCTAAAGTATTCTTATTTATACAAATAATTTCTGGAGATCGATCAATTCTTCTGTTGGGAAGCTTGGAAACATTTCTTCGAGTTCTTCTATGGTTGCGGTAATCATATAAGCTTGTAATTCATCGTCCAGGACATCAGCATCATAATGTGCCATCAAATCATATTGTAAAAAGGCATATGTATTCTTTGGAATAGAACAGATAATCTTCAACATCTGTTGTTTGTATTCAGAATCAATTGCCCAACGAGCATGTGCCAGTTCATGGTCTAAAGTATTAGTATCACCTTCTAATGTGGTAATAAGATACTTTGCGTTACTTGCGGAGAATAATTTAATAATATCAGTTTCTCTGGCAGTAAATTCTTCAGCATCACGTTTAAATCTTTGAATGGCTATAAATGGTAAGTTATAGCCTTCGTAGAAATTCATGTAAGTAAAATTACCATCATCATCTGAATATGCGTCAATCAGTTGTTCGTGAGTGAAGTATTTGCCTTTGATATGGCTATGCGGACTTTCATAATATTCAGCCATACGCATCATTGTCAGAGCCATTTCCTTCTTTGAATGGAATATCAAAGACATAACTTGGCCATCTAATTGATAGGTTACTTCGTATGGTTTTAAATCAACGAGCAAATTATCCATATCATTCTTGAAGTTGGTTGCTGTGGTTGTAAAGATATCAAACATGTTAAACTCTCATAAAATTGGGTGGGTTACTTCTTCTTATTGGACTTCTTTACCGCCGCATTAGCCACACGGACGGCTTTGCCTTCGTCTCCAGATGACTTTAGAACTGCATTAGCGGTTGCTGCCCACTGCTTCTTTTTCTTCTCTGACTTTGCTTTGCCTGTATGTTTCAAGGCATCTTTCATTGACCAAGGCATAGTTATTCCTTTAGAACTTTTTAGTTATATCAATAGGAATAGCGGAGAGCCATTCCCAGATGCCATCAATGTTTTCACAGCTGATGACATAATACTCGTTTTCTACCAGGTTTGAATAGGCGAATGAACTACCTGAGCTGGTAAAATGTGTGCGGAGACGATTATCGTTATCGACGATGTACTTCACTCGTTTTGGGGTCACCTCCGCGATCTGGCAAATAATGTTAGAAACTTTCATAAAATATAATCCTATTACAATACATGGTATTTATAGCAGTTCATCATGAGATACCACCGAAGTACCAAGTTTTGATACGACAATACCAGCTGCTTTATTTGCCAATTCAATAGATTTATTGAGTGAATAGTTATTAGCTAATGCCCAAGCTAATGTCGCAACAACCGTATCACCTGCACCAGTAACATCAACAACAGACTTAGCTTCAGTCTTATAATGCGTCTGGAACTGATTAAACAGCGTCATGCCACGTTCGGATCGTGTCAGCAGTACCTGTGCAATACCTAAGTCAGCCATCAGCTTGGTGACGTTTCTAGTCAGTTCTGCTTCGCTATCCCAAGTACCAATAACATCCTGAAGTTCTTTCTCGTTTGGCGTAATCATGAAGCAACCTTTATACTTGGACCAATCATTACCCTTTGGATCAACGATTGTCTTGATATTAGCTTCATTACACAAAGCAATCATTCGTTCAGTATAACCAAGTGTTCCTTTGTTGTAATCAGAAAAGACTACCACATCATAAGTTTGATACAGTCGTTCAAATTGATCCAATAGAGCAAGTTTAGTTGTGGTTGATGGCTTTGAATCAAAGTCTGTTCTGCTTACTTGATGACCACCAACCACAGTACGAAGCTTCAATGTGGTTGTTCCGTATGGATCTTTACTGATGAATGGTGCAATATCATATTCACGAAGTTTATTAGCCAAGGCCAGACCAGGTTCATCGACACCAGTAATACTCATGAGTGATGTTACGGCGGTCAAATGTGCCAGGTTATTTGCTACATTTGCCGCCCCACCGAGGCGGTCTTCCACACGATTAACTTTCACAATTGGAATTGGTGCTTCTGGTGAAATTCTGGTTACTGAACCGAAGTAGTATCGGTCCAGCATTGCGTCTCCAACTACCATTACTCTATTCATTTTGCCACCGCCATATCAAACATTGCTCGTTTTGCTTTCTTATCCATTACGTTCTTGATTGCATCCCATACCATTTCTACCGTGATCTTGCTCTGGCATTCAGCAGTACCTGTATCGGTGTTTTGCTTGCAGTGCTTCCATCCATAATGCAATTGATGGCAAGCTTTGGCTTCGTTATTACCACGTCCTGGGCATGTTACATTGCTGGCTGATAATGCTTGTGTATTCTTCCAATCACGTGTCAGGTTTTCTTCTGTTGAATGTGATAAGAAAACGATCTTATCAACAGATGAGCAGCAAGCGGCATTCAATACACCAGTTTCAGGACCGACCAACATTTCGACGTAATCAATAAATGTGAGTGTTTGGCGAATTGTCCAATCACCGCAATGGATATGAACGCGTGGTTCCTTATCCCATCCTTCAGTCAACATGATTGTTTCAGGACCACCAACCAATACCACATCTACATCTTTGTAGTAGGTTAGAATTCGTGCGAGAGTTTGGTCAAATCCGCGGGCATGATCACCATTCCATGTCTTATGTACTGAACTACCACTCAGAGACCACATAATCACGTTCTTGCCCATCTTTTGACGTTGTTGATAAGCCCATTGCTTTTCTTCATTAGTTGGATAGAAATGCACTTGTGGATCATGTGGGACGCCAGCCAGTTCATGAGCGAATTGAAGATAGTTATAGTTCATAAACTTTTCACGAATAACTGGTGACCATTCGTGAGGTGTTCGACCTGGCAATGCAAGGAATGTTCCTTCAACTGATTCAGACAAGTTAACAAATTTATCATGTTGGCTCTTTTGGTAATTCCAGAACTCAACCAGGTTATGGTTGGGAATTTGATCCTTATCTGTGATGTAAAACTCATCGATATTTGGATCGAACAAAAGTACATCAATACCAGGAGGGCTACCCATATAGGTAACATGGTATCCTTGTTGCTTCAAACCATATGCAACAGAAGCGGCTTGCATGTTGTCACCATATGCACCAAGACGGCAAAGGAATGCTGTTGGCTTTTCGTTCTTCAACTTAGTGGTCAATTGCTTTTGCTTCTTCAGTACCAACAAACGAATTACTGATTCTTCGTCACCAAATTGCTTATCACAAACAACATGAGAGTTCTTCAACTTCTTGAGATTGAGTTCTACGACTGTTTGTAGATCTTCAGCTTCTGGGAGCAACAATACCAGATGACCGCCATTCTTCAGCTTTGCCCAGTAATCGGTCAAAGTAATGAAATAGTCTACCACTTCAGACATACGGTTGGTTACGATAAAGTCAAGGGAAAGACTTGAAAACAGATCCAATGTTTGAATTTGTTTTACACGAACATCAGGTGGAATTGAATGGCCTTCGATCTGCTTATCTTGTTCAGATACAGAGATGAAATGCGGATATGCTTTTGTTGGAGCAGTACTGATTTCGATACCAGTGCCGCGAGTATAACGTGGGAGTTCCCAACGAAGATTTTCTTTGCTAATCATAATAAATTCTCTATAAAGTTAGTGTGATCTGCATCACCATCTTATTTATTAGGCTTGCGACCACGCTTTACAACTGTTTTTACTTCTGGAGTTGGAGGTTCAATGTATTTGCCACGATGGTCGAATTGATGTCCATTTTGTTCGTAGGCGACGGTAGATGAGCCGTAGACTCGCGTCACAGGCTCTTTTGGATTAATTTTTGGTTTATCCATGATAAAATTCCTATAAAGTAGATGGCTTTATTTACCAAAGAGGTCGTGACTCAAAAAGAATCCAATAACACTCAAAGCTAAAGCGAGTAATGCACCAAGAGCTTGAATAATCTTTGAATTCAAAGATTCTTGTCGTTCTTCAATACGCTTGGTCAATCCTTCTAAACCATTTTTGATATCTGCTACATCATTAGATAGGTTATCAAGTTTGATACCTTGTCTATCTACTTTATTGTCCAGTTTATGATAACGATCTGAACATTCAATAACGTGTTGTGTGAGGCCGTCTTTAGCTTCTTCAGCTACTTGGACGGCTTTCATTTCAGCGTTTCCACTCATGATAATTCCCTTAAAATAAAAGTGTAACCAGATATTATTTACTCGATTTTGATTCATATGATTTTGGTTAAATAGAAATGGTTAACCCATTTTATAAGGATAAGTTATGACCGATACAGTCAATCAAGCCATTACATCGGCTGAATCTATTGCTAACGTGGTAGCAGCAGTGGATCCTAATGCGGCAGCTGGTATTCAGGCGGCCGAAACTGTAGTGAATGCAGCAGAACCAGCAGTTGAAGCAGCAGTAGCAGTAGCACCAAGTCTGCTTGCTGAATTGAAGTCTCTAATCGCTAAATTCGAAGCCGCTATTGGCATCAAATAAAGGGGGTGATCCTATCTAGTTTGGCGGTGTCTAAAGCATCGCCATTCCATTGGATCAATATTATGACACGGATGAAATTTTATGTGAGCGCAGAAGATTTTATGCTGTATAGGGTTGCAATTTCGAATTGGCTTGTCGAACGTGGAGCTGCCTTCGAAATAAATTTTCATCCATCCTATCAGAAAGCAATAATTGAATTCGAAAAGTCTTATCATGCACAAGATTTTGCAATTGCTTTCGAAGATTTTAAATAAGAAAACAATTATGACATTAGTTCCATCACAAGCCCTCGCTTTAATTAAGCAATTCGAGGGCCTTAGTTTAACCGCTTACCCTGATCCTGGTACAGGAGCAGAACCTTGGACTATCGGATACGGTCACACTGGTGACGTCACCAAGGGCATGGTAATCACACAAGAGCAAGCAGACGCGTTTCTTCTACAAGACGCTCAGAACGCCGTTAATCAAATCCTATCACTAGTTAAAGTTCCCCTTACCTCTAATCAATTGAGTGCTTTGATTGATTTCGTTTATAACCTGGGTATTGGCAATCTTCGTTCATCGACACTTCTTAAATTATTGAATGCCGGTAATTATGCTGGTGCCGCAAATCAATTTCTGGTTTGGGATCAAGCTGCTGGTCATGTAATGCCAGGTTTATTTCGTCGCCGTATGGCAGAGCGCACATTGTTTTTAGCGAAGGGTTAATAATGAGTACAGTAAAAGGTGAACATGAAGTTCACGAAAAAATTGAAATAGATATCTTTTATCCAGATCATCCACCACGTACAGAATCTAAGTTGTTTGCTCGCACCAAACATCATCTTGTTGCGGTATTAGATACACCATGTTGGGTTTGTGGCTGTAAAGAAAAACGAGAAGTGCATCACTTCCATGCTGAATGGGCAGATAGTGAAGGTATTGATTGGGAAAAGATGAAGATCAACCATCCTGATTTTGATTGGTCAACCTTTAAAGAGGCATCTGATTTTATTGATAGTGAATATAATATGATGGTTTTATGTGAGAAGCATCACCGTGGCAAAGATCACGGCATTCACATGCTACCTTATCCTATCTGGGTGCAGCAGCGCAATCAGAAAACAGAATTTATTTTTAGTCCAGACGAAATTAAGTTCTAATTAAAAGAGCCCCAGTTGGGGCTCTTTTTCATTTCTTTGCTTCTTGCTGCAATCGAGTGAGTTCGTTGATGGTATCACGCAGCAACATTGCCATGGCGTTCATTTCTTTCTTGTCAAGCTCTTTTGCTGCATTTTCAAGTGCATGTTTCAAATAATCAGTCATACCTTCCTCATCAGTAGTAAAATCTTAATTTAACATTGTATCGAGGCGGTTTCAAGCCTAGAATCGTTAACGTGGTATAAATCTTTATGAGGGGCTTGGATAAACGAAGGCCCCAGCAGCTTCTACCAGGGCCCTCATCATTCAGGAGAAAAACAAATGTCGTCACTTTACTAATGTAATTCTATTTATACTGGAGAATTTTTATGGCAAGACCAAAACCAACGGTTATTTTATCCACAACCGATAAAGTAACACACCTAACCAAAGATGTATCAAAAATTGATTGTGTTTATTCAGTTTGTTATGATGGCCAACCTATCAGTGTTCGCAATTACAATCCTTACATCAATGATTCTAATATCAAATATATCAAGACTTCGTATTCAACGGCAGCGACAGCGATCAATCATGCGAAGCGATTGAATCAGCAGTTCAAGACTGATAAATTTAAGGTATTCAGATTGAGTGTTGGTGAATGCGTTTCGTGAAAAAGGGGAGCAATTGCTCCCCTTTTATCATTCATCTTTTTGTGCTTTGTTACCATCTGCTGTGCATGTTGTGTTATCTGGGATAGTTATCGTCCCATTGCCGTTATCAACGGCTTGCAGATCATGCAAGATATAACAACTTGATTCAAGTGCGTAGTTTTCTATGGTTTCGCGTTGAACTTTGAGTTCATGTTGTTGATAGAAGATGATCGAAACCAAGATCACACCAACAATGCTGTTTAAAATTGCTATATTATTACGTTTCATTTACATCCCCATGTATTTCAGTTTTAGATGAACGGCTAGTAAGTCATTAAAGACAAACAACGCCAGTCTACTATCTCCCCATGAGTTTGCAACAGAGCTTTTCAGTATGTAATCATTTGGACTAAAACCGTGCAAGATTTCATTTAATTCAAAGAAATCTTCACGTTCAGTTAGGGGGATTCTGAAACTATAGAATGTTTGTTGCGTGTCAGGATCAGGTACGGCATTACATTCACACATAGTATAATCTTCTTGGGACTGAATTGGGCTGTAAAAACCAGCATATTGGCTTTGTAAGTTTTGAACACTACAGTTCTGGGCTGAAATTGAATTCTGTAGGTTGTTTGATGAAAGGCCTAGACCTGATAAAATTGTCCACATAATATTCTCTTATAAAATTGTTAAACTTTTTTCCAAGAAATTTTATCTTGGACATGTTTGATTGTTAAGTAACTAACACCATAAGCTTTAGCCAATTCTGATGTTGTTGCTCCTAATTTATTTTCTCTAATTTCACGAACTAATTCTGGATTAAGTTTACGTGGATTAGTTTTACCTTTTCTATTGGCACGTCCTTTTGCGATTTTATCTCTCATATTATCAGTATGAGTACCAAGCTTCAAATGTTCTGGGTTGCAGCAATAAGGTACATCACATTTATGCATCACCAACATACCATCAGGAATCTCACCATAATGGATTTTCCAACTCTTTCTATGTGCATTACCACGATCCTTGTTATGGTTGTACAATCCATATGGTAACATTTTAGGATGCATTGGATTCTTACCTGGTTGCTGTCTTGCGCCTTGCCATTCCCAGCAACCAGTTTCTTCATTAACTTTTACATATGACATCAAGTATTCTTTTGCTGTTTTTTTCTTTTTCATTTGCTATCTCCTATGAAAGAACAATTTCCTTCATAATCTTATTTAGCAAAAACAGCAAAGACGTAGTACATAGTTATTGATTATCTTTATTTTTTGCTGCTTCTTTTTCTGCCTTTAGCTTTGCACGGCGCAAACGTGAACGTTCTGTGCTTGTCATTGCTGGTTTCTCTGACTTAGGACGACCAGCTTTTTTCTTTTCTGGTTCTACCATACCAACTGCTTCAACCACGCAATCTGGGAAATAAGTTTGCAAGTATTCAGCAGATTTTTTGTCCATAACAATAACTGTTTTAGGATTAGTATCATCAGATTTACGCAAACTGGTACGCATAATTGTTTGATACATTATTTGATGACTTTGAGCAGCTTTCAACTCTTCTGGTGAAACATTGTTGTTTTGCATAAACCCAAAATCTGAAAACTTGTTATTAATAGCACTCATGAATACAGCATTATGGATACGTTCATACTTATTCAAACCATGGCAAATGTTTGGTACACGATAACCAAGATCAAGACCAATCTTATCGTCGTTATTTGCTGCATAGA
>Ga0335069_10001582_pt1 | contig 36464 bp, 29 predicted proteins | sample Lox_Sample_11_FD_206714 | JGI IMG/M metagenome (GOLD analysis project Ga0335069, IMG submission 206714) | Soil microbial communities from Loxahatchee National Wildlife Refuge, Florida, United States - Lox_Sample_1.1 | ecosystem: Environmental > Terrestrial > Soil > Wetlands | place: USA... | reverse complement strand
CGACCTGCCGCTGAACGTCTCCCGCGAGCTGCTGCAGGGCAGCCGCGTGGTGGACAACATCCGGTCCAACGCGACCAAGAAGGTGCTGCGGCTGCTGGCCGACATGGCGGAGAAGGAACCGGAGAAGTACGCCACCTTCTGGAAGGAGTTCGGCGCCGTCCTCAAGGAGGGCCTGCCCGAGGACTTCGGGAACCGGGACGAGATCGCCAAGCTGCTGCGCTTCACCTCCACCAAGTCGGCCTCGGACGAGCCGGACGTCTCCCTGGCCGACTACGTGAGCCGGATGAAGGAGGGCCAGCAGCACATCTACTACCTGCTGGCACCGGGCCTGGCCGCGGCCAAGGCCAGCCCGCACCTGGAGGCGTTCCGGAAGAAAGGCATCGAGGTCCTGCTGCTCGGCGACGGCGAGGGCATCGACAACTGGGTGGTGGCCAGCCTGCGCGAGTTCGACGGCAAGCACCTGCAGTCGGTCGCGCAGGGCAGCGGTGACCTGTCCGAGCTCGAAGACGAGGCCGAAGCCGAGGCCAAGCAGCAGGCCAGCGCCGAACTCGCCGGGCTGGTCGGCCAGCTCAAGGCGGCCCTGGGCGGGCGGGCCTACGACGTCCGGGTAAGCAGCCGGCTGACCACGTCGCCGGCCTGCATCGTGGCCAACGAGGCCGACATCGACATCAACCTGGCCCGGCGGCTGCGCGGCTCCGGCCTGCCCAGCCAGCCGGTGCTCGAGATCAACCCGGAGCACCCGCTGGTCCGGCGGCTCAACCGCGAGCCCGCCGACCCGAACCTGGCCGAGTGGGCGCACGTCCTGTTCGACCAGGCCATACTCACCCTCGGGGCGCGGATCGAGGAGCCTGCCGCCTTCGTCGGCCGCCTCAACGATCTGCTGGTGTCCCTGAGCGCGGAGTCCCCGAGCGCAGAGTCCCCGAGCGCAGAGTCCCCGAGCGCAGAGTCCCCGAGCGCAGAGTCCCCGAGCGCAGAGTCCCCGAGCCCTGGCGACCCGCCTTCGTGACCCCGGGCCGGTTGCTTGGCGTCAGCGACCTGCACGTATCCCATCCGAGGAACCGGAAATGGGTGGCGGACCTGCCGCCCGGCTCGCCCGGGGACTGGCTGCTGGTGGCCGGCGACCTGGCCGAGAAGGTCGAGGACATCGAGTGGACGCTGCGCGCGCTGCGGTCCTGTTACGGCACCGTCGTCTGGGTGCCCGGCAACCACGACCTGTGGGCGCATCCCCGCGATCCGGTCAAGCTGCGCGGTGAGGCGCGCTACCGGCACCTGGTAGCGCTGTGCCGTGACCTCGGCGTGATCACCCCGGAGGACCCCTACCCGGTGTGGTCGGGCGACGGGGGACCCGCCGTGATCGTCCCGCTGTTCCTGCTGTACGACTACACCTTCCGCCCGGACGGCACCAGCACCAAGGCCGAAGCGCTGGACCTGGCCTACCGGACCGGCGTGATCGGCACCGACGAGCGGCACCTACACCCCGACCCGTACCCGAGCCGGGAGGCATGGTGCCAGGCCCGCATCGACGCGACCCTGCCGCGGCTGGAGGCCCTGGACCCGGAGTTGCCGACGATCCTGGTCAGTCACTTCCCGTTGACCCGCGCGCCCACCCGGATCCTGCGCTATCCCGTGTTCGCGCAGTGGTGCGGCACCGAACAGACCGCCGACTGGCACCGGCGCTTCCGCGCCCGCACCGTGGTCTACGGCCACCTGCACATCCCGCGGACCACGTGGGAAGACGGCGTGCGGTTCGAGGAGGTGTCGCTGGGCTACCCCTACGAGCAGGACCGGCACCCGGAGCGCCCGCGCCAGCTGACCCAGATCATGCCGCCCGGCCCGGCGCGGACTCTCGGGCCGCCGCCCGCAGATGGTAGTGTGCACCCGTCACCGGGGCGGTAGCTCAGCCGGTCAGAGCAGCGGACTCATAATCCGCCGGTCGTGGGTTCGAGCCCCACCCGCCCCACCTGGACTTTTACCCTTCTGGATCTTGCTCCCGTGGACCGGTTCGTGGACCGATGTCGGTGGATCGGTGTACCGTCGATGTTATGGCTAGAGGACCGGCCGGTCACATAGAGCGACTCCCCAGCGGATCCTGGCGCGTGAAGGTGTACGCCGGGATCGATCCGCTGACGGGCCGTGAGATCCGGCTGCGCAGGACCTGCAAGACCGAACGAGCGGCGCAGATCGAACTCGGCAAGCTGCTCGCGCAGGCCGTAGCGGGACGCCAGCCCGACTCGGCCGTCACCGTGGCCCAGCTCCTCGACCAGTATGTGTCGACAGCCGGGTGGGACGTATCCACACGGGAAAGCAACCTCGGGTATATCCGCCGCACCATCGAGCCTGCCCTCGGGTCCACGCAGGTCCGCAAGGTCCGCGGCCCGCTCCTGGACACGCTGTACGCCCGGCTGATGCGATGCGGGAACCTCGCGTGCGCCGGCAAGCCGTTCACCGAGCACCGCAACATCCCGGACCTGCGGCCCGACCGGGCCGACTCCCGGCTCGAATGGCAGCAGGCTGCGGATCGTGTGCGGGCGGCGATCCGTTCTGGCCAACTGGCCTCAGGTGACACGCTGCCGTCAGTGCCCGACCTCGCCAGACTCCAAGGGCTGAAACCCGGCACCGTACGGCACGCGTTCCTCGCGCTCGCCGAAGAAGGGCTGGTGCACATCCGTCACGGGCGGACGACCACGATCGCAGGCGAGTCGGCCGCTGACGAGCCTGCTACGCGCCCCCAGAGCACCCGCCCGCGTTCCGGCCACGACTGCAAGCTGTCCGGCTGCCGCCCGCACGTCTGCAAGCCCATGGCCAAGAGCACCATCCACGGAATCCACGCCATCCTGTCCGGAGCCTTCGAGGCCGCGATTCGGTGGGAGTGGACCGACCGAAACCCCGCCGCGTCGGCCCGGCCTCCCACCCTCAGCCGCCAGACCATCCTGGCTACCTCGCCGGAAGACGTGGCCAAGGTGATAGCTGAGGCCCGCGCGCGCAGCGCTGCGATGGGGCTGTACCTCTGGCTCGTGGTGGTCACCGGTATCCGCCGCGGTGAGCTGTGCGGCCTGCAGATCCGCGACGTCGACCTGGACCGTGGCCTGGTGCATGTTGCGTTCAATTACGTCGTTCGCGGCGGCCAGCGCGTCCGGAAGGACACCAAGACCCACCAGGACCGCTGGCTGGCTATCGACCCGGTCACCTGTGCGCTGATCGAGAGCTACCTGGCTGAGACCAAGGCAGAGCTCACGGCGGTCGGTGCCGGGCTGCGCGATGACGCGTACCTGTTTTCCAACGACCCGGCCCATGCCCGGCCGTGGAACCCGGACTGGGTCTCGCACCGGGTTGCCGAAGTCGCGGCCGGGGCCGGGGTGGAACTCGATATCAAGGGCGGACGGCATTACACCGCCAGCCAGCTCCTGGCCGGCGGCTTCGACCTGCGGAACACGGCCGCACGCCTCGGCCACAGCGGCGGCGGCGCGACCACGCTGCGGCACTACGCCGACCCGGTCCCCGAGGTCGACCGCCGCGCCGCCGCCTACCTCGCCCAGCTAACCGCCGGATCCGCACCCCAGAGCGGCTAAAGCTCGCGGTTCGCCCGGCTGGCTGCACCTGTGACATCGGGCACGCGGACGAGGTGCCGGGCATCCTGGACCAGCTCCACGGCCAGGAGAACGCCAGCCCGCAGAGACGCCCGCAGTATGACGCCCGTCTGCCAGTGACTGGCGGGCGTCGTGCGAGACGCCTTGGTTATCCCTGCTGATCGGCCGGGCCGGAAGTCCATACGTCCTCTAGTTTCGTCCCGGCCTCATGGAACCGGAGGAACACCTGCTCGCCCAGCTCGGTCGGCGACCACGTGGGCTCCGGCGCCAATTTCGCCGGGTTGTTCACCCTCGGCACGCTGGAAGGCCGGAAGGCGCCAGCGCGTCCTTCGCGACGATACTGGTCGCCGAGCTTCTTCTCGAACTCCTGGGCGTATCTTTCGATAGCCTCGCCCGTCTTGTCGTTCTGTACGACCAGGCCGTGGCGCTGGAGCGTCCCCAGGAGGCTCGGCATGAGGGGCGCGAGGTTGGGGCGCGCGTGCGCGATCAGCTCACGGGGCCACTCACGCCAGATGACATTCCAGCTACCGTCAGAGGTCCGGCTGCGGGACTCCGTGGGGAGATCGAGCGGCCCGCTGATCAGCGGCTCAGCGACGTTCCGGCCCGGCCGCCAGGCGACCAGAAGCTCCAGCATGGCTAGCTGGGGACCCTCGATGTCGGCGATGGCCGCGATGATCATCTGCTCGGTGTCGATCGTGGCGTTGTCGTCGGCCAGCAGCCCTTCGGCCAGGGAGCAGCCGAGCGTCTGTACCTTGTCCTCCCAGGCGGTTCGAGAGGCGGCGTCCAAGGCGACTCCGGTCAGCAACTGCGTGCGCTTCGAGGCGTTGATCCGCGCTTCCATCTCATCAACGGGAACACCCTCGCGGATGGCCCAGAAGAGCACGTCGGTCTGGCGCTGCCGTGCGCTTTCCGATAGCTCCGCCCAGACGCCCTTAACGAGCTGCAACAGCTTCGGGCCTAGTCCTGCGCCGACGACACCCCCGACTGGTCCCGCGATGACATTCCCGAGGAGGGCGCCTGCGGCGTTGGCAATTGCCTCCTGGTTCTCGGCACGACGCTCGTCGTCGTCGCATTTATCCACGCAGCAAGGCTATCGACGCTCACCGACACTACGGGCTGGCATGCGAGTGGTCAGGGCAGCGCCGGCCGGTCGCCGTCGCCGCAGGCTTCGCGGTACGCCTCGACTAGCTCGGCGGCCTCGGGCACGCCGCGCTCGGCCACGGCTTGGATGACCTCCCGGGCGCGCCAGTAGGTCGACGGCACCAAGCGCCCCGAGCTGATGGCCTCCAGCGTGGTCCCGGCAGCCTCGTCGTGGCGTCCGGTCGCGATCAGCGCCAGCGACAGGTCCAGGCGGGCCGAGGCGGCGCGGCGCGGCCTCGGCGGCCCGTCGATCGTGGATTCGATCCGCGCCAGCACGTGCCGGGCGTAGCGCTCGGCGGCTGGGTCACCGATCCAGGCCAGCGTGGTGGCCAGGTATGCCTCGGACTTGGCCGGGTCGTACCGGTAGTGGTGCTCGGGCCGGTCGGGCACCGGCAGCGGCGACACCAGCGCCTCGACGCGGCCAAGCGCGGCACGGGTCTCTTGGTCGGCGCCGAGCCTGGCCCAGGCGCGGCCCTCCTGCGCAGTCGCCTGGATGAATGCGCTGCTCGGCTTCGGCGCGACTTGCTGCGCGGCCTGGGAGATGTCCACGGCCTGCTGGTAGTCGCCCTCGGTCAGCACCTGCCACGCCTGGGTCTCCAGGCACCAGGCGGCGATCTCGGCGTGTCCGGTCTCGCGGGCCAGCTGCGCCGCGGTGCGCAGGTACGCAGCCGCCGCGTGGTCGCGATGCAGGTCGATCAGGGTCGTGGCGGCCAGCAGGGACAGCCACCCCGCTACGACCAGCAGGCGACGGTGCTCAGCCAGCGTCATCCGGCCGTCGAGCAGCCGCCTGGTGTACCCGAGATAACCACGCACCCGGCTGTTCAGCTCGGCTGGCGGGGTGCCGGGGTAGGCGGTGGCCAGTTCGTCCACGGCCAGCTCCAGCCGTTCGACCGTGCCGGTCCCGACCTCGGTCAGCTCCGCCAGCCGGGCCAGGTCCAGTGCGGCGATCTCCTCGGCTACGCCGTCCCTGGCGCTCGCGACGGGCTGCGGCCTGCGCGGCGCGGCGCGGAGCGCGAGCGCGGCCAACGCCCCGCCCGCGTCCAGCCGGTCATCGAGGGTCCGGGCCAGCTCCGGGGAGGGCCGGGCCTTGCCGCTTCGCAGGTTCGAGATGTGGCCGGGGTTGCATGGCACCATCCGGGCCAGCTCGCGCACGCCGAGGCAGCGCGCCGTCATCAGGCGCGCCAGCTCGCCGCCGAAGTCGCTCATCTGCGTGTACCGGATCGCGGACAAAGGTCGTTGCTCGTTTGCCATGGCGTCCCGCCGTAGGCGTGGTGCCACTCGGCGGCCAGCGTGGACAGTTCCCAGACGGCGTGGATGTGGCGGGGCCAGCAGTCCCGCAGTTCGTAGCCGCCGTAGTGCTGGCGGAGGATGGCGTCGGCCCACTGCCGCAGCTCGGCCAGCCGAGTGGCATAGGTGTCGCCGTCCAGGCCGATCCAGTACGGGGCAGCGGGACCGCCGGGGGCGGCGGCGTCGAGCGCCTCGGCGACGGTCTGGGCCAGGTCCTCGAACCGGGCGGCCAGGTTCAGGCCAGCGCGAAGTCCGGCCTGGTCGAGTCTTGTGTTGATGGCGCGGATCTCGCCGCGCAGGGCGGCGAGCTGCGTGGCCAGGGCGGCCAGGCTCTCGCCCAGAGCGCGGGGTGACGGTTCCACGGATGGGTCCCCAGTCATGAGGGCTGGCTGTCCAGCTCGGCGTACAGGTAGCTGCGCGCAGTTCCTGCCTGCAGCCCGGCCTGCGGGGCCAGTTCGGCAGCGACCCGGCTGGCCCTGCCTCGCTTCCCGTAGTCCGGGTGGGCGCGGTATAGGCCGAGCAGGACGGCCTTCTTGGTGCGGGTCGGCCCGATCGCTTCAGCCGCGGGCGCCTCGGGATGCACGGGCAGCGGGGCGGCGTCCAGCACCATCCGGCGTAGCCCGCGGGCCGTTTCCGGCGCGGCCAGAGCGAACCGCAGACAGTACAGCAGTACCAGCCCGGCGATCCTGCCCGCAGCCGCCGCAGCGCAGCCAACGGTGCTCCAGGCCGAGGGCTCGCGGTCGGCCAGGACGTGGCGGCGAATCACGGCCACGACCCGGTCCGCCACCACGGCCAGCGCGACCGGGGCGACCGCGTATGCGGTGACCGACCGCGGACTGGCCACGTCCGCGGCCGACACGTTCATGTACGCCGACGCGGCCGCGCAGGCCAGGATCAGGATCCGCTCGGCCCGGGCGGACTTGCCCGCCCGGGACAGGCCGAGCGCGAGCAGCGTGAATACGATCATCAGCAGGTCCAGCAGCAGCGCCTCGATTACGCTAGCCGCGTCCTGGCGGCGGACGGTGACGATGTAGGCGTGCTGGGCGCTGAACGAGACGAACAGCGCGCCGCCGCCGGTCAGCGCCAGCAGCCACGCCGCTACGGCGATCAGCACCGATCCGGGGGCCCGTCCGGCCCCGGTCCGGCGGCGCGCGCTGGTGATGAGCTGTTCACCGCCGTCGCGGGTGATTCCGGGCAGGCCGCGGCCGTCTCGCGTGGTGTTCATTGCGCCTCCAGGTCGGGCCCGGCGGGCTGGTCCGGGTCTGCCTGTGCTTCGGGCAGGCGGATCTCGGAGGAGTTCCGGAAACAGGCTGGGTACCAGGCGTCCCTGCATCGTCTGGCGTGTCCCGGCGGCGGCCACAGACGCGCTGTACAGGCCAGGCTGCGGTTCATGATCGCCGCTGGTCCGCGTCGCGGGACAGGACCCGGCTCACCGACGTACGCGACAGGCCGAACGAGCGGCCGATCGCCGCCGCCGTGTACCCGGCCGCTACGGCGGACAGGACCGCCCGGTCACGGTCCCGCCGCGTGGCACGCACCCAGCCGGATCGCAGCGCGCGGCGCTCCCGTTCGGTCAGCCCGCCCCAGATACCGTGCACGATGCGGTTGCTGATGGCATAGTCCAGGCACGGCTGGCGGACCGGGCACGCCGCGCAGACCTGCCGCGCGGACCCGGCCGACTCGCCGCGGCCGGGGAAGAACACCTCCAGGTCGGTGCCGCGGCACGCAGCCAGCTCCCGCCACCGCGCGGCAAAACGCGCCGGAGCAGGCAGGCTGCGGTGCCGCGGCAGGCGGGCCGTCACCGTGCGGGCGCGGTCACCCGCGCCCGCCAGGCGGCGGCGAAGGCGGCCAGGTCGGCTACCTCCAGGCCGCTGGCCGCGAACTCCTCGGCGAACCGCCGGGGGTAGCGGCGGGTCGTTTTCCGGGCGCCTTGGCATACCACGGTGTGCGGGAGCGCCCCGGCGATCGCCAGCCGCCGGACCGTCTCCCGGGAGACGCCCAGCCGCCGCGCGAGCTGCGCGGCGGTCAGGAAGTCCGCCGGTTCCTCCGTTTGCGTTTCCGGCGGCGGGGGCCGTCGTGGCGGCGGGATGAGCGCCGCGGTTAGGGCCCGGGCCACTGCCTCGAGCAGCGCGGGCGGGACGGGCGGGGTTGTGTCGTGGTGGTTGTCTTGCGTGTTAGGTTGCATGGCAGGGGTCCTGTCGCAGGGGCCTTGCCCCCTGGGTGATCTTGGCGGATGGTCCAGGGGGCCTATTTGTGCCCGGATTTGCCCGGGCAGATTGTCACGGCGATGGTACGCCGGTTTGCTCTGGCGCATCGGGCAGGAAGGCGGCGCCGGACGTGCTGCCGGGCGTCTTGCGTACCCGGTGCCGCGGCTGATCTGCGGGCGCGCATCCTCGTCGGGCAGCGGAAGCCGGGAGCCGACTTGCCCTGCATACCGGGCGCTGCCCAGCGGGACGGTGTCAACCCGGGGACCCTGCTGGCCTGGCTTCCCGCTAGCGCGGCCAGCTCGCCGACCCGTCGGCGGACACGGCGCGCAAAGTAGGTACATTTCAGTGCGGTCGGTCGTCCACGACCGGGCTGAGTCAACCGGTGCACAGCAGGTAACGTCACCGGCCCGAAGATCCCGCAGGCTTGTGTCGGCCGAACGGTCGGGCCTGCCGTCAGGTGCCGGGCGGTTACCGGCTTGCTCAGACCGACGTCCCGGACCGCATGGCTTTATCCTTCCAGCACGCAGGCTCCCGCCTGGCAGCCGTCTGCGGGGCAAATCCGCAAAACGTGCGGAGTTCCCGCTTACCTTCGCGTCGTGATCGAAAAGCATCGGACACAGGCATCACGAACGATGAACGCGGAACCGGCACAGGTAGTCACGGATCGTGTCGACTAACGTCACCCTGCACGCAGGCCACGACGTGGCCTACTTCACCCGCGGGCAGGGCCGCGGCGGCTGCGCCGGGGCCATGTCCTACTACACCGCGGCCGGGGAACCCCCAGGGGAATGGGCCGGGAAGGGCGCCACGACGCTCGGGCTCAGCGGGCAGGTCGACGCAGACGTCATCGAGCGCCTGTACCAGGAGAGCATCGGGCCCGGCGGCGAGCTTCTGGTCAAGCGCCGCCAGGCCAAGAAGGCCCAGGACCGCGAGGCCGCCGCAGTAGCGGCGTACCAGGCCGCGCACCCGTACGCCAGCGCGACCGAGCTGGCCGAAGTCCGCGCGGCCGCGCGTGCCAAGGACCCGCATCAGGTGCCGTACTTCGACCTGACCATCAGCGCGGTCAAGAGCGTGTCCGTGCTGCATGCCTCCTACCGGGTCGCGGCCCGCCAGGCCCGCGATCGTGGTGACCAGGAGCGGGCCGCCGCGCTGGACGCCCGAGCCGATGAGCTCGAGGCCGCCTTGATGGACTCTGCACGCGAGGCCGTCGCCTGGCTGGAGCAGCACGCCGCCTACACCCGCACCGGGCACCATTCGGCCCGGACGGGGGAGTGGCGGGACGGCGACGGCCTAGTCGCCAGCGTGTTCCTGCACCACATCTCTCGGGACGGCGACCCGCAGCTGCACGTGCACGTGGCGATCTGGAACCGGGTCCAGCGCGCCGACGGCGCCGACGGCAAATGGCGCACGCTGGACTCGCGCAGCCTGCACAACCAGCGGCTGGGTGTCGCTCCGGTCGCGGACCGGATCCTGGAGACCAGGCTGTCCGCGCTGGGCTACCGGATGGTGCCGCGGGCTGACGGGAACGGAGCCGAGGTCGGCGGGGTCGGCCAGGACGTCATGGACCTGTTCTCCTCCCGCGCGGTCGCGGTCACCGGGGAACTGGACCGGCTCGCCCGCGAATATGAGACCGTGCACGGTAAGCCGCCGTCGCGGCGCACGCTGTGGCTGCTGCACCAGCAAGCCGGGCAGAACACCAGGCGCACCAAAGCCGAGGCCCGCCGCACCATCGCCGGGCAGACCGGCGCGACGGAACCTGCCCCGGCGCAGCGGCTCGCCGCCTGGGAAGCCCAGACCGCACGACGCGAAGTCCACGCGCTGTCGGGCGTGCACGAGCAGGTCGCCCGGTTCGCCGGACAACGTGCTGATCGTGCACCGCCGGTGCTGGATGATGCGGCCAAGCGCACGGCTGCGCGGATCGCGGTGGCTGAAGTGCAAAAGCTGCACGCCGTGTGGTCGATGGCCCAGCTCCGGTTCGAGGTGCACCGGGCGCTCCCCGTCCTCAAGGCGAGCATCGACGGCCCGGCGGTGGTCGACGAGCTGGCCAGGCTGGCCGTCGGCGGCCGGGCCGGCACCGAGGTCATCCAGATCACCGCCCCTGACCCCGCCGACGTGACCAGCCTCGGCGTCCGCGGCTCCGACGGCGGCAGCATCTACCGGCCGCCGAACGCCGAACGCTACTGCACCATGGCCCACCTCGACACGGAAGAACAGATCCTCGCGGCCGCCAGGCGGGCCGTGCCGCAGCTCGTCAGCGGCGAACAGGCCCGGGCCGCCGTCGACCGGATCGGGCTGAACGCCGAGCAGCGCGACGCCGTGGTGCTGATGCTCACTGCAGTCACTGCCATCACCGTGCTGGTCGCCCCGGCTGGGGCGGGCAAGAGCCACACGATGGCCGAATTCGCCCGGCTGTGGACCACGTTCACCGGGCGGCGGGTCATAGGGCTAACTACCTCGACTAATGCGGCCCGGGTGCTGGCTCACGAGGGCCTGGCTGAGAGCTACAACATCGCCGAGTTCCTGGGCAAGACCGAAGGCTCCGACGAGCTCCGCAGACCGGTCCCGCTGCACCGCGATGACGTGCTGGTCCTGGATGAGGCCAGCCAGCTCGCCACCGCGGACCTGGTCATGATCACCGAGGCGGCCCGGCAGGCCGGGGCCCGGGTCATCACCACCGGCGACACCGCCCAGCTCGGCGCCTTCGAAGCCGGCGGGATGTTCGGTCTGCTGGCCCAGGAGGTCCCCGCCGCGCAACTGCATGAGGTCCGCCGGTTCGACGCCGAGTGGGAGCGGGCGGCCAGCGTCCGGCTCCGCGACGGCGACCTGGCCGCGGCTGCCGCCTACGACCGGCACGGCCGCATCCGCGGCGCCGACGAACAGGCCGCCTGCGACCGCGCCGCCTCCCTGTGGCTCGCCGACTACCTGCGCGGCAAAGACGTGCTGCTGCTCGCCGGATCCAACGCCGAAGCCGCGGAGCTGTCCCGGCGCGTTCAGGCCAAGCTCGGGCAGATGGGCCGCGTCGGGGCGGCGCAAGTCGCGCTCGCGGACGGGAACCATGCCGGCGTCGGCGACCTGGTCCGCGCCCGCCTGAACACCGAGATCGACGCCGCCGGCCGCAAGCTCACCAACCGCGACACGCTGAAAGTCAGCGCGCTACGCGGGCCCGACGCCGAGGTGCGGCGGCAGCGCCCGGACGGGACCTGGACCGCGACGTTCCGGGTGCCCCGGTCCTACTTCGCCCAAAGCGCCGAGCTTGGCTACGCCGGCAACGTGCACGTCGCCCAGGGCCGCACCGTAGATACCGCCCACCTCCTGGTCACCGGGTCTCTGTCCCGGCAGGCTCTGTATGTCGGCATGACCCGCGGCCGGGAAGCGAACACGACGCACGTGGTTACCGGCAAGACCGCTCCGGCCGGACGTCATGCCTACCAGCAGGCCGCCCCCGAATCGGTGCTCGGCGAGGTGCTGCGCCGCGACGCCGGTGATCTGTCCGCGACCGAGCAGATCCGCCACGCCCAGGACTGGGCCGCCGGAACCGGCCACCTGCTCCACCTGTGGTCCGCCGCCACCCGGCAGGCTCTGTACCCGGGCATCGACGAGCAGATCACGGCCAGGCTCACCGACTACGAAGCCCGCCGGTACCAGCGTGAGCACTCCCGCCAGGCCCTGCAGCAGCGGCTGCGCGCCGCGCAGCTCGCCGGCCACGACATTGGCACGCTCATTGACCAGATCACCGCCGCGCCGATGGACGGTGCCCGGTCGATCGCCAGCGTGTTGCACGGCCGCCTGCAGCGCATCATCCTGCGCCAGGCCGCCGGGCATGACATCACCTGGGCGCAGCGCACACCCGCCAGCGCCCCCGCCGTCGCCCGCGAGCTGGCCGCCGCGCTCGACGACCGCGCCCTCGCCCTCGGCGTACAGCTGGCCGCCAGCCCCGAACCGTGGCTGGCCCGCCAGCTGGGCGTGCTCGCCCCGAATGCGTCCCCCGCGCTGCGCGAGGAATACGCCCGCCGGGCAGGCGCCGCCGCGGCCTACCGGGAAGCAGCCGGGATCACCGGCCCGGACCAGGCCGTCTCGCCCACTCCGCACGTGAGCAACCCCGAGCTTGAGACCCTCCGCGGAGCCACGATCCGCGCCCTGGAGATCCGCGACGAGGCCAGCATCCTCCGCGGCCTATCCCGCGGCCAGCTCGAGGCCCGCATCCTCGAAGGAGAACGCGCCCAGGCCAGCGCCCCGCCAGACGTCAGCGGCCGGCTCCGGCTCACAACCCAGGCGGAAGCCGACGCGCGCGCCCAGTACGCCGACACCCAAGTCCGCCACGACCGCACCGGCGCGGCCAGCGCCAGCGCCCTCGCCCTGCAGCTGGCCGCCGAACGGCAGCGCCTCGAAGCCAGCAACGCCCGGTACGAGCAATGGGCCGCCGGCACCCAGGCCAGGAGACAAGCCGCCGGGAACGCCAGAGCCGAACTCCGGCGGCGCGGCCAGCCCCAGCCCGAACAGGAACCACAGGCACAGCCAACCGGCGAAACGCAGACGACAGCCGGATGGTGGCGCGAGTTCGAAGCAGATCTCCAAGCGCCCGAGCGCGCCATCGCCCGCCAGTACCAGGCCGCCGTCGACGCCGGAGAACCATGGCCACCCCAGCGCCCGCACGAGCCAGCCCCGCCATCGGAGGCCAGCCCGGACAACGTGCCTGACCACAGGGCGGCGCGTCTTGACAAGCTGCTAGCCCGAACGCAGCAGGCCGCACAGCGCGTAGCGGCAAAGCAAGCTGACCGGCAGGCCAGCAGCCAATACGCGGCCCGGATCGAGCGGGAAGCCCAGACCGGCCCAGAGGCCCACCAGCAAGCAGAAGCCCGCGACGAAGCCGAGCTCGAGATGTAAGGACGCGAGCGCGATCCCGGACCAACGCATGGATCCAGGGCTACCACCTGCGCCTCGTGAGCCAGGCGCGGACAGTGGTCCTTATCCTGGACCGGTGGATGAGATCTTGCGCACCGCTGCCGAGGCGATGCTCACGACTCCCACGAGACATCCTCTGTCCGCCACCGTCGGCGAGATACGGGAATTCTTTCGCGACGATCACGTGCACGCCGCGCTGATCGTCGGCCCGGCTGGGCACCTGGCGGCCGTCGTGGAGCGTGATGACATCGCCGGGTGCCAGGCTCTTGATGCTGTCGCTGCGCCGCTGGGACGACTCGCAGGCCGCACAGTGCCGGCTGGAGCCAGCCTGGCCGAAGTGCACCAGGTCTTGATCGCAACCGGGCGGCGGCGGGCTGCTGTCACCAGCGTCGATGGCCGGCTGCTGGGCCTGCTGTGCCTGAAGGCTAGCCGGGCGGGATTCTGCTCTGATCAGGACGTTCGCGCCCGTGCCCAGGGTGAGGCCGACCCTGCTGTGTCCGGGCGGCGGACTACATTACTAGGCCAGGCACCGGCGGCGATCAGGTGATCGGGGAGCGCCAGGTGTCCCGCGTGCTGGGCGTCGGCGGTTTACCCGATTCCCTTAGGACTCCCGGGCCCGGCGCTGGACGAACTCGAAGCCGAACCGTCCCTTCACGCACAGGTGACCGTTGGTGACGTCGTGGTCGAGGGGGGAGGTCACCTTCACGATGCGGTTGTCCTGGACGTGCAGTTCGAGGTTGCAGCCTACGCCGCAGTAGGGGCAGATGGTGGTGGTGACGGTCTGCTTGGACTCGTCCCAGGAGCCGGCCTGGCGCATGTCGTACTCGCTTTTGAACATCAGCGCGCCGGTGGGGCATACCCCGATGCAGTTGCCGCAGTAGACGCAGGCCGAGTCGGGCAGGCCGACGTCGAACTCGGTGGAGATGCGGGCGTCGAACCCGCGGCCGGCGACCGCGATGGCGAAGGTGTTCTGAGCGTCTTCGCCGCAGGCCTCCACGCACTTGTAGCACAGGATGCAGCGCGAGTAGTCACGGACGTAGCTGTCGTTGTCGTTTTTGACCGGCTGGGCGACCGTCTCGGCGGTGTCGCCATCACCCGCGTGGTGCTCGCCGGGGCGGGTGGCGTCCCGTTCCCCGGCCGGGTGTGCAGAGGCCGCCGGGCCGTACCGGCCGGGGTCGGCGCCGTATTGCTCCATCCAGCGGCGGACCTCCGGTGCGGTCAGGGACATGTCGACGGAGGACGCCAGGAACTCCAGCACCATCCGCCGGCTAGTGCGCACCCGTTCGGAGTCGGTGTGCACAGTCATGCCGGGTTCGGCTTTGCGCGAGCAGGCCGGCACGAGCGTCCGCGCTCCTATGTCCACCACGCACACCCGGCACACGTTCACCGGGGTGAGGTTCTCCAGGTAGCACAGGGTCGGAATGTCGACGCCCTGCTGCCGGCACGCATCCAGCAGGGTCGCGCCTTCGGGCACGCGGACTGTCTTGCCGTCGATCGTGACGTCGACCAGCCGCCGGGGCGCCTCCAGGAAGACCGCGCTCATCTGGGCTCCTTCCCGTTCCCGCCGATCAGGCCGAGTTTCACGGCCGAGGCGGCGGCGCTGACCGCCGTCTGGCCGAGGCCGCAGATCGAGGCGTCGCGCGCGACCGCGGCGATGTCGTCCAGCAGGATGAGTTCCTGCCGGGCCGAGCCGAGCGGGGTGCCGCGCGCCAGCCGGGCGAGCAGTTCCTCCTGGCGTACCGTCCCGACCCGGCAGGGCACGCACTGGCCGCATGACTCGTCCCGGAAGAACTGCGCGATCCGGCGTAGCAGGCTGGTCACGTCGACGGTGTCGTCGAGCACCAGCACGACGCCGGACCCCAGCGTGGCGCCGATGGCGCGCACCCCCTCGAAGGTGAGCGGGGTGTCCAGCGCGTCCGGCCCGGCGAACGAGCCTGCCGCCCCGCCGAGCAGCACCGCCTGCAGCGGCCGCCCGCCGCGCACCCCGCCGGCCGCCTCGATGACCTGACGCAGCGTGACCCCGAACTCGAACTCATACAGGCCCGGCTGCTCGACGCAGCCGGATAGGCAGAACAGCCGGGTGCCGGTAGAGTCCTCGGTGCCGATCCCGGCGAAGGCCGGCCCCCCGATGCGCAGGATCTCCGGCACGCAGAGCAGCGTCTCGACGTTGTTGATGGCCGTGGGCTTGCCGAACAGGCCGGACTGCGCGGGGAACGGCGGCTTGTTCCGCGGTTCGGCCCGCTTGCCCTCGATCGAGTTGCACAGCGCGGTCTCCTCGCCGGCGATGTACGCGCCGGCTCCCCGCCGGACCTCGAGGTCGAAGGCGAAACCCTCGCCCATGACGTCCGCGCCGAGGAACCCATGGGACCGGGCCTGCTCGACGGCGTGCCGCAGCCGTGCCTCGGCATGCGGGTACTCACCCCGGATGTAGAGGTAGCCCTGCTCCGCGCCGCACGCGTAGCCCATGATCGTGATGGCTTCGAGCAGGGCGAACGGGTCTTCCTCCATCAGCACCCGGTCCTTGAAGGTGCCGGGCTCGGATTCGTCGGCGTTGCACACGACGTAGTGCGGCTGGACCGGGTTGGTGGCCACCGCCTCCCATTTCACCCCGGTCGGGAACGCCGCCCCGCCGCGGCCGAGCAGCTTGGCGTCCTTCAGTTCCCGGATCACGCCCTGCGGGCCCAGGCTCACCGCCCGGCGCAGCATCTCGTACCCGCCCGCGGCCCGGTAGGAATCGAGCGAGCCCGGGTCCACGCGCCCCACCTGCCGCAGCAGCCGCAGCGAGGAGCGGTCGCCTCCGGCCTGCGGGACGAGCGGGCGGGCGTCCGTGCCAGGCGGCGCGGGCGCGAGGGCTGGCCGCACCTGATCGGGGCCGAACGGGGCCAGCACCACCCGGGCCGGATCGGCGCCTGCGTGCTGGATCATCGCCGCCGATCCTCGGTCGCACTGGCCCAGGCAGGGACTGCGCTGCCAGGTGATACCGGCGCCGTTGGATCCGGGGCTGGCGCCCTCGGTCCCGAACCGGTGTTTCATCTGCTCGCAGATCTGCTCCGCGCCGTTTACCTGGCACGCCAGGTCGTCGCAGACGTGGACCACCGCGGACGGAGACGAGGTGGTGCGGAACAGCGCGTAGAAAGACGCAACCCCGTAGGCCTCGGCCGGCGCGACGGTGAGCCTGGCGCAGATATGGTCGAGCGCCCCTGGGCTGATCCAGCCGATCCGTTCCTGGACCTCATGCAGCACCGGCAGCAGCAGGTGCCGCCGGGCCCGTGCGGCGTGCCCGCCGTACGCGGCGTGCGCGTCGGCCGCCGTTCGCTCCCCGCCGTCCCAGCCGGACTCCGGCGGGCCGAGCACGGAGGCCACGGCGGTCTTCTCGTCGTCCGTCGCGGGTGACGCGGCCGTGAACCGCAGGTCCACTAACCACCTGCCTTTGGACGCTGGGCCTTGCTCTCGACCGGGGCGCCGGCCTCGAGCTTGTCTACCCGGATGGCGGTGGCCTTGAACTCGGCCGTGCCCGACTTGGGGTCCCAGGCGTCGAGCGTCAGGATGTTGGTCTCGACCTGCTCGGGGAAGTGCAGGGTCATGAACGCCAGCCCGGCGCGGAGCGAGGAGTCGACGTGCACCGGCACCTCGAGCGACCCGCGGCGCGACGACACCCGGACCGTCTCGCCCTCGGCCAGGCCAAGCCGGGACGCGTCCTCGGGTGAGAGGTCGAGCGTTTCCGGTCGGCGTAGCGGGGTGGCGTACTGCCCCGACTGCACGCCGGTGTTGAAGGAGTCCAGCCGGCGCCCGGTGGTGAGCCGGATCGGGAACTCTTCGGACAGCTCGTCCAGCGGGTCTTCCTGCTCCACCGGCGTGAACGGGGCGGGCGTGCCGCGCCGGGCCGGGTCCCGCTCCCAGAGCCGGGCGTGCAGGAACAGCGTGCCCGGGTGCTCCTCGTCCGGGCACGGCCACTGAATGCCGCCCATGTCCTCCAGCCGCCGGTATGACATGCCCGCGTGCATGGGGGACAGGGTACGCAACTCGTCCCACAGGTCCTCGGCCGAGGGCTGCCCCCAGGCGGTGCCGAGGCGCCGGGCGATATCGCCGATGATCTCGATGTCGTCGCGTGCCCCGGGCGGCGGCTCGATGGCCTTGCGCACCCGCTGGACCCGGCGCTCGCTGTTGGTCACCGTGCCCTCGGCCTCGCACCAGGTGGCCGTGGCGGGCAGGACCACGTGGGCGAGCTTGGCGGTGTCGGTGAGGAACATGTCCTGCACCACGAAGTGCTCGAGCCCGCCCAGCAGCTTGCGGGCCCGGCCGGTGTCGGCCTCGGACCGCAGCGGGTTCTCGCCGATGACATAGCACGCGGTGAGCTCGCCGTCCTCCATGGCATCGAACATCTGGGACAGGTGCCAGCCTTTACGGGGCGGTATCGGCGCGCCGTAGGCCGCCTCGAAGCGGGCCCGCGCCGCCAGGTCGGACTCGACGTCCTGGAACCCGGTCAGCTTGTTGGGGATGGCCCCCATGTCGCCGCCGCCCTGCACGTTGTTCTGGCCGCGAAGCGGGACCAGCCCGGAGCCGTACCGGCCTACGTGCCCGGTCAGCAGGGCGAGGTTGATCAGCGCGAACACGTTGTCGGCCGCGTTGTGATGCTCGGTGATGCCGAGGGTCCAGCAGATCTGCGCCCGGTCGGCCCGGGCGTACTCGTGCGCGAGCTGCCGGATGAGGCCGGTCGGCACGCCGGTGTCGCGTTCGGCCCGGTCCAGGGTGTACGGCTCCACGGACGCCGCGTAGGCCTCGTATCCGGTCGTGCCGTTCGCGATGAATGTCTCGTTTGTCAGGCCGGCGTGGATGATTTCCCTGGCGATGGCGTTCGAAAGCGAGATGTCCGAGCCGACGTGGATGCCGAGCCACGCGTCGGCCCACTGCGCCGACGAGGTCCGTCGCGGGTCGACCGCGTACATCCGCGCGCCCTTGCGGAGGCCGCGGAGCACGTGGTGGAAGAAGATCGGGTGCGCTTCGCGCGCGTTCGACCCCCACAGGACGAGCAGGTCGGCGTCTTCCGCCTCCCGGTAGGAGCTGGTACCGCCACCAGCCCCGAACACAGCCGCCAGACCGACGACGCTAGGAGCGTGTCAAGTACGGTTGCAGCTGTCGATGTTGTTGCTGCCCATCACCGACCGGACGAACTTCTGGGCCGCATAGTTCATCTCGTTCGTGGCCTTCGAGCAGCTGAACATGCCGAATGATCTCGTCGCGTCCCGCTCCCTGGCCGCGGCGAACCCCGCCGCCGCGCGGTCGAGCGCCTCATCCCACGAAGCCGGCCGCAGCCCGCCGTTATCGCGGACCAGCGGTTCTGTCAGCCGCACCTGCTTGCTCATCGAGCGCACCTTCCCTGGCGGGCAACTACCTCACCCAGCTTAACTGCGGGTGTTCAGCCGGTCTACGAAGCTGTATACAAACCAGGGGCGATGTATGGCCAGGGGCTAAAAATGGCCGCCAGGATATGTCGAATCGTGTGATTAGCTTTGAGTTTGCCGGGTGCGTACCCTTTTCGGATAGGGACCGCAAGGCGGAAGGCGGGTCGTTGTCCGGGCGGACGTCACGGCGGCGTGTGCTGCGGGTCACGCTGTCCGGCGTGGGCCAGCCCGGCGGCAGCGCGTCCCGTGCCGATTTCCTCGCAGGCGAGGAGCCGCTCGGGATCAGGGTGGACGGCACCGCGCTGACCATGACCATGCGCACCCCCGGTGATGACCTCGAACTCGCGGCCGGGTTCCTGGTGAGCGAGGCCATCATCTGCTCGCCGGCCGATATCGCCGAGATCAAGCTCTGCGACGGGACCGCCTGCGGCCACGCCGACCACAACGGGATGGGCAACATCGCCGACGTCACCCTGGCCCCCGGTGTTACCGTGACGCCGGGCGCCCGGCGTAACTTCATGACCACCAGCGCGTGCGGGGTCTGCGGGAAGACGAGCATCGAGGACATCTGCATCGTGCCGCATGCCTCGCTGGCCTCGGACACGGCCCGCTTCGCACCGGACATGCTGGCCACGCTGCCGGGCCGGCTGCGCCAGGCGCAGCGGGTGTTCTCCCGCACCGGCGGGCTGCACGCCGCCGGGCTGTTCAGCGCCGACGGCGAGCTGATCGCTGTCCGCGAGGACGTGGGCCGGCACAACGCGGTGGACAAGGTGGTCGGCTGGGCCCTGCTCGGCGGCCGCCTGCCGCTGGCCGGCTGCGTCCTGCTGGTCAGCGGCCGCGCCTCGTTCGAGCTGGTGCAGAAGGCCATCCTGGCGGGCATCCCGCTGCTCGCCGCCGTCTCCGCACCCTCCTCGCTCGCCGTCGACCTAGCCGAGCAGGCGGGCCTCACCCTGGTCGGCTTCCTGCGCGGCCCGTCGATGAACGTCTACACCGGAGCCAGCCGGCTATCGGCCTGAGCGTGCTACATGTCGAGCATGCCCCTGTGGCGAGCCCATCGACGTCCAGCCTGGACCAGGCGGCCCGGCGTGACCAGCGCCGGTTAGCGGCCAGCGGATCCCAGCGGCTCGCGGATGGTCCTGCGATCGTCAGCTAGCCGCCGGGTAACTCCCTCCCGGTCCAGCCGTTCGAGCAGCGGGATCACCACCCGCCGCGACGTGGCCAGCGCCTGTCGTGCCTCGGCTGCCGAAAACGGCTGCGGCAGGCCGGCCAGGATCCGCGCCGCCTGGTTCGGCGCGTCGGGCGCCAGCAGCACGTTGCCGGGCAGGCGGCACAGCAGGCCGGCCCGCTCCGCCGCCGCGGCGGCCCGCACATCAAGCCCGAGCTCGCGCATCCGCTCCGCGTCAGGCGCGTTGAACGGCGCGCCGGCCAGCTCGGCGAGCACCGCCTGGACCGCGCTGGCTACCGCGGCAGGCAGGCGTGGCTGGGAGACCTGAGCGCCGCGGCCGGCGGTCACGCGCTGCCCCAGCGTCGGCGCGCCGTCAGCGCGCTCCTTCTCGGTGTCGTCGGCGCAGCGCAGGTAGCCGCCGCTCGTCTCGATCGGCCCGTCGGCGCTGCCACCCGGGCGCCAGGCCGCGAGGGCCGCGACCAGATCGCGGCTGGGCAGGCCCAGTTCGGCCCGGGCCGCGTCGACCGGGAGGCCGGGAGCCAGCGGATCCCGCTCTGCGTGCGCGGCGACCGTCGCCGCCAGAAGCTGGCGCAGCCGTCGCCAGTGCGCCGGGTCGGCCAGCCATTCCCCGCTGACCGGCGGCGGCAGGTCGGTAAGGCCCATGGCCGATGCCGCGCTGGCCCGCAGCAGCCGGTGCCGCCGCAGCAGGTCTGATGTGGCCGGCACCTCCGGCCAGGATGCCAGCTCCCGCTCCGCGGCCGCGGCGGCGCCGTTGCCGCGCAGCCGCGGCGGCGAAACGTCGAGCACCGTCGCGCCGAATACCGGCCGCTCACCCGACCGGCCCGGGGCCGCGCCGGGATCGCGGAGCAGTACCCGGTCGCCGGCGTGCAACGGCAGCGCGTGGTCCAGGCTGAGCCTGGCGAAGCGGCTGCCCAGCATCCGGACCCGGGCCACGGCGCGTGCCGCGCCGATGTGCAACGTGAGCTGTGGCGGCAGGCGGACGGCGCCGGGCGGCCGCCGGTATCCCGGCGGGGGCGGTGCCAGGCGGACGTCGATCACGCTGGTCACGGTCCAACGGCGGTCATGGATGAGCGCCATGCCGCGGCCCAGTTCCCGCTTGCTGACCCCCCGCAGGTTCAGCGCCACCCGGGCGACGCCGCTGACCTGCGCTGCCGGCGAGCCGAGCGACTGCACGCCCCTGACCTGCACCGTGCGCATGGCGGGGGTGGCCGTCAGCTCGTCGCCCGCGCGGACGGTCCCTGCCTGCAAGGTTCCGGTGACCACGGTCCCGCTGCCCTTGACGGCGAACACCCGGTCCAGCCACAGCCGCACGCCGCCGCGCGGATCGGGCTGGGGGAGCCGTGCCGCGAGCCTGCCGAGCGCGGCGGCCAGCTCGGGAAGGCCGCGCCCGGTCAGTGCGCTGACCGCGACGGCTTCCAGCCCGCCGAGGCTGGTGGCGGCGATCTTGCCCGCGGCCTGCCGCAACGCCGGTTCCGGGTCGGCCAGGTCGGCCCGCGTGACCACCAGCACCCCGTGGCGGACACCGAGGGCGTCGACCGCCGCAAGATGCTCGGCGGACTGAGGCATCCAGCCCTCATCGGCGGCCACCACGAACATCACGGCAGGCGCCGGGCCTGCGCCGGCGAGCATATTCGTGATGAACCGTTCGTGCCCGGGCACGTCGACGAATGCGATCTGGAGACCGGATGGCAGCGCCATCCACGCGAACCCAAGGTCGATGGTCATGCCCCGGCGCTGCTCTGCCTCCCACCGGTCCGGCTCCATCCCGGTGAGCGCGCGCACCAGCATCGACTTCCCGTGATCCACATGACCGGCGGTCGCGATGACGTGCATGCGCTACTCCCAGCCGGGGGAGGATCCGCCTTCGGCGGACGCTGCGGCTGAGGTTGGCGGGGCGGCAAGATGCGGGGCATGGTCACCTGCTGCCGCGGCGAGCACGGCCGCGGCCAGCCGCTCGTCGGCGGCGGGCGGGACGGCGCGCAGGTCGAGCAGGAGCCGGCCGCCCTCGATCCTGCCGACGACTGCCGACACTTCGCCCCGCCGTACCGCCTCGCCTGACCGCAGGCCGGGTGCCAGCTGCTCAGACAGGGACAGCGCGGCGCTCGGCAGCCTCACGCCCGGGCCGCCGCCGCCACCGACCGTGGCGGCGGTTGGCACCGCCCGGCAGTCGACGCCCTTGCCGGCCAGCCGATCGGCAAGGCATTCAGCACGCTCCCTGAGCGACTCCAAGGTTGCCGTCAGCGCTTCGGTGACCGGAGCGGCCGGGCCGGCGAGGGTCGCCTCCAGGGCGGCCAGGGTCAGCTTGTCCACCCGCAGCGCCCGCGCCAGCGGGTGGCGCGCGAGGCGGGTGACTATCTCCGCCCGGCCCAGCAGTAGGCCCGCCTGCGGTCCGCCGAGCAGCTTGTCGCCGCTGGCGGTGACCAGCCCGGCGCCAGCCCGCAGCCAGGAATCGGCGTCGGGCTCATCGGGCAGGACCGGGCTCGGGCGGAGCAGTCCCGATCCGATATCGCCGACCACCAGGACTCCGAGGCCCGCGAGGTCCCTGACGCTGACCGCCGCCGTGAAACCCGTGATCAGGTAATTGGATGGGTGCACCTTCAGGATGAATGCCGTGTCAGCGCAGATCGCCCGCCGGTAATCATCAAGCGACGTCCGGTTGGTGGTACCCACCTCGCGGATCCGGGCACCGGTGGATTGCAGCAGGTCAGGAAGCCGGAATCCGTCGCCGATCTCGATCAGCTCGCCCCGGCTGACGACGATCTCACGACCGGCGGCCAGCGCGGTGGCCGCCAGCGCCAGCGCGGCGGCGTTGTTGTTGACCACGTGCACCGCCCCGGCCGCCGGCACCGCCCTCGCCAGAGCGCCTAGCGCGCCCGCGCCGCGCCGGCCGCGCTTGCCCGACTCAAGGTCGAACTCCACGTCCGTGCCGCCCGCCGCGGCCCGCACGGCCTCGATCGCGGCAGCCGACAGCGGCGCGCGGCCGAGGTTGGTGTGCACGAGAACGCCCGTCGCGTTGATTACCGGAGTCAGGCTGGCGGCGGTCGGCGGCAGCGATGCCACTGCCGTGTCGGCGACGCTCGCCGGGCTGATGACCCCGGTGCGGGCCAGCTCCTGGGCGCGGGCGACCGCCGCCTTGACCAGCGCCCCGCCCAGCCGCTGCCGCGCCTCCGCCAGCCGGGGGTCGGCGAGCACCACATCAGTCCTCGGCACGTGACGGCGCGGATCCACAACCGCCACACTAATGGCCGCCGTAGCCAGCAGCCATCTAGGTGCCGGGCCCGCACGGAGGCGGGAACTTCCCAGATGACACGAAGCGGAGGCGGACGGGAATCGAACCCGCCGGCGACGCGACGCGCCGCCCACCGGTTTTGAAGACCGGGAGGGCCACCAGGCACCCAGACGCCTCCACCGCCGACGTTACCCGCGCCCGGGCGGTGCCCGCATCCGGCTGGCGGCCGAGGCCCCCACCGGTATCCCCCAGGCATGTCCGGGGCCTAGATTTGACCGTGTGACCACTCCAGGCGCCATCAGGCTCACTCAGTACGCGCGCGGCGGCGGCTGCGCCTGCAAGATCCCGCCAGGCGAACTGGAGGAAACAGTAGGCAGGCTCATGCCCGCTGCCACGGGCACCGACCTGATTGTGGGAGTCGAGCACGGTGATGACGGCGCCGTGGTACGGGTCGGCCCGGCCATGGCGGTCGTGGTCACGGCCGACTTCTTCACCCCGGTCGTGGACGACGCGTACACGTTCGGGCGGATCGCCGCCACCAACGCACTGTCCGACATCTACGCGATGGGCGGCGAGCCGATGGTCGCGCTGAACCTGCTCGGCTGGCCACGCGATAAGCTCTCGGTCGAGTTGGCGGCCGAAGTCCTGCGCGGCGGCCTGGACGTGGGGCTCGCGGCGCGTTGTCACGTCGCGGGCGGGCACAGCATCGATGATCCCGAGCCGAAGTACGGCATGGCGGTGACCGGTACCGCCGATCCGGCCACGTTGCTGCGGATCGACGCCGGGCAGCCCGGCCTGCCGCTCAGCCTCACCAAGCCGATCGGCACCGGCGTGCTCAATGCCTGGCACAAGGCAACAGGCCAGGTCAGCACGGCAGCGGTCGACGTGATGACCACGCTGAACGCCGATGCCAGCCGGCAGGCGCTGGCCGCCGGAATCAAGTGCGCCACCGACGTGACCGGATTCGGCCTGCTCGGCCACCTGTTCAAACTGGCCAGGGCGAGCGGGGTCTCCGCTGTGGTCGACCACGCCGCGGTGCCGCTCATCGAGGGCACGCGGGCAGCTGCCCGGGCAGGGCACATGCCTGGCGGCAGCCGGCGGAACCTGGACTGGGTGCTCCCGCACACCGACGCGGACGCAGTAGACGAGGACGACCTGCTCCTGCTCGCAGACGCGCAGACATCAGGCGGCCTGCTCGTGGCCGGAGAACTGCCCGGAGCGCCGGTAATCGGCGAACTCGTCCCGCGCCGCGACAGCGTGCTCATCATCCGGTAGCCGGGGACCCTGCGCGACGCCACGCGCCCAAGGGGCGAGTTCCGCCGGGCCGAGTGGCGCAGAATGATCTGATCTATTCTGCTGACCAGCACATAAACGCCGTCCACGCGAACCTTGACGGTGGCCTTACCGAACCGATGTCAACTGCTATCGCCCGGGTTCCCATGCCCAGTGATCAAGCACCACATCATCCGAGCCCGCAAACTGACCGAAGATCGCCCTGACCGGAACCGTCTAGATCCGACGCGTACCAACAGCCGTCGCCGCATCCACGGCAAACGTCACAGTGTGGCTGTAACCTGCGGGGATAGTAGGTGGCTGCTGTTGATGCATGCGATATATTCCGCGTGGCCGCCCCGTTTCGCATATGTCGCCTGCCGGTATATGCATAGTGCTGGCGCGTATTACTTGCCACTTCTATTTGCGTGGCGCAATAGAATTGGCCAACGGCTGCTTCCAGAAGTTGCGCGGCGCAATATTGCACGGCATTGCTCGATTAGCGGGTCGCGGCGTGGTTATTTTGGCCGTGTGCCGGACACGGGCTGGGCCGAGGTCGTCGCCCTGGCCGCGGCGTACCTGATCGCGGTGGTCACCACTCCGGCCGGTATTTCCGGGGCGGTGCTGCTGCTGCCGTTCCAGGTCACTGTGCTGGGCACGCCCAGCCCGTCGGTGACACCGACCAACCTGCTGTACAACGTCGTGGCGACACCGGGGGCGCTGTACCGCTACTGGCGGCAGGGACAGACCGGCGGGCGCCTGACCCTGGTGCTCATCACCGGGACCCTGCCTGGCGTCATCGCCGGATCGGTCATCCGGGTCAAGCTGATCCCCGGCCCTCGCGTCTTCGACCTGGTGGTCGCCGCCGTCCTGATCCCGCTGGGCACCTGGCTGGCGCTCACCCCGCCCGCCCGCGGCAGCAACCCGGACCGTCGTCCCACCCGGCTGATCCCGGCCCCCGCGCTGATGGCCCTGGCCGCCATCGTGGGCTGCGTCGGCGGCATCTACGGGATCGGCGGGGGCGCGTTCCTCGCCCCCGTCCTGATCGGATCGGGCCGCAAGCCGTCAGTGGTCGCTCCCGCTGCTCTGGCCGCCACGTTCGTGACCTCGGCCGGCGGCGTGATCACGTTCACGATCCTGGCCCTGCAGCAGCACATCTCAGTGGCCCCGGACTGGCCGACCGGGATCGCCCTGGGTATCGGCGGGCTAGCCGGCGGCTATACCGGCGCCCGCCTCCAGTCCCGGATGCCCGACATGCTGATCCGCCGCCTGGTCGGCGTGCTGGTCATCGGCATCGGGGCCTACTTCCTGTCCTCAGGCCTGGGCTGACCACTGCGCTCACGGTGCGGCGGCAACGCCGCGACGGGCTCCCCGCACCGGGCCGGATCGTAGCCGGGAATGCTGGCCAGCTGATCGAGCAGCCACGCCGAGGACAGGACTTTCAGCAAGCCCTGCACCTCGCGGGTGCTCTCGTGCCCGGCCGGGATCACCAGGTCGAATGCTCCGCGGTCAGCGGGAGGAACGCCAGGTCATAAGCCAGGGCCGCGGGCTCGCTGGCGATCCCGGCGTCAGCCAGCCCCGCCGCGATAGCCGCCGCGACCTCCAGGTGCCCGGTCACCTGGGTGGCATAGCCGGAGACCTGGCTGGCGTCGATCCCCGCCCCGGCCAGCTCGCGGTCCAGGACGCTGCGCGCCTCGGCGCCCGGCTCCCGGTTCACCAGCCGCAGCCCCCGCCGGACCGCATCGGCGACGCCCGAGATTCCCTCGGCCAGTTCCGGGCGCACCGCCAGCCTCTCCTGCCAGGAGCAGAACCCGACCACCTGGCCGCCCCGGGGCAGCATCTCCGCGGCCGGGCCGACGTTGTATCCGCTGCCCAGCCCGCGCAGGTGCGTCCCGGCTACGTGCACCAGCCCGGCCGCGGCCAGCCGCAGCGCCTCCCAGCTCGGGCACGGCCACCAGCTGAACCCGACCGGCGGGTCCAGCAACCCCAGCCTGGTCTCCACCAGCGGCAGCGCCGGATCACAGCCCGCCACCACCAGGACCGGCTGCAGCGGCCCGATCGGCTGGACCATCCTGCTCCGCGCCCGGTCGCTGCGATCCCCGGTGGTCAGCGCGCCCGCCGGGAGGAACCCGGCTCGGCTCGCCGTGACGCCCCGCATAGGCAGCGCCACGTACTCATCTCGTACCGGCGCCAGCGTGACCCTGGCGCCCACGCCACCTAGACCCGCGACCGGCCTGGCCGCGACCGGCGCCGCAGGCTCACCCGGCCCGAACAGCTCCTCAACCGTCATGCCCAGCGCGCGGGCCAGCATCAGCGCGACCCGCAGCGACGGGTCACCCTCGCCCGATTCGACCCTAGAGACAGCCTGCCGGGTCACCCCGGCCATCCCTGCCACCTGCTGCTGAGTCAGCCCCCGTGCCCGCCGGGTCAGCCGCAGCTGGGCACCGTGACGGGCCTCGGGTCCGTCGCTCACGCCTACCACCGCCCCCGGCCACCCTGGCTGCCGCCACCCGGTCTAGTAATCTAGCGCGGGCTGCTCCTGGGGCGGTAGTTGAAACGTCAGCTAACCTGGCCGGTAAGTGACCCGGCTGGGCATCCGGGCCGGGTGGGGCAGAACTGAAACACGGCTTCCCGCCGCCCCCGCATCGCCGCCGATCACTGCCGGGCACGTCCGGTACTAGTCTGCTGGGCAGGCAGCGTTATCAGCAGGGTGTCGAGGAACTGCAGTGTCGCCGAGATCGATTCGTGCCGCCACACCGCCAGAACGTGGTCATACCCGACGGCGGTGTGCGTCTGGCCCGCGAGCGCATCAGCGATCGGGGCGAGCTGGCCGCGCTGGGCCCGTAGCAGGTCGGTGGGATCAACCCCGGCCCGGTCGAGCAAGGCGAGCTTGACCAGCAACTCCGAGCGGATATCCCGAGGATGGCTGGCCGGCCGGTGCAGCCATTCCCCAGCGGCCTGACGGCCCTCGAGAGTGGCCTGCAGCTGAATCCGGGCCGGCCCCAGACTGCTGGGCTGCTTCCCGGACACCATGATCAGGCCGAGATCCTCGAGCCTCTGCGCGGCGCGGTAGACGATTTGCCTCGGCACATGCCAGACCTTGCCTACGCTGCCCTCATGCGCCAGCAGCCCCGCGACCGCGAAACCATGCGTGGGCCCTTCGCCGACCAGGCACAGCACCAGCCATTCAGCTAGCGACAACCTCGGCCCCCGCTGTTGCGGCATCACGGCTCCTTGCCCAGACTGCAAAATTCGGCGGGGCTAACCCAGCCCGCCGATACCTCTGCACAGCCAACGCTATACAGACCTACACCACACAATCGCGAGATAACACTCTCGCGTTGGCACAGGCCAGACCCAGAGCCTCTGGGGTTTCCGTCGCTACGCCGGGTTACGGTCGAGGGAATACTGCCCGCCGTCCCGCGTGGACCGGTTCGTGGACCGGCGCGCCGGATGACCCCAGTGCAGCGAGTGCTATCAGCGCAATAATCCGTGCTATATGTGCAGCTAGCGCACACGATGCAAGGGACCACACTTCTCATAATGCAGCGGTCATAGGTGCGAGCCCTGCTGCCCCACTTCGTTCCTCCCAGCTCAGAGCCCCGGCCGCTGCGTGTCACGTGTCGAGGCTCACGTGCTGCACGCTGACAGACTTCCTGGCCTTCGTGCTCGGTGACGGTGTACCAGATGGTCACGTCATCGGCGGGCAGGTGCAGTTCGTAGGCGCCGGGCAGGGGGTCGTTGCGGGGGAACGGGTCGGCGAGGGCCGGGCCTGGCTCGTCTAGCAGATGGAAGATCGTGCGCTGCACCTTCCCCCGCAGCGGCTGCGGCAGGGCCTCGATTTCCTGCCAGGACGAGCCTGGGAAGCGGACGAGGCGGTCATTCACGTATTCCCCATGCCTCGGTGAGCTCCTCGCGGATGAACGCGGGCGCGTTATCGCCCGGGCCGGAGTCAGCCTGAATGCGTGCCATGGCGGCGCCTCGCCCGACCTCTCGGCGCAGCCGCTTCAGCCCAGCTTTCAGCGCATCCAGTTCGGCACGGGGAATGCTGACCAGTTCGGATGCTTCGGCGCTCACGCGACTCCCTTCATTCCGGCGTTTCAGGCCCAGGCGTAGATCGCTGAGGCCGGGACGGGCCGATCCGTGGCTGGCCGCTCACGATCCTGGCTGGGCCGGGGTCAGAGTACGGGACGGGACGACGGTGGCAGCCTGCGGCCGGTGGCTGAGCCGTGGAACGGGTCGTGGAACGGGTAGCCGCGAAATTCCAGTGCAATCAGCGCTTCTGGTGCGATCCGCCGTGCTATCTGTGCAGGTCAGGCTATGAAAGCGGGGGAGCAGGCCTCTCGTAATGCGTAGGTCATCGGTTCGATTCCGATAGGCGGCTCCCAGCTAAAGGGCCACTTCTGTCCTTATGTTCGAAGAGGAAGTGGCCTTTTGCTAACAGATCTGCTAACAGCGGGGGGCGTGTCCGGGTGTGCGATCCGGGGTTATAGGGCCGACTTATCGGGCCGACCAGCTCATCACTCAGCTACCCGGCCCCGCCGTCGCGAGCCAGGCCTGCCGCTACCGCCGCCTCGACATACCGGCGGGCGGTCTTGCGATCCACCCCTGCCTGCGCGGCCACCGTCCGCAGCCCCGCTCCAGCCAGCCACGACCGGAGCACCTCACAGATCTCAATCACGCTGACCTCCCGGAACACCATCCGCCCCAGCCTCCAAGTCCGACGACTTGGCGGCATCCGAGCAGGAGATGTCCCGTCTCCGGCTGATGAATGTTTACCAAGTGAAGATCAGCAAGCGTGGTGTCGGCTCGCTTGACGCGTCCAGTATGGCCCTGGAGAAGTACTCTCGGTAATTCCGTCGGCTCCCGCGGATCGTGCGCGACCACCGCGCCACCCGCCGCGCGAGTAGGGCATCCGGTGCCGTCCGCGTGAGCGCCGGTCGATGAGCAGCCGGCTGGGCGGCATGCTGTTCGCGCTGCTGCTCCCGGATCCGATTCCGCGTTGGTGGCGCTACCGGTCACAGGCTGTGTCGTCGGCGGTGACCCGCTCGTGCCTGGGCCGTCCGGTTGTCTCGAGGAACTCCTCGTCATCCATTGACGCGAGCCACCTGGTCACACCCTGTTCTCGCTCGGCGGCATTCCCTGTTTTCGGACAGCCTGGGCACGAATGGCAGGAGGTCTTGGGGTTGAGTACACAGCATAGGCTTCGCGCCGGCAGCGCCACCGTCGGCCCCTCGTCGGGGCGGCAGCACATGCGCTCGGACGTCACTCGCGCGCCGAGCGCCTTGGCCACCGTCGCGGACGCCTCGTCCAGCCAGCGTGCGTCATCTGGGTGCCCCGCCGCCCGGGCCGTCCGGAACAGCCCGGCGATCGCCGATTCCGCGGCGATGGTGGTGACGGCGCGCTGGTGAATGCGCGAGCACCGGGTCACCATGCCGGCGACTGGTCCCAGCAGTCCGCCGATGCTCGCACCGACTACCGGCGCACGTGGGCACGGCCTGGCCGGCGCTTCGGCGGCCAGCCAGAGTTCCGGCATGTCGCCGTGCTCATCGATCACGAAGCCCAGCTGGTGCGCACTGGCCGCGATCCACACTCCGTCGGTGAATACCGGGCGGGCCAGCAGCTCCATGGTCGCCCAGTTGGCCAGGTGCAGCGGGGCCAGCTGGACGGACCGGCGGGTCAGCCCAAGCGCGGCCATGGCTGCCGTGACCAGCTGGTATCCATGTTCGGTGGCTAGTTCTCCGACCGTGAGCGTGCCTGGCGCGGGGGCCCCGATCCGGACCGGGGGCTGGAGCTCGCGCCAGGCGGCGAGGTAACTCAGCGGAGCTGGCATCGGGGGTGCCTTTCCGTTCGAAAATCAGGAAGGGGCGCCCGGTGGCCGGGTGCGGCACCTGGTGTGAGATGACTCCGAAGACCTGGTCGACCACCTCGGGGTGCAGGGCCTGCTCGGGTGGGCCGGCGGCCACGATCGCGCCGTCGGCGATGACGTATATCCGATCGCACCAGGCGGCGGCGAGGTTGAGGTCGTGCAGCGCGGCGATCACGGTCATGTTCAGCGATCGCACGTGGTGCAGCACGTCGAGCTGGTACCGGATGTCGAGGTGGTTGGTCGGCTCGTCCAGGATCAGGACGCGGGATTCCTGGACCAGGGCCCGCGCGATCACGGCACGCTGGCGCTCGCCGCCGGACATCTGGTTGAACGGGCGGTGCGCCAGGTGAACCAGGCCGAGCGTGTCGAGCGAGGTCAGCACGAGCTCGCGGTCGCGTGCGTCTTCGCGGTCGAAGCCCTGTTTGTGCGGGAGCCGGCCGAGCGCGGCCACCTCGGCGGTGGTGAAGTCGAACTCGGCCGGGCTATCCTGGGCAACCACGGCGATGCTCTGCGCTGACCGACGCGCGGTGAGCTTCCACACGTCACGCTGGTCCAGCCAGACGGTTCCGCCTGCCGGGCGCAGGGCTCGGTAACAAGAGCGCAGGACCGTCGTCTTACCGCTCCCGTTGGGCCCTACCAGCCCGACCATGGAGCCCGGCGGGATCTCCAGGTCCACGCCATGCACGACCTCGGTATCCCCGAACGCGATACGGAGCCGTTCGGTCAGTACCTTAGGCGGACCGTCCGCGGAGCCGTGCGGGGGCTCGCCCCCCAGGCCGGTGGCCGGGACGGCCGGATGACCGGACGGGTCGCCGACGGTCTCGGTCATCATCCGTCGAATCTCTGCCTGCGCAGCAGCCACAGGAAGAAAGGCGCCCCGAGGATCGCGGTGAGCACGCCGACGTTGATTTCATCCGGGGCGAAGATCACCCGGCCGAGCAGGTCCACCCCCATCAGGTACAGGCCGCCGAGCAGCGCCGCGGCGGGCAGCAGCCGGGCGTGCCCGGCCCCGAAAAGCATCCGGCCGACATGCGGGACGACCAGGCCGACAAAGCCGATCGGGCCGGCCAGCGAGACCACGACCGCGACGGCCAGCGAGGTGATGATCAGCAGCCGGATCCGGAACCGGTCCGGGTCGACCCCGACGGCAGCGGACGTGGCATCTCCCATGGCCAGGGCATTGAGCGGCCGGCCGTAGTAGCCCAGGCAGACATAGACGAGCCCGAGAGCGCCGAACGCGACCGGGATCTGGCTCCACTGCGCGGAGGCCAGGCTCCCGAGCGTCCACTGCTGCTGGGTCTGAGTCGCGTTGATGTTGGGGTTGAGCGTGCTGAAGAATTCGGTGATGGCGGCGAGCGCGAAAGACACCGCCACGCCAGCCAGGAGCAGGCGGGCCGAGGCGACCCGGCCCCGGCGCCGGGCCAGCGCGAAGACCAGGACCAGGGTCCCCAGGGAGCCGAGGAAGGCCGCGATCTCGGGCGGGAAGACGTTCGCGCCGGTGACCAGCGCGATGTAGAAGGCGATGACCACCGCCGCGGACGCGCCCGACTCGATGCCCAGGATGTAGGGGTCGGCGATGGGGTTGCGGACCAGGGCTTGGACCGCGACACCGACCAGTGAGAGCGTGGCGCCGACGATGAACCCCAGCGTGACCCGGGGGGCGCGGATCAGCCAGATGATCGCGTCATCGGGTGAGGTGGCGGCCCGGCTGCGCGCGATGTGGTGGAAGATGATCGACCACACCTGCCCGGCCGGCACGGTCACCTGGCCGTAGGTCATGCCGAGCGTGGCGATGACCACCGTGAGAACGGCCAGGATCACCATCCGCATGGCGAACTGCCGCCGGAGCCTGGCGCCCTCCCGGCGGGCGGCATCGATCGTGGCCGCTCCGGCCGGAGGGAACGCGACGGCGGCTCTGAGGCGCATCGGGCGGCTGGCCTTTACAGCTTGCCCTCGCGCTTGAGCGTGATCAGGCCATCCACCATCAGCCGGACCGCGTCGACGGCCCGTGGTGATCCGGCGGCGGCAAAGTAAGAGATAGGCACGTAGGCCTGGTTCTTGATGGCCTGAACCGACTGCAGCTGCGGGTCGGTCCGCAGGAAGTGTTCCACGTGGGAGACCGTGAAGCCACTGTCGGTGATCAGCCAGAATACCTGCGGGTTAGTCTTGACGACCTCCTCCCAGCTGACGTTGATGTTGGGATTCGTGTCGTACTTGATGAACGCGTAGGTGGAACCGGCCTCGGCGATGATGGCGTTCGCGGTGGTCACACCGAGGGTGCCGGGGGAGGAGGTCAGTCCGTTCGCCTCGCCGATCCGGTAGTCCCCCAGTCCTGCCGCCCTGGCCAGGGCATGGTCGGCAGCCACCTCCGCCTGAAGGTGCGCGATCAGGGCAGCCGCCTTGGCCTGGATGTTGAAGATGACGCCGAGGTTGCGGATGTCGGTGTAGAGCTGATCGAAGTTGTACAGCGGCGTGGAACTGTACTGGCCGCAGTCCGAGAGGGTCTCGTAGCTGGCGATCCCCAGCGACTTCCAGCGCTGCGGGGTAGCCGGCCCGATGCCCTTCGCGAAGGCGCTCGGAAAGTCAGAGACGATGATGTCCGGACGCAGCGCGAGGATCGACTCCAGCGAGGGATAGGCGTTGCCGTAGCTCAGCCCGTGCAGTCTCGCGACGATGCCGGCGTCCTGCGACCACTCCTGGCGTGGCGTCTCGAATTTCGTGACCGCCACGATCTTGCTCGTCAGGCCCAGGGCAACCAGCGTATCGGTCGCGCTGTCGTCCAGGGTGACGACGCGACTCGGCACCTTGTCGTATGTCTGGCTGCCGTTGCAGTCGCGCACGGTTACCGGATAGTGCGTCTGGCCCCCCGAAGTCACCGACCCCGTTGACTGCGTGCCTCCTGTGGCAGGCGAGTTCTGTCCGGGTCCCGCGCTGCATCCTGCGCATAGCCCGGCCAGGGCGAGGATGACCGCCGCCGACCCGGCCCGGCTCGGCGGGCGGCGGCGAGCCCGCCGGCCCTGGCGCTGGCCGCGGGCGGAGCCGGCCAGGCCGGGTGATCGGGAAATGTCGGTCTGCCGTCTCCGCATTACAGCTCCTGGCGTTATTGAACAGGAATATCGGGAGAATGCTACTGGACCGTCACTTGGCGGGCAATTCCCGAATTTACTTATTTAGATACCGGCTTTGAACTGCCCAAACATGAAAATACCCATGCCCTGTACTGGTTTACTCGCGACATCAAACAGGCCCGCTGGGCGAATTCTGGCCCAAGGTCCATATAGGCCATGGGGGTATCGTCAATACAACCCGGGGGTATTACGGGGGACCGCTTAAGGTATTTGCTCGCCGGATACTAATGGCCAGCAGCCGGCGACTACCGCGGACCGGTTAGCCGGCCTGATCCGACAGGGCGCCGACCGGCTCCCGTCCGCGAACGTGCCCAGCCTGCCGGAGGAAGGCGGCCAGCCACCAGGAGCACCCTCCGGTCCGGCAGACGAACGCGGTCGTCCGCGAGCGGGGGAACGAGTTTCCGTCCCAGGGCAGATCCCAGGGTTGGTCGTCCGGGAATGTTGACTGAGCCGGCTCGCCGGCCCGTTCGGTCCAGAAGATCTTTGGCCCCGAACGGGCCGGGTTTCTCGCGGCGGCGCCAGCCGGCTGCCGGTCCGCCGCTGCTCCGGGGTATAGCTGAACAGCTTCCCGATCATCCTCTGGCGCTCGTCCGCGGGCCTGCCCGCCGCGAACGACTCCGTCACCCAGCGGCCAAACCCGTCCGGTCCCCTTCCTCGACATCGTCAACCGGTGCATCCTGGCCGGCACCGCGGAGTGGGCTTTCCCGCGGGTTAGTCCCGTCCGGCGGCGGTGAGGGTGTGGGCTTGCCATTTCTGCTCGATGTGGCCGAAGCGCCAGATGGACAGGGCCACCACCCAGGTCAGGACGAAGATGCCGACGATGACGAACCCGGCCTTGTTCAGGTCGAAGTTGGCCATGAAGTCCCAGAACGGGCCGGTCAGGTTGAGTTCGTCGCCGAGCAGGCTGAGGATCTCGATGGTGCCGATGAAGAACGCGACGAACACTGACAGGCCGGTGATGGTCAGGTTGTAGAACACCTTGCGGACCGGGCGGGCGAAGGCCCAGTCGTAGGCGAAGTTCATGAAGCAGCCGTCGGCGGTGTCGAACAGGCACATCCCGGCGGCGAACAGGATCGGCAGCGACAAGATGGCGTAGAACGGCAGCCCGGAGACCACCGCGGTGCCGGCCAGGACCAGCAGGGTGACCTCGGTGGCGGTGTCGAAGCCCAGGCCGAACAGCACGCCGACCGGGTACATCTTCCACGGCGTGTCGATCCGCCGGGCGTACCCGCCGAAGACCCGGTTCATCAGCCCGCGGCTGTCCAGCTGCTTCTCCAGCTCCTCATCGCTGTACCGGCCGGTGCGCATCTCCCGGAACACCTTGATGATGGAGAGCAGGACGACCAGGTTCAGCAGCGCGATCAGGTACAAGAAGGTGCCGGACACCAGGGTGCCGATGACCCCGGTCGCGGTGTGCAGCCCGGAGCTGTCGTTCTTGACCTGCTGGTCCAGCGCCCGGATGCCGAAGTTGAGCAGCAGCGCCATGACGAACACGATGGTGGAGTGGCCCAGGGAGAAGAAGAACCCGACCGACAGCGGCCGCTTGCCGTCCTGGACCAGCTTGCGGGTGGTGTTGTCGATGGCGGCGATGTGGTCGGCGTCGAAGGCGTGCCGCATGCCCAGGGTGTAGGCCAGGATCCCGGTGCCGAACCCGAACACCTCGGTGGAGCTGATCCGGTAATGCCCGCCGACCGCGGCGGCCAGCATCAGCCAGCCCGCCACGTTCAGCCCGACGACCACCGCGACCATCCCGCCGACCCGCGCCCACTCCGACGGGCTCAGGCTCTGGCGGATCCGCGCGAAACGGCTCATCGGCTCGGCCATCAGGGGGTCACCCTTCCCGCTGGACATCCCGGCCCGCCCAGTCTAGAAGTACTTGCAAAAGACTCGCAATAGCATCTATCTCGCATCTAGGGTGGCGGCATGAGCCACGATGCTCCCGCCGGCGCCTATCCCGCCGAGGTGGCCCTGGTCCGGCTCCGCGCGGCGGGGCACCGCATCACGACCGCGCGCCGGGTCCTGGTCAGTGTGCTGTCGGAGAACCGGGCGCACCGCAGTGCGGACGAGCTCGCCGCCGCCGTGCGGGCCCGCGCGCCGGGCACCAACCGGTCCACCGTCTACCGCAACCTGGACGAGCTCGCCCGCCTGGGCCTGATCGACCGCACCGGCATCGGCGGCCGGCCCGCCGCTTACCACCTGGCCCCGGCCGACCACGGCCACCTGGCCTGCGAGACTTGCGGCCAGATCACCGAGATCCCCGGGCAGCTGCTCGATGACCTGGCCCGCAGCCTGCGCGACCGCTACGGCTTCACCCTGAGCCAGCACCGCTTCGCCATCACCGGCCGCTGCGCCGGCTGTCGCTGACGAGGCGAGCCGTCAGTACCTGGCTAGAACGGGCCGGCCTGCGGGAGTGTACTGACTTCCAGCGGACCCCCGGGGGTCATGAGCCGTCGGCGGGCAGGCCGAACGCGGCCGGGTGCAGCCACCTGGCGATGGCCAGGACGGCCTGGGCGTTGCGGGGGCCCGGGGTGACCTCGTCGTAGGCCAGGGTCAGGAAGCAGTGGTCGCGGACGGCCGGGAGGTTCTTGCTCGCGGCGTTGGTCTCCAGGAATTTCTCCTTCTGCGCGGCGGTGGGGGTGCCGTAGTCGTTGATGATGATGCACTGGGGCTGGGCGGCGACGACCTTTTCCCAGGACACTGAGGTCCAGCTCTGCTTGAGCGTGCCGAAGATGTTGGTTCCGCCGCCCAGGGTGATCAGCGCGGTGGGCATGGCCAGGCCCGGGCCGGTGAACGGGGCGGCCTGGCCGCTGTCGTAGTCGAAGACGGTGACCGGCTTGAGGCCGGCGGTCTTGGTGCGCGCGGCTGCCACCTGGGCCTTCATGCCGGCGATGACCGTGGCGGCCCGGGCCTGGACGTTGAAGATGGCCCCGAGGTTGCGCAGGTCCTGGTAGGTGTCGTTGATGCTGACCGAGCTGGTTCCGGGCTGGACGTGGGCGCAGGACTCGGACAGCACGAGCGTCTTAATCCCGTACCTGGCCAGGCTGGCCGGGGTGAGGTTGGTGCCGGCCTGCAGGCCGTAATTCCAGCCGGCGAACAAGAAGTCGGGCCGCACGCCGATCAGGGTCTCTAGCGTGAAGTAGTCCGGTGAGACGTCGCGGACCTTGGCGAACGCGGCCTGGTACTGCGGCGGTACCGGCTGCCCGGCGGGGCCGTCGCCGGTGACGCCGAAATCTCCGGCCATGTGCGATTGCAGGC
>Ga0335069_10001581_pt1 | contig 36467 bp, 88 predicted proteins | sample Lox_Sample_11_FD_206714 | JGI IMG/M metagenome (GOLD analysis project Ga0335069, IMG submission 206714) | Soil microbial communities from Loxahatchee National Wildlife Refuge, Florida, United States - Lox_Sample_1.1 | ecosystem: Environmental > Terrestrial > Soil > Wetlands | place: USA... | reverse complement strand
TAATTGAGCACCGCTTGAGGTTCTATTGTGAACACCTTCCCCACTCTCACCTTGCAACATTTTAGGTAGAGATGTTTGTTCATCAGATAAATTCATATGAAACTGCATCAACTTTAAAAATTCATCTAGATGAGACTGAGGATTAAAAAAGATTATAGGATTTGGAGTAGCACCAGGAAGCTCTGACTCTTCTACCCTAAAGATTTTCCAAGGAGCTATTTCCATAGCTTCTTCTCCAGGGGCTAGCCTGTTAGTGTGCACCACAGTCATAGGCCCAGCAATCATAGCCATGTTATCACATGCAGAACGAGCTGCTGCATTGATCATGTCTTGAGAATCCCACATGTACTCAGCAGGGCCTGAACCCCAAATGGAATGAGGGACCATGTTGTAAGGTGTGAAGTAGAATGGTAATTTGCATCTATATAAATCAGAGACTTGAAGATAAATTACGCGTCCACCTAACACCCATACTTGGCACATCACTTGTTCGTAACGCTGTGATTCTTCTATCTTGATACCAGCTTTTTCAATGTCATCCCCGCTCAAGAATCCCCATCGAATTTTTACAATGAAACGATCTGCAGGACAATTCATCTGAAACTGTTGGTTGGTTATGTTTATGACTGATTCCCATCGTTCAGGTGTCCAATCACCATTCTTGGTTTTCTGCAAAACTTCTTTTATGATGTCAGCTTTGAATCCATCGAGTTTTGTCAAATCCATAACCTGACTTCTGTTCAATACTTTTCGTATTGTAACAAACATCAAATCTTCAGTTTTATGAGCAGCAGGGTCAGGATATACTTCAAAAGGATTATAAGCTTCTAATTGTGGACGATATTCATCCACATAACCTGAGGCTTCCATCGAAGGAAGATTTATAATCTTTTGCCATCGTTTCATCAACTCAGGATCTTCATTTCGTTTGGCAGCTTCAGGACTCTGGTAAGTAGGAACAGCGAAAGGCGCTCCTACTATAGAAATCCCGTATTCACATAAATGTAGAGTTGTTTGTTGTAATACCATAGCCCAATTGGTCTCATCCAATTGGCTGCTTATCTTTCTTGTCATATTTTCAGCAGCTTTGTCTGCGGCTTCTTTTATTGCTTTTCTTATATCTTCAGGAGGAAGATTTTTTTGAAGTAGTTGTAGTAATAGTTCTGGAATAAAAGGATCTCTTGTCGAAGACACATCCCAGGCATTCTCTCCAGGAGGAAGTGCTACTTCCATCAACCTAGCATGAGCGTTAGATACTTTAGGACGAGTGACTTGAACAAAGACTCTAGAATTACCACCGTTGTAATTTATGTCAGGAGAATACACACCTTTACAATTCTGATGGCATCGTATCCAAATGTTTTCTTGGAATAGTCTGGCCGAACGACATTGAGTAAACTCATCCTCAACTTTAGCCGCAAGATGGTCTATCTCCTCATCATCAGCTCGTTGTAGTATTTTTGCTACTTTTGATTCAGAAGATTCTGGCTTCTGAAACAAATCTTGATAAGAATTATCTGTTGGATTGTTTAACTTTTGTGGTCCTTGAGATGGATCTTCATAGGCCATTCTTACACTCCAATGTTTTTATCAAACGGTTTCCACTCTTTTACAGTAACGATACGTTTGTTGTTTCGCCTAAATCCTTGGGTCTCAGCTTTTTCATAATTCGCAACAGCATGGGTAAAAGCATCAACCAAGTCATCATCTTTTTTATCTATTTCTACCTTGTTGTTTTTATTCATCTTAGTATGATAGTTTCTTATCTGGCTCATCAATTCAGGACATTTATCTTTGAAGATGAACAATCTTCCTTCAGACATTAGAGATCTTGCTTTTTCTATCCTAGCCCAAACTTCTCTACCAGCACTGAACAAAATCATTCCTTCTTTTTTGAACTCATTGGCTACACAATCACCATTCTGAAAATTATTATTAAAGGCATCATGAGAAGCAGCAAAAGGCATATCCCAGTGCCTGAGAAATCTACCTACATCCGAAGCACTCTTTTGTTTTGCGTAATACTCACCATATATATAGATGATGTTAGTTTCTCGATCCCAAGCTAATTGGATCGCTCCTGTGGGATGGTTGTATCCAATATCCATCCCTGCCAGTCGGGGCCAATAAGAAGGTATTTCAAAACTATCACATGAGTATTCCCAAGGCTCGAAAGAGAATATCTGACCCCCTCCTATTGCTGGTATACCATGTCTTCGGGCTCTGGCTTGTAATTCATCCAACCCTTTTAGCATTTCAGTTATGGTTTCCTCATCTAACCAAGGAACGTCATCCATAGAAATGCTAAAGATTTGGGCTTTATCATCTTCCAACAATTGCCTGCATACTACAGGGTTTGAAGATAATGGAGTAAAGGCATACAACAAATACCCCTTCTTGACCATAACCCTCATCTTACATTCTGCATGAATACCTTCAGGAGGTTCTTCGTCAAAGCACACAATATCAATGGTTGAGCTTTGGAAGTGTTCTCGTTCTTGCTCATAGGATAAGAACACCAAAGTTGACCATCCACCAGAGGTGTGTTTTACTCTCACTTGTTGGTACGCATTCGGTATACCTGGTTTTTTTGTAAAACCGTTTTCAAAATCCATACAGTCTTTTGGAATAAACCCTGTTCCAAAATGACCGATCTCCCCTAACAATCCTTTTTGAAGATTATCTCTTACTTTCTCAGAGTTGACACCTACTACCCACATTTCTATAGGTCGATTGTATCTAATACCATTCCAATCTTTTGGATATCTTCCTGTTAACTGGGTTGCTATCTCATACATCAAAGTAGAAGATTTTCCTGTTTGGTTTCCTGCCACAAGGGCTTTCTTATGACTACTGCAATCTAGGAAAGCTTTTTGTTTTCCAAAAGGTTCCCAGTGAGTCAGTTTGTTTTCTGATCTCAGTTTTATCAGGTTTTCAGCTAACTTCAGGGCTTCGTGAATATTACCGCTCATTGTTAAATGATATCAGCTTGCTATCTTATCAGCAATATGTCATCATGGATCAAGGCAAGTCGACGCCTTACTAGGAGATCAAAAATGGCTAAACATGTTCACAACCCAGAATCGCACGGACCGGAAGCTTTGACAGGCAACATTGATCATGTCGGAGATGGCCGTATGATTGGTAACGTTGGTCCAGGTAAACCTCAGCCACAGACAAGTATTGTCAGTGACACTAGAGATTTAGGTTATGGTAATAAAGGAAATGACAAGTAATGGCCAAATGTAAGAATCCAGGCTTCAACCAAGATTTCAGATATCCTTATGAGAAGAAGAAACCTATAGACTTAAAGGGCGCTGGCCTTAAACCTATAGACTTTCAAGATGAGGATATGCCGACAATCACCATTCATGAAATGGGAAAAGTGAATATTGGAAAACCACAACCCCAAAGCTCACAGGTTGTCTCAACTAGGCCAAAAGAGAAGAAGGGCAAAAAGTAAAAATAAGAATTCTCTGGTAATTAATATCGTACCTTGAGGGAGAGATTGTGTTGACAGTCTCTCCCTCTTTCTTTTATTCGTTCTCTTCTTTGTATTCTAGACTATCCATTGTTCCAGAAGACATCAATAGATCCCGTATATCAGGATGAGTGTTCAGAATCTCAATTAGTTTCTTACGAGCTTCTTCCTCATTATTTGCAGATACATTTTCATTTATATTTCTCTGTTTAGATTGGAACTTTTCATTTAAATTACCGGCATGTTGGATAAGCGCATCATGTGCGATTTTCGCATGGGATATTTTGTTTTTGTCTAAACGTTTGGTATCAGGATCTTTTTTGCCAGCTTCTCTGACATAATCCAATCCCTCTTGAGCTAATGCCTCTGCACGAAACTTTTCAGCCTTCACTAATTCTGCCTTGAAGTCAGGATGAGAATCCTGCCATCTAGATATTTCTATTGCTGTAGGAAAACTTTCATATTCATTACCCTCTTCTATTATTTCAACTAGAGAGAGTCCCTCATAGGTCAAAGTTATAATCAATTCCATCATTTCGTATCTATTAAGTCTTTCATCATCAACCACAAAGATCTTCTCACTTGCGTTGTAAGTTTCTCTTCTCTTAGCTTGATCAAATCGAGCACGAGCCGCCCTAAAGGAAGTCTCGTCGTTCCAAAGCCTTGGATCTTTTTGCTTCTCGGGCCTGTGCCTCACTAGGGGAAATTTCTTTAAAGGTGATTCGGCCAGATTCTTTAATGACCGGTTCGACAAGTCCTCCAGTTCCTGATTCTTTTTCATGATGACGTTTGTCTCCAATAGAACAACTTATACCAGTTTTTTCCGACAACTCTATCCATTCTTTACTTATAAGAAGTTTGTTTCCAAACATTGTAGCAGGTATCAACTTTTCATTTATCTTTCTGCGTATAGTTAAAGCACATACTCCAAATCGTTCTGCTACTTCATCTATAGAATACCAATCCTTCTGAGGTCTTAATGCCATACCATACTATCCTTAATCCATCGCAAAGTGGAAATAGAACCACAACAAGGGCATTCACCATAATCATGTTCACGCTCTGACAAAAATACTGCATGCTCTCCACAAGCACAGAACATATGCTTACACATCCTCCAGCTTAAAATCATAGTTTCAATTTCACTTCTACTCTTAATATTTTTTGCTTTAAGGTTCGGATGTTGCACAAGAAACCTCCAGATACTATAATTATGCACGGGGGAAGAAATAATGGCAACCAAGAAAAAGACAATGAAACAACCTTTGATCAAACCTGAGAATAAAGGAAAGTTTACTAAGAAGGCTAAAGAACATGGTGAAAGTGTTTCTAAATACGCAAAGGAGGTTTTACAAGAAGGAAGTAAAGCAAGCGCAACTACAAAGAAGGAAGCTAATTTTGCTCGTAACGCCAAGAAATGGAATCATTCTAAAAAGGGAAAATAATGTTTGAAAGAACACAGTTCGTCAGTTGTATCACTGATGATTTATTAAAGGAGCTAGGAATGGCTGCAAAGAAAGCAGAGCATATAACACTAAAGAAAGTTCATGCCAAACATGAGAAAGAGCACAAAGAGGTTCATGCTAAGCATGAGTCTGCTCACAAAACAATGCACTCTAAACATGAGAAGGAAGTCAAAAAAGTGCATGAGAAGTATGAAAAGAAGAAGAAGTAAACTTTAATTCATACAAACCTAAAGGAGGTCAAAAGACCTCCTTTTTTTAATAAAATTTAACATGACTTTGTTCCAAGAGTTCTTATACTTTTAATCAGGAGGCGAACTAATGGTCATGACCATTCGTAAAGCAGAAGAACTGATAGAAAAAGAAATCATGGATACACCTAAGTTTTACAGTCTTGATGAAGATCTAGTAAGTGTAGAATGTGAACCCACTGATGATTGCATAAATATCCGCATAACTTACATCATGTTGAGTGGAGAATTACATGAGATAGTTTATGCTCTTGAACCAGATTCAAGTATAAACATTTCAAGTATTGCCAAAGCTTTCATCCGAGACTGTCAGCAACCCAAAAAAGGATGCTTCTGTAGGTATTGTGGTTAGACTAAGTGGCAAGTGTAAAGGTGCAAGCAGTTCCCCATGCTCCACCTGTTTTATAATACAAAGTTCCTGTAGAAGGATCTACTGCAAAATCCCCATTCGTACCTTCAGTAGTAGGACATCCTGTAGTTGTATACAATCTTCCAGTCGCCAGTGCCAGAGTAGCTTCGGCTGTCCAGGTGCTGGCTCCTGTTTTCTTATATAAAATTCCAGATGCAGTATCAAAAGCAAATGCTCCAACTAATCCAGTTGATCCAGAAGGGGCTCCTGTAGTAAGAGCAAAAGTTCCAGTTCCTAAAGCTAATGTAGCTGTGGATGACCATGTCCCTGTGGATTTCAAATATAGGATACCTGTGGTTGAATCAAAAGCATAATTTCCATTCTCTCCTGTTCCAGCAGAAGGTGCTCCTGTTGTTGCCAATAAAACACCAGTGCCAGGATACAAAGTCCTGACCCAATCAGAAGCCCCTGTTCCTACGGCTACAGCTTCATAGGTCACACCATGAGTCGTATCTACAACACATTCTCCAACATAATTTGCATTTACTGTGGGAGCTGCAGAAAAACTTCTGACAGTTGTTGAGGAAGAAGTAGCACCACCTATAGAAAGAATTCCACAACTAGAATCCAGATGAGCGATCTGACCTGCTGTCAAAGTAATACTAGCAGAACAATGAACGGTTCCAACAGCAGTATCTATCAAGGCTAACTGAACAGTGCTTCCTGAAGATGCATGAGAATCTTCTATTGCCACACTCTCTAGTTCAAACCATCCTGCTCCTGGATACTGAACTAATGTGGTTGTGGTGGCTGTCTTTATCTTATAATTATAAGATACACCCACTTTACCTGCATAGGTGCAATTGAAACCACTCACGGTCACATCTATAGAATCTACAGCACTTCCTGTGATTATTGCTAGACTTTGACCACTGTTTGAAAGTATTAGCATGTATGCCTCCAAGTATAGAATACCTGAAGGCTATTTTATTTTCAACTTGGGTAACATCCCACCAAAGTCTCCGTTACCATAACTTCTAGCATTTCTAACAAAAGCTGTTAGCTCTGAATCACTCCATGGAGGGAGACATCGACTGTTCCATTCTAACAACAAAGATAAAGCATCATGGTCACTCAAGTTAAAACCTCGTATCAATCTACAAGCTAGTTTGTAAGTAGTGGTGTTACCCGCTGATCCTGAAACAGCACCAGGGACTTTGTTCACATACTGCTTGGCTAATTCAAACGACCTACTATCATCTACTTGTGAACGATTCTTCAACACACTTATAACTGTGCTATTCAAACAAGAAGTTATAGCAAGCTCACGTTCCCATAACGGGAACCATTCTTTATTAAACTCTGAAAGGTTTTTGATGTGTGGAATTTCATTAGAGAGAACTTTATATGGCTTTCCTGAATGATGAATTGATCCAGGACCGATGACTAAACCACCTTCACCTCTAATATCTATCGGCGGGGTGTCCATCAACTTCACCTTGTTGGGAACTTTATAAGTTGGATGTTTATAGTAATAATGTCTGCCTTTAGAAGTAGATACTTTCAAAACAGCAGGTTCACATATCTCTTCTACAATATCACACGCTTCTGCACTATCAGCATCAACTACAACAATACCTTTATGCTCACCAGTCAATACTGCAATATTGGCTTCTTCTTTAAACCATGCTTCAATCTGAGATCTAGAAGGCTGCTCTGTCTGAAATGCTTTCCATTTTATAAAAGGATGCTTCTTCCCCAAAGGAACGGGGATAGGGCAATAACCTTTATCATATAACTCTAGAGCTATGTCCAAGGATGCCATTCTAATCCTCAAACAAATAACCAGGTCTTTTTACAAAGTCCATCTGATAAAGGATCTCTTCAGCTTCACGAACATACCATTCTCGATCCAAATCTTTTGGAAACTCATCTGTTATGGTCATATAAGGGACACAATTGTTTGAGTCAGGGAGCATGTTTTCTTTTGTGTTGTAGATGAATGTTTTGCTTGTAGTAGAATGATACCACCGAATGACTTTGCCTAACTTCTTACCTTCAAAGAAAGCTCCATTGGCTGCACGTTGTACTGTCAAGAACTTTCTAATGTCTTGACAGTTTGTTATTGTATCCCTGATGGATTTGCCCTCAGTTATTTTCTTCACGAGAGCTTCACCTACGATCTCATTACAAGGATTCTTGGAAGTAGTAGTCTCTGCAAAAATCCCTTTGCACTTCACATCACCAGTTTCCTTTACAGCAATATAATTACTAACATCCCTGGAACACAATAGCTTGTAATCATTAAGTTCCATCTTCATACCTGTCATACTTTCCCATTCTTTTATTATTCTAGAATAGACTGAAGCCTTGGATTTGTCATAGATAGCAGTAACACCATCTGTGTTTGCTGACACTACGGTTATACCTTCAGCTTCTAAACTCTCTATCAATTGCAACAAGAACAATTGACCACCAAGTGTCACTCGGAGAAGCATACTGGGATCATACATGAAAGAATGTTCAGAACCACATTTACCAATACTTGAGTTACAAACAATCTTTAAGCAGTCAGCAGTTACTGAATCTTTATTCTTCTTAGCCTCGATTCTTGTGAGCATCACATTCCTGAGAGCATTTGTAAATTCAACCCCACAACCAGATGGATACAACCCTAATGCACAAACGATATTTGGATAATAACTTGTCACATCAGCATCTGTAATTATAAGATCAACACTAGATCGTAGTGTTCTGTTTTTCTCTACAGAATGAAGGCCTCCCATACCTGTCTGATAAATAGAAGCCCCTATTTTAACTCGACTGTTAAACGTCACATCTGCTACCAAATGTCCATCATCATCTAATTGAAATTCCTTACCCTTCACACTTTCCAAAAAGTCTATCAGGGGTTTGGATTTAAATTTCACAAAAGAAGGGGGTTCGTATGTCACATGATTGATCTTTGCTCGTTTCTTTCTTAGCGTATTGTGAGTCCCAAAAATGTTTATGGCCAAGACAGCTTCAGCTATTTGAGGATTAGATTTTGATCGAAAATCAACACCATAGTCTTCAGACATTTTTTCCCTAAGAGTTATATCAGGTGTTAACTTTTTATACACTAGCTCTGTGTTATCCAAGTCATTGATACAATACTCTTTTACTTTGGTTATTTCACTTCTGTTCAAAACTTTGTTGGGATCACAAGGCAATTCCTGCATACATCTAGCATGCAGTCTTCCTGCTAAAATTTTTAACCCAGGAGCTAGAGGAGTTATCTTTATCAAATCAATATGATCCAACTGTAACATTGGACCTATTTCTCTTTCCAAAGAAAAGATCCGTTCATCCCCTTGAATGATTCTGTCTGAGAAGTGTTTCAAATCCAAAGTAGAATAACCTTTGTTACACAAAGCAGTGATCATGGGCACATCATAATTGATGGAGTTAAAACCAATCATCAAGTTGGAATACAATAATCTTTTGAGTTTTGTGGTATCAATGTTGTTATAATCAGTCTTTTCAAAATATATAATTTCTGAAGATTCAAAAACTTTGAATGCAATCAAAAAATAATTTGGAAAACATTCCACATCAAAAAATATCTTATTCATGTGATCCATCAGTCATGATCATGCATTGATACCATCTATCATTCTGGACATAAAAAGGTTGTCCCAAAAGAACCCAACCCTCTTTTAGTTGTTTATTGACATCCTTTTCTAATTCATGTCGTGCCACATCGCACAAAATTTTATAAGCTTGGATCTTCATCAACACCCCTTTTACTATTTTGTGGAAATACAAAAGTACTTCTTGGCTTTTTCTAACGATGACAAAAGTTCAGAGCTTGGAATACATCCTGCAAATACCTCATGATTACTGAGTTGAGAAACAGTCATGCCTAATAACTTTCCATGTTTATCAAGAAATGCACCACCAGAACTCCCAGGACAAGCCACTGCTGTTGTCATAAGATAAAGATCATCTCCATACCCATAAGGTGCATGCCTCATACCAGTGAACATTCCTTGTGAAAAATAACACCAGTACCCCATAGGACAACCTAATGTATAACAAATCTCTCCTATCTCTGGGATCGCAACATTGGTCTCCAAAGGATTAAAAGTTATCTCTGGAATCCATATAAAAGAAATATCCTTTTTGGAGTCAGGGGTGACAACATGAGAGACAGGAACCTCCCAATACCGTTTGTCTTGATAAACTCTGAGAACTATTGCTCCTTTTACTACATGCTGGCAAGTGCATATGATGTGAGGAGTGATTGCAAAACCAGAGCCTTGCCCTATGGATTTATCTTGCTCTATGGTAATTATTTGAACTACTGAAGGTGCATCTTTCTTGTATATCTTTGTTGCAGAAGGTGCACACACACCTATGTTTCCATTTAGTGTTAAAACAAAAGTTATGAACAAAAGTAAAAGAGTTCTCATGTTTCTCCTTGTTGGATTTTGTTTTGTTGGTGACTCTTTCTTTCTATCAATGATCACTACTTTATTCTCTCTATTAGATAATAGATGCTTGGTTGTGGAAGAAATATTGGTTTGTTTAACTTTTGCATTTCACTAATCATGTTCTGAGTGCCTCTAGACTTACCATCCCATATTGCAATTAGAACATCGGCATATTCCGCCATCTGTTTATTACGCATAGGGCCACCTGCACGACCATACTCACTGAGATAAGGAATTATCTTCAAAGGGATACCATGCACCCTAGCCCAAGCCTCCCCTAATCTATCAATCCCTTGGGCATGACCCGAAACAACTTCTGTGACTACAAATCCAGAATCTTTAATGATTTGATCTATATCACAATGTCTATAAGTCCTACTACCAGCAATGATACAACGCATACCTCTCCTTGTTGGATTTTGTTTTTTCAATCCCAATCAGTGCCAAAGAACATAAAACACTAAAATCATTATCATATAGAATATTGTATACTCAACAAGACCTAGTCCCAGAATATCCAACAATGAAAACGCTACACCCATAATTACACACACAACAAGAGATATCATACACATAATAAAATATACAATAGCGCATACAACAATATACTTCTTCAAATCACTCATCGCTGCCACACCCTTTGTTCATTGATACTACTACACCCACAACAACACACCCAATCACGCATGCAAGACACACAACAAAACATACCAACAAATCGATCATTTCTACTATCCTCTCGATGCTATCACCAGAGCCACAACAGCTATATATGCAAGTATGGCCAGAACAATAGCTCCAACAATAACCCCAACCACACACGCAGCAAGCCATACCAACAAATCAATCATCTCAACCTCCCCGAGATAATAAGCAATGTTAGTGATGCAATACCACCTATAATAGCGCATATAGCAGCACCCACAATTGTACGCTTATACAAACACAAATCAAGACCTAGAATAGACAACAAACAAAGACCTAATAGAAAATGAAACATCGGAGTCATTTTTTCCACTCATCTTTCATCACTAGGCCCGCAACCCCACACACAACAATACCCATAGCTATACCCACAGCAAAACCCACTATGAAACTAATCATTTCTTATCTTCCTCCTCGATAGGTTCCAATTCAAACTTCAGTTTATAACCAAGAGCTGCTGCTGTTCCAATCATGGATCGAATAGACATTGATTCTTTTCCACCTATACGACGATAGATATTACTCCTTCTAATTCCACAGAGATCACCTAGTTCTAACGGAGATATGTTCTTTTTGTTAAGAATCTTTTGAATCTCAATCGAGAATTCTTTCAGGGCATCTTCTTCGTGTTCGACAAGCAATGCGTATCTTTCTTCTGATCTCTTAGTCATCGTTCATTCCTCCTTCCATCAAGCAAGGTTTGTTTGTGAGTGAGAGGAATGTTTTTATGGTCCATCCATGGTAATGGCTCAGTTGAGAGCCTCAGTCTAAACCCTAAAACATTTAATATTTTGATTAGACTTCTGAGATCAAAATTTCTCTTGCCACTCAACACCTCACTGACTCTAGACACATTCACTTTCTGAGCTGCACTCAATCTAGCTATCTTGCTATAATCAAATCCTTTTCTTTTGATTACTCCTTTTATCTTTATCATCAAATCCTTTACAACTTCTTGTTCATAGACACCCAACAAAGATGCTCTACTTGACTTTTTTACTTCGATTATAACTTCTCCCATTTCTTCTCCTTCTTCAACACAAAGCTCTCTTGTCCTTCGGATTCGATCTTTCACGACATCCTTTCTGTTACAAGAATAATTCAAAAAACATAAACACGCAAGGGCTGATTTATTAATTAATTTCAAGACACTCTCCTCTTGCTTTTTTAGAGAAAAGGATTAAACTGGAAGGGTCAGTTATAGGCCGAGAGAAAACGGAACAACCTATAAGGCTTGACCGCCGGACTTCCCAGAAGTTGCCTGAATGCAGAACCAGCAGGTAAGATGGACCAAAAAAACTCTAAAGCTGTATGACATTCCACTAAGTCTATTTCGCTACTGTCAGCCTCCACGGAAACGGGATAACCTGACACTTACAGCTAGCTCCTCATACTTGACTGTAGTAAGTTCTTTAAAAGCGAAGCTATGCTTTAAAGGGCTGTGCTAGAAAAGATCAGACTCAATGCATTATTGTTCGCTTCTGATGGACAATAACAACCAAAGATGCAGCCTGGATAACTGCAGACCGTAGGGCAAATTGGGTTACTGTCTTAAGTCCCTGGTATACCCAACCTGACAGGGCGTTAGATCAATTCCTTATTGAAGGTTACTCTAACACAAGACAATCAGAAGCCTGTAACCTCCTGGATGTGTTCCAGAATGTCTTCATTGACATTTTGTAGCATTTCCAGGGGGGTTACTGTCTCTACTTCCCAGATAACCAGCCTATCGGTTCCTTCGTTGGGTTGAGTGGTTCCTAGAACCTTTCACTTAGCGTTCAAGGTTTTGGATAATCAACTTTGATGTGTACTACAGCAGCTAAAGCTGCAAATAAAAAATAACAAATATCATATAAGATTTTTTATAACCATGTTTAAGAAATATTTTAAATTAAAACTCTTACATGATAAGAAAAACCTTTCACTTGGAGTTCAAGGTAGGTAGAAAAAGCCTATGGGGTACGGAGTTGGTGGAGAGAGAAGGGGGGGAACGTTCCAGCACCCCTCCTCCCCTTCGCCTGATGTGGTCCCCAGAGCCCCCGTCGACGGTGGCAGGCAACAGGTGCCTGGTGACGGAGAAGGTCAGGTGGTCGGAGGTGGCGGGGATGGTACGTTACTTGCATCTCTCCATCCTGGCACACTCCTTGCATCCTCTCACCTTGGCATAGGATTTGCTATCCTATATCTCTCCGGTCAAGGGCGAAAAAAAAATTTTTTTGGCACGACATTTGCTTCCCTTGCGCACTGGCAGGCCAGGCCGTATGCTGAGGGCAGATCAAAACGGGTCAGCGGGTCAGCCAAAAAGGAGCTGTCATGAGAGTAAGTTATCCAGACCTTACGGAGTTGCAGGTACTGATTGGGGATAAAGGGATAGCTGTACTACTAGACGACGCAACTCGGTTAATCCCTGACGACTCTGAGGATTACACAATCACCAGCGACTGTGAGACTGTCGACGGAGAGGCTGCTTTGGTAACCGTAAAATATCTCAAGCAAGACGGTGTCATGACGGCTGTTGAGTACGACATCGAATTGGTAACTGAAGAGCTCTAAACAACTGAGAATTGGCATTAGATTTGCATGTCTTGTAGACCTGAAACACCGCAGGTGGTGAAGGTAGAAATGGATGTCGCAGGTGAAACCTGCTCCATCTATATCTCTACTGCCAAGAAAAAAATAAAATAAATGGCATGACAATTGCATCTCTTGCGCCATGGTAATCCAAGAATTATCTTGTGAGTAGATCAAAACAGGTCAGAGGCTTCAACCAAAAAGGAGCTATCATGAAAGTATTTTACCCACAACTTATGGAATTTCAGGGATTGCTTGGTCTTAGAAGCTTGACCATAATACAAGAGGATGCGCATCGTTTAATCCCTGTTGGTGTTAACGACTACACAATAACAAGTGAATGTGAGACTCGTGAAGGTGCGGATGTCTTGGTAACTGTAAAGTATGCCAGGAACAAAGAGGATGGTAACATGGATGCTGTTAAATATACCATTGAATGGGTAGTTGGGGACCTCTAAAAAGGAGCTGTCATGAAAATAGTGTATCCAAACATGTATGTCTTACTAGCTATGCTTGATATGAAAAGCAGCACGAAAGTGATGGACGAGGCATATGAACTAATACCTGCAGATGCAACAGCTGATGGTAATACCAAAACCTATACAATAACCACTGAGTGCAAGACTATTGAGGGTGATGATGTTTACGTGACTATGTATTACATCAAGGACAAATCACAAGATAATGCGATGACAGTTGCCAAATACATGTTTGAGATGTTGGTTGAAGTGGAACTCTAAAATATCAGATTGACAGACTGTGTATTAATCGCACGTTCGTCTATGCGGTAAGACATGGCTCTCATAAGGCTAGGAAGCGGATTCAAGCGCCGCACGTGCGACCGACAGGAGATTTGAATGTCTAAAATCTTACGTATTTCTACTAGCACCGATGGAGCGTCATGCATTACAAAAGCTAACACACCGAGAGGTTATGTCAGAGTGGCTAAAAGATTGTATAACAATTGTATAAACAAAGGACTCCTGGTGTTAGTTACGGTCATAGAGAATCGTAAAGTGATTTATGAAAGATATCATCACTTCCACGTTGTCTAACAGGAGCATCTATGCAAACCAACGACAAAACATATCATACATTGTCTTTCATAGATGTCAAAAGAGACGAAAAAGAAACCTATTCGGTAGTTGTAGAGTCTGGCTCATTCAGCCCTGATGGTAAACGCTGGGAAGAGTTGCGACGTTGTGGTCATAAACATCGCACTAAAGAAGCTGCTCAAGCCTGCAAAGACAAACTCACTCAAGGGTATTGTCAACACGGGAAAAGAGCTGGCCATTATTGCAAGCATTGTCACTGTAATGCCCCTGCCCAATACTGTGATGGGAATTGGTACAACACACGTATCCACAATCAGCATGGCGAAAGAGCTGATAGAGAAGATTGCGTGTGAGGGACCTTAACCGAATGGGAGGATGTCATGAAGACCGAACATCTGAATCTTGTTGAGTTATGGGAGATCATTGGTGATGAAGGGATAACCATCGTGCATGAACAAGCTGTTATGTTACCTCCTGATGGTGTTGAGAATTACTCAGTAAACATTGCATGCAAGACTGCGTATGGTGCTGATGTCTTGGTGACTACAACATACATCATAGACAAAGAAGATGGTGCCTTGATGGGTGTTGAGTATTCCGTCGAACTGGTCAAATAGGAAGGTGAGTTATGAATCAAACCTTAAGGGCAATCTTGCACCGAGCACAGGCGTTAAGCAGGTGCAAAAAAGGTGATAGCAATCTTGACCAGGATTTGGCTTACACTGAACTGATCATCAGGAATTTGAGCCGGGAAGTTTTTGCTTAAGAGAGCGTGATCTTAGAGGTTGAAACCTGGAACACTAAGGAGAATTTATGGACCGCCAAGAAATCATACAAATTGTCAAAACAGCTTGTGAGAAAGGTGAGCAGCCGAATTTGAGCGGAGCACGTTTGAGAGGGATTGATCTGCATGATGTTAATTTGTGTGGTGCCGATTTGAGTGGTGCCGATTTGAGTGGTGCCGATTTGAGTGGTGCCGATTTATGCTGGGCTGGTCTAGTTGAGGCTAATTTGAGCAACGCTGATTTGAGTGGTGCCGATTTACATTGGGCTGATCTAGTTGGGGCTAATCTGAGCAACGCTGACTTGTGTGGTGCCGATTTACATTGGGCTGATCTAGTTGGGGCTAATCTGAGCAACGCTGACTTGAGTAACGCTAACCTATATAGAGCTAACCTGCGTAAGGCCGATTTGAGTGGAGCTGATATGAGCGAGGTCAATTTGAGTGGTGCCGATTTGAAAGAGGTCGACCTGACAAGAGTGAAGAATTTGAGTTTGATTTAACAGAGGAGTGTGTGGTATGATGTTTTGCATCACATACAAATCAACACACAGTTTCACTTGGGATGATTATGAATTTCTAGCAGAATCTTGGAAGGAAGCTGAAGAGAGAACAAAGAGGTTTGTCAGGAATAACGGGATCTCTCCGAGGTGTTGGTATTTGCAGTGCGACCAGGAGGACACATGCCAGGCTACAAGTCAACTGTAAAGCATCAAGGAGACGGGATATACTTTGACCACAAAGCTGGTAAATGGGCTGTGTGTATCAGTGGTCGAGTACAACTCGAACTGCAGACCGAAAAGGAAGCACGAAACGTATTTGGTGCCTTTTACCAAGGATTGTGCGGGAAGGGAGGGAGATTCGATGCCTAATTATCAAGCCATTGTGGCAAAAAACACTCAACAAGGCAGGCTTGTGCTGGCTGATGAGTTGGATAGTATGCAAAAAAGTGGAGGATATTACACACCTATTCTGATACCGTGTGAAAAAAGTTTTGTTGTGGTCACTCAAGAGGTTTCAGACAATTCACAACCTCAATGGCCTGGGATAGTTGGTTTTTGGATAGTATCTTTGATTGCTGCTTTTTTTGTTGTGAAATGGGCATGGACAAAGCAGAATTTTTGGTTATATTATCTGATGCTCTGTGTTTTGTTCTTCGGAGCAGGAATCATCAGTGCCATAGTCTGGATGTCAACCCCTCCTCTCATCTAATATAAAGGTGGGAAAGTTTTTCATATAACATTGTTTAAGTTCCAGGGGTTATTCTTGATAAGAATAATACTTAAATGGAGGTGTTTGTGAAACTAGATTTTGGTAACAACAGCTTGGAAGTTCCAAAAACAATTCATGTGAAAGGTTTGACTTTCATCGTTGAAAATGTAGAATATATCTCCAAGACAGTCCTTCTCTACAAATATTCAGTCACATTACATCGAGGGAGTAGGAGTTATACAGGTGTTGGCGATTTATGGGAACCAACAGACAAAGGTATAACTGATATGTTGAAACAAGTAGCAAAAGCTGTAATGGCTTGATGCACTAAAACTTGTAACACTACAGAACTAAAGATTTGAATTTGATTTAAATAAAAATAGGTGTTGAAACCTGGAATGCCATGGATCACAAAAGGAGAGAAAGATGGCAGAAATCACAAAACTCACTCCCGAACAAGAGGAGTTAAAAGTCAAATGGATTGAGAAATATCGGGGTTATGGAATGTGCACTGACCCCGCTGACTTTGATAGAGCAGAAAATGCACTCAAGCAGTTATACAAAAAATCAAATTTGTCATTACCAATCATGGTAAGGACGAATCCGTACACTGCACAAGTTCTAATAAACGAAGCATCTCATCTTGACAAGATCCCAAGTTTTTTCAAAAAGATAAAAACCGATACTTATGAATGTTTTACAATGCCAGAAGATTATGTCCGGAAGAACAAACAATCCAGATTGGTCGATACATGGATTTATGGCCAATGGGATGCTCCGAGAGTGTGTTTCCTGGGTTTTGTCCACTATAATGTCGAGGCTTATTATAACAAAGAGCAAGTTGAAATTTTGAGCTGTTGGGATGATCTTACTCAGTCTTGTGGGCGTGTCTATGCTTTTGAAAACTACTGCTTTGTTTGTGACCGGCCCTCAGAACTCCGGTTAGATCCTGCAGGAAGGTTGCATGCTGAGCACGGTCCCGCTGTGCAGTTCCGTGATGGTTTTCAGTTGTGGCGATACCATGGAGTTAAGATTCCTTCTTGGGTTATCACAAATCCTGAGCGGATAACAGCAAATGACATTGCCAAAGAAAACAATGAGGAAATAAAAGCCGCATTGATAGAAATCTTTGGAGGAGAGCGCTTCTGTAAAGAATTTGGTGCTGTCAGGATACATACTGATGAATTTGGCTCACTCTGGCAGAAGAAAAATGGCAAGTCAGAGGACATGTTGTTTGTTGAACTTCTCAATTCTACAGTTGAGGATGATGGACGTGTTAAGAAATACTTCCTACAGGTACACCCTGAGCTTCGGCCGATGAAACTAGATCCTGATGGAACAGTAACTTTTGGAGAGCCACAAAAGCTTACTGCACACAATGCGGTAGCCTCAACTTATAATAAGAGGGGGGAACAGTACTACCCTTTGATCGAAACTTAATAGACATCATAGCTTAAACACAAAAGCCACGTTTTCAAGGAGAACAAATAATGGCAAAACACACTAAAAAAACATTGCGGGCAGACGGGATGTTTGATGCGGCGACAGGCACATTCACCCAGCCCAGAAAAGGCGTTAATCCACAAGGCAGGCAAGGAGATGTTCTTGTTGAGTTCCAACGGGTTAGGGTTCCAGCAGATGCAAGGAAAATGCAACCTGTAGAGGGCCGGATAATCTTGGCAGAAGGTGAAGTAACTGGTCACCATCATGCGATATCCGTAGCTGATAAAACTGGCATGGAATGCTACGAAAAAAACGGCCAGCTTTTTCTACATTTTGATGAACCCGGCACTTTGGTTCATGAGGAGCATGACCACTTTGATGTGGCAGAGAGTACTGAAGAGTGCACACCGATTTCGACCATCCAACTTACTTATTCACCATTGAAAATTCGGAAGGTAAGAGATTAATTTATCTTTTTAGTTAGTTATTGTTGCTTCAGACCTAAGACTTTTCGATCTTAAAATAGGGGTTGAAAATCTTAGGTCTGTTTCTTTATTAAGGGTTCATGGGGAGGGGTTGTGGGGTTAGGAAAGCAGCGTCTCAATCTTACTTGGGGTGATCTATGTTCGAGGGGTTGGGCTCGATATTGGTCAGGAACATCTATCAGATACCTTTTTGATGTATACCGCGTATGTTCCACAGAGATAGCGGAGAAGTTATGATGGAATTAGGAAGAAGTTATGATGTGAAATTAGGACCGAATTGTGGTCCGAGCTTTTGTGCTTCACACTCTCCCTTCGTATGGAAGGAAGTACTAAAATGTGGTGGCTACTTTTTTGTCATAGACCGAGCATGTTCTATGGAGACAGGAGAAGCGCTATGAAATTAGGAAGACAATATGAAGAAGGCATTCCTGTTACTTTGAGGGATTTTTGGGACCCTCAGGGTTCATGTGACATGCGTGGATGGCATGTTTCTCCTATATTTTGTGATGTACATCACGACTGTTCGGCAGAGATGAGGGAGAAGTTGTGAGGTTGGGAGGGAATAAGGCATGGTTTATTTTTCGTCAATACCCTTCAATAGATGATGTGAGGGTTCGATGTGAGTTTTGGGTGGAAGCTTCTTTGGTGTTTGATCTTGCTGAAGTATCTGTTGATTCTTATGATGTGTGTAAGTTGGAGGAATCATGCAATTAGGACGAAATTACCCGTGTGGTGCTACTTTTGGTAGTTTGTATGATAAGAAGATTATAGGTTCACCTCATGAAGCACGGAAACGGTGGAGTCTTTTCTACACAGAATCAACAAGATTTATTAATTACTTGTTTGACATACATACCGTATGCTCCACAGCGATCTCTGTGGAGATAAAGGAGAAGTTGTGAACTTAGGACAACAACCAGGTAGTGTTGTTTTTGGACATCAGTGTGATGATGATTTTTGGTATACTTGGAATTCGCCTGGTAGGCGTTCGTGGTCAGCAAGATCTATTAGATATTTTTTTGACATAAATACCTTATGCTCCGTAGAGATAGGGGAGAGGTTATGGGTTATGGAATTAGGAAAACACTATCTTAATAGACAAAGAGGTTCACTATGTGCTGATCTTGGTCATTTGTGTGGTAGTGGTTTTTGGAATCCCAAGGGTGAGTGGCGGTCTCCACCTAGCCCCCTGACAGAAGGGCTTGCTGAATACTTTGATGATATAGATCGTGTGTGTTATAGAGAGATAGGAAGTCAGTTATGAACTTAGGATACGGCCAGAAATACCTTAGTCTTGTTTATAGTGGTCTGTATGAGATCGTTGGGGGTTGTTGTGGGTCAACAAGGTCTCTTAGCTATTTTTTTGTGGTACACGATGCATGTACCACAGAGATAAAGGAGAGGTTGTGCGATTAGGACGGCAATATAGCAGTGATCGTAATCCTATGTATCGGGGTGAAATAGGTTATCGGTTCTTATGTACCTACGATGCACTACAAAAGCATTTAACAAGCAATCTTTGGGCTGAACAGTTACACAGAGAGGTTAGTAATGAAATGGATGGTCGAATAGGTGGTTTATGAAATTAGGGAAAGACCGAGACATGTCGTTGCACAACATCTTAAATAATTTAGAGGTTAATATCATATCTTCCTCCCCTTTGTCTATAGGTCTTTATTATTCATTAGAAAGGCAATTAGAAAGCATCCCGTTTGATTGGTATGAAAGACTGTACGAGGAAGTTGGTGAGGAAATGCATGATCGAGAGGGTGGTTTATGAACTTAGGGAGAGAGGTTAGTTGCAGGATTTGGTTTGGCATATCCCCGGTTGAAGCTTACTGTTGGAGGTCTTACCGTTCATTGTGCGAAGGGTTGCGGGCGGAGATTCCTGATAAAGCAGATGATCGAGAGGATGTTCTATGGAATTAGGAGAAGATGTTAGTTATCCGTGGGTGCTTGTCACATCTGCCTGCATTATGGACACAGAGGTTTGCTGGGAACTACAAAGGTATTTAGCAAACAATCCTTGGGCTGAAGAATTGCACGCAGTGGTTAATAATGAAATGTGTAATCGAATAGGCAGTTTATGAACTTGGGGAAAAATATCACAGAAAGAGTTTGCAATCCTCCTGGGTTTGGGTTTCCTTCAATAGCATTCGCTACAGTAATGGACATCCCATTCAGGTTTTTCTATTTTGCAGAAATATATCAAGACTGTTTAAACGAGTCGAGGGAGAAGGCATGGAATTAGGGAAAGAACAAGATATACGATTATACAACCTGGATATTTTAGATCCTGATGGTGTATCTTCCTCCTCTTTATCTATAGGTCTTTATTATTCATTAGAAAGGCGATTAGAAAGCATCCCGTTGGATTGGTATGAAGGACTGTATGAGAAAGTTACTAAAAAAATAAATGATCGAATAGGTGGTTTATGAAATTAGGGAAAAATATTGCTGTAGAAGGTTTTGGCTCCATTCAGGCTTTAGGAACACTCCGTTTGGCAATAGAAATCATACTTAGATCCAATCTTTCTTATTTTGCAGAAATACGTCACGAATCCTTGGATCATCACAAACACATACAGGAGGAACAATGGTCAATAAATCATATTATGTTGTGAAGACAGACTTTAGTATGGCACCTCTCAACAGTAATTCAATTTGGTATGTTGAGCACCAAGGACTTTGGGATTTCACCAGACCTTACAATGCTGCGTGGGCGCAGAAATACAATGCTTCACGTGAGGCATACAAAAAGAAAAGAGCCTCTCAACAAAAAAATAACAGCATTGACAAATCATCAAATGAGTATTAGATTTCCATCGCGGGACAGCCCCGACTAATGATTTGCCCTTTAAAAGATCCATAGGGCTCAGCAACTCCGAGAGTAACCAAAAACTGCACAATGTTTGTGCCTTTCTCTCGGAGAATTACATGCTTACTTCTACACCCCTTCGTGATTTGGAGATCCAGATAGCTCAAAATAATCAAGGAGAAAAAGGCATAATTGCCTTGATTGTCGCGCTCAGATTGTATAGAAAGGAAGTCGTTGAGCTTCTGAGTCGTAGGGATTCCCAAGGAGCACTTGGTCCACTCCCCATCTCTATTTTGGAAAGACAGATGAATATGATTGAGAATCTGATGTTCTATTAAACCGTTGGGTTTTCTATTAAATCTTTGGCTGTTAGAGGTATCCAACTTTCTAACAGCCTTTCTTTTTGTGAAAGGGTTGTTATGCGTTTGGGAAAGCGTCTAGATTATGATCCTTATGATTTTCCGTGGTTGAAATTTTCTTGTCGTATGTTAGATCATGCTCAGCTATATTACTTACGTAGAAATTTCTCTTGGGATTTGTTCCGTACATTAGCTGGCCGCATAGGAAACCCTCTCAACCAATTCATAGAAACACACAGAAGTTGTGAACATGAGATGAGGGAGAAGTTATGAAATTAGGAAAAGAGTTGGAGGAAGTTATGAATTTAGGAGAAGATAACAACAGTTGGTTTTGGCATAAGTTGTATGGAATATGGCCCTCAGCTGAAATAGAAAGTGAGTTATTCGAAATGTGTGATCAAATTTCTAATGAGATTGAGGATGAGTTATGAAGTTAGGACAACAATATACAAATGGTATTCCTGCTACTTGTTGGTATGATGAGAGTTTTTGGGATTTGCGCGATGAAGATGGGCGACTTATTTCCCACATATGGGAATGGACAGAGGAGTCTATCAGATACTTTGGTGATGTAATTTGTGTGTGTGTCATGTAGAGATGAGGCGTAAATTATGCAATTAGGGGGAAGTTGTGGTCGGAAGTTATGGCATGAGTTGGGGTTTCGATTTGAGCCACGCCTTCCGATTTTGGACCTACCAGGTGAGACTTTTTCTCTTCTTGTATTCTGTTCTATAACGCATATTCGAGTTTCTGATGAGATTGTAGAGGAATTATGGAATTAGGGATAAATATTACCTTGAGGTTGTGGTGTGAGTTACGGCTCCGAGGTAAGCCAAACCACTGGGAGTTTAATCCGGAAGATGAGATTTACCATCCTCTCGAATTCTGTTCTATAACGCACAACCAAGTTTCTTATGAGACCTTGGAGGAATCATGGAGTTAGGACGGCAACCTGATATTGTTGTTTTTCTATATGATGATGATTTTTGGCATGCTTGGCGTTCGGCCGATAGGCGTTCAAGGCCTATTAGACACTTTTTTAGCATACATCGTATGTGTTCTGTAGCGACATGGAAGGAGCTATGATATGAAATTAGGACAGTTGTGTGATACAGGAGATGATCGGGATGTGTGGGGTGAAGTTGAGTGGCGGGAGGATTTCTACACAGAGGAGGATTTCTACACAGACCTAGTAGGGCGTGTTAGATATTTTTATACCTGTGATCACGCGTGTCTTTTGGAGATAAGAGGAAAGTTGTGAAATTAGGACAGAAATATTTGAGTCTTACTTATGTTGGTATATATACGATTGTTCAGCATCCGGATTTGGGTTGGTCAAAAAACCCTATTAGATTTTTTGATATAGATCACGTATGTTACGGAGAGACAAGGCTAGAGTTATGAGATTAGGAACGCAATATATAAGAGGTCTTCCTATTACTCCCTCTGGTGAAAGCATTTGGGATTTACTTGACAAACCTTGGCGGCATTTTTCCCACATAACGATAGGAGGATCTCTTAGACAACCTTGGATGCGTGATGTAGAGATAACGGCAGAGATGGAGGAGCGGTTATGAAATTAGGAAAGTCACTCGGAGAACGGGAATTGGATACCATTACTATGTATGACGATAGATTTTGGAATTCGCATGGTAACTCTAGGTGTAGTGCTTACGACGTATGGCGTCGGGTAACAAGGCCTATTGACTATTTTTTTGATGTACATGTGGTGTGCAACAGAGAGATGAAGATGTGGTTATGAAATTAGGACGACAACGTGGTTGGGCTACTTTTGTCTCTCCAAATGAGACTCGGGATGGGTATGAGGTAAGCCGCGGTGAGTTTGTTGGCTACTTTTATGTTGTATATCATGACTGTTCTAGAGAGATGAGGCTAGAGTTATGAGATTAGGAACGCAATATAAGGAGAGTACATTTATCGGTCTATATGACCAGAAGAATTTTTGGGATTCTATTGTTAAGAGTAGTTGGTATCGTTACGTTGTGTGGAATAACAATAGGCTGCTTAATGATTACTTTTTTGAGGTACGTCTAGAGTGTTACATAGAGATGAGGAAGAAGTTATGCAATTAGGAAAGAGTGTTAGCTATTGGACAGTGGGGACGGATTATATAAGAACTTCTGCTATTCTGCCTTGGACTAAGACAGGGATTGATCTTTTCTGTGGAACAAAATCCAAGGTGGATGATGTATTGTATTTTATATTAAAAGAGGAATTATGTTTCCATGAGCCTCATTTTGCTTTTACTTCAGTTTCAAATAAAGAGTTGTATGATAAGGAGTGAGTTATGAAATTAGGACTTTTGTTTATTCTGAACATGAAGGGTTATGTGTATTTCATGTTCCGTAGAGATAAAGGGAAAGTTATGAAATTAGGAAAGAATGTTGGTTACCCACCAGGGGGGATGTATTGTGTAACAATGCATCACCTTTTGTGTCACCAAAGAGAGATGTATCAGCGTTGGTTCCCTACTCTGATGAGTGGTGATCCTGATCTTCTTCTTTTTAATGAAATTGAGACTTCTTGTTTTCCTTCTATGTGGGGTCCATTATGCAATTAGGAGAGAGTGTAGCTAAAACTAGATGTGTTTACATTGGTATTCATGAGATAAAGGTAGAAGGAGGTTGGTTGCATTATAAACGGAATGATCTTTTCGCTACACTAAGAGGCAACTTGCTTAGTTCTTTGCACACCTCCTTGATAAATGATCTGTATTTAAATCCTCGTTTTGCTTTCACCTCGGTTTCAAACGAAGAGTTATATGATTCCGAATAATCTCCCTGAAGATCTCCAAGCTGAGAGAGCTGTGTTGACAGCTTGTACTACTACTGACTGTTCTGAGACGATAACCAAGCTCACAGAGACAGATTTTAGTCACCCTCACCATAAATTGATCTTTAGGGGAATACTCTCACTTTTAAAAGAAAAGATAGAAATAAATCACATAACTTTGAAAGATTCTCTACAGAGAAACGGGACTTTAACAAAAATAGGAGGGTATGAGGAATTTCAAAAAATAGTTTCAGAGCCAATAGTGGTAAACACCACCAGTCTTGTTGACATCTTGGTGAGGAAAAGGAAGCTACGCGAGCTGATGCGAATAGGCTCTAAATTGATCACGGATTCCGCACAAGAAATTCAACCTGATACCATCCTAGAAGGCTTGTCTCAAGAACTTTTTGTTCTTGCTCAAACAAAAGAAACAGAAAGTTTGGAACAGATTGGAGATATAGCAGAGAATTCTATCTCACTACTTTTTGACAAGCTTTCAGGGAAGAGATCATTTGGAATAAGAACAGGGTTCCCTCAGCTAGATACCTTGACACAAGGCTTTCAGGCAGGAAATCTTGTGATACTAGCAGCTAGACCCGCTGTTGGTAAAACTTCTTATGCATTGAACATGCTGTTAAACGGGGCAATAAGTTCTAATAGATCTCATGGGGCATTGTTTTCATTAGAGATGTCCAAAGAAGAGATCTTTCAAAGACTATTGTCAACAAAGTCAAGAATAAATTTCAGAAGAGTGGGAAGTAGGGATTTTGACTTTAGACTCCAAAATCGGATTTTGCAAGAAAAGACGGATCTCTCAAAACTTCCAATCTTTGTGAATGATCAAGCAGATCTGACTACGAAGGATATGGAAATCGTATTAGACAAACACTTGACTACCCCGAATAATAAGTTAGATTTGGTGGTGGTAGATTACTTGCAATTGATCTCTTCGGGGAAAAGTAATTCTAAAGATTCAGAAGCAACCCGAATAGGTGAGATAACTAGAGATCTAAAGATACTGGCTAAAAAGTATGCACTTCCTGTTGTTCTATTGTCTCAGTTGAATAGAGAAATAGAACACCGGCAAAATGGAACTCCTCAGTTATCCGATTTGAGATCTTCAGGATGTATTGAACAAGATGCAGACTTGGTGATGTTCCTTCATCGACCTACACGAGAAGAAGAAGGGTTGAGAGACCTCATAATAGCCAAACAACGAAACGGACCTACTGGGAAGATAAAATTGAATTTTGACATGAATTTAGTGCGCTTCACAGAACTAGATGAAGGAGACGAATTTGGTAATGTATAAAAAGTATACACTCTTGACAAAGAAAGGGGGTCATTTGTGATTCCGATTAATACCGAGACGATAAAAACTTTCGAAGAGCTTGCGCATGCATCCTTGCTTATAGGCAAAAGTATTGTTAAAAATATGAAAAATAAGGATGATTGGGCATCAGAACGGAGAGCTGTTTGTATAAACCTTAGTATGGACGCACTCGTACAACACGATATATGGTTTTCTGCGGCATATCACGCAAGAATGTTTAATGGAGGTCAATAATGACTTTATCATACAGTAAAACAATAATAATGGGAAACATAGGAAAACCTCCAAAAACAGGAGTGACCAGAAACGGAAAGAAATATGCCAGCTTTAGTGTTGCTACTGCCAGGTCTTACTCGGGAGAGAACAGAGAAGCAAAAGAAGCAGTAACATGGCATAGTGTCACAGCATGGGGGTCTCAGGCAGAATATGTAGAAAAATACCTTGAAAAAGGATCATTGGTGTTAGTTGAAGGAGAATATTTATGCGAAGTATATACAGACAAACAAGGTAACAAGGTCAACACATTCAAACTAAACGCTTCAAATGTCAGAGGGCTTGGTTCTAAAACAAAAAAAGATACATCAACAGAACCAAAGAATCTGAAAAAACTACAATCCTACCCTTCTCCAAAATCTTCCAATAATGCAGGACCAGGGCAAGAGCCTTATGTTGAAGATGATTGGACAGAAGATGGTGTACCGTGGTAAGGAGGTATCGTGATTATAAGATATGACATATTAAAACATGGAGAATCATTAAGAACTCTATATAAGGCCACAGAGGGGTCAGGGGCTTATGATCTTGCTTGTGCAGCAGAAGATGATGAAACACTAGAACCAGGTGCTTTTTTCAAATTTCCTACAGGGATACGATTACAAATCCCAATTGGATTTTTCGGATTAGTCTGCCCGAGAAGTGGTTTAGCAGCTACTCATGGAATTACAATCCTAAATGCCCCTGGTGTGGTTGATTCTGATTACAGAGGTGAAGTGGGAGTGGTCTTGATCAATCACGGTCAAGTTCCAGTGACGATTCGAAGAGGAGATAGGATAGCTCAAATAATGTTTTTGAAAACTAATGCTGTAGAATTCGAAAGGACTATTGAAGGATGGGAAGCTACTACACGAGTAGGGGGTTATGGATCGACAGGAAATTGAAAGTCACCGTGCAGTGCGACCACGGTCTTCCTCCTGAGAGTAATATTCAACCTGATTTGTTGAGGGAGACTGATTACTCCAAATACGTAGAGTGCATAAATATGTATCGGAAAGGTAGAACATGAAGGTATATAAAGTATACGTTACCACATGTAAAGGTTGTCCTGCTTGTCATGTTCAACCAAACGGGAAGATGCTATGTTTACAAGAAAACAAAGAGATAGATAAAGATTGGGGATGTTATATTCCTGGGTGGTGCCAGCTCCCTGATTTTTTCTTAGATGACTCTATAAAATGAGTTGTCCATTGCTACCTCTAGCGTATCCATCAGGAGCATCTCTGGCTTGGAGTCCCTTTTCCTTTGTTTTTGGAGCTGATTGCTGTAAAATACTTTTTGGTCATGGGGAACAACTCGTCGTCCGCACACCAAGTCATCAACAAAACCGCTTCGAAATTCGATAAGAATTCGAGAGATGGAGGTATCTTTGTTCGCAGATAGTCAATCTAAAATTGATACTGATTTGGCTTCGAAATTGATAAGCTATAGAAAGCATGCAGGGTTGTCTCAACAGGAATTGGCTGAGGCACTTCATGTAGACCAAACCACAGTTTCTTTATGGGAGAGTGCTAAATCGACCCCTAGTGGACCAGCTTTGGTATTGTTGACGGTCATGCTTGAACTACAATGTCATCCAAAACATATAGGTGTATATAATTCAGAAAAAAGTATCATCATAAGGAGACGTGATGGAATGTTTTAAGTTCAAATATTCACAATCCTCTGGGAAGTTTTTTGATGAGGAAGACAATCTGATATGTGTTTGTTATGCCGGAAATAATAGCAGACCAGGAGTCAATCCGACACACATTCAAGGGATGAATAATCCAAAAGCTCAACATCTTCATTGTATAGGCCCTCTTCCTCAAGGTAGCTACACTATAGAAAAACCAATACACCATCCTGTGCTAGGGGTTCTTGCCATGCCCTTAACTCCTGATCCTTCTAACGAAATGTATGGTAGAGATGGTTTTTATATTCATGGGGGGTCAGGCGATCCTGCTCATAATGAATCAGAGGGTTGTATCATAATGCAGAGACATTATCGGGAATTCGATGTGGGTTTACGAACTCCTGCTATTTTGACAGTGGAGGAATGATGGTAGGGTATTTGTATCTGACTCTGTTTTTAATAGCAATTTACTTTGTAATACAGTCCATTATCCACACTGCTTATGGCAGAGGGTTGAATGATGGAGTCTCAAAAACATTACATCTTATTCAAGCAGCAGGTTTGTGGGAAGAATTTAAAGCCAAAGGTGAAACGTTAGGGTTTCTTCAAAAAACCCCAGAAAGGGAGAAGTGATGAGTTTTGATTTTAAAGCATTATTAGGTAAAGCATTACCAGTATTAGCAGGATGTCTTACTGGTCCTTTTGGAGGGCTTGCTTCTGAAGCCACCAAAGTACTTTGCGAGACTCTCGGTTTGGAGCCTACCCCTGAGAATGCCCAGAAGGCTGCAGAACAAATAGCAGCAGGACAACTGACAGGAGAGCAACTCTTAAAATTAAAAGATGCTGAGAATCAATTCAAATTGCAGATGGAAGAAGCTGGATTCAAACACCAAGAGGCATTGGCAGTAACTGAAGCTAGCACATACGATTCAGCAAGAAAACGAGAAGTTGACGCAAAAGATAAATGGACACCAGGAGTATTAGCATATATAATCGTTGTTGCTTTTGTGGGTGTGATTGTATTGATCTTTTCAGGTCATGCCTCAGTTATCAAAGATCCAACTTGTTCTGCAATTGTATCTTCTTTGATTACTTATGTATCCCTAAAAGCTGATAAAGTTTATACTTACTATTTTGGTGGAATGAAGGAAGCAAACGAAATGCTTTTCAACTCCACTCCTATTGATAACAAAAACAAATAATGATAAAATCCACCTAAGGTGGAAATCATATGGCAAACCAGCCATCCAAAACGTCACAATCAAGATTGATTGAAATAATTTTGGGTGGCTTATTTGTATTTGGATCAACAGCATTCTGGTGGATATTGAATAATCTGAATGGCATTGGTCAGGATGTTTCTGCTATAAAGCAGATGTTTATGAATGACAAAGAACGAATAGTTTATTTAGAACAAAAAGTAAATAATATAGAAAGAAACATGAAATGAAAAGAAATACTTCTGTAGAGAATCTATTCGAGAGTCAATTAAAAGAAGCAGGTCTTAATTATAAAAGAGAATTCAAAGCCCTTCCTCATAGGAAATTTAGCTGGGATTTCGCAATCATCGAATGTAACCTTTTGATAGAGATCCATGGAGGGATTTGGATTGGTGGAGGCCATTCTACAGGCATGGGAATAAAAAGAGACTGTATTAAATTGAATCTAGGATGCCTGGCAGGATTCCATCAATTCAACTTCATTCCCGAAATGGTTAGATCAGGGGAAGCTTTGGAGATTGTAAAGGAATTTGTGAGGCATTATGGAGAACACCAACGAAGAAGCTCTGGCAGACCAGCATAGACAAAATGCTAGGATAGGACAGATGAAACGAGAGCTTTCGCAAATAGAAAAGATAATGGATTGCGAAAGATATGCCTACTAAAAAGTTAAGATTTGTTATTCCTAAAGTATTTTGTGGTGTCCTGCCTGGATACACCTATATTACTGAGAGTAGAAGGAAGTTGTGTTCCTTCTGTGTAGAAGACAATCTGAGCCTTTGTTCTGATGAGGGTTCACCTGATTGGCATGTAGTTGATATGCAGAAGACTTTTAAAAAGGTTTGTGATAATTGTGATGAAAGGATGAAGGATGAGATGTGATTCTTGTATATATAAAGAGATGTGTATATCTTGCTCATCATTAACTGCTGAGGACATTGCTGCTTGTGTGGGTTATGAAAAAGATGAGACATTTGCGTTAAAACCTGAGCCTGAAACAAAACCAACAGAATTAGATAACAGCATTCCTTGGTGGATGATATTGATAATAAGTTCTGCTGTGTTGTATTTGATTGTATTGTTTATCAAGAAAGCTCTCTTGAGATAAGCAATGTCAAAACAATCGTATTATCAACGTAAAAAAGAAAAAGGTATTTGTATTGATTGTACCAAGCCTGCCACCAAAGGAAGTTGTTATTGCAAAGAACATTTGAAAAAAAGGAAAGCGGGTAATAAAAAAAGATACATCAAGAGAAGGTTGGGGGGACTGTGTATTCATTGTGGTAAAGACACATATGATGACACTACTAGATGCAAAGATCATAAAACAAAACATAACATTAGATCAAAATCACAACGTAAGATTAAAGCGATATCTGGAATCTGTCTTGTGTGCAACGCTGGTGTTGCAGAAGGTCATAGGTATTGCGAGAAGCATTTGAAGATCCATTGTAAAAGACAGAAGGCTATACAGAGAGCAAGAAGGAACGCAGGTCTCTGTGTTCGTTGCACAAGAAAAGCCGCATTCGGAAAGACTATGTGTGAATATCATTTGAAACTGCATAGAGATAAAAAAAAGAAGGATTATAAAAAAAGAAAAGAAAATGGTATCTGTATTCATTGTGATTCAAAAGCAATTGGAACTTCTGTGTATTGCACAGTGCATTTGGAAGAAATCACGAAATTAAAAGATGTTAACAATGTTGAAATTTGTAATGAACCTGTAGAACCTGAAAACCTGAGCCTGAAACAAAACCAACAGAATATTAATTTGTGGGAAGGTTTATCCGAAGACTTTAGCTGGGAGGCGTGACATGGAACTTTCAAAAGAAACCTTACAATCGGTTATACTAGCAGGACGTAATCTGAGTAGCCTTACTCAGGCCCAGAAGGCAGAATATATAATAGCGATGTGTGAAAAACTAGGATTAGATCCTGCCACACGTCCGTTAGGAATCTTCCAGAGCTATGATGGAAAAAAGAAATGTATGGTGGAAAGTTTGTACGCTGACAGGGGTTGTGCTAGTCAATTGAATGAGTCTCGTAAATTATCCCACCAGATAATATCTGAGCGCAAAGAAGACGGATTGTACATTGTTATTGATCGTTGTACTGGTCCTGATGGTCGTTTCACAGAAGAATTAGGTGCTGTATCATTGGTTACAGAAGATTATACTAGAGATGAAGGACCTTCTCAGGTAAAAGATCTTCAGGGAACAAGAAGAGCTAATGCGATGATGCATGCAAGAACCAAGGCGATGAGGAGAGCCACCCTCACTCATGTGGGTTTGGGGCTTCTTGATGAGGAAGAAGTAGCTACAATTCCGAATGCCAAAAAAGTGGTGCTAGAGGAATCCGCTCCTGAACCTGTTCGCCCTGGGGATTGTAATGCTGAGCTCGTAACAAACAATCCAAACAAACCTGAGAATGAGTGGAATGATGAAGATATTGAAAATGCAAAAACTTATGTAGATTCATTTAGTGATGAGTTGTGTCTGAGAGGTTATTCGGAAGAAGAAATAGAAGAGGTCTTTACCAAAGGATCTAATCCTAAGACGGCAATAGGTAGCAAAGATCTCACATATGACATGTGGTTACGCCGCTGGCTCAGATGGGCTGATGACAGGAGCAAGAAGCATCCTGCAAAGGTTTAATGACTTCCATTAGGAAATCGTTGACCAGTTAAAGGCATCCATGTGGAGGCAGTAGGGTATTGATAGGTAGATTGAATGTTCAATTTCTTATTAGTTCCTACTGCCAATGCTGGTTTTGCTACATAAGTTTGAGCCATACCATTATCCTATTGATACAAGAACAAAAGACTATTGGTTGCTTGTCCGTATCCCACAGCAATACTTGTCAATTGTGCAGTTGCTTCATAAGATCGAGACACATTGTCAAAACACGTCAAGCTGTAAGAGGACGGAGTTCCACTAGCAAAATCTCCTGGAACATAACCAACAAGATTCCACAGAGGTTCGGTTTCATTGGGATTCCAACCACGGACCAAATAACCATAAGTGTAAGAACCAGATACTCCATTTCCTACAGGAGGAGTTGCTATTCCCATATTACTATACAAAGTCCCACTACTTCCTGTCACATTTAAATATTGGAATTGAAAAGCAGTAGCTACAATGGAAGCTAATAGCATTCCATTACCATTAATAGCACCTGCTCCTGTGTGAGTTCGCTCTAAAACTAAAAGAAGTCTATAGGTAGATAGACCTGAAGAGTTCCACAAAGAAAACATGAGACCTGCATTAGTGCAAATGTAAGAAGTATAAGAAGATGCTGAAGCAGTCACTGTAAACTGCATGGCTGTTAAAAAAGTCCCTGATATCACCCCTGGGCTTCCTGCAGACCATCCTGTGCCTAATGTAACCCATATTGCAGGATTGTTGGTTGCAGCTCCTGACCCATAATCCAATCGCATGAAGATAGGATAAGAACCTTGATTACCATCAGTCAATGCCCATATGTCATACCCTATCTTGGAATTTGTTCCGACAGGATAAGAGGTATTAGTAGAGAAATTTATAGCCCCGCCATCAGATTGTTTAGTCCAATTTGTTAATGAATTCAACAAAGTACTTATCCCACCAGCCCAAGCATTAAAATTTGTTGCGTTACCACCAGCATTGGTAGCCACTGAAGAAAAGGTTCCGCATGTTGCCATTTATGCTTCCTCCGGAAGATAGGTGAGATTCAAAGTTATTGTTGTGGATGCGCCACTTAGATTTGTTATTGATACATACGCCACATCAGCAGGAGAAGTATCATTGTTAACAAAACTAGGAGCAGGGCTCAAGTTTATAGTCAAGATACCTGCTGTGGTTATGGCATCCAAATAAATTCCAGTCCCTGCTGTAGGAGATACTGATTGGTTTCGGCTAGCGTCCGCAGCCAATGCTGCTGCTGTCCCGTAAATCCTAATCCAAGCAGGATGATCAGTAGCTACGACTTCTAATGTAGCAGACTTCTTTACTACGACGGTAAAGTTTGTAGCAGCTCCTGCGGCTAAAGTCCCAGTAGTATATGGGGTTATGCTCGTTCGAGCAGCTAAGGCTGAACCAACATAAGAGAAGTTATCAGCTCCATCATTCTTAAGAACACCTGCCGCAGCAATAAGATTAGCGATAGCAGTAAGCCTTGCAGCTAGGGGTTGATAACTTGTAGTATCCATTTGAAAAGCTGTTCCAGACCATCGCAAATTAGCGGCTGTTATACCAAATGCTGGTAAGGCTTGTCCATTTAGCTTCAAAACGGTTGGGTTAGGATATGTCGATCCTAAATCACCACCTGCAGATATACCACTTATAGTAGTGAGAAAGGTATTGTTCCATGACAATGTTCCTGTTCCACTGTTACACAAGGCTCCTGCAGCATTAGTCAAAGAACCTAACGTAGTTAACAAGGCATACGCAACCTGATAATAACTAGGAGCTTGCCCATTCAACTTACTACTGTCTGCAGCAGTTGCAGATATACCCAAATACAAACTAGCGATGTCATTTATGTCTTGACAGTAGATTGCCCTGAAAGTAGGAACCCCTGTCGAACTCTTAGGACTCATGAAAGCAAGTCCTTGGTTCTGATTAGAATAACTTACAGCCAGAGTCCCAGCAGAGATCACAGGAGAACCGGTTACAGCAAAGTCTGCAGGCATAGTCAGACTGACAGAAGTGACAGTCCCTCCTGAACCCGATCCTCCTCCGGAAAGCACAGGATTACTTCCTGCTACAGCACTAACAACAGCTGTTACTTTACTTGTTGTTTTGTTGGCATTGGAATTATTGATGTTATTGATAGCATCCCAGACATGATTCAAGCATCTCCGTAACTCAGAGACCTCATTAGATGTAGGAATGTGTCGTTGGTTATTTTGCACGGAGAGAATCTTTCCACTTCTTCCATTTTTCTTTTACTTCAGGACGTTCTGCAGGACTTGCGTTTTGAATGTCCTTCAACATATGATTATACATCACATTCTTTAATTGCTTTCTTTCTTCAGACGAAGCTTGATCCCATACTTTCAGTGCTGCATCATGATCTTTGAGGGCTGATACAATCCCCACAATTCTGGGTTGTTTGGAATATCGATATTTGGATAAACCAATGATATCTTGTTTTGTCAGACTTCCTGTCTTATTATATTCATTGTAAAGCTCATTAGATCCTGAAGATAAATCTTTCTTTATACTGCTTATCATCTCACTATGTTCTGCTTTTGGTTTTGATACTACTCTTGGTTGTTGTTTTGAATATTCTTCGATGGCAGTATTCAAAGCCTCACTGTTCGTATGAGATTGTTTTGCTTTCTCAATACCTATTTCAGCTATCAAAGTCTTTCCCAGAGAGCCTTCTAAGTCCTTTGCGGCTTTCGAATATTCTCCCTTTTGAGTCAAATCCCAAACATGTTTGAATTTAAAATCACCTTTGTCGATAGGAATAGGATTGAACCTAGCTATCAAGTCTTTAGTTCTATCCCCTGCTCCGGTTATATCTGTTCCTTTCCAGTTCTGTCCTGAAGCCTGTTCTATCACAGTTCTATATAAAAGAGATGATTTGCTTTTAAACAGATCTAACATTGGATTTACAGGATTACCTGTTTCGACTGCCTTCTTAGTCAAGAGATAATCCTCAAAAGCTTCTTTTGCATAAGAGGGGATTGCATATCGAGAATATTCACCTTGATTATTCTTTTTGCCAAAGCGGAAGTAAAGATAATCCATTCCCTCAGGCATCATGTTCACAGGCTTTTCGTCCTTTTTCTTGAGAGCATTGTTGTATACTGCTGCTCCTACCATGGTCAACATGGAACTTGTGATTGTCACCTGTAAAGCCTGAGCCACTGCATAAGCTATTTTGTTTGTGAAGAAGTCTTTGTCTGTGAACTTCCCTCTCATCCTTTCAGCTTCTTTTTCTGTAGCTAGTTCTTCTGGATTAGTATTTAACAATCCTGAAGCACGTAATCCTTTCTTCCCAAAATGTTGTGCTAGATCCAACATATCAGTCACAGCACCACCAATGGCTCGTTGTGACCCCAAGTTCCAACCAAAAGAGAGAAGACCTAATTGTAATGATTGCTTTACCTTCTGACTCACACCTAGATTGTCATAGGTTAGCTGACCCATTCGATCTTCGACTGAATCCCAGATACGTCTCATCATTCGTTGACGTTCTTGTGGAGTCATATCTTTTGGAGCATTATCTAGTTCCAGATTTCGTATTGCTTCAAAGACCGCGATCTTTGTGTTAGGAACCATCTTCGCCATAATAGGTTCAGCAATCTTTTCAAAAACAGTAAAGGGAATTGATCCTATTGTCTTTAGTCCATAACCTGTTCGTGTTGCAGGACCAAGAGAAGTGTCTTTGGCTTTTTCCCAACTGTCTCTAAGATTGTCACTCATGTGATTCCAGAATTCAGATTCCATGGCGGTTCGTCCACCAGCATCAATGAAGTCTTTTTTGAATTCTTTATGATAAGCATCTTCAGGTTCTTTTCCTGTTAGCATTTGTTGCAATTCAGAACCTCTTCGATAAGTGCTTACAGCTTTCACCACAGGAGTGAAAGAGGTTATCATTTCTCCTGCACCTTCAACAGGATGCCCTCTGACTATCTTTGTCAAAGCATTGGCCATGCTACTTGCAGCAATGTCACGTTCGATGAATACAGCATGCCGTAAGGATAGACCCAATTTGGCTTGTGTCATTCCGTTATTGACAAACCTAGAAATCTCAAAGGCATTTCGAGCAGGCTTGAATTCCATTCCTTCAAAACCAGGGGAGAGATGCCTTTTGAATATCTTTGCAACATCAGGCTCTGCATAATAGATTCCTTTACCTCCTGCTCCAGTCTTGGCAAAAGAATCGTTTATGGACTTATCTAGAGGAATCCATCCTTGCGGAATTCCTTCAGTACCTTCTTTCTTTACTACCAGGCCTTCTGATATGCATTTGTTCAAGGCACTGTGAGCGGCCATAAACTTTGCTCGATTAGCAAAATCTAACATTACTAATTTTGCAGCATTGGTTTCTCTAGGTTTTAATCCTAACTCTCTCGCAATCTTATAAGTAGGAGGGCCTGTTCTGTTTTCCATGTAACGAAGATTGCCTTCTAGTTTAGCTTGAGCAATAGCCCGTCTGGCTTCTTCTGGTTTTTCAAACATGTGAGGAAGATAATTGTTGACATAGTTAACTTCAATACCTTGATCTCTTACTTTCTTCCACCATTCATCATAAACCTCACGAATGGTATTTGTGAAGTCATTGAGGTTTTTATCAGAGAACTTGATGGAAGGATCTTCGATTGAATCTATTATCTTGTCTCTATCTTCTGTTCCCATCTTACCGATGATATCACAAGCTTTTCCTACACAATTGGTCACACGGGCAAGTTGGAGATGTGCACTAGACTTTGCCGCAGCGAGAATGTCATTGGCCTGTCTCATCTCTTTGCTGCGAACAAATGTCTTTACAAAACCTCCAACAGCACTTTTAACTTCATGACCAAGTGTTATCTTTTGTTCTGTAAACATTCCTTTTGCAATAGAAGCTGCTTCTTCGGTACTAGAAGCGTTGCGAACATCAGCATTCCTGTAAGCCGCCGCTCGGTTAGCTTTGTTCTCTTCACCAGGTAGAACTTCTCTTATAGCGTTTTTATAGGATTCATCAAATTTAGGTTTGATCTCTTCCTCAGGTTTGGTTGGTTCCTCAGTTTTTGAAATGCCTTTCTGTTCTAGCAATTTTTTGAAATCACCAACTGCACCAATCTGCCCCTCT
>Ga0335069_10001580_pt1 | contig 36468 bp, 28 predicted proteins | sample Lox_Sample_11_FD_206714 | JGI IMG/M metagenome (GOLD analysis project Ga0335069, IMG submission 206714) | Soil microbial communities from Loxahatchee National Wildlife Refuge, Florida, United States - Lox_Sample_1.1 | ecosystem: Environmental > Terrestrial > Soil > Wetlands | place: USA... | reverse complement strand
CCGCGAAAGTTTCATGCGGTGTTAGTGTGGCACAGGCATTCTTGCCTGCGCTTGATTTTGTGCTTGTGGCTCGAGTGCACAGGCTGAAGCCTGTGCCACCGCATTGGCGCACGCGTCGTATTACTGGTTCGGCGGCTGAAGGTTGTAGTAGTAGGAATAGATGATTTCGATGTACGGGCCCTTGAACTGCGGGGGCAGCGGCGGAAACGGATTCGAGCTACGAATGGAAGCAATGGCCGCGCGGTCCAGGGGCTCCTTGCCGGAGGTATAAATCAAGACAGGCTCCATGTCCGGAACCGACCCATCGCGCATGATTTTCACGTGCAGGGCAAGCTTGCCTTGTTCGCCAAGGCTCACCGAAGGCGGCATCACCGCCATCCAGTTGTGATAGACGATCCAGTAGATGCGGTTAAAGTAGTCATGGAAATCGACGCCTTCGTTGTCCGTGAGCATCTGGATTCCGGCGCCAGCAGTACCTCCGCCGCCCCCACGGCCCCCCACTCTGCCGATGCCGCCTGCCACAGGGATTCCACCGCCCATGGCGATCGGGGCGTTGGGTTTAACACTGCGCGAAGCGTCGCGAATCAGATCGCCCGCCGAATTCGGCGTCTTTGGCAGGATCAATCCGCCTTTTTGCGGCACCGGCATATCCGGATTTTCCAGCCTCACCTGTGGCTTCGGCAATTCCCCTTGGGCTGGCGGCATGTTTGGTGGAGGCTGCTGCGCCACATTAGGCTGAGGCGTTGGCGCGCTGGGCAACTCGCGCTTGGGCACTTCGGGTTGCGGCGTCGGTGGAGGCGGCGTTGGAGCCGGCGGCGCAATTTTGTTGATGACGCGGGGATCCACGCGCACGGCGGCATGCGGCGCGGGCGCCGGCGAAGGCTTTAGCGATTCGAGGGCCCCGGGAGGCAGCAGCACGGTCATCTGGCGGCGCGCGATGTCCTGTTCTTCGGCCGTTGGCACATGCGACTTGAAATATTTACCGGTAAACGGCAGAGACAGCAGCATAAGGGCATAGACAAAAGTCGTAATCCACGTCGCTACACGCTCATCTTTGCCGCGATAATCGCGTTCCACAGGCGGCAGAAAGGAAACTTCGCCGGTGGAAATGACGTTCGGTTCGACAAGCTCCTCGGAAACCGGTGGCAGGGGCGGCAGCTCTTCCGGCGCAGCGACACCCATGGGGATGGTGATGCGTTCGTCCATCTCCGTCGGCTGCGGTGGCAGTGTGGACTCTTCGGCCCTCTGTACGAGCTCGACATTGATGTCACGCGGCACCACCATGCGGGTGGCGATGGCTTCGAGCGGCAGATTCGAGGGGATATTGGTTTTGCCATCGAGCGGCACAAGGGGCAGCGTCGAAGGCACCAGCGTGCGTTCGTCGAGATTCGTCGGGCGACGGCGTGTCGAGGCAGCTGACTCTGCGGACAAACGTGCGCCTTCGGGAACTAAAGTTCTGGGAATCATTGTGTCGTAGGATCGAGCGAGCCCTTAACTACTGGTTGGACGCGCTCATCGTGCTCCCGGATGCTTTGCATGACGCGGCCGGCGAGTTCCAGAGCGGCGCGCCCCGCCACGCCATCGGTCGGAGGAGCCACGCGGGTACGGACAGCGGTGGCAAAGGCCTCCAATTCCGCATGCAGCGGCTCCGTGTCCGGCGCGGGGAGTTTCTCAAAACCGAACTCCGGCTCCGGTCCGGGCTTTCTCACTTTGACGCGCAAGGCGTCGCGGCGGGTGTAGTCCAGCGAAATATATTCGTGCTGCTGGAAGAAACGCATTTTGCGGACACGTTCCGTGGAGACGCGGCTGGCCGTGACGTTCGCCACCGCCCCGCCCGTGAACTCCAGGCGCGCGTGCGCGATGTCCACTTTGTCCGTCAGCACCGGAATGCCCACCGCTTTCACTTCCACCACCGGCTCTTTCACCAAGGCCAGCAGAATATCCAGATCGTGAATCATCAGGTCGTAAATCACGTCCACGTCCAGGCTGCGCGGCGTGAACACGCCCAGCCGGTGAACTTCGAAGAACAGCGGCCGGTTAGCGATGCGTTCTACGGCGATCACCGCCGGATTGAACCGCTCCACGTGACCCACCTGCAAAATTCGCTGATACTTTCTCGCGGCTTCCAGCAGCACATCCGCTTCAGCAAGCGTTGCCGCCATGGGCTTTTCCACCAGGACGTCCAGGCCCAGAGCCATCAGCCGGCAGCCCACATCCGCATGTGTCACCGTTGGCACAGCCACACTAGCCGCGTCCGCGTTCCTCTGCAACTCCGCTAAACTTTGGAACGCGCGCACGTCAAATTCTTGCGCAAGCTTTCCCGCGCGGGTCGTGTCCACGTCCATCACGCCGGTAAGTTCTACCGTGTCCATCTCGCGATAGACACGCGCGTGATTGCGGCCAAACTCCCCTGCGCCGACAACGGCTACGCGAATCTTTTTGTATTCCCCGCCCACACCCGTGCGCCTCGTCATTCTTTGTTCATTCCTCGGGATTCCCCCGAAGGTTCCGCAGCCAGTAATGGCGGAAAGGCCTGCACCGCGATACCAGCGGCGTCGGCTGTAGCGATCAGTTGTTCCCTGTCGAAAAGAAGAGTGCGGTTTGCGTCAATGGCCAGCGCCGTCGCTCCGGCCTGCTTCATGGATTCGACGGTCGGCAAACCGACCACGGGTACATCGAAACGCATGTCCTGCCGAGGTTTGCTGACCTTTACCACGACCAACGGCTTGCCGTTAGCAAAGCGCGCCGCACGCGCGATGGTTTCGTCGGTGCCTTCCATTGCTTCTACGGCGACGCAGGCGCGGTCGGCCACGATCACGGTCTGGCCGATGTCCATGGATGCGATGTGGCGCGCGATGCCCAAGCCGTATTCCATGTCCTCCGCTTCGTGCTCGTTCGGTGCGCGGCGAGTCAACACGCCCGCTTCCGGCAGCAGCGGCTTCAGGAACATCGTGGAATCCACCAGTTGAATGCCTTCCTCCTCGAGCACCTTGGCCACCGCGCCGATCAGCGAATCGGTGTTTTTCCGCGGCAGTGCGAACAACAATTTCGCCAGCTTCCAGTCCGGGCGAATCGAACTGAAAATCTTGTTGTGCTTCACCTGCCCGGCCATCACCGCGCGCTTCACGCCTTCCCGCTGTAGCAGATCGATCGTCTTGCTGAGTTCGCCAAGGCTCACCCAGTGCAGGCGTTTCGCGGCCTTTTCGAGTTCCGGCGAAGCCTCTTCCTTCAGCGCGATCACCGCCATTTCGATGCCCTGGCTGCGCGCGCCCTCCAGCACCAGGAACGGAAAACGCCCGTTTCCTGCGATGAGTCCCCAGCCGGTGCTTGGCGTTGCTTCTGGCATGGCTTTTACTACTTCACGATGCCGCGCTCGGCCTTCTCGACAAATTCCACGAGTTCTTTCACGTCCTCGGAGCCCGCCATCATCCCGCGCATCTCTTCGAGCGCCTGCGAGGTGTTTTTCTTCGAGCGCGTCAGTACGCGAAACGCCTTTTGAAGCGCCTTGATGCGCTCCGTGGAAAAACCCTTGCGCTCCAGGCCAATGGTGTTGGGGCCGAAGCAGCGTGTTTCGCGTTCGGTCACGATCAGCGAAAACGGCGGCACATCCTGCGTGATGACGGTTGAGGCGCCGATGTAGGCATAGCGGCCGAGGCGGCAAAACTGGTGTACGGGCGAGAAGGCGCCGAGGGTCACAAAATCCTGTACGGTCACGTGGCCAGCCAACGTCGCGCCGTTCACAAAGAGCGTGTTACTGCCGATCTGGCAGTCGTGGCCGACGTGGGAATAAGCTAGGAAGAAATTCCTGTCACCGATGCGCGTGACGCCGCCACCTTTGGTGGTGCCGCGGCTAATGGTGACATATTCCCGAAAAATGTTTTCGTCGCCCGCTTCCAGCGTTACTTGCTCGCCGCGAAAGCTGTAGTCCTGCGGGTCGCCCCCAATCAGGCAAAACGAGTGGAAGATGTTGCCGTTGCCGAATTTCGCGGGGCCGCGCACCACGGCGTGCTCGTGCGCGTCGCAGCCATCGCCCAGCTCGACCCCCGCGCCCACCACGGCGTAGGCGCCAATGCGCACGTTGTCGCCGAGTTTCGCTTCCTGGGAAACAATCGCCTGCGGATGAATATGTACGCCAATTCCCATTTACGAGTTTGCGGGTTCTTCCCGGTCGGCCATCACGCAGAGCATTTTCGCTTCGGTGGCCAGATTGCCGTCCACGAACGCTTTCGCGTCAATCTTGCAGAGATCGCCCTTCCAGGTGAGGATGTTTACTTCGATGCGGAGCTGATCGCCCGGAACCACGGGGCGGCGGAATTTCACGTCGCTCATTGACGCGAGGTACAGGAGTTTCTTCTCGCGGTCCGGAATTTCCTGCAGCAAAAGTAGTCCACCGGCCTGCGCCATGGATTCCAGAATCAGCACGCCGGGCATCACCGGCTTGCCGGGAAAGTGCCCCTGAAAAAAGCCTTCGTTGATGGTGACGCTCTTGATTGCCACAATGCGCTTGTAGCGCTCCATCTCGACAACCTTGTCGATCAGCAGAAATGGATACCGGTGGGGCAGGTATTTCTGGATCTGGTTGATGTCGAGTTGCATCGCGACTCCTGTCTCGCTCATGGCCAAAGGAACCACTCCCTCCGTCTGTTTACAAACCTCTTATTATATGCGGTTTTCCGCCTGCGGGAAGCTTATCATTTTCGGGGGATGGGTTACTTCCATTGAGATGAGCCTTGCGGCGACTATCGGTATTGCCCAGCGTATAGGAGCGAAAGGTCCAGAAGATACTGACAAGCGACCCGGTAGCCATAGGCTCTGGATGGGCACCACCTTTGCACTACATGGTACTTCCCATTGCTGACTCCTTCCAGGAGCCACTCTTCGCCGTCGAGACCACGGTCAAGACCACGGGTTTGAAGACAGGTGTCCAAATTCCAGAAGTCGGCCTGCTCCAAAAGACTCAAGAACTCCCTCACTTGCTCAGCGGTCACGGGTTGGTCGATTCGAGGGCACTCGCGCTCACCGCCACCCCTTCTATTGCGCGGAGTAGTCATCGTATGGAGAGTTCCTGTGCCATCAGGTGCGATCACAAGTCGAACGACAAAGGTAGGAGTAAAAGATGGGATCAACGTAAAACGGTACACAGTAGTTCCTGGCACCCCTCTTTTTCCGAGGAGTGACGGCTCCCCCAGTGACCTCAACTCACTCGCGAACCACCTCGCTTCCCAATAACTCATTTGCGGGTTTTCGTGGAATACGCCGGCTGGAGAATATTGCGGGGCGGTATCAGGAGGAAAGGGATACTTGATGGTGATCTTTTTCGGCGCTGTCTTAGCCTGAGGAAACACCGCGACGGCATAGAAAGCACAAAACAAGAGAAGGGGCACTCGGCGCATATGTCCTTGGGAACACTGTACACGCCTAAGAGTTGCACGTCTGGTTCGACGCACGGAGCCTGAGCTTCTGACGTGCTACCATTCCAGGGCCATGGCGCGACCTCCCGTTCTTTCTTATCTGCAAAACCAACTCCCAAAGATGCTAGACACGCTGCGGGAACTTGTTTGTATCGAATCGCCGAGCCTGGAAAAAGAGCCGGCCGACCGTTGCTGCGAATTTCTGGCCGATTTGTGGCTGCAGCGCGGCGCCACCGTCGGCGTGGTGAAGAACGAGAAGCGCGGAAACCTTCTGCGTGTGGTCTGGAACTCGCCGGGTACCCACCCCAAGGCGCAGCTCTTTGTGCTAGGGCATTACGACACTGTCTACCCGACCGGCACGCTGGCGAAGATGCCCTTTCGCGTGGAGGGAGGCAAAGCCTACGGGCCGGGTACGTTTGATATGAAGGGCGGCATTGTGCAAGCACTCTTTGCGCTGGACGCCATCCGCGAATTGCATCTGCCCGTGCAGAAACGCATCGTGTTTTTGTGGACGTCCGATGAGGAGATCGGCAGCGGTACTTCCCGCAAGTTAATTGAAGAAGAAGCGCAACGCAGCGAGGCGGTGTTTGTGCTGGAGCCGTCGCTCGGCCCGCGCGGAATGCTGAAGACTTCGCGTAAGGGCGTCGGCGAGGCAAAACTCATCGTGCATGGCCGGGCTTCACATGCCGGACTGGCGCCGGAAAAAGGCGTCAACGCCATCCACGAACTGGCTGCACAAATCGCGCGCATTGAAAAGTGGAACAATCTGCGCAGCGGCGTCAGCATCAACGTCGGCGTCGTCTCCGGCGGTTCGCGCGCCAACGTCATCGCGGATCGTGCCGAGGCCACGCTGGACCTGCGCGCCTGGCGCGAAACCGACATGCGCGCCCTGGAAAAGCGCCTGCAGTCGCTGAAACCCGTGCATCGTGGCGCGAAACTCGAAATTCACGGCGGTTTCGACCGGCCCCCGCTGGAACGCAAACACAGCGCCGCGCTTTTTGCCCGCGGCAAATCCATCGCCCGCACGTTGGGCTTTTCGCTCGGCGAAGCCGCAGCCGGCGGCGGTTCCGATGGCAACTTCACCGCCGCTTTGGGCGTGCCGACGCTCGACGGCCTCGGCGCCGTAGGCGACGGCGCCCATGCCACCCACGAACACGTTGTGGCGGATGCCATGCCACCGCGCGCCGCACTCCTGGCCTCGCTCCTGATGTCTTGCTGAGAATCCGGCGGTGAGTCACACCGAACGCAATCGCATTCGCACTTTGGCGCGGGCGGAAGCTTCTTTAAACTATCAAACCTTCGCGCTCATGCAGGTCTTCGCGCCCAATTCCAGTTGCTGGACCAGCAAGTTCTATTCTTTCCCATGGGACAGTGACGTTCGCTATCCGAAGATCCCTTTCGTCGTGCTAAATTAGTTTCGTAACACTGTCGTCAGGGCGGCATGAATGAAATTCCTCCTGCCCATCCTTCTCGGCCTGCTCCAGACTGCCAATACTTGTGCCCAATCCCCGCCTGCAGCCACCGGTCCACCCGCCGTGTCGCAGAAATGCAGCGTTTCCGGAACGGTCTTTCGCAAAGACACGGGCGAACCGCTGAGCAAGGCCAAAGTAATGCTCGAGAACCGCGAGAAGTGGGCAGAATCAATATTCGACATCACGGACTCGCAGGGAAATTTCCAACTGAGCGATCTGGACTGTCACCATTACCTGATGAAGGTCTCACACCCCGGGTTCGTAGAGGCCAGCTATGGCCAGAGAACCTTATACGATCCCGGCGCCGTTCTGACGCTTCTCCCAGGCCAGAAGGTCACAGACCTGGTCTTTAAACTTCAGCGGACGGCCGTGGTCACGGGGCGCGTGTTTGATGAAAACGGGCAATTGACGGAGGGAGTTTTCATACACGTGATTCACCTCACGGGAAGGGGCGGGCGGCGCGAGTACGAAGAGGCAGGCGGAGCGGCTACCAACGATTTGGGCGAGTTCCGCATCTTCGATCTGGCGCCTGGGCACTACTTCTTTGCCGCTGCATACGAACCGTGGTCGTGGCGTGAAGGCTTTGACCCCAGACCAAAGAGCAAACTATGGAAGAAGGGTTATCCGGTGATTTTCTACCCCAACACCACGGATCCATCGAGAGCCCAATCGTTCAGTATCGTTCCGGGGCAGGAACGTTCCTCCATCGACTTCCAACTGCAACTGACTTCGATGAACACGGTGAGCGGCAAAATATTGAACATGCCCGCCAACAAAAAGGACGGGTCGGAAGTAAGCGTCGACCTTCTCCCCGAAGGGAGCCCCCTTTCGGGGATCTCCCGGAACGAATGGGAATGCCGGACGAAGGATGGCTCATTCACGATTAGCCGTGTCCCCCCGGGCTCTTACGACTTGCGGGCCTTTTACATGGATCGGGAATCGCACGAACCAGAGTGGACCCAAAGGAAAATTGAGGTAGGCGGCGCGGACGTCGAGGGCGTAACGCTCTCTTTTGCGGGGGGATATCCCCTGCATGGCCACGTCACTTGGGAAGGGGGACGTCCCGTGGATACTTCCGGAAAGCCCTACGTCTACCTATCTCCAATCGACGAGGATTCGATCAAAATCATACAGCCCGCAGAAGTAAAGCCGGACGATTCATTTGTCTTCCGAAACATGACCGAAGGCGAATACGTTCCGGCGATTCGTGCCGGCAGCGAGGACTGTTTCGTGAAATCGGCACGGCTCGGTTCTGTGTCCATGATGGATTGGAAGATCCAGATTCCTTCCGGGACCGATAGCACTTTGGAATACACCATCAGTTGCCGCGCGGCTCATCTGGAAGGACAAGTGCTGACCAGCGATTCGCTCCCGGCGGTGGGCGTTTATGTGGCGCTGATTCCCGAAGAACGCCTAAGGGAAAACCACGCAGCCTATTCATACGATCAAACCGATCAAACGGGGCACTTCCTTTTGAAGGGCATTCTCCCAGGCGACTACAAACTATTCAGCTGGAGCCACGTGGAAGAGGACGAGTGGAATGACCCGGAGTTTCTGAAGCCGTTCGAAGACAAAGGAATTTCTGTGCACGTGGAAGAGGAGGACCACAAGAGCGTGAACACCAGGATGATTGACACATCGGCGGACGAGGAGCCAAAGCAATAAGCGCCGGGTAGGTTGGTTTCTTAGTGGCCGTAATTTTTCTTCAGGTAATCGGCGGTGCCTTGCATTAAGTCGTTGTAGTCGTCGTGCAGCACGTCGCGCAAGGCTTGCTCGGTGCTGCTGCCCGCCCCCAGGCGATCCAGAATGCGCTCGATGTCGCCCATGCCATCCGTTTGCACGATGTATTCGACGTTGGCCAGCGCCCAGGCATACGCGTAGGTGGCCATATCCGACGGCAAGCCCATCCAGGAGCCTTCCAGGTGGCCGAGCGGCGCCGCCTGCCCGGCATCATATATGCGCACGAGCGCCGCTGCGTTTTCGTCACTGCGCTTGCCTTCCATCCACTGCGCCACGCCTTCCTGCACCCACGTGGGCGCGCGGCCGTGCGTTTTCTGCTGGATAAAACTGTGCGTCAGCTCATGGCGCAGCACGCGGGATAATTCCGAGTCCACTCCCGTCAATCCCTGCACCGGCACGCGAATCCGGCCATCATTCAGCGCGCCCACCCAGCCCGGCGCGCGCGTGATGTCCGCAAAGCCCTGCTGCGTGTAGAGCACCACGCCGATGGGATCGGGCGGCGAAAAATTCAGCTCGGACTCGATGGCTTCGTAGTGGCCTTCGAGGACGTGCAAAACCTGACGCGCAAGTTCCGGCTGAGCCGCGCCGTTGTACTTCAACTGAAAATGCGCGCTCTCATTCTCCTTGTAGTTTTCTTCTTCCGTTTTGTCGCGCAAGGCCTTGTCGAGCGCGGTCTGCGTGTCCGTGTCCGGCCGCAGCGAAAGCGATTTCTTCCACTCCGCCACTGCCTGGTCCGGGCGGTTCATCCCGTAGTAGGCCCAGCCCTCGAGCTTGTAGACGTCTGCGTTTTTCGGTGCGACGCGTTCCGCGCGCTGCAGGTAATCGAGCGATTCCTTGAACTGGCTCTGCCGCAAATACAGATAGGCCACGTTCATCAACAGCACCGGCTCTTCCGGCACATAGGTCAGTGCGGTGCGCGCATCATTCAGCGCATTCGGCAGGTCGCCTTTGGCGAGTTCAAACATAGAGGCCGCGTGATACGCGCGCGCCGCCGCCTGGTTAGCCATGGGGCCGGCGGTGCGCGTGTCGCTTACAATTTTTGCGATGTACGTACGATCCACAGCTCCGTCGTGCACCGCGCCCTGATCAATTTCAGGAGCATTGGCAACGGGAGGAAGTTCGGGGGGCTCCGCGGAGAGGCTGGCTGCGGCGGCTGCCGGCGAATCCATCATCGGACTCAGCCCGCCCTTTTCGATGTGGTCGACGATGGACTTGGGCAACGCCATCGTCCCGGCGGAAGTTTCGTAGCGAATCTTGTCGCCGTCCTCGACGACGTTGGCGGCAATAATTTTGCGGCCATTTTTCAGGACAATCTTGTCCGCGCGCGCCGTGCCGGCCCAAAGCAAGGCGAAAACAAGGATCGTCGACATCCGCAGGATGTTCCCTTTCCGGCGCATATGCCTATTTTAATTCGCCTTGGGCGGACGGCCTTTGCCGCCTTGTTCCGTGATGCTGAATGTGTCTACACTCGTTTCATGAGGTTTCGCCGGGTTCTGCTGGTTTTTGCCTGTCTTCTTCCACGGGCGTGTTGTGCGGCCGATGATTCACTGCGGGAACCGCTGGCCGCCCTCAACGCGCTGCAACTGGATTCCCAGAACGTTTACACGGTCACCAGTAAAGACCGCGTGGAACTCCGCAAGGGTGACGCCGTTCTTTCGTTTCAGGACGGAAAGATCGCGTTCTTTCAACCTTACCAGGGGCAGGTGACGGGTTTCGTCTTTACCGGCATCGGCCATGTGCTCGCGATTCCGCGCGATCCGGTGGAAAAGCAGCAACTGGCGCGCTTCCTCGGCGCCCCCCTGCTGGATCAACAGTTTCTCTCGGCGTATATCCGCTTCACGGACAATTCGGCGCAGGAACTCCTGAACGAACTACAGCGCGCCGGGTTGCAGCCACAACCCAACGAGCGCCTCGCCTTCAGCTGGCAACCCAATCTGGACCGGTTGAACGCGTCGCATTCCATGCGTATTCTCGCCGAACGCGTGTCACCTTCCATGCCGCACTTTTTTCATGCCGGCATAGACGGAGCGGTCAGCGGCCCCTTCGACATTCTTCTCGACCCCACTCGGGCCGAGAACTTCATGCTGGGCCAGCCGCGTACCGCGGATAAGACCGTTTACTACGATCTTTGGGCGTCCTATGCGCTTCCTGGCTTCACGCCCCCCTCCATACCGTTTGACGCTCAGCGTTACCGCATTGATACCACCATTCACGCCGATAATTCCCTCGAAGGGAACGCCTCGATCGACTTTCATGCCCTCGCTGCTTCGCAACAATTTCTGGAAGTGCAATTGGCGCGCTCCCTGAAGATTTCGAGCGTCACCAGCGGGAACGGCGAGGCGCTTCCCTTCTTCCAGAATGAAGGCCTCGCGCAGCAGGAAATCAACACCCGTGGCCACGATACGCTGATTGTTTTTCTCTCCAAACCGCCGGCGACTGATTCCAATTTCACACTGAACTTCCGCTATGCCGGCAACGTCATCGAAGACGCCGGCAACGGCGTTCTGTTTGTCGAAGCAAGGGAAAGCTGGTATCCGCACTATGGAGACGCGTCCGAATTCGCTCAATATCAATTGACCTTCCACTGGCCAAAACATTTGCGGCTGGTGGCCACGGGCACAAAAACCGCCGAGCGCGAGGACGGCGATGTGCGCACAGCCACCTGGACGACCGATCTTCCCGTCACGCAGACCGGCTTCAACCTCGGCGAGTATGCCAGCACGGTGGTCAGCGCGGAGAATTACACGATCGAGGTCTATGCCAATAAACAGCTCGAAGAGATCCTCCGCGTGCTCCTGGCAAGGCCTGCGGCGCCACAAGGTCCCCCTACCGTTCCATCCCTTTCGCGGCCGCCTCTGGAGGACGTGGCTCCGCAAATCCCTCCGAGCCCCGCGTCGTTCCTGAAGCAACTTGCGCATGAGATCGATTCGGCGATCCGTTTTGACGAAACCTATTCCGGTCCTTTTCCCTACAAGAGCCTCGAGGTCTCTCAGATCCCCGGAACGTTTGGCCAGGGCTGGCCAGGCCTGCTCTATCTCTCCACGTACTCGTTTCTGCCGGAGGAGGCGCAGTCGCGCGCAGGGCTCTCCACGGCCGGCCGCTCCTTCTTCAATGACATCGTTCCGTTCCACGAGGTCGGGCATCAGTGGTGGGGCAATGTCATCGGGTGGTCGTCTTACCACGATCAGTGGATCGATGAATCCATCGCCGAATATCTCGCGCTGCTCTTCGCGGATTCCGAAAAATCTCCGGATCACATGCTGAGCACGTGGCTCGACCGGTACCGCAAGCGGCTCACGACAAAGTCCGAAGAGGAAGACCGGCCTCCGACGGAGATTGGCCCTGTGATCGCCGGCACGCGCTTGAACTCTTCCCGCTCACCGAACGCGTACAGCGTGGTGGTCTATGCCAAAGGAGCATGGATCTTTCACATGTTGCGGGAAATGCTGCGCCAGCCGAACGCCACCCGCGGCAAGGACCCGGATGCCCGCTTTACGGCGCTGTTGCGCACGCTGGTGACGAAGTACTCGCAGAAGTCCCTGACCACTGCGGACCTGCAACATGAAGTGGAAGCGGTGATGACGAAATCCATGGATCTGGAAGGCGGCCACTCGATGGAATGGTTCTTCGCGGAATACGTGCGTGGAACTGGCATTTCGCATTACAGGGTGGAATTCGCGTCCAAACACACGGACAAGGGCTACCAGATTCGCGGGAAACTGCTGCAGAGCGGCGTACCCGAGTCGTTTATCGCGCCGGTACCTCTCTATGCGAGCAACGTCGTCGGGCGCACGGTTTACCTGGGCACGGTCATCGCGACCGGCGAGGAAACAACGTTCTCGTTTGCCTCTGCCGTTGAGCCACACAAACTGCTCATCGATCCGCACATGACATTGCTCTGCGTTCCCGAATAACGCGCAGAGCTACTTTCTTTCCCTTAGCCAGTCTTCGCGCAGTGGACTCTTGGCGTGAATCTCCGCTTTGCCGCTTTCCCCGATGACATAAGCAAATCCGTCGGGATCGCGTGGTTGCCCTGGAAGCAGACCGGTGACTACGAGATCGTTGATGCTCGCAGCCCGGCGCCGCGTTTTTTTTTCATACTCATCCGCCAGGCGATTGAGTTCCCGCAAATCCATTTCCGCTTTCACGAGCCGCAGATGTTCCTCGGCGTTCTTGCGAACGTTCTTGTCCGCGGTGGTCTGATAGATATTCGTCCACAGCGCGTAGGAGGTCTCCAGGGATTCGCCTTCCGCAGCAATTTTGGCGGCCATGATTTTCAGGAACGGTGGGGTTCCGGGAAACTTGCCGCCTGCTTCGAACGCCTCCGAGGCTTTCAAATAGTCCTTTTTGTCGAAATAATAGACGTTGCCCAGGTCCTGGTAGAAGCGCCAGTAATCGGGATTCGCCTGCATGCCGCGCTCCAGCAGGGCCACGGCCTGATCCGGTTTGCCCGCCCCGCGCGGCGGAGCGTCGCTCAGAAACGTTGAGCCAAAGCGATAGGCCACGATCAGGTGCGGATCGAGCGTGGTGGTGATATCCAGCAGCGGCCAGAGCAGGTCCAGGTGCTGGTCGTGCATCTGGTGTTTCAAGCCGTAGTATTGCACCACGCGCGTCCAATAAAGCGCGGCCATCAGCGGTGCGTATTCCAGGCTCAGCGTTTTCATGACGCCCGGAGAACGTAACGCCAAGTCTTCCCTCTCCAACTGCATTGCCGAGCGTTCCTGGTCGATTTTTGCCTGCAGCTTCCACACGCACACAAATCCCGCCGCGAGGAAAACAATAAAAAGCGCGCCGAGGATGGCTCTACGATTCATTTCAGATTACGCCGCGAGAAGACCACGGCGGCAGTGACAAGCACAAGTGCGCTGTAAAGCAGCGCATAAGCCGTGGCGTTCCAAACCAAGGAGGCCGGAATGCCTTGCGCATGCACCACTGCGGCCATCACGTTGAAGTTCTGGAAATTCGGTAACAGATAGGAGATGCCTTGCATGAGCCGCAGTGTGGCGGGATCCATCTGGATCGTCTGAATCGTCCGCAGGTCCGCGGCGAAAAGTCCCGCGACGTACAAGCCGGTCGTGAATAGAATGGCCAGAAACGGCGACGTGAAGCAGGAAAACAGCAGCGCCAGCGCCACGATGATCGCGAGCTTCAGCAAGATCAGATAGACGGCCACAAGTATGTAAATGTCTGTTGGCGCGAGCGGGTGCTTCACGCTCCACAATGCGGCATAAAGCCCCGCGGCCATCGCCGCGGTGTTGACGGTGAGCGTCATCACCAGGCCGAAGAATTTTCCGAGCAGAAATTCCCAGCGGTGCACGGGCTTGGCCAGCAGCGCGTAGAGCGTGCGCTTGTCCATCTCCTTCGAAACCAGCGCCACGCCCAGAAACACGGCGATCAAAATGCCAATCACGGAGATGGCTGTGAGGCCGAGGCTGATGATGACGTCCTTTTCGATGCCGATGGAGATTTGCCCCACCAAAATGGCCGCGGCCATCATCAGCAGGGCGAAAAAGACCAGGTTGAAGAGCACGCGGTCGCGTACCGCCTCACGGAACGTGTTCGCGGCCACCGCGCGGATGTTCCTCATTTGCCGCTCACGTCCACCGCGTTGGCTTGCGCGCGGTCGGCTTCCACCAGGTTCATGAAAAATTCTTCGAGTGTCGGCTTGATTTGCGCCACCGACAGAATGTGGGCGTTTGCCGACTTCAGTTGATCCAGGGCGCGGTAGAGTTCGGCATCCGGGAGCTGCACGCGGAAGCGGTTGCCGGTTTTTGCGGCCTTTGCCAGCAACAACAGATTCGGCCTTTCCTCAGGCATCTCGAACAGGATCTCCATGCCTTGCGGCTTCATGTCCACCAGTTCGCCCGGCGCGCCCACTCCGCGCAATTTTCCTCCGACGATCACGCCCACGCGATCGCAGAGCATTTCCGCATCGGAGAGGATGTGGGTGGAGAACAGCACAGTGCGGCCTTCGCGTTTGAGTTCCAGAATAATGTCGCGGACTTCCCGCCGCCCAAGCGGGTCCAACCCGGACATCGGTTCATCGAGCACGACCACCTGGGGATCGTGCAGAATCGCCTGCGCCAGGCCCACGCGCTGCAGCATGCCCTTGGAATATTTGCGCAGTTGAATCTTCTTTGCCGTGTCCAGCCCCACCTTCTTCAGCATCGCGGCCACGCGCTCGCGGCGATCGCTGACGGCCAACCCGTGAAAGCGGGCGAAATAATCAAGGACTTCGTAGGCGGTGAGGTAGTCGTAGAAATAGGGCTGCTCCGGCAGGTAGCCGACAGAGCCGTGCATCGAAACATTGTCAATGGATTTGCCGAGGATGCGCGCACTGCCGGATGAAGGGAAAATCAACCGCATCAGCAACTTGATGGTCGTAGACTTCCCCGCCCCATTAGGCCCAAGGAAGCCGAACACCTCCCCGTCCTCGACCCGCATGGAAAGGTGTTCCAGCGATTTCTTCTTCTTCAAATGAAGAAAACCGTAGGGATATTCCTTCGAGAGGTTCTCGATTTCAATCGCAGCCTGGGCCATGCTTTCATTGTTTGCAACCCGCCGCCCATCGTCAACGAACTCCGCCGCCCCGTGTTCGCAGCGCGCAACTTCCCCTCACCCGCCCGGCACAATCGTTCGAGCTGCGATGTACCACCGGGTCAACGACTGTCTGGAGTTGTGCCCCCGGAAATCGAAAAGTGGGCAACACTGGAATTCGACGTGGGTGGCCCCACAACGCCGGCAGCAACCAACACGACATTGTCTCCAACACCGGGGGGTGTTCCTGCTGGCACAGTCAAATCCACCCGGACGGTTCCCGACTCCCCCGCGTGGAGGACCAGCGCTTGCGGCTCTACCTTGCTCACGAATTGACGCCCGTCTGTCACTGTAATTTTGAATGTACGTGGGGTGGCGAGGTTTCGTACTGTGAACGCGACCCGCGTGGTGCTCCCGGGAGCCAATTCGTCAAAGTCCAGTCGCGGGGAGACCTCCACGCTCTCCGCGTGAAATAAGGTCGAAAAAAATCTCTGGTATAGTTTGCCACTCAAGTCGCGCCCTTTCACCGCAACACGGAATGGCGGGGTCGGAAGGTCGACGCTTCCGACGAATTCAAGAAATTGGCGGTCGGAATTCACCGCCTGCATTTGCAACTTTTGAATGGTCCGGCCTTCTTCAGTAACCAGATAGAACTCGCTCGTCCCCGTTGCGCTGGCAGAGAGGGATACTTGAAGCGTCGCCGGGGTTCCCGTCAGGGGCTGCCCCTGTATCTTGAATAATCCTTCGTGGCCAGGACGCCCTCCTTTCTTCACAAACTCCGCGCTGACGAAGAAAATATCACCCTCCGCCTGAGCCTCCAGCCAGTATCTGCCTGTGCCCGTAATCTGCGCACGCCACTCTCCTGCTTCGGGCGAACTCACTGTAACTATGCGGCCGCAGTTCAATTCCGTGATCTCTGCACTTCCCAAGCGCCCGGCAATTGCTCCTCCCGAGGGTTGCGTGAGCTTCAGCTCGTTGCCTTTTGTGTCTACCGAAAACGCGAATGTGATTCTCTTGGTGGCGGAGTCCACGGGAATGCTGACGGTCTTTGGTTGCCCGTCGAGCGTTCCGGTCGCCCAGAATACCGTCGCCATGTTGTTCCTCGTTGATTCGCGCACCAGGTGAAAGGCCTTGGCTGCTTCGGAGCGTTGCAAAAACATCGGTATGCCACCGGTCTCGTTGGCGGCGCGGATGTAAGCGGGGTCTGCGGGGCCGCAGGCATCAGGGCCAAAGGGCCTCGACGGATTCATCGAGGGCGGCGTTTGTCCGAACGCCAATGACGAAGCCATGCAAACAAATGCGGTACCTAGCAACGCTCGCGTGTGTGCGCTTACCGCAGCTCGTCTTGAAAGAGTAGACCTCATTGCACAAGTGTAGTGCTACACTTTCAGGGACATTTTCTTTTCTCTAGGCCAGGGATCCCAAAAGGATACAGGGTGGGCCATCGAATCGGCGGCATGGCTGCACCCAGCCGCATGAGCCCAATTCACTCGCCGGACAGTCGACTATACGGAAGGAACCACTGCAAACAGGGTTGTCTCAGCTTCCTTGCTTGGCGATCTGCACTAACTCGGTCTTCTGCTCCACCACGGCCGGCATGGGCTTCAGTGTCTGCGGCGAGCGCCAGTTGTCCAGAATACCCACCTGCTGCACGCAACTCACCGTGCACCAAGGCGCGCAGCCCTTGTGCGTCAGGTACTCGCGGTGGCGCATCTCGTCGGTGTAGTTGGCGAGCGGAATGCCCGGATAACCGCGCTGCTGCGAGCACCAGTGCACCAGGCCGTCTTCGCAGATATAGAGGTAGCGCGAGCCGGCGCGGCATTTCCAGTCGTGTTCGCGGCCGCGCGCGACGTTGTGCTGAAACTCGTTGAAGCGCGAAAACGAGCGCTTCCCCAAGGTCATGATCTCTTCAAAAATTTCCTGGTCGCGCGCCCCCAGCGGTTTCAACTGCCCATCGTGGTCGTGGATGATGCCCACCGTACTGGTGAAGCCGAGTTCCAGCGCGCGATGGGCAATCGTCAGGGCGTCCTCGGAGTTCTTCACGCCGCTGCCCAGCACGGAATTGATGTTCACCTGGAATTCCGCCCATTCGGAGAGCATCTCCAGGCGTCCGTCCAGTGATTTCAGGCTTTTTTTCGATACTTCATCCGGCGCAGCGTTATCAATGCTGATCTGGAGATGTTCCAGCCCGGCATCGTTCAACCGCTGAATGCGCTCCTGGTTCAGGAAAAAACCGTTGGTGATCAGCCCGGCGACCATGCCGTGCTGGCGGATATGGCGGATGATGTCGTCGAGGTCCGGGTGCATCAGCGGCTCCCCGCCGCTGATAGTAATGATGGTGGTGCCCATGCCGGCCAGGATGTCCAGGCGGCGCTTCATCTCCTCCAGAGGCACGGGCTTCGAAACGTCGTCGTACTCGTTGCAATAGCCGCAATCCAGGTTGCAGCGCCGCATCGGGATGATGTGCGCCAGGATGGGGTGTTTGGTGGAAACGAGGGCCTTGCCGATCATGCGCAATTCGCGCATGCGCGTGCGGTAGAAACGCAACCGCCGCCTGCGCCGCGTTTCCGCCGACGCTTTCCCTTTTTGCCGGACTACGCTCATTTTTATACTGATTTCCCCTGCTAATAATTATACATGAGGAGCGTGTTCCGCCCTGCCACAGGTGGCAATTCACCTGCGGCAAGTGACCTCAGAAGCAACACCTTATTGCTGGCCAGTGGTGGCGGCCGCCGGTACAAGGGTACGCTCAGGCGCCATGTCAAAGCGCGCGGCCGGCTGGTTAATAGCGTAGTCCGTCTCCGCAGGCATCAAGGCATAGCTTTTGCCGTTGGCCCGCACTTCGGCCAGCACCGCCGTGCCGCCTTGCTGCGCGAAGCTCATCACCGGCGCTTTGGCTTCCGATCTTCCCAGCCGTGCGACCAGCGCCGCATAGGAATGGGTGTCCACGCCACGCAGCGCGATCACCTCCACCTCATCCACGCCCGGCTGCCCTTTCGTCAGTAATTCGATGCGATACGTCCCTGCGGGAAGAACCCGGTTCGCGGCTGTGAACGCGAACGGGATCTTTACCGTCACGTTCTCCACCGGCTTGGCATCCAGTTTTGCCGCCCACAAAATGCAGGCGACCGCGATCGCACTTGCAATTCCAACAATTTTCATTTCCTCGACTCCTTTGTATTTTGCTTCGGGAAACGCGGCGCCTTCCGTCCCCGAAAAGCCACCGCGTCTGCCGAGTACGCGCAAAAGAGTAAGGTTTCCTCGCAGGCCGTGCGGTCAAGAAGCATCAAGCAGGAGTGAAGAGTTGTTAAGCCGTACACGGGGCGATTTACAATTCTTTACCTCATGACGGGCAACCTTTTCCTAGAATGGATATGCAGCGAGGAGTTGCTATTCCCGCGCACAAAGGACTGTTCCGCGGTTTCATGCAGAAAAAAACCAACCCAGCCGAAAACAGCGATGGCCCGCGCATCCTGATTATTGATGACGACGTGGAACTCTGCGAACTTATCGCGGAATTTTTGCGTCCCGAGGGCTTTCAGGTGGATGCGATCCACAGCGGCACGCAGGCTCTGGAAAAAGCGCTCGGAGAAAATTACTCGCTGTTGATTCTCGATGTCATGTTGCCAGGGTCCCGCGGCTTCGAAGTGCTGCAGAAACTCCGCGCCAAGTCCCGCGTTCCAGTCATCATGCTGACGGCGCGCGGCGACGAAGTGGACCGCATTCTCGGCCTCGAAATCGGCGCCGACGATTACCTGCCGAAACCTTTTAACCCGCGCGAACTGGCCGCGCGCATCCATGCCGTGCTGCGCCGTACGCCTGCCGTTTCCTCCGCCGAAAGCGCGTCTCTCCAATCCGTCCGTGTCTGCGACATCGAATTCAATCCCGGTTCGCGCTCCGTTCTCCGCAATTCCCGGCCGGTCGAACTCACTTCCGTCGAGTTCGACCTTCTCGGTGTGTTTCTGCGGTCGCCTGGACAGGTGTTGCAGCGGGAAGTGCTCGCCCGTGAGGTCCTGGGCCGAGACCTGAGCGCGTTTGACCGCAGCATTGATGTGCACGTCAGCAACCTCCGCCGGAAACTGGGTCCCCTGCCGGGCGGCGGCGAGCGCATCAAAGCCGTGCGCGGCGCGGGATACCTCTACGCCCTCGGGGAAAAGACAAGGAAGTCCGGATTTGAGGAGCTCCTCGCCCATGGCCGGGGTACTTTCCCCTGGCACCCATTTCTCTTCGACCGCAACGGGCATGAGGTGCTCGAGAGCAAGGTTTCGCCGCAAGTCACGCAAGCGATGCAGCTCGCCATGATGTCCAAGCAGACGGAAATCGTGCGGCAGGGCGATGGCCGTGCCGTGGGTCAATATGTGACTGCCAACAGCGGCACGCCATATGTGCTGGTGCTGGAAATGAGCCACCATGGCCCCGAGGGGGGGCCTCACGTGCCTTCACAAATACAGCTTCTGCAATTTTTGATTGTGCTCCTGATCGTAGGCCTGATCTCCCTGTGGATTACGCGGCACATCCCCTCGCCCATTTTCCTGTTGCGGGCGGCCGCGAATCAGCTCGCGCGCGGAAACCTCTCCGTGCGGGTCACCCCCGAGGCGCTTCATCGCAAGGACGAGCTCGCCAGCCTTGGCAAGGACTTCAACCACATGGCGGAGCAAATCGATCTGCTGATGACCGCAAAACGCCGTTTGATCGCGGATATTTCCCACGAACTGCGCTCCCCTCTCGCGCGCCTCAGCGTGGCCCTCGGGCTGGCCAAGCGTACCGCGGCTCCGGAAATGGACGCTGCCCTGAATCGCATCGAACGCGAGACGCAACGCCTGAATGAACTCATTGGGGGATTACTGAATCTGGCGCGCCTCGAAAGCGGCGCGGAAACACTCGACCAGGGCGCGGTCCAGTTGGACGAACTGGTCAAATCCCTGGCAGATGATGCTGCCTTTGAAGCCAGTAGCCATAATCGCAGTGTTCGCGTTCTCTCTACGTTTGCCTGTCAACGGAGAGGAAATGCCCAGCTTCTGCGCAGCGCCATTGAAAATGTGGCTCGCAACGCCGTGAGTTATACGGCGGAGGACACCGAAGTCGAAATCTCTCTGAATCCCTTGGCGGATGGCCGCTCGGCAGTCCTGACTATTCGCGACCATGGCCCGGGCGTTCCGGAATCCGCGCTCACGACCATCTTTGAACCTTTCTTCCGCGTGGACGACGCGCGCGACCGCCTTTCCGGCGGCGCCGGGCTGGGTCTCTCGATCACCGATCGTGTCATCCGAGCCCATGGCGGCACCGTCCAGGCACACAATCACCCCGAGGGCGGCCTGGTTATCGAGATCACTCTGCCGCTGGCACAGTTGGTTTGAGTCCCTGTTTTTCCTTCTATCTTTTTCCGGGCCCCTGAATTTCTCGGCGGCTACTGCTTTCGTTATCTTTTTACTTCGTCACCTCGATACTTCCCTCTTCGCACACACCTACACTCTCGCGCGCAGAATGCATCGCGCGCCGCCACCCTTATTCTGCGAGCCGGCCTAGTTCGTCGCGCGCGCCAGCGCCGGCAAATCCACCGAGCGCACTTCGGCGGTCATTTGCGTGGTTTGCCGCCAGTCAATCTGGTTGGTGTCCACCGCGCCGTTTTTCCCGTCGAGTGCTTGGTAGAGGACCACACCGTTGTTGATGTGGTATTTGCCCACTTCGAGCACCTCATTCGACTTCAGCACCAGGATGGTCATGCGCGGCATGGGCTGTGTTGGAACCGAAGCCGCCAGTGGCTCCACCGCCGGCGCAGTTGCAGCCGGAAGCTGCTCGCTGGCCAGCGTGATTGCCGGTTGTTGCGCAGGCAGCTGCTGCGTCGCAGAGGGCCGCTCCACCGGAGGCTGCACCTGCATGGAAGTTGGCTGAGCCGGCCCAACGTAAACATTCGACTTCGGCTCGTTCGGGGAAGCGTACGGCGGCCGGTCATTGTGGAACAAGGTGGTGGCGGAGATCGGCCGCGGCACCACGATGTCGTCCATCAGGCGCAACTCCATTGGCTCTTCGCCCTTGATGGTTGGCCGAGGCCCGCGTGCCGGAAGCATGATCACCTTCCAGGGCCACAGAGGCGGAAGCATCCATTCGGCAACGTCCCGCTTGGCGTGCCCCTTGCCTTTGATGTCGCCTTCCTTGTCCACTTTATAGCCCTTGGCCGAGATCACCTTGGCCGGCAGCGGCAAATCACCCGAAGGCACGATGACGCGGTCGAAGGTGATCTTCAGATAGCCTTTGCCCACGAAGTGCCCAGGGTCTTTGTCGTCTTCCAGGTGGCCGGCCAGCATGCTTCCCCGAGGAAACACCGTCCGCCCGAACTCCTGAAAGCTCTTCAAATGACACAACACCGGATCCCCCACCGACGCCGTCGCCGAGGAGAAATTCGGTTCAGACATGGTGCATTGCAGCAGCGTACCGGCGGGCACCAGCAGGTCCTGACCACGGACCCCCGCCGCCAACACCAGTAGTGCAACCGCACCCATCCAAGAAACGATGAGCCGTCTCATAACAACCTCCAGATTGTGAATTTGCTACACGGCCTGGCGAGGGGAGCCGTTTCCACCGATGGCGCAATCCTACCACACCCCCCAGTCGAAGGCGTCAGGACACTCCCGCGGTCTTCCCGGCCACAACCCGGCATACCAACAAAAGTTGCATAGTTAGCTATTTTTCTTCGCCCGACCTAGGTGGAGAACTATCGTCGGCAAGTGGAGGCCCAAAATGGGAACGGCCTGAGACTCATTCAAGCCCCAGGCCATTCTTCGAAAAAGGGTTAAGTCTGAATTCCGTGGATTAATCTGGGTACGGAATGTACCGCCACAAGTCGTTGACGTACCCGCTTGTAGTGGGGTTTGAGGAGTCGTATCCCTCTCCGCCAAACATCCAGAGCTGGTTGAGGCCGTCCACCCAGTGAGTCGCATTGCTGCGCCCGCCCGGAGTGTCGGTCACATGGTATGGATACGGACGAACCAAGCTTGTAGCAGCGCTGCCGCCCCGGTCACCAGTGCTTGATCCCTTAACCCAAGTCCAACTGCCGGGTTGACCCAGTGTGGCATTCGGAACGTAAACCCAGAGATCATTCAGGGCGCCGTTGCCGTTTGTACCGGTCGAATCCAATCCCCATCCACCGAAGAGCCAGAGGTCTCCACCCGCATCGGTCCAGGCGGATGCACCCCAGCGCGATCCTGGGTATGTGGTGCTCGACGCCGGAAGGAGGCCAACTGTTCCTGCCGCTCCGATAGTATTCGGCGCGCCAATGGAGGCCGAACCATAGGCTCCGGTTTGGTTGGCCGCCGTGAAGCCCTGCACATAGGTCCACTGACCGCTGGAGATTTGGTAAACCCACAGATCGTTTAGGATGCCGTTTGCCGTGCCGGTAGCATCTTCTCCTTCTCCACCGAAGAGCCAAAGGTTTCCGTTGGCGTCGGTCCAGCCTGCCGCTTCTTGCCGGCCACCAGGCAAATTGGAGGCCGCGAACGTTCCGGCCGCGCCATAATTGCCCAACTGATTGGCCATGGTCGAGCCCGCAACGAAGGTCCACGTTTGCGTGTTCGGGTTGAACTTCCAGAGATCGTTCAAATATCCGAGGATGGATGGGCTCTGGCCATCATAGCCGTAGCCACCGAACATCCAGAAATTGCCGGCATTATCCTTCCATGTGGTGGCATTCGTGCGCGCGCCAGGATAAGCATTGACACTCGGCGGATAAATTCCTGGTTGATCGGCTTGGGCCGTACTGGCAATTGCGGAGCTCCTCCAAGTCCAAAGCGGGGCCGTACTTGTGTAGTTTGTCCACAGATACGGATTGGGCAGGGAGGCGTACGAGCCGGAATTCAATTCCCACATGTCATTGTGGAATTGCCCACCGTCTGAACCCCCGAACATCCAGAAATTCCCGGCGGCATCCGACCACGAAGCCACGCCCAAGCGGCCTCCAGGCGCCGGGGTCGGCACATACCACCCTCCTAGGCCCAAATTGCCATAAAAGCTGGGCTGCCCTTCGTGCTGCGCGAGAAAGATGATTCCGGCACCATTGCTGGTTGGCTGGGACGACCGACCGTTGGTAGCGGGGTCGTAAGCACCGACCAAGTGCCATTGGCAGTAGTCCAAGAAGTTGCCGACGAAATCACCAAACACGCAAACCCACACATCGTTCATGGGTGCATCCAAGGTGTCCGGCGCAGAGCTTCCGCTGATTTCCCAACCGTCGCCGCCAAAGAGCCAGAGGTTACCGTTGGGGTCAGTCCAACCCGCCGCGCCGTAACGCGCCCCCGGAGTATTCGTATACGGATTCGGGAACGATGTTGGAGCGCTGGAGGGGAACAAGCCATACTGCGGCGCGCTAATTGTTCCTGCCTTGTTTACTCCGTTGATCCAGCCCCAATCACTGTGAGCACAATCCACGAGAATATTGGTGATGTTGCCGGTGACGGTACCCGCATAGCCCCACAAGGTGCAACGCTGATACTGGGAGCTGGGGTCATGCAAAATCGAAACCTGGTACGAATCGTTCAGAGCTAGCGTCGTCGCAAAGGTGAACGGCCCATTCTGTGGAATGATGATGGTATTGCCCAGTTTGTCCTCGAGAACGAAACTGTTGTCCACGATCGGCCCGTTTGCCGGGGACGTAAGCCCTTGCAGGCCGACCACATTTCCACCGACGCTATAGGTCACGGCCTTGCATGTAACCGAAATTGTGGTCACGTTGCTCGTCGCGGTGCCTGAGGCGCTGGTGGCGGCGTTCGGATCGAATCCGCAAGTCTGCGAGGGATTGCTTGGCTGCGTGGCAATGGTCACCGTGTAGGTGCTTCCGGTCGGAACCAACTGCTTGAAGGTAAAGGCCTGATTTCCATTCGTTGCCGAAATTGGCAAGTTTTCCAAAATGCCGCCATCTGAATCCTGCAAAGCAAACCCGCTGCCGACTAGGCCGGTCACCGTGCCGCCGATCGTGTAAGAGTTCACGCAACTCACCATGAGGGTGACCGTGGACGTGGTGGGCGTGCCTTGCCCATTCGCCACCGTGCAAATCTGATTTGGAGTCGTCGGCTGGGTATTTACGGTGACATCGTAAGAGTTCACCGCAGTCGTGAACGAAAACGTTCCGTTCGTCGTGACCGTCAGGGAGTCGCCGCCCTTGTCTTGGAAGATTACGCTGGCACCATTGGCGAGCCCAGTGACGTCAACGCTAATCGTCGCGGTCACACCCGTTCCGCCTCCGGTGCCACCAGTTCCTCCCGTGGATGTGGCCTTCAAGCCGCTGCAGGCAGCCATCACGCTGGCCATCATGACGATGAGAAGGATTGAAATCTTTTTGCTGGGCATCATCAGACTCCTCACACTTGCCAACTTTAAAAAGCAGAATCTCTCGCAGGATTTTGTCTCCACAGGAAGGTCCACTCGCTGGTTGTCCCCCGCAGGCCTCGAACGTGAACATGTTCGGCGAGCGCGATTGCTTGGGTACCTATTCGAAGCGGCCCCCACACACCCCAGTATGGGAGTACTAAAACCTGCAACTGTAGCTTGCCGCTGCTTCGTCGCCTCAGCAATACGCTCGCGCACCCCCCGTGCTGTACTTACTAATAACCGGACGAAGCGCCATCACCCCTGACTGCACCCGCCCGGCACCATGAATTCCCGCAACAGGCAGGTCCACTTTTTCCTTGTTCTTAAGAAGACTGACGCTGAGCGAGAATCTTCAACTGGGTGCGCCCTGCACGCGCGCGGCATGCTCCGCGAGAATTCGTTCCAGGGCCGCGGCCAGCAGGTTGGCGGTGGCGGGTTTCTGGATCAGTTCGCGGATACCCAGGCTTTCCGCTTTCTTTTGATCCTCGGGCTGCAGGTAACCGGAGGTGAGGACAACGGGAATCTCCTTGCGAATCCGGTGAATCTCCTCGGTCAATTCAAATCCGGACATGCGCGGCATGGACAAATCCGTCACCACAACGTCGAAGGCATCCGGATGGGCGCGAAACTCCTTTAAGGCGCTGACGGCATCGGAGAATCCGCTGACGCGGTAGCCGCTTCTTTCCAACAACCGGCTCCCAAGGAACACGAGCGATTCTTCGTCGTCCACAAACAACACGTGCTCGCTTCGGCGTTCCGGAGCTTTCGGCGCCGCTTCCTGGCTGAGCTCCGGCTTTTCGGTGGCTGCCGGAAAATATAGATGGAACGCGGTACCTTCGCCCGGATGGCTGGTGACGGCAATCGCGCCATTGTGGCCGGTGACAATGCCGTGCACGACCGATAGCCCGAGGCCCGTGCCTTCGCCCTGCTTCTTGGTGGTGAAGAAAGGATCGAAAATGCGGTTCAGTGTTGCGCGGTCTATGCCGCAACCGTCGTCGCCGACATATAGCCGGACGTAGAGTCCCGCCTGCAGATTCGGCAGGGCGTGAGTATCGTCCGCAGTGACATTCACCGCGTCCAGCCGCACTTCGATTGCGCCATTTTTTTCGCCGATAGCGTGTGCGGCGCTGGTCGCCAGATTTACCATCACCTGATGGATCTGCCCGGCGTCCACCTTCGCCGGTGGAAGACTCGCGGCAAACTGCATCTTGATCTGCATGCGCGCTGGCAAAGTGGCGCGCATGAGCTTCAGGGCTTCTTCGATCACTGGCTGAAGCTGTGCGACTTGCTTCTTTTGTTCCTGCGGCCGGCTGAATCCCAGGATGCGGCGCACCAGTTCGCTGGCCCGCGTGCCGGCCTTCTGAATCTCCAGCAGGCTTTGCTGCGCCGGCTGGTGCTCGGGAAGGTCAGCCATCGCAAGGTTCACGTTTCCATGTATCGCCAGGAGAATATTGTTGAAGTCGTGCGCGATGCCGCCGGCAAGGGTACCGAGCGCTTCGAGCTTTTGCGAACGCGTCTGGAGTTCCTCGGCGTGGCGCCGCGCGGTGATGTCCGCGTTGACTTCGAGAATACGGGTCGGCTGGCCGTGTGAGTCGCGGTACAGCACCCACTGGCTGGCGACGTACACCGACCCTCCGCCGTGCGTTTGCTGAAGCAGTTCGCCCTCCCAGACACCGTTGTCCCGCAGGATCTGGTCCAGATACTGCAACGGCAAGGGGCCCTCGGTACGCAGGAGTTCGTGCGAAATGCGTCCAGTGGCTTCTTCCTTGGAATAGCCATAGAGCTTTTCCGCGCCGCGGCTCCAAAAGACGATGTGGCTCTCCAAGTCGCGCACCAGCACAGGCGTCAGATCCAGCAGACTCGCCTGCTGCTTCAGTTCCTCCTCGACCTTTTTCTCTTCCGTGATATCCCGCAGGATGACGGTGTAGACGCGCTTGCCGGCATATTCCACGTGCGACATGGAAGCCTCCAGCGGAAACTCCTCGCCGTTCTTGCGTACCCCGTAGATTCCCTCCCGCTGGCCCATTTTCCGGCCAGCGATCTCCGTTTGGCCGAACCTGCGGATGTGCTGCTTGTGGGCCGCGCGGTACCGGGCCGGAATGAACTGATCGAGCGGACGGCCCAGGGCTTCAGACGCTTTCCAGCCGAAGATCTGCTCGGCCGCCGGATTGAAGAGAATAATGTTCTGCAATTCGTCTACAGTAATGATCCCGCTCAATGCAGAGTGAATAATCGCGGAAAGTCTCGCTTCGCCTCCGCGTATCTTTTCCTCCATTTGCCGGCGAGGGGTGACGTCCTGCAGGAATCCGTGCCAGAGCGTGCTGCCGTCCAGCAGTTTTTGCGGCATGGAGCGCCCTTCGATCCAGATCTCTCCGCGTTCCGGGCTGTTGATCCGGAACTCGCAGGCCCAGGGCGACAATTTCCGCTCGGACTCTTCAATCGTCTCTCTCACCCTTCGCGCATCTTCCGGCACCATGAGCTGAAAGATGGGGGAAGCATCCTTGGCCAGTTCCTCCGGGCTGATTCCGTAGAACTCTCCAATCGCCGGACTTGCATAAGGGAAGCAGACACTTCCATCCGCACGTTGCAAAAACGAACAAATGACGCCAGGCGCACTTTCGGCCACCTGGCGAAGCTGCTCGGTTAAAGCCAGGCGTTCCCTCAATGCTAATTCTGTTTCTCTCTCCCCGGTGCAATCGCGAAATACCAGCACCACGCCGAGGACATTTCCTTCGGCATCGCGGATTGGCGCGCCACTGTCGGCGATGGGAGTTTCTTTCCCCGAGCGGGAGATGAGAACGGTGTGATCTGCCAGTTCGACGGACTTGTTTTCCTCCAACACCTTTTTGGCCGGATCGTCGACTGTCGCGCGCGTACTTTCGTTGATAATTGGAAACACGGCAATCAGCGGCTGTCCGACGGCCTCGGAGCGCTTCCAGCCCGTCAGGCGCTCGGCTTCGGGGTTCAGAAAAGTGACCTTGCGTGGCAGCGAACTGTAGCTCACAGTCCATGCGAGCCTCGGAAGGCGGCCGCCACAAAATCGGCGCCGGCGGGTCTTTTTTCAGTCACCTGTCACCAGTCACCAGTCACCGTCCTTCCTGCTACACTATCCCTTCACTGCACCTCAGGAGACCCGCCATGAGCCAAGCAGCGCAATTTGGCAAATCCGTCCCCACCCGCACCGAATCCGATTCCATGGGGACCATTGAAGTCCCGATGGATCGCTACTATGGCGCGCAAACCGCACGCTCGCTGATCCATTTCGCGATTGGCAAAGACACCATGCCGGTGGAGTTGATTCGCGCCTTCGGCATCTTGAAAAAGGCCGCGACGCTGGTGAATCGCGATCTCGGGAAGCTCTCCGAGGAAAAAGCCAACCTGATCACGCAGGCCGCCGATGAAGTCATCTCCGGCAAGCTCAACGAGCACTTCCCTTTGCGGATCTGGCAGACCGGCAGCGGCACGCAGACCAATATGAACGTCAACGAGGTGATTTCCAATCGCGCGATTCAGATTGCGCACGGGGAAATTGGCAGCAAAAACCCGATTCACCCGAATGACGATGTGAATATGTCGCAGTCGTCGAATGACACGTTTCCCACAGCCATGCACATTGCCGCGGCCATGGAAACTTCACGCCGGCTGCTGCCCGCGGTGAAGCGCATGCGCGACGCGCTGGACGTGAAGGCCAAGGAATTTAAGGAAGTGGTGAAGATCGGGCGCACGCATTTGCAGGATGCCACGCCGCTGACGGTCGGCCAGGAATTTTCCGGCTGGGTGAGCCTGCTCGATCGCGATGGCGGGCGCATCGCCGTGGCGCTGGATGGATTGCTGGACTTGGCGATTGGCGGCACCGCCGTGGGCACGGGCTTGAACGCGCATCCGGAATTTGCCGACCGCGCGACGAAGAAAATCGCTGAACTCACCGGGCTGCCGTTCCGTTCGCACCCGAACAAGTTCGCCAGCCTATCGGCGCACGACGAAATCGTCTTTGCCAGCGGCGCGTTGAAGACGCTGGCGGCTTCGCTGATGAAAATCGCCAACGACGTGCGTTGGCTCGCCTCCGGCCCGCGCTGCGGCCTGGGCGAACTGATCATTCCGGAGAACGAACCCGGCTCCTCGATCATGCCCGGCAAGGTGAATCCCACGCAATCCGAAGCCGTCACCATGGTGGCCGTGCAGGTGATGGGCAACGACGCGGCCATCGGCATCGCCGGCTCGCAAGGAAATTTTGAGCTGAATGTCTTCAAGCCGGTGATGATCTTCAACTATCTCCACTCGGTGGAACTGCTGGCCGACGCCATGAACAGCTTCGTGGATCACTGCGTGGTGGGCATCGAGCTCAATCGCGGCATGATTGACCACTACGTGAACAATTCGCTGATGCTGGTCACCGCGCTGGCTCCGCGCATCGGTTACGACAACGCCGCCAAAGTCGCCAAGACTGCGCATAAGGAAGGCACCAGCCTCCGCGAAGCCGCCCTGAAGCTCGGCTTCCTCTCCGGCGAAGAATTCGACGCCCTCGTCAAACCCGAAGAAATGACGCACCCTTGAACGATACGACAAACATCCTCCATGTTGGTCGGTGGACTATCGCCAGCGACCCGGAAGCAACTCGAAAAGCTTATGCCGCAATTCCAGTAGGCGGTCCGGAGGAATGTGGGTGCACTCACTGTCTTAACTATGCCGCGCAGCGTTCGGCTATATATCCGGAGCAGGTCCTGAAGTTATTCGATCAACTGGGTATTCTCGCAAACCGTGAGGCAGAGATTTACCATATGGCACGCTTGGAATCCGGCAAACATTTTTATGGCGGCTGGTTTCATTTCGTCGGCACAATCCTATCCGGAGCAGACGCAGCAAAACAGATTGAGGAGAACCTGTGGCAACCCGATTTGGAGAACCAGTCCGAATTCTTTGCTCTCGGATTCTCCGCCCGGTCAGACCTCATTCGTGAGCCTTTTAAGGGGTTGCCTCTTGTTCAGTTTGAATTCACAGCCAACATCCCTTGGACGATTAACGCGGACGAGCCAGCGCGATGATGTCGACTCTGCTCCGACCACAATCATTGCGTGATCTCTGCGCGCTCTGTGTTCTTCTCTCTGTGGTCTCTGTGTCTAATCCCCAGCCAGCTGCGGCGCAAACTCCCGATTGGTGCAAGGAGTTGCCGCGGCCGGAGTATAAGAAGCTGGAGCGGGTACAGGTGAGCGATGCGTGGTTCGAGGTATATAACGTTGCGGCGGAGACGTACGCGATTTACGAGCCGCACCAATCGGAAGAGGTAATCTCCTACCTCATTCTCGGCAACGAGAAAGCCATTCTCTTCGACACGGGCATGGGCATCAGTGACATCAAGAAGGTCGTCAGGGAACTGACAAGACTTCCGATCCTCGTTTTGAATTCGCACACGCACAACGATCACGTCGGCGGCAACTGGGAGTTCCGCTCCATCTACTCCATGGAAACGCCGTTCTCGGAGCGCAACGCCAGAGGCTCCCGCGAAGACGCGCAAGCGGAAATCGCGCCCGGGGAAATCTGCGGCGAACTGCCGAAATCGTTCAACCCCAAGACCTACCGCACGCGCCCGTGGACCATCACGCGCTATATACACGACGACAACACGATTGACCTCGGCGGCCGCACGATCGAAATCATCGCCACGCCCGGCCACACACCGGATGCAATTTCTCTCTATGACCGCGCCAATGGGCTGCTCTTCACCGGCGACACGTACTATCCCGCCACGATCTGGCTGTACCGCCCGGAGACGGATCTGAACGCCTATGCGAACTCCATTCAGCGCCTTGCAGACCTGGCCCCGCACGTGAAAGTCGTTCTCGGAGCACACAACATTCCCGTGGCTCCCCCGTCGGTTCTGCCGGAACTTGTCCAGGCTTTCGCCGATCTCCGGGCCGGAAAGGCCACCTGCAAGCCCGATAAGCCCGGGCGGCAAGTCTGCAGCGTCGCCAATTTTCGCTTCCTGGTCGCTACGAAGTAGCACGGGCGTCGGCCTGTGATCCCTGTGCACGCACGGCGATCCTTCCATAGGGACGGCCTTCTGAGGCCGTCCGCCGTTGCGGCACCCGGCCTGCCTCAGAAGGCAGGCCCCACAAGAAGCGGTGGGACAGACACTCTAGCCTGTGCGGCGGATTGCATGTGGCTCGGCTGCACAGCCAGGAATGGCTGTGCCACACTTCTTGGCGCGCGATCTTCTTCGCCGTTCACCTGGCCGAGGTAAAAGAGTAAAATGGACCCGCTTGAAGGTGTCTATGCCCCACCGGCCGTCATTCCGGTCTCTCGCTTGCTGGATACTTGCCCTGGCCACGGCTGTTCCTCCGGCCATGGCGCAACCCAAACATGAAAAAACCGTCTGGAACTACGATGGCGGCGTGTTCCTGGAGACCGACGGCGCGATTCCCGGTGGCGCCTGCCTGCGCGTGAAAGGGCGCCTGACCGCGCCGGACTTTTTCGACAATCTGAAGCGCGAAGACACGATCTCCGGCACGGTGTTCCGTCGCGGCAACGACATTCTGACCGAATTTCCGAAGGAACTTCAGCTGACCATTGTGATCTTCGATATGCCCTGCGATCTGATGCTGCGGCAAGCCAGCCCGCGCGTGTACCTGACGGACGAAATGATCCGCACCCTGCGTCTGAGTTTTTTCTGGAAGCATGAACTCAACATGCGCCCGGTCCGGGGCATTACCGTCCAGGATTTTGAGAGGAGCGAACTGGAGCCTTTAATCCCCGCCGCGCCTCAGCCCGCCGCCCAGTCCACTGCAGAATCGCTGCCGCGACGCTATGAATGGATGCTGAAGTTCAATATCCCGAGCGACGGGGTGCCGCTGACCGACAGCTTGGTGCTGATGATGCGCACGCCGGACCACCACATCGTGGCGCGGACGGCGGCGCGGTTGTAGCTCAGGCCTTCCGGCCTGAGGGTTTTCCATGTTGCAGCAATGTCGCTGAATCCAGGGAAAGGCCTCACCCCGAAGGAGTGAGCTACAGTCTCACGCCAATTTCATCTCTGGGACTTTGCCACGCACCATTAGTTTGGCCTCGGTTCGCTGCTGGACTTCTTCGGGTGTCCAGCCGGGGGCGACTTCGCGGAGGTCGAGGCCTTCTGGCGTTACGTCCACCACGGCAAGATCGGTGACGATTGTAGTCACGCATTCCAGACTAGTCAGCGGATAGCTGCACTTCTTTACGATTTTTGGCGCGCCGTCTTTCGTGTTGTGCTCCATGCAGACGATCACTTTTTTGGTGCCCGAAGCGATGTCCATCGCGCCGCCGATGCCGCCGCTACCTTTTGAGCCGGGAATTTTCCAATTGGCCAGATCGCCTTTTTCCGAAACCTGAAAGCCGCCGAGCACGGCCACGTCCAGATGCCCGCCGCGGGACATCAGGTGCGCGTCGGCCTGGTGGAAGATTGAAGCGCCAGGAATCAGCGTCACGGGAACTTTCATCGCATCCACCAGGTCGTAGTCTTCTTCGCCGGGCCTAGCGCGGCGGCCCATGCCTAGAATACCGTTTTCGCTGTGGAAGTAGACAGTGAGATCCTTCGGCAGATAATCGGCAATCAGATTGGGAATGCCCCAGCCGAGGTTCACATAGGCGCCCTCGGAGAGTTCCAGCGCGGCGCGCTGGGCAATTTGTTCGCGAGTCAATCTGGTTTTCTCGGTCATACTCTTTTCCACCTTGCCGGCTTTTGTAGGGATGGTCGTCTAAGGCCGCCCGCCTTTGCAACAAGCCCGGCCCGCCTCAGAAGGCGGGCCTACGATCCATGTGGCACAGGCATTCCTGCCTGTGCGCGTTTCGTGCCTTCCGGATCGTGCGCACAGCCAGGAATGGCTGATGCTAGCTATCCCTGGAAGCGCATCCCTTTCGCCTGCACTATGCGGTGCAAAAAGATCGCCGGGGTGATCACATCCTCCGGCGGAATCGCGCCGACCGGCACAATCTCTTCCACTTCCGCGATGGTGAACTTTGCCGCCTTCGCCATGACGGGATTGAAATTCCGTGCCGCCAGCCGGTAAGTGAGGTTGCCCAGTTCATCCGCTTTTTGCGCCTTGATCAGTGCGTAGTCGGCATGAATCGGCTGCTCCAGGATGCAGCGCTTGCCGTCGAGCACGCGCTCTTCCTTGCCGGTGGCCACTTCCGTTCCCACACCGACCGTCGTGTAAAAACCGAGCAGCCCCGCGGCAGCGGCGCGCATGCGTTCGCACAGGATGCCCTGCGGCACGAGTTCGCAGGTGACTTCGCCCTTTGCAAAGCGCTCCTGAAAATAGTTGGCGTGGGGGCCGGGAAACGAGCAGATGACGTGCTTCACCTGGCCGTGTTTGAACATGATGCCCAGCTCGCCTTCGCGCGTGCCGCAGTTGTTGCTAATGGCGGTGATGTCCTTGACTCCCCTGCGGGAGAGCGCCTGAATCAGATTGTTGGGGAAGCCGGCGCCGCCAAACCCGCCGAACATGATGCGCGCGCCGTCCGGAATATCCGCGACGGCCGCGTCGAGGGAACTCACAATTTTGGATTTCATTCTTCGCTCAGAAATAACAGAAATCTTCTTCCTTACGATTGTTCCCGACCCGCGCCCAATGCGCAACCCCGGCCGGGGCCGCGCGGGCGGTTTTTCGGACCCTCCCAAAGGCCAGTACTGGATTGAGCAACGAAAATTGCCCGTGGTCCAGGCGCAACATTGATTTGTTATAGTGAGGGTCCCAGTCCAAGGATCGCTCCCGGTACGCTTTGCGGTCCCTTCCGCGCGCAGGCCCCGCACTCAAGATCGGAGGTTCCTGATGCGTCGATTCTTCTCCTGTTCCTGTTTCGTCGTTTGTGTGCTCATGCTGATGGCGAGCGGGTGTGGCAGCAGTTACAGCTCCAACAATAACAATCCCCCGCAAATCATGACGCAGCCCGCGGGCGCCACCGTAACCGTGGGACAAACCGCCACCTTTTCCGTGACCGCCACGGGCAGTGGAATCCTGACCTACCAGTGGCAGAAGAATATGGCGAATATCAGCGGCGCCACGAATTCGAGTTACACCACGCCCGCAACGGTGAATACCGACAATGGGGCCAAGTTCGACGTCGTGGTGAGCAATGCAGCGGGCAGCATCACAAGCAATGCTGTGACCCTGACGGTGAATCCCGCCCCCACGTTGCAGTCGATCGCGGTAACGCCATCTTCTCCGACGATCAGCGTGGGCGCGATGCAGCAGTTCAAGGCCACGGGCACTTACAGCGACAATTCCACGCAGGACATCACCACGAGCGTGACCTGGGCTTCCTCGGACATGAACTTCGCTACGATTGGGGCTTCCACAGGCCTGGCCACCGGCGCGGCCGTCGGCACGACGCAAATCACCGCGAAACAAGGAAGCGTGACAAGCCCGAACGATCCGCTGATGGTAACAGCGGTCAGCTCCTCGTTCGACGTGGTGACACATCACTACGACGCGATGCGCAGCGGCGCGAATACGCACGAGACCACGCTGACGCCCGGGAACGTCAACTCGACCAGTTTTGGAAAGGTCGCGGAATTTACCACGGACGGACAGATTGACGGGCAAATTCTGTATTTAAGCCAGGTGGCCATTCCCGGAAAAGGCAACAAAAACGTTTTGTACTTCGCGACGGAGAACGACAGTGTATACGCGCTTGATGCCGACAGCATGAGCGGCTCGTCAGGCACCGTGCTGTGGAAGAGCACGGCACGGCCCTCGACCGAATCGGCGGTGACACCCTCCTCCGCAGGATGCGGCTACATCAATCCGGTGGGCATCATCTCCACGCCGGTGATTGACCGTTCGCGCAATGCGATCTACGTGGTTTCGGCTTCAAGGAGTAATGGAAACGTGCACCACTGGCTTTATGCGTTCGATTTGACCAACGGCAATTCCCTGTTTAACGGCCCCACACAGATTGCCGCGACGTTTCCGGGTACGGGCGGAAACAGCAGCAACGGCACGGTGACTTTCAAGGACAGCGTGCAGCAGAACCGCGCCGCGCTGCTGGAAAGCAACGGCAGCATTTATACCGCGTGGTCCGGCTACGACGGCGATTGTGGGAATTATTCCGCATGGGTGATTTCCTTCAGCATGAGCACGCTGGCGAAGACCGGCGCGATCGATCTGGTTCCCAACAGTTCCCTCGCGGGCATCTGGATGGGCGGAGGCGGGCCCGCGGCAGACAGCGCGGGAAATGTCTACGTAGCCACGGGCAACGCCGGCGGCGGGAACACGCCGGGAACCAGCGGCGATTATGGCGATACGTTTGTGAAACTCGGAAGCGGGACGCCGCTCAGCGTTGCAGACTATTTTGCGCCGTCCATCGCCATCCAGGACGACCGCGACGATGCGGACCTCGGGTCAGCCGCGCCGCTGTTGCTTCCGGACATGGTGGACGCCGGCGGAACCACTCGGCATTTGGCGGTGACCGCAGGGAAGGACGGCGCCATCTACGTGGCCAGCCGCGACAACATGGGGCAGTACAACGCCATGGCCGACAACATTTTTCAGGAACTCGGCAGCGACGCGCACGAAAATTTCTCTTCGCCCGTTTATTTCAACGGCGTGGTGTATATTGGCCCGTCGGGGCTGCCGCTGCGCGCGTTCAGCGTCTCGCAGGCCAAGCTGAGCACCTCGCCGGCTTCGCAAACGGCGCATACTTTTGGGGGCAGCGGAACGGTGCCCAGCGTTTCGGCGAATGGAACCAGCAGCGGAATCGTGTGGGCGCTGGACGGCGGCGCGGGAGAGCTGTTCGCGTATGATGCGACGAATCTGGGGAACATGTTGTACAACTCCAACCAGGCAAGTGGCGGGCGCGACCATTTTTCAGGCGTCGGCGGCCATTTCATTACGCCCATGGTCGTCAACGGCAAGGTATATTTCGGCACCGGCAGCACCGTGGTGGTGTTCGGGTTGTTGTAATCATGTTGGTAGCGCCCCCATGGCGGTAAGCGCGCTTGCCTGTTGGAAGCAGGCGCTACCGAAGGCGGCTCAGGATTTGCGGATGCCGGTGAGGAGCATTTTGAGGAAGACTTGCTTGACCTGTTCGGGACTCGAAACCTGCTCGGGGTCGTACCAGCGATAAAGCCAGTTGCACATGCCCAGGATGCCGTTGACGATGAGCCACGGTTCGCCTTCGATCAGCTTGCCCTGTTCCTGCCCGCGCTTCACCAGATCCACAAAGCGGTTGTTGTAGCGCGACATCACCGAAATCACCTTGTGCTGGCGCTTGCCGGAAAGCGAATCGAATTCGTGCAGGAACAAGCCGAAGGGCACTTTGTTCTGGATGATGTAATCAATCTGTGCGCGGATCGCTCGTTCGAGTTGCTCGACCGGATCGCCGTGGGGATCGATCTGTTTCGCGATGTAGGTGTCGCCATCTTCGATGCCGGCGAGCAAAAGCTGGAAGAGCAGGTCTTCCTTCGATTTGATGTAGTAGTAGAGCGAGCCCTTGAGCATGCCGACGTCGCGGGCGACGTCCTCGATGGAGGTGGCGTGAAAGCCCTTGGCGAAGAAAATGTTGGCGGCGCTCTGCAGAACTTCTTCGAGCCGTGTGGTGGGCTTGGATTTGGAGCGGGGTGCGCGGCGTGCCCGGAGAGGCTTGGGCGTGGACGTGCGCTTTGCTTTTTTCAAGGGCACGGCTAACCTCACAGAGCGAAACAACATAGTAGCAGACCCGGGTGGCAAAGGCAGGCGAGATACGGTTAAATGGTTTTGAATTGCAGGAAAACCTGAGGGCACGCCCGGCTGGCTGTGTTATCCTCCCGTTCAAAAAGGGAAGCCGTTTTTTTCTTGAGTCGATGGCGGGGGTGAAGCCATGGTCGCTCCACACTTGAAAGAAACGCTGGACCACTACCACATCGGCGACAAGCTGAAACACCTGCGCCTGCGCCGCAAGATGGGCCTGGTGGAACTCAGCCACCACACGGGTCTCTCGCC
>Ga0335069_10001579_pt1 | contig 36470 bp, 35 predicted proteins | sample Lox_Sample_11_FD_206714 | JGI IMG/M metagenome (GOLD analysis project Ga0335069, IMG submission 206714) | Soil microbial communities from Loxahatchee National Wildlife Refuge, Florida, United States - Lox_Sample_1.1 | ecosystem: Environmental > Terrestrial > Soil > Wetlands | place: USA... | reverse complement strand
GTTGGCCAGCATACCGCCGCCGGCGAGGCCCGCCGTCCCGTGGTTGTAGTCGCTGATGGCGATCGTCGCGCCGGGCCCGATGTCGTCGTACGTGTCGAAGTCGAAGAAGCCCAGCGCACCGGTATAGTGGTGGCCCTGCAAATGCCGTCCGACCTGGCCGTAGCGGTTGCCGAGCCCGTCCGGAAACAGCCTGCTCTTCGAATTGAGCAACAGCCGCGCAGACTCAATCGCGCAGCCGGAGACGACGACGAGGTCCGAGAGTTGTTCCTGCAGCCTGCCGCGATCGTCGAAATAGGCCACTCCGCGTGCGCGTCCGCGATCGTCGGTCAGAACCTCCTTCGCCATGCACCCGGTGCGCAGCTCGCAGTTGCCGGTATTGAGCGCCATGGGAATCACGGTGTTTTGCGAGCCGTTCTTTGCGTCCACCTCGCAGGCAAATCCCACGCACCAGCGGCAGCGCATGCAGGGCCCGCGGCCGTTGTAAGGCACGCTATTGCGCGCCATGGGAATGTGAAACGGATGCAGGCCCAACCGTTTTGCCGCCGGCTCCAGGATCGCGAATTCGCGTCCCGGCGGCAGCGGAGGCATGGGCAGATCGCGGCGGCGCGGGCCTTTGAACGGTGTCCCTGAGTAGTCTCCGGAAACGCCGATCTCGTATTCGGCCTTGTCGTAAAACGGCTCGAGATCCTCATAGGTCACGGGCCAGTCTTCGAGCGAGCTGCCGGCCGGTGCGCCATGCGTCGAACGCATGCGAAAGTCCTGTGGCATATAACGCCACGCCTGCGCCCCGTAGCTCAGCGTTCCGCCGCCCACACAGGCTGCGTTGTTCTGGTAGCCGCCTTGGCTTGCCAGCACGATGTGCGCTTCGCCCTTCGCATCGACCCACACCCGGGGCGTGCCCTCGTCTTCGGGCCCGAACGCGTTGCCCAGAACCGTCGTGCGCTGGTTGCGCAGATCGTCCTTGTCGCTATCCGCCGCCGTATACCACCGGCCTCGCTCGAGCAGGACCACGCTCAATCCGGCGACAGCCAGTTCCTTGGCCACGATGCCGCCCGCGGCGCCTGCGCCCACCACGACCGCGTTCGCGCGCGTCACCGGCCCGATCCCTTGCTCAGCGCATATTGCGCCCGCCCCAGCAACGGCGGCTCAGGCAGGCCCAGCATGCGCCAGCTCACGGCATCGCGGTTGCCGCCATGCCGCGGCGAGCCGTAGAACCCTTCCATCGTGTGCTTGCGGACGAGATCGAAGAATTCCCGATGATGCTGTTCGAGCGCAGCGACCACTTCCTGCTGCTTCTCCGGCGGCGCGGCGGCCAGATCGCATCCGCAGCGGCTCCGGCAGAGCGCGTCGGCGATTGCCAAGCCCGCAATATACGCCTCCCGGTGCGGCCGATAGTGACGGCTCAATTGCCGGTCGATATAGTCAATCACTCCGGCTTGCGACGCCGAAGGATAGTCATCCGCCGGAATGATCTGGTCGCAGATCGCAGCCAGCGTTTGCGCATGGTTGTCCGCGAGGAAGTCGTAGCCGCTGCGCCGCTCGCCGTTGCATCCGGCCGCGACCGCCACGGTGCCCAGCGCGCCGGCGGCCATGAACTGCCGCCGCGTCAGAGAACTAGAATCGCTTTCTTTACCCATGGACGGCCTAATCCGTCCATCCTCGGCGAGCGTCTGCAAAGCGGTCTGTGCGGGGAATCACAGGCGCGGACGCGCCCGCACCACGCCGGAAAGCAATGCGATTCTCAGACCGTTGGCTAATTGCTGGCCGGCTGCGTCTGACACCACGTCAGCGTAAAGGCCGCGGGCGCCTTTGCAGAGTTCGGCGGCAAATCGCAGGGCTGACCGTAGCCGGGAATGCGGCTCGTGTTGATGATATTGCCGTTGCTCCCGTTTTGCGTGCTTACGCGAACGTCCACGATGTTGCCCTGAATCAGGATCGTCGTATCCACAATGTCGAGGTCGGTTCGCAGGATCGTCAGGTACGGACTGTCGGGCGAGGCCACGTACACCTTGCCATAAAGCGAGTTCTGCGTTGAAACCACTGTCCGGGGGTGGCCGGTGACGGGCAGGGTCTTCTCCGCTGAGTGGCTGGAAAGGTTCACGATTGTCACGGTGCCGTTGTTCTTGCCGTCGCCCTGGTTCGCCGTGTAGGCTCGGCTGCCGTCGTTCAGCACAGTCACGCTCGCCGGATACGGCGTCGTGGTGTCGCCCACCGGGATCGTATACGTTGTACCGAAGGTCGGAGCGTCGTTGCCGTACTGGTCCAGGCTGACGTCGATTACGCTGATCGAACCGCCGTCGTAGTTCGCCACCACAAGCTGCTGCGTGGCCTGGTTATATTCGGCGTACACCGGCCCAGCCACGGTGCCCATCCCGGCAACGCCATTCGGAGGCGTGATTCCGGATGCCGCCACCGCCGTTGTGGAAAGTGGAAGCAACGGATGGCAGGTGACCAGCTGCCCCGTCTGATCGACGAACGGCGTGCACTGATCGAGCGTGTTGTTCTGCACGTTGATCACCGAGACGGTGTCGCTGCCCCGGTTCATCACGAAGAGACGCCTGCCGTCGCTGCTTAACACGCCATAAACGGGGCAGCGTGCATTCATCGATCCGGCCGCCGAGTTGGATGGGTTGGATGGGTCGAGGCCTATCGGTGCGTCCGGCGTATTGCCGGAGGTTTCGATCGGGGTTACCACGCCGTTCAGAGCCACGGCTGCCGGCGAGGTGTTGCAGTCCGTTCCATTCGCGTCGATCACCTGGCTCAGCACATAGTTGTGCTGGCCGATGAGTGGCGAACCGATCACTGTCACCGGCGTGCTGGCCACCGGAACGGCAAGCTTGAAAGTCTCGGGATAGCCCGTGAGGATGTCGGCGACGCTGCCATTCGAGCCGAAGTCGGCGACCCACAGGCCGGCCGACGGTGAAAACAGGTTCAGCGGATTGGTGCCGCTGACCAGCGTCGAGTATTGGAGATTCTTGTACTGGAGCTGGGTTGAGATCTGAAAATTGGTCAGCGTGCCGTCGCTGTTGTAGGTGTAGCCGGTCGAGCCGGTCTCGTCCACCGTGAACGAAATCGGCCCCGGTCCGATGGGCGACTGGGCCATGACCGCATCGCCGGAGTAGTCGATGATCGTCGCAATGCCCGCCGACATGGGCGAGGGCGCCGACACCACCGCCGCAAACGACGAAGGCTGAGCCGGCGGGCCGCTGGGATTAATGGGCGTCACGACCGGCCGGTATTCGGTGCCGCAACCAGCGATGAGTATCGCGATTCCAAGGGCCGCGCCCGCAGGAACAAACAGAGACTGCGGACGCCTGATACGCATGGGAAGAAGACGCATTCAACTCTTTCCTGCTTACTTCGTGATTGTAAATCAGCGATATGGATTAGACGCCCGCCGGGGCGGATGGGTAGAACCACCCTGGCTTCGCGCCGCAGGCGCTCTCGTGAACGGGATCCGCACCGGGTCGATGGCCGCTGCGTTCCGGCGGGGCCTTGCTCAGCGCCCCACGATTTCCACTACGGCGCCTTCCGCGCCGTTCCACGCCGTAGCTCCCTCATGCATGAGCTTTCCGGCGGCCTCGTCCCAGTGCAGCTTCGTCACTGATCCGGCGCCCTTTTCGTACGAATACGTCGTGCCGTCGTCGGAGAACAGGGTGAAGTCCGCATCCGCACCTGGAAAGACCAGCACCTTGGCGATCGACTGTGGCTGATGGGTGTTTTCGACCGGCGATCCCAGCGGGACGATCGATCCCGCACGCACGAAGACCGGAATCGTATCGATCGGCGCCTGCACTGTGATCGTCTGCCCGCCCTTCACCCGTTCGCGTGTCCAGTAGTTGTACCAGTCGGCGCCCTCCGGCAGGTAAACCGCGCGGCTGGTCGCACCCTGCTCCGTGATCGGCGCCACCAGGAATGCGGGCCCGAACATGTATTCGTCGGTCAGATCGGACACCTTGGGATCGGCAGGAAAATCCAGCGGCAGCGCACGAAGGAACGGCGCGCCGGTGAGCCATGTTTTGTATCCGAGAGAGTAAATATACGGCATCAGCTCATAGCGAAGGCGCAGATACTTCTCGAGAATCGGCTCGGCCTGCTTGCCGTAGGACCACACCTCGTTCCAGCGCCGGCTTCCATGGGAACGCAGGATGGGCAGGAACGTCGCGTACTGGAACCAGCGCGTATAGAGTTCCGGATAGTCGTCGTAGCCGCCGACTTCATCGCGCGCGTCGCTCGGGTCGAGCAGCGGCGGGTGCGCCGGATGGTGCTCGCCGGGCAGATACTGCCATCCGCCGGTGTCGTTCGACCAGTAGGTGACGCCCGATGCCGCCACATCGAGACCGGTCGGGATCTGGCGCTTCAGAGTGTCCCATGTGGGGTTGATGTCGGACGACCAGAAGATCGCGCCATTGCGCTGCGCGCCGGTATACGCGTCGCGTGAGAGGATCAGCGCCCGGCGGCCCGGCTCATCCTTGCGGAATCCGTCATAGAGAGCGGCCGTATGAAACAGCGGATAGACGTTGAAGTACTCCGTGCCCGGACCGATGTGGAAATATCCGCCGTTCGGCGGCAGATCGGGCTCCGTCTCGTCGGCCCACAGCGAGTCAAAACCTTTGTTGACGATGTTTTCGTGAACCGTCTTCCAGTACCACTTCGCGGCGTCAGGGTTTGTGGTGTCGATATCCGATCCGGCTTTGTCATAGGGCAGGCCGTTCATCGGCGTGCCGTCGGCCAGGCTGAGGAACCAGCCGTTCTTGCGCACCTCGGCGTAGTAGCGGCTCTCCGGCACAAAGCGCGGCCACACGCTGATCATTGTCTCGAAGCCCATGTCGTGAAGCTGCCGGTTCATGGCTGCCGGGTCGGGCCAGTACTTCGGATCGAAGTCGAACTGCCCCATCTTCGTGTAGTAGAACCAGTCAACGACGAGCACGTCCGCGGGCAAATGGCGGTCGCGGTAGCCTTTGGCGACGGACAAGACCTCTTCCTGGCTGGCGTAGCGCTGCTTGCACTGGATGTAGCCGTACGCGGCCTTGGGCAGCATCGGCGTGGGCCCGGTGAGCAGCTTGTACCCGCCATAGATCTCATCGGCGTTCGCGCCGGCAATCACCAGGTAGGAGACACGCTCGCCGGCCTCCGACGTCCAGGTCGTCCGCTCGTTGAAGCCGGCCACGATGGTCGTCTTCGACGGGTTGTCCCAAAGCAGGCCATAGCCCTTGTTCGTCACGAGGAATGGCACGCAGAAGCTCGCGCCAGCCGGTGCGTTGTAGTCTGCCCAGCAATGCACAGGGTGTCCGCGGTGATCGAGGAAACCCTCCTGGTTCTGTCCCAGCCCGTAGTAGTGCTCGTCGTCCGGCGAGGCGAAGCTCGCGCCGACGACATAAGACTTGGGATCCGACTCGCGGCGATCGTGCAGCAGTCCCGCTGTGCCGTCCTTGTTGTTGGGCGCCGACTGCTGCCAACCGGTCATCTCAAGCAGCGTCTTGCCGTCGCGCGTGCGGAAGACGATGTGCGCCCACGGGGCCGAGCCGGTGAAGTACTTGCCGATATCGGCCATGGTTTGCAGAGGCGGCGGCCCGGGAGGCCCCGGACGGTCGACAGTCACAATCATCCGCGAGGACGTATAGATTTCCTGGTGCTCGGTCTGCGATGCCTTCCAGTCTCCAGCGGCCGGATTGGCGATGATTCCATAGCCTGGGCCGGCGAGCGCAGGTTCACGATTCAGGCTGAGCGTCACGCGCAGAATATTCGGCGCGTAAGGCTCGAGGACAATCGTCTGGTCCTTGCGGTCGAGAACAAGCCGCTCCCCGGAGCTCTGCGCATGAGTCGGCGCCGGAGCGAGAGCCAACGCCGCAAGAATCGCAGCTATGAATGAAAGCCTTTGCATTTCAACCACCGCCAATTAAGGAAGATTTGTCGCAGATGAGTGTAAACCGATTCAGCTGCGACCTGCAGGCACACCGGTCCACTTCATCCGCGAACGTTACGATGAGATGTGGCGCGAATCAAGCTGCTGTGGCAATCGAAGCTGGTGCTGCTGCTGGTGCTGCCCGCCGTTGGCGCGAACGTGGTGCTGTGGGCGCACTTTTGGACGATCCACTCTCGTCCGTTCGTCATCTGGACGATCGGCTTATGCGCCCTTCTTGGGCTCGTCGCGTGGAAACTCCGTTCGGCGACGCCATGGGGTGCATTCGCTGGCACAGCCATCACCGCCAGCCTGATGTTCTCGACAGCCGAACTCTCACCCTACGAACCGTGGCGTACGGCTCTCATCCCCGTGCTCGCGGTCCTGGTGCTCACCTCGATCGCCACGCGCGTAGGCCGCACCGGGAAAGAGCGGCTCGGACTTGCGGAGCTGCGCCAGGGCCGGGCCGCGTCGCAGGTCGCCGCCAACCTTGGCATCGCTGCGCTCGTCTCCAGCGAGGTCGTCCTATCGTGGATCATCGATTCCGGCTGGTTTGGGCCGCATGGGATCGCGTCCATCCCGATCTTCGCGCCCATGCTCGCCGCGCTGGCTGAGGCCGCGGCGGACACAGTCTCCTCCGAGATTGGCCAGGTCTTCGGCGGGCGGCCCTTCCTGATCACGACGCTCCGCCGCGTCGATGCAGGCACCGACGGCGGCATCAGCCTCGCCGGCACCTTTGCCGGAATCCTCGCCGCTGCCATCGTCGCCGTCCTGGGCGCTTTCACGATCTTCCCCGGCGGCCTTTCGATGGCGCTGATCGCTTTCGCCGGCGGCGTCTTCGGCCTCTTCTTCGACAGCCTGCTGGGCGCCACGATCGAGCAGCGCGGCTGGCTCGACAACGACCTCGTGAACTTCCTTTCCACCGCAAGCGCCGCCGCATTCGCCCTGCTGGTGATGGCGCTGCTTCCCCGCCCCGGCGCCGGCTGACCCGCCGACTCGATGGCTTGTCAACTTCGCCGGCCCAGCCGCTTTTCAGTGCAGATGCAGCCGCCACAGCGTGTAGGCAAAGATCTCGTGCGCGATGCGATCCGCATCCTGAGAAGGATCCTCGTTGGCGGCAGGCGGCCGTGGCGAGGTCAGCACATCGAGTCCCTGCGCGGCAAAGGTTTCGTGAATTCGAAACAGATGCGTGGGATCGCTCACAACCACCATCCGGTGCAGCCCATTGGCCCGCGCGATCACCGCGACCCGCTGCGCCGACTCCTCGGTGTTGCGGCTCTTGGTCTCGGCGATGATCGCGTTCTCCGGCACGCCGGCGCCCATCAGGTAGTCGCGGCCCACGGCTCCTTCTGAGAACTCGTCGCCGCCGCCGCCGCCCGTGGTGATGATCAGCGGCGCAATGCCGCGGTTGTAAAGAGCGCGTGCATGATCGAGCCGCGAGCGCAGGATCGGCGACGGTTTGCCGTCATACTCCGCCGCACCCAGCACGGCGATAGCTTCAGCGCGTGCAGCCTGATCCTGGCTGGCGTATCGCTCGATTTGCCCATAGACCCACCGGCACCAGCCGGCCAGCGCCAGCGCGGCAACCGCCAGCGCCAGGAGCGCGATGCGAAGGCCCCTCCCGCGGCGTCTTGGCCGCTCCCGTGGTTCCAATTCTTCCGGAGGGCGCTCCATGCGCAATATCTTACCTTTGCCGCTATCGCTGCATGACCATCACGATTTCGTGCGTCGGAATCGCGCCTTCTCGCAGGATCTCCCAGCGGCCCGGCCCAAGCGAGAGATCGACAATCGTCGTCGGCTGCGGATGTGCCGTTGGCCCGCCGTCGACAATCAGGGGGATTCGGTCGCCGATCTGGTCTCTGACGCAGGCGGCATTGGTGCATTCGGCCGCGCCGCGCAAGTTGGCGGCCGTCGCCGTGATGGGCAGCCCGAAGCGCTCCACGACCGCGCGCGGAATTGCAGCATCCGGGATGCGCAGCGCCACGTTGCCTGTGTTGGCCGTGGATCGCAGCGGCAGCTTGGTGCCGGCGCGCACGATCACCGTCAGCGGCCCCGGCCAGAACTTGTCCGCCAGTTTGTCGAGCAGGGGATCGGTGTCGCGGGCGAGTTCGTAGGCCTGGGCCAGCGAAGCGATCAGCAGCGAAAGCGGCTTCGCCTTCTGCCGGGTCTTGATCTGATAGATCTGCTCCACCGCGCGCAGGTTCACCGGATCGACAGCCAGGCCGTAAAAGGTGTCGGTCGGCAATGCGACTACATTTCCCTTGCGCAGGCAGGAGACGATGTAATCGACCCGCTCAGGTTGGGGTTCATCGGGATGAACGCGCAGAATTTCCGCGGACAAGAAGGTCTACCTCGGTTCCCACGAGCGCGCATCGGCACGCGCCCACATTGAAGCCGCCATAAGTCCGGAAGCTATCACAGCACCAGCAGCGGTGCAAGTGACGATGCCGGCGACCCCGCCACCCGCCGGCCAAGCGCGGGAGCTTAGAATCGGCAAAGCGAAGTCTCGATGCAACCGATGCCTTTTCGCATTGTACAGAGTAAGCAGAACGCACACCTGAAACTGCTGCGCCAGGCGCTGGCCGGCGCCATGCGCCAGCCGGGCGGGCTGGCGGGCATCGAGGGTCCGAACCTGCTCGCCGAGGCGCTCCGCGCCGGTCTGCGCATTCCCACGGTCTTTGTCGCCCAGGGCGCTGAGCGCCTGCTGGACTCGCTTCGCCTGCCCCCCGGCACCGAGATCCTCGCCCTGCCCAAGGCCCTGCTTCAGTCTGCCCTGGCTACCGAGACGCCGCAGCCCATCGCCGCGCTTGTCGAGCCGCCGGAGTGGACCTGGGCGCACTTTCTGGGCAGTTCGGACGCGGCGCCGCTCGCGATCGTCCTTGCCGGACTGCAGGATCCCGGCAACCTGGGCACGATCCTGCGCTCGGCTGAAGCTTTCGGCGCCAGCGGCATCATCGGTCTTCCCGGAACGGTGAGCGCCTGGAACCCAAAGGCCGTACGAGCCTCGGCGGGAAGCGTTTTTCGCGTCCCGATGCTGGCACTCACACCCGGCGAGTGCTTCGAGAAGCTGCGCGAGGCTGGCGTGACCCTCCTCGGCACGATGGTGCGAGAGGCCCAGCCGGCCGACCGCGTCGATCTTGGCGGGCCTGTCGCGCTGCTCATCGGGAACGAGGGCAAGGGCCTGCCCAAAGAACTCGCCGCCGAAGCCTACTGCAATGTCACGATTCCCTGCCCCGGCCCGGTCGAGAGCCTGAACGCCGCCGTCGCCGCCAGCATATTGCTGTATGAAGCATCTCGCCAGCGGTCGGTCCATGAAGTCAGGCCGCGCGAGCGCCGCCGGGGAACGCAAGCATGAGCCTCTTCGACAACCAGCTCGATGGAACGCCGGACCTTCCGCAGCGCTCGTCCAAAGGCCCGCTCCACGCAGCGGCGCCGCTTGCCGAGCGCATGCGGCCAAAGACGCTCGATGAGTACGTGGGCCAGGAGCACCTGCTGGGCCCTGGCAAGCCGCTGCGCGTGCAGATCGAGCGCGACGATCCGCAGTCGATGATCTTCTGGGGACCGCCGGGCGTGGGCAAAACCACGCTGGCCAAGATCATCGCCGAGACGACGAAGGCCAACTTCATCGAGTTTTCCGCCGTCATGAGCGGCATCAAGGAGATCAAGCTGGTGATGGCCGACGCCGCGCGCGCCGCCGAGATGCACTCGCGCACCATCCTCTTCGTCGACGAAATCCACCGCTTCAACAAGGCGCAGCAGGACGCGTTCCTGCCCTATGTCGAGCGCGGCACCATACGGCTGATCGGCGCGACTACGGAAAACCCGTCCTTCGAAATCATCTCGGCGCTGCTCTCGCGTTGCCGTGTCTACGTGTTGCATCCGCTCAGCGAAGAGCGCATCGCCGCGCTGCTGCGGCGCGCAATCGAAGACCGGGAGCGCGGCTTGGGTGCGATGGAGCTCACGGCCGACGGCGAAGCTCTCGACCTTATGGCCGCGTATTCGTCGGGCGACTGCCGCAGCGCCTACAACACACTCGAGGTCGCCGCGCAGCTCGCCGCCGGAACCGCGAAGCACATCGACAAGGCGATTGCGACGGAAGCCATCCAGCAGCGCGTGCTGGTGTATGACAAGTCCGGCGAGGAGCACTACAACTTGATCTCGGCGCTGCACAAAAGCGTGCGCAACTCCGACCCCGACGCCGCGCTCTATTGGCTGGCGCGGATGTTCGCCGGCGGCGAAGATCCGCTCTACCTGGCGCGGCGCATCGTGCGCATGGCCGTCGAAGACATCGGCCTGGCCGCGCCCGAGGCGCTTAACCTGTGCCTTTCGGCGAAAGAGGCAATCGACTTTCTCGGCTCCCCCGAGGGCGACCTCGCTCTCGCCGAGGCGGTCGTCTATCTCTGCCTCGCGCCCAAGTCGAACGCCGTCTACACCGCCTACGGCGCGGTGCAGCAGGAAATCGAGCACACGCGCCAGGAGCCTGTGCCGCTGCATCTTCGCAACGCGCCCACGCGGCTGATGAAGGAACTCGGCTACGCCGAAGGCTACAAGTATGCACACGACGAAGAAGGCCGAGTTGCCGACATGGACTGCCTGCCGGACTCGCTGCGCGGAAGGACTTACTACCACCCCACGCAGGAAGGCCGCGAGAAGCAGTTAGCCCAGAGGATGGAAGAGATACGCAAAATCCGCTCCGGCAAGCGCGGGGCCTGATTGTCGCGTCGACAAATCCGATCCGGGGTTTGCGTTCGACTATTTCACCGCGATCTTAACCAACTCCGCAGGCGCCTCCCACGGAGAATCGCGATCCGACTCCTCGTGAAGTTCTTTCACACGCTGTTGCCCGGAGATTTCGGCACGTTCCGTTTGCGGCCTGGCGGGAGCAGACACCTTTGCATTTGCTTGCGCGTGCGTCGCCCGCGACAACACCGCCTCCAGCAGCGGAGTCACGCGCCCCAACTGCCGGGCGCGAATGATAAGGTCCCACAGCGGCTCGAACTTTTTCCAACCCGATGCGTAGAAGAAATGCTTTGCCTGATGTTTGAGCGTGCCATGGTGGAGCGAGGCGCGTGCAATCGAGCCCCAGCGGTAGAACTCACGATACGCCCAATCGTACCCGGCCTTCAGCGCCTCGGCCGTGAGCTGCGCCGGCCGGTAAACGACATGTCTCGTGTCGTAAAGATTCCAGTCCTGAGTCACGATGCGCCCATCGCTCGCCATCCGGGCATGGAGTCGCGTGCCCGGATACGGCGTCTGGATGTGAAACGTCGCCGTGCTCACGCCGTGCTCGATGGCCCAGTCCACGGTTCGCCGGAACACGTCCTCTCCGTCGTCGTCCATGCCGAAGACGAAACTGCCGTTGATCATGATGCCAAGGGAATGGAGCCGGTCGGTCACGGCTTTGTAGTCGCGGCCCAGGTTCTGGCGCTTGTTGCTGCGTCTCAAATTCTCCGGCGATAGAGTCTCGAAGCCGACAAAGATGCTGCGCATCCCAGCTTCGGCGGCGCGCTCGATCAGGTTCCCACGCAGAATCGAGTCCACCGTCGCCGCTCCCTGAAACAGGCGCCGCATGCCCTTCATCCCCTCGAACAGCAACTGCGCAAATCGTCCGTCGCCCAGGAGATGATCGTCGAGAAAATAGAGATGCCTGCCCGGCAGCCGATCGATCTCAGCCAGCGCATCGTCGACACGCTGCGTATAGAATCCGTGGCCGCCGCGAAAGAAGGCGTCCTTGTAGCAGAAGTCGCAATGCTGCGGGCACCCGCGCGTTACAACAATCGAATTGGGCACCAGGTAATTTGCCCTCCGGATCAGGTCGCGCCGGATCGGCGGGATGCGTTCCAGCGTGCGCCCCGATGTCGAGGCGTAGACGCGCTCCGGTGCTCCGTTGCGAAAATCCGCCAGCAACTTTGCAAAGATTTGCTCTCCGGGCCCCAGAAAGATCGCGTCCGCGTGCGCCGCCGCCTCATCGGGAAGCGAAGTCACGTGAAGCCCGCCAAGGCATACAAAAGCACCTAGTCGCCGGTAGTGATCCGCAATCTTGTAGGCGCGGTAAGCGTTGGTGATGTAGACCTGGATGACGACTAGTTCCGGCTCATCGTCCAATGAGAGCGGCTCGACATGTTCGTCTGAAATCGCCACATCGTCGTCCGAGCTGAGGTACGCGGCCAGCGTCGCCAAGCCCAGCGGCGGAAACAGCGAATACTTGATCGGCCTCCAATAGGGATCGGTTGCCTCGGTAAGAGCAGGCAAAATGAATTTGACCCTCAGCGGTCCTGGGCCATGCAGTGAAACCGGCCTCGTGCCCGCTGCGCTCACAGGCCACCGCCAGCCGCAACCAGGGCAAGCCGATCACTCTTGTCGGGTACGCCTCCAAACCGCCGCTCCCTTCTCGAGAACTCCGCGATTGCTGCATCGAGGTCGTCGGCGCCGAACTCCGGCCACATGCGCTCACTGAAATGAAGTTCCGCATACGCCGACTCCCACAGCAGAAAATCCGAGATCCGTTTTTCGCCGCCGGTGCGAATCAGCAGGTCGACGTCGCCGCCGCCCTCGGCGAGCTTCGCGGCCAACCGGCTGCGCAACTCGTCGAGCGAAAACGGCTCATCCTGGCCGTTGTGGATCGCCTCCGCCGCCGCCCTCGCGATCGCATCCCGCGACGAATAGTCCACGGCGACGCGCAGATGAAGCCGTTCGCCGAGACGCGTTGCCCACTCTGCCTTTTCGATCGCGCGCAACAGGAACCGCGGCAGCCGGTCACGCCGGCCGATCGCCTCCAGTCGCACGCCGTTGCGTTGGAGTCGCTCGCTCTCAATACGCAAGTAAGCGGCGATCAGCGAGAGGACCCCCTGCACCTCGCGGGCCGGCCGCCGCCAGTTGTCGGCCGAAAAGGCGTAGACAGTCAGTGTGCCGACGCCCGCGTCCGGCGCCCTCTCCACCACCTGCCGCACCGCCGCCACCCCGACGCGATGGCCTGCGATGCGCGGCAAACCACGCGCTGTCGCCCATCGCCCATTGCCGTCCATGATGATGGCCACATGTAGGCCGGCCCCTGTTTTACTTTGCAGTGGAAAGTTATGTGACGCGATCCTCTTACTTTGCATTGTAAAGTATCCTCCTAAAAAATTTTCAGATCCCGGACGGCGTCAACCCGCGAACCAGGCCAGGAGCCGCATCGGCCTTCGCGCCATTGGCCGCGTCGCGCACAACCTGTTCCAGCGTCTCCAGATATTCGAGATAGCGTTCGCGCCCCGACTTCGTGATGCGGCAGATCGTTTGCGGGCGATTGCGCTCGTGGCCCTTTACGATCTCCACGATCTTGCCCTGTTCCAGCACGCGCAGGTGCCGGCTCAAGTTGCCGTCCGTCAGCGCGCAAAGCTGCTTGAGGTCGCTGAACGTCAGCCCCTTCGGATGTGTCATGAGAGAGGTGAGCACGCTCAGGCGGGCGCGCTCGTGGATCGTCCGATCCAGCCCTTCGTAGGCAAAACGTCCCTCGCTGCCCTGCGATTTAAACTTCATCTGCACACTCCTTCGAGCTGGCATACAGAATTCCGGCCACCAGAAACTGCCCGGCTCCATAGGGAAGCCCCATCGCCCACGGCGTCAGGGCACGGGCGTCGCCGATGCCCAGGCAAACCAGCCCGGTGGTGAGGTACCACAGTCCTGCAATCGCCATTCGCCTGGGCAGAAAGCGGCACGAAGAGAACACACCGAGGCTGAAGATGATCTGCCACAATCCCGGCAGCATCCAGTGCGCCGCCGGCGCATTCCACGCCAGGACGCCCGTGATCAACGCTCCCGCGCCTGCAGCCGGCAGAAACTGCTCTACTGCCATGCGAATCATCTCGTCGGCCATCCCCGAATGCATCCGCCGCGTTCGAGTGTGCATCTGCGCGCCGATCAGCGCGGCTGAGAGAATCGCCGTCGCTACCCAGATGCCCAGATAGGCCCCAATCTGCTTTTCCACATCCGCAAGCCAGACGGCCTGCGCACACGCCGCTGCTACCGCGAGCGCACCGGTAGCCGCCAGCGTTGCCGGGCCGTAGCCGCGGAACTCGGTGGTGCGAGCCACCTGCCTGCGAATGCTGTCGATGTCGCCGAGCGCCTTGTGGAGATCGTTCATGGTTTGGACCAGTGCGGACGAGAATTCACTTTGCATTGCAAAGTAACCCATTTATTCAAAGCCTGTCAAGACACAAAAGTTCAGCCGCGCTTGTCCACTCGCACCAGGTCCGCCACGTCCTCCACCTTTTCGGTCAGCTCACTGAGCTTTCGCGAGAGCGCCTGAATCTCCGACTCGGCGCGGCGGTTCACCTCGAAGTCGAGTTCGCTTCTTACCCGGTCCTTCGTGTCCTGCCGGTTCTGGCTCATCATGATTACCGGTGCCTGGATCGCCGCCAGCATGGAGAGGAACAGGTTGAGCAGAATGAATGGATACGGATCCCAGGCCTTTTCCCGCAATGCCACATTCACACTCGAATACACGACCAGAACGACGGAGAACAGGATGATGAAGTACCACGATCCGCCGAAACGCGCCACGGAATCGGCAAGGCGCGCGCCAAAGGTCAGCTGTTCGTCGATCACCTCGTTGGCGTTGCGCGCGGCCCGGCTGCGCACGAGTTGCTGCGCGTTGTGGAACTGGCGCGCCTGCACGGTGAGCATGTCTATCCCCGCCATGGGCCGGCTGGCGATCAGCTTTTCGATGTCGTCGCGCCCGATCTCGAGGCACACGGATTCCTCCACTGCCGTTGCCGTTGTCTGGTGCTCGGTCTGGCGCAACATCGAAGCGAATCCAAAAAAGTCGCCGTGGGTCGGCTCGTCGACGATAACTTCCTGGTTGTCGTCATCCAGCGTCGTCACGCGCACCGCACCCGACATCACCACGTATCCGTGGCCTGCCGGCTCGCCGGTCTTGAAGATGCGCTGCCGCGCCGCAAACTTGCGGATCTCAATCTGCGCGGCCAGGATCTTTGCTTCATCGTCATCGAGCAACTCGAAGAGAGGAACGTGACGAAGTTCTTCGGGATCGCACGGCATGAGTAACCTCCGTAGCCAAAAATGGTTCCTGATGCGTGCGACCATAACAGACTCATCGAAGGAACGGAACCCCGGGGAATCATTCTTCGGTTAGTGCGCGTCGTAAGCTGCGGATTGCTGGATGCCGGCCGTTGGCGCCGGCGATGCATTTACACAATGTTCATCTTTCTGCTTTCCTTGCTTGGTAGGTTTTCCCCATACGCTCGCCGGGCAATTCGGGCCGACTCTTGCCGACGATGATTGAACCTTGCTTCTCCATCCCGCTTCGCCGCGGCTCGGGTTGCGTCGTGCTTCTCGCAATCGTGCTTTTCGCGCCCGCCCGCCGCTCCGCCGCGCAGCAGCCCGACATCACCGTGACGCAAAGGCCTGAAGAACAACCCCCAACTGAAAACGCGCCGACTATTTTCCCTCACCTGGCCGAGGGCAGATACTGGATCTCCGGACAAGCCAACGCGATCTTTCAATCCAACGCTCCCTTTACTGCCCGATATTCGGGCCCCAACAGCTTCAAGTCCCGATACGACAAGACGACGGGCCGAGTCATCTCCCTTTATGGCGGTTTCCAGATCGACCGCTCCGACGAGGTATTGGCAAGCGGCGAAGAAGCCGAAGGGCTCGGCCTGAGTTCCACGGTCGGAATTGCCGGCTTCCCTGACCTCGATGCCGTGCGCGATCCGACGCTGACGGCCGCTCCCTACCTGGCCCGGATCTTCGTGCGCCATGTTTTTGCTCTCGGCCAGGAAAAGGAGGACGCCGATCGTGGACCTCTCTCTACTTTTTCAAGGCTTCCTTCGCGCCGGCTCGAGGTTCGCGGAGGCAAGTACGGGATCGTCGATTTCTTTGACACAAATTCTGTTGGCGGCGACAGCCACCTGCAGTTCCTGAACTGGTCTGTGGATCAAAATGGCTCCTTCGATTTCACAGCCGATGCGCGCGGTTACACCTGGGGCTTGATGGGCGAGTACCAGTCGCCGGCGTGGGGATTGCGCTCGGTGCTCGCACTCATGCCGGGGCCGAAGAATGGCGGACCGCTGGTCTGGAACCTGCGCCGAGCCAATACATCCGTCAGCGAGTTCGAATTGCACAATCTCCCCTTCGGGAAATCGGGAATCATCCGGCTGCTTGGCTGGGTGAACCACGCCAACATGGGCGTCTATCAGTATGCGATCGATCAGTTCCTCGCGGGCAAGACGCCCGTACCCGACATCTCCGCTCACCCGCTGCAGGTCACGGCAAAATACGGATTCGGCATCAACATGGAGCAAGGGCTCTCTAAATCGATCACCGCCTATGGCCGCTTCGGCTGGAACAACGGCAAGACAGAATCGTGGTCATTCACCGAAATCGATCAAACCTTCTCCGGCGGGCTGGTTGCCGTGGGCAGCCTGTGGAAAAGAAAGTTCGACCGCGCCGGCCTGGCTTTCGCCTCCAACGCGATCAGCAGCGTGCATCAGCGTTATCTGGCGCTCGGCGGCCTGGGGTTTGTGCTGGGCGACGGAAGGCTGAATTATGGCCGCGAGACGGTGGTCGAGTCGTTCTACACTGCACACGTCTGGCGCGGCGTCTACATTGCCCCCGATATTCAGTACATCGGCTCTCCCGGCTATAACCAGTCTCGCGGGCCGGTCGTTGTGCCGTCATTCCGCCTCCATGTGGAGTTTTGAGTGAACGCATGAACATGTCGAAGATCATCCCCGTTTGGCAGGCCGGCTCGCGATGGCTTTTGACCGCCGTCGCGGGTGCGCTCTGCACAGCCGCGCAGGCACAGCAAATCGAGTCTCTTGCGCAGGTCCGGTCGGTTTTCGTAGCGCCATTCACCGGAGATCCCGAAGCGGCGCACCTGCACGACAGCTTTGTGCATCGCCTGGCCAGGACGCGATTGAAGATCGCCAATTCGCGCGAAGCCTCGGATGCCGTTGTTCACGGCTCGGCGCAGATCTGGGTTCGCGGCCATGTCTCGGTGAACGCCCGCACTCCCTCGGCAGAGCGCAGAGCGGCCTACACCGGGTATCTTTCCATTGCGGTATTGACTCGAGATGGCGAGCCGCTATGGTCGTGGCTTATGACGCCCGGCGCGTTCACGTGGAACAACATCGTGGACGACCTGGCCACGCATGCGGCCAAAAAACTGGCCGACGCCGCCGAGGCTGCGCCCACGCCGGCATCGCCGCAGACCGGCGCATCGGGTTCCATCGCGCCAGCCAGTCTCACCGCAGCGGGCGCTACTTTTCCCGCTCCGCTTTACCAGAAATGGTTCGAGGACTTTGCAGGTACCCACGCAGGCGTTGCGATTCACTACTCGCCGGTCGGATCGCAGATGGGCATCGAAAAGCTCGCCGCGGGGCAGCTGGACTTCGCGGGTTCCGACGTCGTCCCCGAAGAGGTCGTCGGCGCTGAGCCCGCTTCGCACCTCCGACGGATCGCCTCCGTCCTGGGCGGGGTGGTCCCGATCTACAACCTGAACGGCATTGCGGACGATCTGCACTTCACGCAGCAGGCGCTTGCGGATATTTACCTCGGGCGCATTCGCCGATGGAACGATCCCGAGATTCAGCGCTCGAACCGCGGCATCGATCTGCCCGACGCTCCCATCGCGGTCATCCATCGCTCAGATGGCAGCGGAACGACGTGGGTGTGGAGCGATTTTCTGTCCAAGTCCAGCCCGGACTGGTTGTCGAAGGCCGGGCGTGGAACTTCCATCCAATGGCCCGTCGGGACCGGGTTTCCCGGCAACGAGGGCGTTGCGGAAGCGGTTCAGAATACGCCCAACTCCATTGGCTATGTCGAGCTGACGTATGCCATCCACCACCGGCTCAGTTTTGGCGCCGTGCGCAATCGCGCCGGCCAGTTTCTGCATGCCGATCTCGACAGCCTGGCCGAGGCCGCGCGTTCCGCCGGCGGCGACGCTGCCCGCTCCATCACCGACTCGCCTGCGAAGCTTGCCTACCCCATCGCTGCCTTCACCTGGCTGGTGTTCTCCGATGCGATGGCCGACAAGGCCAGGCGGGACGCACTCAACGGACTGTTGCACTGGGTTCTCACCTCGGGCCAGAAAGAGTGTTCAGGCCTCGGTTATGCCCCGCTGCCGCGTGAGATTGTCGACCGGGAGCTGAAAGAGTTGGATGGCTCCCATTGATCCAGTTCGCCGCGTCCCATCTTCAATCGACGTTAACTGGCCCGGTGCTACACTCGCGTATCGCGGCGCGGCGTTCGATCGATCAGCCTCGCCGTCTTCCCCGGAGGAATCCATGGAAAGCCGTCCCACATTCGCACCCTACCTTGTTGTTAGCGACGCCGCCGCAGCCATCGAGTTCTACAAGAATGCCTTTGGCGCCGTCGAGCTGGCGCGTCACTCCGCTCCCGGAACCGGCAAGCTGATGCACGCGCACCTCGTCATTCACGGCGGGCACCTGATGCTCGCCGATGACTTCTCGGCCCAGGTGGGCCATAAGAGCGAGACGCCCGAGGCCCTCGGCGGCAGCCCGGTCACTTTCCATCTGCACGTGGACAACGCGGACGAGGCATGGAAGAAGGCCGTCGCAGCCGGCGCCTCAGTGACCATGCTGCTGGCCGACCAGTTCTGGGGCGACCGCTACGGCCAGCTCCGCGATCCATTCGGACACAAGTGGTCTATCGGCCAGACAAAGACGATGCCAACCGAAGCCGAGTTGGAAGAAGGCGCAAAAGCGGCGTTCTCAGCGTAGGGCGCCGTCCTCGCGTTTTTTTTAGACGCTGGCTTGTGTTCCTAAGTTACTCCAGAGCAACCGAAGTTACTCTGCAGCTCCCATCTGGGGGAGACGTGTCCCTATCTCCCGACGCCGTAGGCGGCGTTTACGGCGCTCGCAGGGCAGTGGATGTAAACAGCGATGATACACGTCTCAGCTACGAAGTTGGCAGCTTGCCCGTGCCGCCGCACACCGAGCATCGCTCGAACAGCTGGGTATCGCCGTCCATCCCGACGACTTTGAAACCCACGCCATCATCATTTGGCGTTACTCCTGATGCATGGCAAGCTGAGCAGAGGCCAAATGCTCCACAGTAATCTTCGAACCCCGAAGGCCTGCCGGCTGCGGCCTCACGGGTGCGCCAATCCCTACCTTCTTTCCATCTTGTCAAGCTCGCTAGATATCCGGAACTAAGTTCGCTCCAGGGAACGCCGCGCTTCGTCACAAATACCCCCACAAGATTCTCTGAACTCAACCTGGACAACTCCGTTGTTACGGAGCCCTTAGTTCCCTCCCGGTGGGCAATCCGACGAGCCGTCAACATAGATTCTGCACGTCGTGTTGTCGCACCTGTGCCAGTCCCAATGCGGCGGCTCTCCGCCCTTGGTGGCAGGTGGCCCGGTCAAATTCATCACGCTCCGTGATCGCATGACTTTCCGTGCCCCATCCAAGCCGCGGTTTTTGCAGCCTGGGTGGGAAGGCACGCACAAAGGCCTCTTGCTGATTGAATGACCGGGCCACCTGCCCAAAGAGGCCGCCGCTAGAGTGAGCCGCAGGTGCGCCATAATATCTATTTTCTCCATTTACCCGTCTTTCCACTTGCGAAGTCTCTGTCGATCTTCCTCAGATTTGCGCCATATAACCATAGGTTGAACGTTGTGGCGGCCGCATACAACCACGGTAAGAATATGCACAGTGAGATTACGGCAAGCGCTCTCCCCAACGTCTCCCACAGCCGGTGCAGCGCCTGTCCTGGAAAAAAGAAGAACCAAGACCCCACACTTATGACCAGAGCCAACCCAAGATAACAGGTCGCGCGCCCCCAGTTCTTGACGCGCTCATTGATTTCCCTCTGCGTCTGGCGGTCCGCTTCATCTTCCGGCAGAGTCTCGTGTGTTTGGAGACTTTTGTTCTTCATAATGACCCTTCCTGCCAGCCCGTTCGTCTAAGAACAGGGCTGGCCATCCAAAGTCTGGCAACCGACGATCCTGTCAGTTCCGCTGCCGGGCGGTGATGGCGGGCCGGTGGTGGTGGCGGCGGTCGGTTGTCAAAGAGGTTGAAGAGCCAGAATTGGCAGGTGGCCCGGCCAAGTTCTTCAGTGTTCATGATCGGATGACGTTGAGTGCCCCATCCAAGCCGCGGTTTTTGCGGCCTGGGTGGGAAGGCACGATCGTTGGCTCTCCTTGCATCGCACTTCCTCCGGCAGTTGGTTTCCTCGCCGAAACACGGTCCGCTGCGATTCGATCTTTTACCGGATACCGCCCGCTCAGTGGCCGGTGAGAAGAGGCTGACGCGGTCCGGAGTCCCCCACTCATCCACGATAAAACGGTGGATGAATGGGGCACAAAGGCTTCTTGCTGATTGAATGACCGGGCCACCTGCCTAAAAGAAGAAAGCCTTGCAGCTCAGAGCGTGACCACAGTGAGGCCGGGGATGGCCCGGAAGTGCTTCACGTTGAGTGTGGCGACATCGAAGCCGAGATGGAGGGCCGTCGCGCCGATGATCAGGTCCGGGAAGTCGATGGCTATGCCCCGGCCCATCTGCTCGCCGTGGATGCGTCCGGCCAGGCGGGCAACCTCCAGCGTGAGCGGATGCACAGCAACAATCTGGAAGATCTCTTCGACGAAGGTTTCGCGGCGCTTGCGGTCGGCGTCCGCCTTGGCCCGGTAGATGCCGTGCGTCAGCTCCACGGCGGTCACAGCCGAGAGCGCGGCGGCGGTATTCCCACACACGGCCTCGACGCGCTCCAGAACCTCTGCCACGCTTTCCTTGGCCCTCTCGCCTGCGATCAAGATACTGGAGTCGAGGACTACTCCCATGCGGGCGGATTCCACGGCTTGCGGCTGTCGATGATCTCTTTGAGATCGGCGGCGAACTCCGGGTCCATGCGCGGCTCGTAGCCCAGCTCTTCGGCGTGCTTCTTGGCCAGAGCGATGGATTCGGAGAGCAGGCGGGGACGGAACTCGTTGCCGGCGGGACGCACGACGGCCACGGCACGGGCGCCGGACTCGATGACGACCTCCGCGCCGGCGCGGACCTGGGCCATCACGGCAAGGAAGTCGCGGGCGGCGTCGGCCTCCGAGATGTGGATCGTTGCCATACTCACGATGATACCCTCATTCCTGCTTTTCCCTTTAGCAACTACAGCGGCCAAGAGAAGAACCTCAGTCCCGGTCTTCCTCTTCCCCTTCGGCGTCGAGAGCAGCGAACAACGCCTCGGGTAATTGGGGGACATCCTACCTATTCAGCGCAATTCCAGCTGCTTAGCGGCCGCGATTTCGGGGTAATTGGGTAGGCCGCGCCGCCCCCGATGACCTGCGAGGCGCAGGTGGGGCCTTCTGCGTCGTACCAGAATTCATTGAAGTTATTGAGGTTCTCGTAGAGCACGTTGCCCGCCACGTCACAGACTACGCCGGGCGACCCGTACACGGTACAAATCCCCGGCCTGGTTTCGACAACCGTCCGCTTGCGGCCGAGGAGCGCGGGGCTGTCTGACTGAATCTCGAGTCGCCGGCTATCCGGGAAGCGCCGCAAACTCAGAATGCAGGAGTGAGAGCTCTTGCGCGAGGCAGTCCTGACCATGCCGGTTGTGGAAGTGGAACTGGCGGAAATGACCGTCCCTCTCGATCTTCACGGGGGCAACATCCTCGACGAGGATCGCTTCGCCGCAGAAATCACAGAACTTGATTCCTTCGATGCTCATACTCGCCCTCCTTTCAGATCGGGCTTGAGGAATCAAACCCGCGTTTCCGCGGGAAGTTTTGCGGCCGCCTTTCCGTCGAAAAGCTGCCGAGCCCACAGTAACAAGGGCAAAGACCAGGGTTGGGCTGCGAAGCGTCAACGACTTCAGTACGCTACGCTTTGCTCTGCGCCCCGGTTCCCCGGCCCTGGGCCCTGCATTGTTACCTGGCGCTCGCTCCGAAGCGCTCAGTCCGGATACTTGACCGAGCAACCGTACGGCCGTGTATACGCGGGATCGACGGGCTTGCCGGCCATGGCGGCTGTAAGCGCGCCGGCAACGAAGTTGTTCGCGCCCTTGATATCGGCCGGATCGGGCGTGGGCCGGTCGTCGATGGCGCCATCGTAGATCACGTTGCCATCGGGATTGATCACGATCATTTGCGGCGTGGTCTTGGCGTTGTAAAGATGTCCGATCTTGCCGTCGGGATCGAGCAGCGCGGCCGTAGGCGCGGCGTGCATCTGCGCGAGATAGGAGTTCTCCTCACTCGCGGTCACGTATCCCTGCTGGCCCGGCGCCGACGAGATCACGGTGAACCAGACCACGCCCTTTGCGGTCCATTCCTTTTGCAAGGCCTGCATATTGCCGCTGGTGTAGTGCTTCTTTGTGAATGGGCAGCCGTTGTTGTGCCACTCGAGGACGACGTATTTGCCCTTGAATTTCGAGAGCGACTCGGCCCCGCCGCGGGAATCTGTCGCCGTGAAGCCGGGCGCCGGCTGGCCGATGCGGATGGATTGCGAGGCGGCGGTAATCGGCACGAGCGCGCCGAGGAAGGCCGCGCAGGACGTAAGACGCAATGCAGAAGTCATGGATGCGAACCTCCGGAGGGGAAGATGCGGACGACGAACCCGTTTGTGCTTGCTTAGACGGCCGACCCGGCGGAAGGGACTCTCTGGGTTATTGCCCGTTCGGCCGCGCGCCACCCTGGGCGGATTGAGCTTTCGGGAGCTTGTTCAGCGCGTCGATCACGATGCCCGGCGTGAGAACCTGGGGCAGAAGCTGGGGCTCGGACTGGCCGGGCGTGTAGAGCGCATAGGCGGGCACGCCGCTGCGGTCGAGCGCGGCCAGCGCCTGCGTGATTGCCTCATCCTGGCGCGTCCAGTCGGCGCGCAGCAGGGCGACGTTGCCGGTCTGGAAGGCCTTCTGGACGTCTGGCGTATTCAGGGCCACGCGCTCGTTCACCTGGCAGCTCAGGCACCAGCTCGCGGTGAAGTCGACAAAGACGGGCCGGCCCTGGGACTGGTAGCGGGAGACTGCGTCGGCGGTCCACGGCTGCCAGGTGCTTCCATTCACCGCCGGAAGAGTTGAGAGTGCACGTGCGTCTGCGCTTGTAAGACCAGGCACAGAAACCGCCGATTCCCGGATTGCCATCACTTCGGCGCAAACTGTGCCCAGAACGATGAGCACGGCCGTCGCCGTCGCCCAGCGCTTCGCCGGCCAGCGGCCGAGGAACCATCCGGCAATCGCGAGCAGTAGGAAGCCGGTCAGCAGCGCCGCCAGCGTGGCGGCTCCGTAAGCCTGCGCCAGCACCCACGCCAGCCAGATGACCGTGCCGAAGATGGGCACGGAGACGGCCTGGCGAAGGACCTCCATCCAGGCGCCGGGCTTGGGCAGCCAGCGCGTCCACGCCGGTTGCAGGGTGAGCGCGACATAGGGCGCGGCGAGGCCGAGGGCAAGCGCCGTAAACACAGCAAATGTGATCGCCGGCGGCTGGGCGAGCGCGTAGCCGATGGCCGCGGCCATGAAGGGCGCGGTGCATGGTGTGGCGACGATGACGGCCAGCACTCCGGTGAAGAAGCTGCCCGTGTAACCCTGCCTGGCAGCGAGCGAACCGCCGGCGCTGGTGAGGGAAAGTCCGATCTCGAACTGGCCGGCGAGCGAAAGACCCAGGAAGAAGAGCAGCCCGGCCATGAGCGCGAGGAAGATGGGCGACTGGAACTGGAATCCCCAGCCCAGGCCCGCGCCGGCCGCACGCAGCCCGAGCAGAACACCGACCAGTATCCAGAACGAAACAAGAATGCCCGCGGTGTAAACGAAGCCGTGCATCCGCAGCTTGTGGCGCTCTTCGCTGCCGGAGTTGACCAGCGCCAGCCCTTTCAGGAACAGCACCGGAAAGACGCAGGGCATCAGGTTGAGCAGCAGCCCGCCAAGGAAGGCAAAGCCCGCGATGCGCAGGAAGGCCGCCCACGAAGACCCGCCGGCGACCGCGGCCACTGTGCCGGGCAGCGCGGCGACGTCATACGAGCGGCCACCGGAGAGTTCGAGCACGCCTTTGAGCTGCGCCGGCGTTGCCGCCAGGTTCGAATCCTTCTTGATCTCGAGGACGAGGCCTTTCGGTGTTGGCGAGACTTTCTGTGGCGCGGGGTTATCGAGGATGTCCTGATCGTCGGGGAAGAATGCAGCCTCGGTCTCGCGGCGGCCGGTGGTCACCCCGATGCGGAAGCCGGTCGCGGTCGGCTGGAAGACGACGCCGGTACTCTGGGGAGGCTCCTTCGGCAATGTGGCCACGAAGCGTTGAACCAGCGCAGCATCGGACGCGAGAGCCGTCGTCTTCATGGGCTGGGGCGAGACGTCCCGCGTGGCTTCGAGTTCGGCTTTGCCGGGAATGCAAACTTCGCGGCAGACGAGCCAGTCGACATGGGCATGCAGCACTGCATGCCCCGCCTTCGCCGACGGGGAAACGTCAAGGACAAACGGAAACAAGACCTCGTTCTCGAAACCGAAGTCCATCAGAGGGCCGAGCGGCAGACGCCGCGGCGGGGGAAATTGCAAGGGACCGGCGGAGATGCCGTCGGGCAGCGTCCATTTGATGTGCGGCGGCTCGCCGGAGTCGCCCGCGTTCTTCCAGTAAATGTGCCAGCCCGGCTCGAGTTTGAAATAAAGGCCGGCATCGGCAGCATCGCCGGGGCTGAGGGACTGCGAAGGAACCACGAGCCGGACATGAAGATGCGCTACGTCCGCGGAGTCAGAGGCTGCGCGGGCGCTTGAGAATGCGCCGAGCGCAACGAGAAGTCCGAAGATCAGCCGGGAGAATCGCATAAGGTCCGTTTTCAGCCTCTCACTTGGACGTGGAGGAGTTCAAATTGGTCGCGGAAAGTTGGGACTGGTTTTCCGGGGAGTCGCGGCTCTGGGCGGCTCGATGGGATGAGTTGGTAGAGTGAGAGCCATGCCGATGGTCTTTCTCTATCGCGGGTTTCGGTTCTTCTTCTATTCGAATGAGGGATCTCCGCGGGAGCCAATGCACATCCACGTAGAGAAAGACAACATCGAAGCGAAATTCTGGCTGCGGCCGGAAGTGAGTGTAGCCTACAATGACGGGTACAGCGCCCGCATTCTGCGCGAGTTGCTGGAGATCGTCCAGGAAAACCGGGAACGGATTGAAAGGGCTTGGAATGAGTTTTTCGGCTAAAGCCACTGCGGTTCGGTTCGACCAGGACAGCATGTGGGTTGACCTGAGCGACGGCAGGGTGATCGGCGTTCCGCTTGCCTGGTTTCCCCGGTTGCTTGGCGCCACCGATGAAGACCGGAACCGGGTCCGCATCTCGAGCCGTGGATTGCATTGGGAATCGCTGGACGAGGACATCTCTGTTGCCGGCCTGCTCGAAGGGCTGGGCGATCAGACTCGCCGCCAGGGCACATTCGCCGCCTGAACGAAAGCCTGACATAAGCGTCAGGAATACCGCTTGGAGTGCTCGCGAAAGATGCAGTCGTTTTGGACGGCTTTGACGCCGGCGGCACGGGCGCGGCTAACGGCACTGTCGTGAATCACCTCATCCTGCAGCCAGAGATAAGGAATGCCGAGGCGGATCACGTCATCGACGATGGCCGGTACGTGATCCGAGGCGCGAAAGACGTCGACCAGGTCGATGCCCGCGCCGGTCTGGTCACGGGCAGCCTCCTGAGCCGCGTCGAGATCGGCATAGCAGACGAGTCCGAGGACCTCCTGGAGTGCGGGATTCACCGGCAGGACGTGGAAGCCGCTGGTTGCCAGGTAGCGGCCGATGTGGTGGCTGGCGCGCCAGATCTTGTCGCTCATGCCCACCACAGCGATGGTTTTGGTGTTGGCGAGCATCTCGTCGATGATGGCGGGATCGTTGTCCATACTTTCACGCAAACGATTGATTGCAACCGGGACAAAGGGGATTCGCGGCAAGTGGATGCGGTCGAGGCCCGAATTCGCCCAATTCCCGGCAAACTGGCGGGAGCATTCTCGGAATTCAAGTGGACCGGTTGAGAGCTGCGAAGAATGGAATCTTCTCAAGGGAAATGCCACTTGACTGTGTGCTTTACGATTTACAGCAACTCCGAAGGTGTCCTCTGCGGTCAAAAGCCCGCCGGAAGCGGGCCTATTTCAAGAGTAGCAGGATCGAAGAATCAAACCGCAAAAACATGCCGGCATTTTCGCGTGGACCCAAACGCCTGACTCCACGGCGATTAAGTACGATTCCGGCCGGAATGCGGAACCGGTTCCCTCTTGACAAGATCCGAACTATTCAATTTCGTCCTCCTCCGGCGCGCCGGCCGAGACGGCCGTGCCGCGGCGCTTCGCCAGAAGATAGCCCTTGAGGAACGGTTCCAAGTAGCCATCGAGTACCTTGTCCACGTCGCCTACCTCGACCTTGGTCCGGTGATCTTTGGCCAGCCGGTAAGGCTGCAGCACATAAGAGCGGATCTGCGAGCCGAAGTTGATGTCGAGCTTGGAGTCTTCGAGCTTCTTGCTGGCTGCCTGCTTTTTTTCGAGTTCGTACTCGTAGAGCCTGGAGCGGAGCATCTTCAAAGCCTTTTCGCGGTTCTTGTGCTGCGAGCGCTCGTTCTGGCATTGCACCACTATTCCGGTGGGATTGTGCGTCATGCGCACGGCCGAGTCAGTGGTGTTGACGTGCTGCCCCCCCTTGCCGCCGGAGCGGTAGGTATCGATGCGCAGGTCTTCCATCTTGAGGTCGACATGGATGGAGTCGTCGATTTCGGGCGAGACGAAGACGGAGGCGAACGACGTGTGGCGGCGCTTGGCGGAATCGAACGGCGAGATGCGGACGAGGCGATGCACGCCGCTCTCGCCGGCGAGCTGGCCGAAGGCGTATTCGCCGAGGATGGTGAAGGTAGCCGACTTGATGCCGGCTTCTTCGCCGTCCTGGTAGTCGTTCATCTCGGTCTTGTAGCCTTGCTGCTCGGCCCAGCGCAGGTACATGCGCAGCAGCATCTCGGCCCAGTCCTGGCTCTCGGTGCCGCCGGCGCCGGGATGGACAGTGACGATGGCGTTGAGCGGATCGGCTTCGCCGGAGAGCATCGTCCGCGCTTCCAGCTCCTCCGCGTACGCGCTCAGCGCCTTGATGTCGCGCTCGAGATCGGCCAGGACATCTTCGCCCTCGCGGGCCAGCTCGAAGTAGGCATCGATGTCGCCGGTGCGGCGCACCAGTTCCTCGTCGGCAGCGATGAGCGATTCGAGTCGCTTGCGGTCGCGCATGATCGGCTGGCTGGCGGCGGGGTTCGACCACAGCGCCGGATCGGCTAGCTTGTTTTCAATTTCGGAGAGTTCCCTGCGGATGCGGGCGGGGTCAAAGATACTCCCGCAGGTCGCGGACCTGGTCGCGGACGGGAGCGTAGGTGAATTCGAGATCGTTGAGAGATGCCATTTCGATAGAACCCGTTTCTGAAGTCTGGCCAGTTGCGGCGGAAGGCAGGATTTGCAGGGGCCGAAGCCCGGCCTTGCCCTGCTGACGCCCGGCACGACTGAAGTCGTGCCCTGTTACAAAGCCATCCTCCTCACATCTTATGGAGCCGCCGGCCTTTCAATGACCAGCCAACTGCGCCCAAGGACAGTATCGCACAGGCCCAGGCGAAGACATCGCCGTGGGCGGCGTAGAACGTGATGTCATCGCGGAAGCCGAACTGCGCAGGGAGCGCATCGGCCACATGGCGGAGGATGCTCTGGCGCACGCGGCCGTAGGGATCGATGACGCAGGTTACGCCGTCGTTGGTGTCGCGGAGAAGCCAGCGGCGGTTCTCGATGGCCCGCATACGCGCCATGTTCAGGTGCTGCCAGGGCGCGCTGGTGTCGCCGTACCAGCCGTCGTCGCTGATGTTGACAAGCACTTCGGCGCCAAGCTGCGAAAAGTGCCTCACTTCGTCGGCGAACACAGCCTCGTAACAGATGAAGATGCCGTAGCGATGATGCTGTCCCATGGCGTCAGAAAGCAGGAAGACCTTGTGCTCGTCGCCGCGCGTGAACCTCGAGACGCGGCCGGTCAGCTTCCTGGCGAAGAAGAGGAGTTTCTCGAAGGGGATGTATTCGCCAAAGGGGACGAGGTGGATCTTGTCGTAGCGGCCGATGTGCCGGCCCGCGAAATCGAAGATCATGGCGGAGTTGTAGAAGTTCCACTGGCGGTCGTCGTTGGAGAAGTCGGCGCCGAGGCCGCCGACGACGACGGGAGACTGCTCGGCCTGCGCGATTTTCGCGATGGCCTGGCGGAAGACGGGGTCAGTCTCTTCGAAGGGCGCGGGAGCCTCGGGCCAGGCGACGAGGCCGGGATGGGTTGGAGGGTCGGGACACTGCGGGACGACGACAGGGGCGCTGGTTTGCGGGATGCCGGCGATGTAGGGCTTGCAGGATTCGGCGGCGAGGCGGGCGAAGTCGGCGATGTGGCGATCCCACTCGGAGCCGGGCCAGTTCCCTTCCGCGCCGACATTGAGGTTGGGCTGGACAAGGACGGCGGTGGCGGTGGGGGGTATGGGCTCGGGTTTCGGTCCACGAATTCCGCTTAGCAGGACACCGACCAGACCACCTAGCAACAGGCCCCAAAGAAGGCCTTTGGGCGAAAGGCGAAAGAACAATCCTCGTGGGTCGCCGGCGAGAATCAGCGCATTTAGAGCCACCAGTACAAAACTGATCCCATACACACCGGTCGACGAGGCCAGCCAATTTATCACTCCGTTATCCACCTGCGAGTAGCCAAGCTGATCCCAGGGAACCGACGTGATGCGCGCGGCGGCAAGTTCGAGCGCGACCCAGAGGAACGGCGCAAAAACAAGCGCGATCTTGACACTGCCGGTCGCGCGGCGAACGATCTGCAGCCCGAGGCCGAAGAGGCCGAAGTAAAGTCCCAGAACGGCACTGAAGCCCATCATGAGCAGCGTCGGCGCGGCGGGCGGCATGTCGCCGTACTTCGACATGGTGTCGCGGACCCAGTAGCAATTGCCGCAGTACCAGAGAAATCCGCAGAGATAGGCGAGCAGGAAGGAGCGGCGCAGCGGGCGCTTGCCATCTGAGACCATAGGATGGAGCAGCGCCCAGAGCAGCGGCGCGAGGCCGAACCAGGCAAAGACGCTGCGCCAGGGCGGCATGGGTCCGGCGAGCGGGAACGGCAGTTCGAGCAATGCGGCGCTCAGGGCGGAAGCAGCCCACAACTTCCATCCATGTCGGTGCATACAGGGGCGAGTGTAAAGCATCGGCGGCGTGGCGCCGGATGAAGATCTGATGGCAAAAGCGCGGTACAATCTCTTTCATGGTCCTCTTAAGGTTGCTCATGCATGTGCTCGAGTGGATGTTCTTCCTCGGCCTGGCGGGCTCGAGCATCGTGGTGCTGATCAGCTTTTTCGAGGACGGAAAAGAGCTGTTCGGGAAAGACTAAATCGCTCTATTCGCCGTGATTACAGTATCTTTCGATTGACTCAGCCGCTTATCGGTCATAAACTCACCGCAGAGCGCTCATTGCTTTCGAGCCCGGGTAATTAAATCGCCGGCAGCAGCGCCGGCAATCTAGTGATGGCCACTCCTCGAACGACCGTAGCCCCGCCCACAGCCCGTGTCCGGCTTATCGTGGCGTCGTCGGTGATGCTCACGTTCATCAGCTTCTGGCGGGCTGCCGCGGTTGTTCTCAATGACCTTGGATCGTCAGCGTTTTATGCCGGCGGCATCGCCGAGCAGGCGGTCGGCGCGGCGGCGCCGTGGTTCATTCTCGCCATCATGCTCTTCAGCTTCGCCGTGCGGGCAGTGTATGTGGAAAGCTGCTCGATGTTCACGCGCGGCGGCGTCTATCGCGTGGTCAAAGAGGCATTGGGCGGCGGCTTCGCCAAGCTGAGCGTCTCGGCGCTGATGTTCGACTACATTCTCACCGGACCGATCTCCGGTGTATCGGCCGGCCAGTACATTACCGGCCTGATGAACGAACTGATGACCGTGGCCAACCAGTATCACTGGCTGCCGCCGGCGCTGATGGATGCGCACGGCAGTCCGTTCCAGTTCGACATGAACTACACCTCGGCGTTCTTTGCCGCGGCAGTCACCATCTATTACTGGTGGCAGAACATCAAGGGCATCGAAGAGTCGAGCGAGAAGGCCATGCGCGTCATGCAGATCACCACGGTGATGGTGGTGATCCTGCTGGTCTGGGGCTGTTACTCGGTGTTTGTGCGTGGCGTTCAACTGCCACCTTCGCCCATTCCGGCGCACCTGACGTTCAGCGACGATGCGCTGGGTTTCCTAAAGGGCAAAGGTTTGCCGATCTTCGGCCTGTTCGGCATCCTGATGGCGTTTGGCCACTCCATCCTGGCCATGAGCGGCGAGGAGAGCCTGGCACAGGTCAACCGCGAGATCGAGCACCCCAAGCTCAAGAACCTGAAGCGCGCGGCGATTGTCATCGCCATCTACAGCCTGATCTTCACCGGCGGCGCCACGCTGCTGGCCTCGATGCTGATTCCCGAAGGGCCGCGGACCACGATCTACCAGAACAACCTGATTGCCGGTCTGGCCATGTACATGGCCGGCCCCATGGTCTGGCGCATCGTGTTCCGTGTCTTCGTCGTGCTGGTGGGTTTTCTGATTCTCTCCGGCGCGATCAATACATCGATCATCGGCTCGACGGGCGTTCTGATGCGCGTGGCTGAAGACGGCGTGCTGACCGACTGGTTCCGCAAGCCGCACTCCAAGTTCGGCACCAGCCATCGCATCGTGAACCTGATCTTCATCCTGCAAATGTTCACGATCGTCGTGAGCCGCGGCAACGTCATCACCCTGGGCGAGGCATACGCCTTCGGCGTGATCTGGTCATTTACCTTCAATAGCCTGGCGATGCTTGTGTTGCGCTGGAAGTTTCACGGCGAACGCGGCTGGAAGGTTCCGCCTAACTTCCGTATCGGCAAGACCGAGGTCCCCCTGGGGCTGATTTCGGTCTTTCTGGCATTGGCTTCGATCGCGGTGGTGAACCTGTTCACAAAGCAGGTAGCGACGATCAGCGGCCTGATGTTTGCCGCGGGGTTCTTCACCATCTTTACGATCTCGGAGCGGGAGAACCTGCGCAAACACGCGATCACCGCGCGTCAGATGAAGGACCACTTCCAGTTGGAGCACCAAGAGACGGTGAGCCGCGAGTCGGTCGCCATCCGGCCGGGCAGCGTGATGGTGACTATGCGCGATGCTTCGAACCCGTTTGCGCTGAAGTGGACACTGGCCCGCACCAACACCGACGAACAGGATGTGGTGGTGATGAGCGTGCGCATGATGGGTGTGGGCGGGCCGGAGTTTCTCAGCGCCGAGGACCAGAGCTTCAGCGAGCACGAACAGATGATCTTCACCAAGGCGGTCTCAGTCGCGGAGAGCTTTGGCAAGAAGGTCTCACTGCTGGTGGTGCCGGCCGGAGATGTGTTTGCAGCGCTGGTGCACGGCGCAAACTCTCTTGAAGTGGACTCGGTCGTCTCCGGGATCTCGACCAAAATGACCGCCGAAGAGCAAGCCTATCATCTCGGGCAGGCCTGGGAAGCGCTGCCTGAGCCCAAGCGGCAGTTCAACTTCTATGTGATTAGTCCGAATGGCGAAACCAAGGTGTTCTATATTGGCCCGCATGCGCCGGCTCTGCGGCCGGACGATGTGCAATTGGTGCACAGGCTCTGGCTGAACATGCGGCGCGATCCCTCTGTGCAGGATCTGCACCACAGCGACATCATCACCTATGCCCTGACGCGCCTGGCCGGCCAGTACGCGCGCGAGAAGCAAGATATCCTTCGCGACCTGCGGAATTACAAGGCGGCCGAGTCGCCCGGCGGCCTGCGGCTTGGCGGGCAGATACTCTCCGGCGCGGGACCTGCTACTGCCGGCCCTCCAGGGAGTCCCACCCGCTCGCCGGAATCGCCAAGGACTCCCTAAGTGAGCGGGAAGCGGCGGCCGGCCGCCGAGATAGCCTGGAAAGCACCTCTCTAACAGAGCCGAGTGCCGCGTTGTAGCACAAATCCTGACATTCCCGACCTTTTTGTTAGTGACGTGAAACGGTCGGGCGTTTGGCTGCACAATCGAGAACAATTTGAAGTGTGACTGTGGGAATCAAGTCAGAAATTGCTCAAAATCTGAAATCTGCGTTTTTTTTGTTTGTAAAAGAGTCTACAGTTGCGTATCGTGTTGGCTAGGTCAAGTGGCCAACCCGTTGGCAGTTCGTGACTTCCGGAAACCGCCGGAACGGTATGCCCTTTGAAATCCTGCCCGGCGCCAAGCTTATTGCCGTCCGGGTGGCGATGAGCTTCGAGCAAGGAATTCATCCGGCCGCCGGTTCCGCAGAGTAACTGGGCACATCGGGAAGAAGACCACCAGAAATACGACAGGAGGAAACGTGGGAGTTTCAGATATCATTGCACAGATCGATCGCGAGATCGCTCAGTTGCAGCATGCGCGCGCTCTGCTTGGCGGACCTTCCGCTGCACCGAAAAAGGGACCGGGCAGGCCCCCGAAGAAGACAGCCGTAAAAAAGAAGAGGAACCTGACCCCGGAAGGGCGGCGCAGAATTGCCGAAGCCGTGAAGCGGCGTTGGGCGGAGCAGAAGAAGGCTGCTGCAGGAAAATAACAAGTAGTAGCTGGGAGAAAAGGCCGGTCAGCCGGCCTTTTCTATTGGAATTGACGCGAAGGCTGTGCTTGAATTCCGGTGCGGATTCACACGGTCTGGCCGGGCTCCCACTCGACAACCTCGACGCCCGGATCGACAAGCGCGGCTAACTCGCGCGGCGTACCGGTCAAGGGCGGGAACGTTCCGAAATGCAGTGGGAGTACCGTCCTGGGCGCCAGCAGCTTGACAGCGAAGGCTGCTTCCTTCGGCCCCATGGTGTAGCACCCGCCTATCGGAAGCATTGCGACTTCAGGATGATAGAGGTCGCCGATCAGCTTCATATCTCCAAACACATTGGTGTCTCCCGCGTGATAGAGCACGGGGCCGCCGGCAACGGTGAGCACATATCCGGCGGCGACACCGACGTAGTGCGTTCCCTGCTTGTCCTGCGCGCCGGATGAGTGCCTGGCGTCGACCATTGAAACTGCCACGTCGTCGAGTTCGATCGTACCGCCAAGGTTCATTCCAATGGTCTGCCCGACTCCCTGGCTTTTTACGTAGTCCGCGAGCTCATAGATTGCGACAACGGTCGAGTCATGCTTTTTCGCGACCGGGACCACGTCGGAGATATGGTCGCCATGACCGTGCGTAAGCAGGATATAGGGGAGCTTGGCGGGAAGGCCGTAGTTCCTGGGGTATTTCGGATTGCCGGAGATGAACGGGTCGATGAGGATGTTGGTGCCTTTGGCGGTGCTGACCAGGACGGTTGCATGGCCAAGCCAGGTGATGCGGGTACCTTTGAGGTTACTCATAATGGCTCCTTCGCTTCTTCGTTGCATTGAGTCTCGGATGCGGCGCGGTCGCACCAAGCCTTTCCAGCGAGCACACTTCGACTCTACGGCAACTGGCCCGCCTTGAATTTCAACAGGATCCGCCGATCCGTTCGCCGCGTTGGGAGTCACTGCTTGACAGGTCTGCGAGGCCGGTGTAGGTTGGGCTCTAAGGCGAATATATGGCGAAAGTCGAATCGCTCTTCCCCATCCTCGACAACGCTGCGACTGCACCTCTGGCACGCCGTGCTGCCGAAGCCGAGCTCGATTCCACGGGACACCTGATCGAGTACCGCCCGCTCGAGTCGCGCTCGATCCTCACCAAGGTCGTCTCCAACCGCAAACTGCCCTTTACCCACTCGATCAATCCTTACCGTGGCTGCGAGTTCGGATGCCGCTACTGCTATGCCCGCTACACGCACGAGTTTCTCGAGCTTTCGCCGGAGGAGTTCGAGCAGAGAATCTACTTCAAGCAGAACGCCGCGTGGCTTCTCGAACAGGAGCTGAGGCGGCTGAAGCCGGGTACGGAGATCGCGCTGGGCACGGCGACGGACCCCTACCAGCCGATCGAGCGCAAGCGCCTCATCACGCGATCCATGCTGGAGGTCTTCGCCCGGCACAGCGATTTCAAGATCGGCGTTGTAACCAAGTCGACGCTCATTGCGCGGGACATCGAACTACTCAAGAAGATCGCCGGAGGCAATTCGCTGACGCTGCACTTGACCGTAACCACGATGAACGCGAAGCTGGCGCGGATCCTGGAGCCGCGCGCGCCGCGGCCCGATTTGCGTATCCGCACCGTGGCGCGGCTGCGCGAGGCCGGCCTGCGCACCGGCGTGATGTGCTCGCCGCTCATGCCGGGGATCACCGACACGCGGCGCTCCATCGACGCTGTCGCGCGGTCGGCGGCGGCGGCCGGAGCGAACTTCCTTTTTTCCGGACCGCTGTTTCTCAAGCCCTGCTCGCGGCCGACGTTTCTCAAATTCGTGCGCGAGCACTTTCCGCAACAGCTCGAAGACTACCAGCGGCGGTACGCTTCCAGTGCATTTGTCACTGCGGAATACAAGAAACGCGTCCATGATCTGGTCGAATCGATACGCCGCGAACACAAACTCGAAACGCGCTATCCCGTCAAAGACGACTGGCAGGACACGCATTCCGCGGGCAACGTAGCCGCCGACCAGCAGCCGTGGCTGCCGTTTCAGTGAGGCGGCGCAGACAGTTTCGCCGGCAGCAGGTCGACGACGTTCTCAAAGTGTGCCGAGGTCTCATCGAACCGGCTGAGGACCGCTCTGGCCTTTGGCGGCACGACAGCGGTCTCGTAATTCTGACCGGCAAAGGCGCGAATGTTCTCGATCGAATCGAACCACATGATGGTAACGAACTCGACCTCGCCGCCTACATCGCGCCGGCCCAAAGAAATGCCGCGGTAGCCGTCGAGATTGCGCGAGGCGATGCCGGGGAAGATCTCGGTCAGCAGCAGATTTTGATAAACCGCGGCGTTTTCGTGCGTGGTCCAACCTCTCCAGATGCGGGTAATCAAGCGGCACCTCACAATGCAATCGGCGCGCGCCGGGCACGCGTGCGCGGTCAACGCGTCATGATGACTTCGGAGACGCTGTCCTTGGCCAGGAACTGGCGATGGCCGGACCAGCCAGCGAACAGCTTTTCGATGCTGCGGTTGGTGAAGGCGCGCTGGATGGGATACGGATAGGCGAGCTGCACCTCGACGTCGTCGCCTGCCGTGACGTGAAAGCGGCAGTGCACGGTCTCTTCGCCCTTGATCCGGGTGTGGAAGAGCGAAAAGACCTGCCCGCCTGGATTCATGGATTCATGCAGGCGATCTACGGCGGGCTTGACGAACGGCTCGGGCAGATAGTCGAGGGTTGTCCACAGCAGCACCACGTCGAACGTGCGGCCGCTGAAGTTCAGCGCCTGGCCGAGAAAGCCATCGATGTCCCAGATTGTATTGCCGTCGGCGTCGATGCCTCTCTTCCAATCGGACATGCACGCGTCGTGAACGAGGTCGGCAAGAAAGATGCTGTGCCCCAGGCTGGTGAGGTAATTGATGTTGCTCGGCGAGGTAAAGCCGACGTCGATGACGCGAAGCCCCGGCCCCGCCTGCAGACGCTTGCGCAATGCCGCCCAGCCGCCGGAGTGCCGGGGAACGCGCGGACCCGTGACGCCGGGGTGTGCCGAAGTCTGCCCGGCGTCGTGCTTTTTGTCAAACCAACGGCTCAGCAAGCTCGGAACCTCTCAAGCTGAAGCGCAGTTCTCAAACGGCGGCCGCATGCGCGGTCGTCTCAAGTCCCTTGGTCGTCGCACCCTGCGTCAGATCGACTTTGCCGCGGAACAATGCGTTGTCTTCCACCGCCAGGCGCAGGGCGCGAATGTCGCCTTCCATGCTGCAGCCGGCGCGCAGCTCGACGCGGCCGGCGGCCACGATATTGCCCTGGACGTGCCCGAGCACCAGAACGTCCTTGGCGGAGAGATCGGCGGCAACGTTTGCATTGGGGCCAATGGTCAGGCGGCTCTCGGTGAGGGTAACGGTGCCCTCCACCTGTCCATCCACAATCAGGTCTTCACTGCCTTTTACTTCGCCGCGAATAACGACGGACTTGCCGATTCGCGCGGGAGTATTCTCAACTGCCATGGTCTGGTTCCTTCCAAATCATTCTACGAGGAATTGATGAACGGGATGCCGCTAGGTCGCCCCGCCGGACAGCGCCTGCCTTAGAAAGGCGGGCCATGCCGGTGCGCGATTCTTCGCAACTAGTACGAATCTGAAGTCCATCGTATCGCATTTCCGGCAAGGACGCATTGGGCGGCGGGAGATGCGGGCAGGCGCCGATTCCGCGGCATGACGGTTCGAGCGGGACCGTTGCCGCCGGCTATCATCGGCACCTTGCCGAACGCGGGCTTGACGCCGGCCCAAAGCGCGGATTGTGCCGCTGCCGCGAAAGGGAATAAAGCCACCGCGTCGAAGGTGAGAAGCCGCATCGGTCACTCCTTGCTGCCGGATGGATTCGATCTCAGCCCCCGTTCCGGGCCCCCGCTCCGGCAAAATTCTGCAACGATAGCCAGCACCGGGCGTCCAATTTGCAGCAGCTCAGGTTCATGAGCCCCGGCGCCGGGGCAGGGGTGCCGTTCGACTGTGCGTGTGCACCGGTACACTTCGTTCCTCCTCCTGCTGCCGTGGCCATGGGTCTG
>Ga0335069_10001577_pt1 | contig 36475 bp, 54 predicted proteins | sample Lox_Sample_11_FD_206714 | JGI IMG/M metagenome (GOLD analysis project Ga0335069, IMG submission 206714) | Soil microbial communities from Loxahatchee National Wildlife Refuge, Florida, United States - Lox_Sample_1.1 | ecosystem: Environmental > Terrestrial > Soil > Wetlands | place: USA... | reverse complement strand
TCTTGCATCATTATTCTGTAGTGCGAGGGAAATAGCGGCTATTTTCAATACCTCAGTCAATTCAATATTGCGTAATTTTGAAACAGAATTAGAGGAAGGTAAGCAGATCGGCCGTTCCAATCTCAAAAAGCTAGCCTGGAAGAGAATACAAGAAGGATCAGATAGGGTATTACTCAGGTTTCTAAGCCATTATTGTGGCGTCGATGAAAAGATGGACATCACTACTCGAGATGGGAGTAAATTTACCGCAGTTGAAATATTGAATGATGAAGGTGAAACAATAGGCGAAAAAAGGCTCATCACCGCAGCAGCGGAAACTAATGATTAAGGAAGCAGAAACCATTGTATGTAGCGTCAACGGAAAGCGGGCCGTAATCATTTGCACGCAAAAAGGCACAGTCATTCTTTGTAAAGGGTGCACCAAACCACTATTTGAATTACTTGCAGATGCTGAGCCTATCGCTTATGGCGCGGGCACCAAGGGAATGAACCATGGGCTATTTTGTTTGGAATGTTGGACCGAAAATAAATGGAAGAACAATGCAGATTCCGTCCCCACAGCCCCAAACAATCTCAGTTAATTCATTCAGCTTCCGATATGACTATCGCTGCGACTGGGACTCAATGGGGCAAGAGCATCGCGGGCGCCTTATGGTTCATGAATCAGCTCCATGCTTTCCCAGACAAAGAAGCCACATTTCTGATAATGAGCCCCACTTTCAAGATAATGCAGCAAAGCATAATGCCCTACTTTCACAAGTTCATGGGGCATATGGGGACAATGCACAAAGTGGATGGAATGTTCGAACTAGCGGACAAACGTCCTATTTATTTTAGAACGGAAACCGATCCAGATTCCATTGTGGGAATTCCTAAAGTTAGGGCATATTGGCTCGATGAAGCTGGCAAAGTATCTCTCTATTTTCATGAAAACCTTCAAGCCCGCGCCGCCTCAGTCGGAGCAAGGGGCTTATACACAACAAGTCCTTATTCACGAAATTGGCTCTACAAAGATTACATTAAACCGAAATCCAAAGGACTACTCTCTGACATTAAGCTTATCCAAGCCGCATCCTGGGATAATCCTTTCCATTCGCTCCACGACCCAGCGAAACGGAGCGCCATGCGAAATAGTATGGACCCCAGACGATTTGAAATGCTCTTCGGGGGAGAATGGGGAAAACAAACCGGACTCGTCTACGACTGTTTCGATGATACCAATAACATCTGTGAACCTTTCAAACTTCCAGCAGGAACTGTTTTCTATGGGGGAATCGATTGGGGACATACAGAGCCATTTGTCATCGTTGTCAGAGCGATTACACCGGATGGAAAGCATTATCAGGTATCTGAGTTCTACCGCACAGGGATGACGGTGCCGGAGCAAATGAATGTCGCAAAGCAAAAAATGTCAGTCTTTGGAATCAAACAGTTTTATTGTGGTCACGAGAGACCAGAAAATATTCTCCTGTTCAACCAAAACGGTCTCCCAGCAGTGGCTGTGCCGGAACGCGATATTCAAGTCGGGACGGACTTACATTATGAACTTATCAAAACAGGAGCTTATAAGGTCTTTGCAGGAACCTCGCCATATACCATTGATGAATATGAAACCTATCACTATCCGGAGCCGGTTGATCTCGGTTCTGACGACGATTCGAAAGAGACTGGCCCGGTGGGCCAAAATGATCATGCCATGTCGGCCAATAGATTTGTTACACTAAGGACATATCGCTCAAAATTGCGCTTCACGCCCTATACTCCTGATGATGGTTCTGATGAAGAGCGGCAAGAATCGCAGGAGGCTAGATTCAAGAGATTGACGAGATCCAAGTTTAGAACCAGAATCGTTTAATTGGGGGAATATAATGACACAAGTAAAGCCAGACGTAAAACTTGCTGTGCATGCAATTGAGGATCCTAACCAAAATTATTATGGGCAATTGAAAATATCTGCCCCACTCAATGCCGAAGCTCAAAAAAGCTTTGAGAATTCCCACGCAAATTTTTTACATACACCCAACTCTCAGCGGCCAGGGGTTCTTGCCATAATGAGACGCCTCGGTCGAACTTTCTAACAAAGGAATAATCATGGGAAAAATGAATGTACCAGGACAGGGCGGAAGCTCCAGCAATAAAGGCGGCTATGAGACCTTCGATTCAGGCGGAGGTCCCACAGTACCATCTTCTCAAAAGGGTGAGTTCGCTCATCAAGATTCCAGTGATGGCTTAGAGAACTATACGCTCAATAAAGCCGATATGGAGCATGGTGCGGTCCCCGAGGTTCCGGCAAAAGTCCGTTAATTCATGGTTTATTGTTACCATTGCGAAAATTGCTCGCACGACTTCGAAGTAATCAAATCAGCTCGTTATTACGATGATGATGAGAATTGCCCGAAGTGCCAATACGTTGCGACTAGGGAGTTTGTGCCTCGTAAAACGCATCTTTATGGCACTAGGGTTGAGGAAGCGGAATACAACCCAGGACTTGGATGCGTTGTTAGAGGAAAGGCTCAGCGTAATGAGGTCGCAAAGCAAAAAGGCCTTGAGGAGATCGGAAACGAAAAGCCAGAAACAATCCATAAATATTTCGATAAAGAGCGAGAACAAAGGCGAGAGCGAGCCTGGGAAGAAGCGGACAAGGGTTGGGTTGGAGCTGAGTAAAGGGGACATTGTTCCCGAATGCGTAACAATGCAGCAAATCGTCGATTTAACCTTGAGGAATGAAGCTATTATTGGCCTCGAGGCTATAGGGGAACAAAAGAACCCGCTTCTTATCTTTTGGGGGGAATGCTAATGCCATTACAGGGCGGCGGTACACCACAGGCCTTCAGCAATAATATTAAAACTGAAATGAATGCGGGCAAGCCTCAGAAGCAAGCTATTGCAATAGCCTATTCTGAAAAAGCCAAAACTACTGGACAACCTGATGCAATGAAACGCAGAATGTCTAAGTCTCAGCTCTCATAACTTAAATCTAATTTACAGGAAGTTACCAATGAAAATATGGCAAAGCTTTATAACTTCCCGCCTCCGCGCGCATGGGAGGAAAATGTCTTATCTTGTTGCCTCTGTTTGCCATTTATAGTTCCTCGTCTCATCAATGAATATCTTGAGCCAGCCGATTTTTATTACGGAATAACCCATACAGCATTTAAGGCGATTTGTGACCTATATGAATGGCAACGAACCTGCACTAAAGAAGCCATCAAAGATGCAATGGACAAGGCAATTTGGCGCCTATGGGGAACGCAGGGATTGGAATGGCTTAATACTTTACCAACCCTTGTAAAAGATCCGCCTAATTGGCGTTGTTATGCAGCAGCGGTGGCCGGCGCCGCCAATAAGCGAGATTGGATTGATTCGCTTCAGAGGAAATCAGCATGAGCGAAATCACAGTTCCATATCTTCAAGAACATCAGGCTCCAGATAATCCAAATGGCGGAATGCCTGGCTACAATCCGCCTCCAGAAGAAAAAAAGATTCTTCAATTAGTCGATAGCCTTTATTCGAAGGCAAAAAAATATCGAAAGCGATATGACCAAAGATGGATTGATTGGTACAAAATGTTCCGCGGTCGTCAATGGAAAGAAGTGCGGCCGTCCTACCGAAGCTCAGAAGTGCTCAATCTTATCTTCGAAACGATCCAATCGATGGTCCCTATACTTGTCGATTCCTCTCCACAGCTGGAATTTCTGCCCACGTTGCCTCAACAATATGAACTTTCCGACATTCTTACCAAAGTGGCGAAAAATGATTGGGCGCACAATAATTGGTTAAAGACCTTAGTTGAAATTCTCTATGATGCGCACTTTTATGGGAATGGCTTTGCATATATTGGCTACAATCCGAAGGCTGAAATGGGATTGGGCTGCATTGAGTTTGAAAGCCAAGATCCATTCTATTTCTTTCCCGATCCACAAGCATGGGACGTAAACGGCAAACGGACAAAGTACGTAATTACCGCGGTCCCCACAGATATTTCAGAGCTCAAAAAAGAATATCCAGATAAAGCTCAATTCATAGCCGCAGATATTATTGATTTCCAACAAGGCGATAAAGCGGATGTTTATCAAGTCATGTTCAAATCCCCGACTGATTCAAAGCTTATCGTCGAAGGCCCAAGTGGATATGATTCCATCGCCAAAAACCAAGCACTGAAAATCACCGTATATTCTAAAGACGATGATTTCCAAGAAGAAATGCAGCTTGAACTTCATGAGGATGGGACCCCGGTTCTCGACGATACTGGGAATCCAAAGCAAACTTTTATTCAGCAGAAGAAATACCCTAAGGGCAGAAAGATTATTACAGCAGGCGGCGTTCTTCTTGAAGACGGCGAAATGGAATTTGATGATGGTCTTTATCCATTTGCGAAGATGGACAATTACATTTTACCTAGAGAGTTCTGGTGTGTTGGTGAGGTGGAAAACCTCGATCCTCCACAAAAGACCATTAATAAGCTTCTTGCATTTACGATTGATTGCCTTTCTCTTATGGGCAATCCCATTTACATCGTCGATGACACAAGCGGCATTGATACAGATAACCTTTTTAATAAGCCTGGGCTTGTAATAGAAAAAACGGCTGGAAGTGAAGTGCGTAGAGAATCTGGTGTAGAGATGCCTAGCTTCATCTTGCCCTTGCTCGATCGCTATAGAAAATATTTCGACGGTATCTCCGGGCAAACGGACTTGTCTCGGGGCGTAGAGCCAGCCGATGTTACGGCTGCGTCGGCGATAGAGGATCTGCAACAGGCGCAACAAACCAGACTTAGGCTTAAATCCAAGAATATCGACGCATTCCTTCAGGATTTTGGAAAGCTTTATCTCTCTCGAGTATTTCAATTCTATTCGGTTCCTCGGATCGTCAGGGTAAGTGGGGACCAAAATGCCGATCAATTCTTCTATTTTCATGTGGAGAAACTAGAAGGAACCGACGCAAATGGCAATCCTACCGTCCAAAGATTTGCCAATATTACAGATCCCCAAAATGGGCTTAATAAACGCATTGAAATCATAGGAGACTTTGACGTTAGAGTCTCTACCGGCTCATCATTACCATTTGAGAAAGCGGCGAAAGCTGATACTTCATTTAAATTGTTTCAGCTTGGTATAATTGATGATGAGGAAGTCTTAAAGAATTTAGATTATCCGAATTATGAAGCTGTGCTGCAGAGAGTTCAGCAGAAAAAAGCTGCAATGCAGCAGCAACAGCAACAAATGCAAGGTGGCATGGCACAAGCGAAGATTCAGCAGACGGTTGCCTCCGCAAATAAGAGTCAAGCAGATGCTATAGCCACTTTGCATGATGCACACTTAAGGGCGATTCAGCCGCAACAAGCTGCACCGCCTCCGCACGCGGCAAGACCGTAAGCTTTTTATATTTACAGGAATCCAAACAATTTAATCGTTAGAGGTATCTATGGCGCAGGTAATCCCTCGCAATGCACCAAATCCAGCCCAAACTCAAGGCGCGGATCAAGGCACTCCTCCCGGCGCAGCGCAGGCAGGACAGCCTCAGGTTAATCCTGAAGGCGCAATTAAGATGATCCAAACCGGATTTATGGAGCTTGGAAAAATGATCCAAGCAGCCGGAAATCAACTCGATCCCCAGGATATCAAGCTTTTCCAAGGAGCCGTTCAGTCGACTGATAATTTCATTCAGGCGATCACAGGCCCAGCCGAACCTCCACAACAACAGCGCAAAGCACCCAGTCAGCCATTGCCGGCTAATGCATCAGTGGGCGCTCAGCCTTCACCTAATTATTAAGAGGATTTTTTAAATGGCCGAAGAATTACTTCAAGAACAAGACTCAGCTCCGGCTCCAGCGGAACGGACTACTGAGGAATTAGATTTACTAGCAGATAACGTTGGAAAGTCTTCTCGTAATAGCGAAAGACCAATGACTGCTCCTCCTGAAAAGGAGAAGCCACAAACCAAAGAAGAATTTGAATTCGAACATGGCGGCAAAAAGATTAAAGGCACCCGTGAACAGCTCATTAAATGGGCGCAGATGGGATATGACCGGCCGCAATTCATGCAAAAATTCAATCAGGAAAAAGCGCAATTAGAGGCGGAAAAACAAAAATATGCGCCTTATCTTCAAATCGACGAATTTGCTGCCAAAAACCCACAATGGTGGAATTTCATTCAGCAACAGTGGAATGCCCGTAGCCAGTTTAATCCCCAAACACAAGCACAAACAGCAATACCGTCACAACAGCCAGGGCAAGCATTGCCTGCCAATGATCCATATGCTCCTAAGCTCCAATCTCTAGAACAAAAATTATCACAGATCGAGCAATTCGCGAATCAATGGCAGCAAGAAAAGATTTTAGAAGTTGAACGAGCGGAAGATCATAAACTCGAACAGGAGATCCAGTCCATCCGGAAGGAATATGAGGATTTAGACTGGCAATCGCTGGACGAGAATGGAAAATCTCTAGAGTTCCGAGTCTTGGAACATGCCCAAGCCAATGGGATTCCAAGATTCTCTACGGCCTTTAGAGACCTCCTCCACAATGACCTTATCGCTAGAGCACAGGGACAGGCCAAAATAGCTGTCTCACAAGGCATACAGGCGAAAACGAAATTAGGGGTTTTAGGCAAATCGCCCACCCCGAAATCCACGCAATGGATGCCGCCGACCAATAAGGACATAAGAAAAACCTCTTACGAAGAGCTTGAAAATGAGATCCGACAGGAACTCAGAAGCAAGCGCGCGTAGGAATAACATAGGGGGGACCTCATGGGTCTTACATATGATCAGATCTCGGGAATAACCGAGAGAAAGTTCATCCCCAAGCTCTACGATAATATCTTCAATTCCAATCCGTACTTACAACGGGCGAGGAAGCGGTCGTATGAGCTAGTGGATGGCGGAATCTCGATTATGGTTCCGTTGAACTATGCCACCCCGACAGCCAGCGGCTGGTACTGGGGAGCTGATACTCTGAACGTTAATGATAACGATCAGATCACATCAGCGGAATATACCTGGAAAGCTCTCTATACCAATATCTCCATCCTTCGCACTGACGAATTAAAAAACGCCGGTGATGAGCAAATGGTCTCTTTGGTTAAATCCAAAGTGAAAATTGCTGAAAAGAACATGGAAGATCAATTGGGAACAGGGGTTTTCTCAAACAACACGAATGCGAAAAGTATTGTCGGACTTCAATATATGATGTCCACCAGCAATACTATTGGTGGGATCTCGCAATCCACCTATTCGTGGTGGCAGCCAGGGAGTGTTGATTCCACAACCACTACTACATCGCTATCTGCGATGATGACGGTATGGAATCTATGCACCATTGGTTCTTGGAGCCCGACCTGCGTCATTACGACCAGGACGCTCTTCAATTACTACTATGGACTACTCCAGCCTCAACAGCGCTTCCAGGATACTGATAGCGCAAGTGGCGGATTCCAATCGCTCCTCTTTAATGGAATTCCGGTTCTTCCGGACTCTCATTGCCCGTCAAATTGCATGTTCTTCTTAAACGAAGATTACCTGCATCTTTTCGCGCACAAAGAGGAAGACATGAGGTTCGAGCCGTTCAGTAAGCCGGTGAACCAAAATGTGAAAGTGGCAAAAATCTATTGGATGGGCGCTTACGGCTCTTCCAATATGCGTCTACAGGGCGCATTGACGGCGCTGACGTCGTAAGAAAGGAAGCCTAATATGTCATTAAACTATCAAGGACTTCCAGTCGAAGTCGAAAGCGTATCAAACGTAACCCTGTCAAACAGCGTAGATCTAGGCACAGTTCGCATCTATAACGGTGCAGAATATGTCTATGTCTATAATGCAGGCGTACAGTCCATATCTACGAATATGCTGGCTGTGATGAGCGCCAATACCGGGTTTAGCGTAACTGTGTCAGCAGTGGCCAGTTATGATATTCCAGTCGGTGTTGCTGCCAACACAAATATCGGCACGGCGTACTATGGCTGGCTAATGACTAAGGGGTTCTGCTCCGTTATTAACGGTCAAGCAAGCACCGCATTAGCACAGGGCGCAGTCATTAATGCTACTTCCAGTGGCAAAGTGATTGAAGCTACTGGTGCCCTTAGCGCTCCTGCGTTTGGAATCGTTATACAAGCCACTGGTTCTGCCGGTGTCGCGTATGCATATATCCGGACGTTTGGTTCGTGATTAATTAGGGCCTCAGGGATGCCCCTGGGGCCCATTTTCTACTTACAGGAACTCTCAACAATTTAAAGGAAGGGAATTTATTTTTTTTATGGGTTCACCTCGAAAAGTAGAAATGGTTCTCAGCTATCAAAATTATATTGAGAATCCGCCAGCAACTCCTAAGCAGCTTTATGGAAATGCCTGTGCTTCAGACAGAATTACCATCGATTCATGGCTTAAAACCTGGTGTGAAAACGTAAAAGCATGTCATGCTAAATTCAAAAGCTTTAAAGATCATTCCGTAGGAAAGCTTTTCAATATCAATAAACACAAACCCGCTTTCGTCATCGGTTCTGGCCCAAGTCTTGGTTACAATGGAGCCAAAATTAAAGACAGGGATGGAATTTTAGCCATCTCTGCGCTCCATAACTTCCATTTCTTCGAAGATAGAGATGTCGATATTGATTACTACGTTTCTTTGGATGCGGGAAAAGTGGTTTTAGAAGAAGTATCAGAAGGCGGGAGCAAAACAGAGCAAGAATATTGGGATCGAACCAAAAACAAAAAACTTATCGCATTTATTGGTTCACCCATTGAGCTTTTCAATAAATGGCAAGGGGAAGTCTATCTCTTTAATGCTCCAGTGCCAGATCAAAAATACATTCAGACGGTAACAGAATGCGAACCGTATCATATGTTCGTTTCTAATGGCGGAAACGTCCTGGGCGGCTGCCTTTATATTGCTAAAGCCATCTTTGGCTCAAATCCAGTGGCGTTTATGGGGGCTGATTTCTCTTTTGGATATGATCAGGGAAACGGGATTAAATTCCATTCCTGGAATTCCAAATACGATGCAAATATGGGAACCGTTATGCGCGGGGTCGATGTTTATGGCAATAAAGTGCTAACCTGGAATTCGTATTTCGGTTTCAAAAACTTTACAGAATACGTCACACTTACGGTTCCTGGCCTTTATATAAATTGCACAGAGGGTGGAATGCTTGGAGCCTATCCGGAAGGCAATCTCATGAGCATTAAGCAGATGCCAGTCGATGATTTTCTTATGATGTACAACATGAATGAAGGCATTAAGGATGCCTGTTTAAATCCAGAAGTATTTACGAACAAGATTTTATACTAAACAACAGAAGTACAAGGAGGACTGAAGTATGGCTTATACGATTAGTACGGCTTGGAAGTCAGTTTATGGAAATACGAGAGTCATCTGTCAGAGCGTTACCGCAGATTCAGCAAGTGGAACGATCGCGACAGGATTGGGATATATTTTTTCATCGGAATTGAGCCCAATCAGCATGGCGACAGCGTCTCCTCTTGTGAAAGTGAATCTAAATGGCACCAACTCCACAACGGTTGGAAGCGTAAATCTTAACGGAGTAGCATCTGGGGATGTTTTCTATTTAGTCTCCACTGGAAGGAGCTAATATGCCAGAAGGTTCATCCCGGTATTTTGCCGCAACGATTACAACGGGTGGCTCTATTACCGGCTCTATCAATCTAGGTCAGAGATCCTGGCCATATGTATGGCTTGGAATTCCAGCTCTTAGTGGCAGTGTCAGCACCTCTACTTGTAACGTATATCTGCAAGGTTCCGCGGATAATGTGACCTTCTATCAAGTCATGTTTCCTTGCGCTAATACGGCAACAAGTGGGCCACTGACCTTTTTCATAGGAAATGCAGTCTCTAGCTGTGTTGTGCCTATTCCCAATGCATTTCCATATATGAAAATCCAACTTGGAAATACATGCACCGGTGGGGCTGGTCCAATTACATTCCAGGTGATCTGCGGGACTGATTGATGTCATGGTCAGATTCATACACGGCCCAACGTACCTGGTCTCAAGATTCAGGATCTGGTGCTGCTGCCTATTCAAATAGTACGCAAAGTTTTGTATTTGATGGTAGCAGCACCTATCTTGCAACTGCTTCAAACTGGGCCGGGGCGCCGGCTGGCGGAACTGCAATAAGCGTTACGGCATGGTTTAAGTGCAGTTCTGGCGGATATTTTGGGTTCATGTGCAATAATAATTCTACGTTTTATACTGGAGGCTTTTCCTTCAGGGTAAATATCGATAATGGACCTGGAAATCCTAGGCTTGAATTTTTAATGACGAGTACAAGCGGATCGAGCACTAGATTATATGACGTACTTACTGCGAACAATAATACAATCATCGATGGCAGTTGGAATCATTTGTGCGTTACTGATGATGGAACTTATCAAAGCAATGGTTCTGGAACTGTGTTTTATATCAATGGAAGCTCGGTAGCAGTTTCAACAGTCGCACATTCCGCAATTACTACAACTGGTGCGCCCACTAATATATTAGTTTGTGGAATAGATAATACCAATGAAGCCAGTTCGGATGGATATACGGCTGGAAGATTATCTAATTTGGCTTTTTGGAATGGCACTAAATTATCAAGCACTCAAATATCGACGCTTTATAATACTCCACTTCAAAATTATGCAACATTGGGCACTCCTCCTACGAATTGGTGGCGCGCGGTTGGACCAAACGATACGACGAGTACTATCGTTGATTATATTAATGGAGTAAATTTTTCGGTGCAGGGTAGTGGTGCTTTTGCGACTGATGTTCCATAGCTTTTCTTAAACTTACAAGAATCAAAACAATCTAATTGGAGAATTATTCAATGTCTTATGCAAGTTCAAAAGTATATGTGTTTAACGACAATGTTCACCCCATTCGAGAGATCTTCAAAGGTGAACAGATGGAAATAGGAGCAAAGTCATTCTGGCTCAATAAAGATGGTTCAAAAAAACTCATGGATGTTTTTGAAGCCAATGAATATGCAAAACAATATCGACCGGTCCCCTGCGATATGTCAGGCAAAATGGAAGAAAGCTCCAAATTCTATAAAATGATCCGTTTAATTCCTGAGACAACTGAAGCGACAAAACCAAACGATGCGCCAATATTCCGATGCATGGCAAAAGACTGCACGCACATTTCTCCCAGTGCTGAAGAATTAGAAGCTCATACGAAGGTCCGTCATCAAAATGCAGAAAAACTCGTTATGCCAGAGGTTGAAGAAGCTTTGAATAGAAAAAAGAAAGCGGCGTGAAATGGCTCTATACAACCCATATCCTTGGACAGATGTCGATCCAGATCCGTCTATATCTGAGCCATTATGGGTTGATGTAGATCCCATTCAACCGACTCCGCCGATTATTCCGCCGCCTCCTCCGCCCGGACCTCCTCCATATGTCTATAATCAGTCTGTAAGTTTTGATGGAAGTAATTCCTATATTGATTTCGGTCAAACCTTCAATGTTGATTATACGGAAGCGTTTTCAGTATCAATTTGGCTCAAATGTTCTGTTATAGGCGATACAACTACTCCAACATGGATCGGAACCTTTTATAATCCAACAAGTACGACTGGCGGATGGCGACTTTCAATGGCCAATACAGAGACGGATGGGCTAAATGGCACAGTTGATTTTGTATTCGTAGATTCAGGAGGGCAACCTGGTGGGTTTATCTCCGCTGATTGGAATATCGCAGTAAATGATGGGCTTTGGCACAATATTACCGTTACTACTGACACAAGTGGTGTGGCCACAAATTGGCTATGTTATGTAGATAGCGCACTTGCCACTCAAGTTGGGACTCATCCTCAAACTCTAAATTCCGGACATTCTTCAAGTACAAATAACTTAAGAATATGTACCCCTAACGCAGTGAACGGAGATATCGCATTCAATGGGATGATTTCGCAAGTTGCTCTATGGTATGGCACAACTTTAACTGCCGCTGATGCCGCAAATATCTGGAATGTGGGAGTTCCGCTTGCGAATTTAGCCAATTATTCGACACCTCCCACTCATTGGTTCCCGATGGTTGGACCAAATGATAGCCAGCTTACATCTAGTGTCTTTGATTCAGTCGGAAACTACGAAGGAACCGGTCATTCAGTTGCATTTGTTAGTGATGTTCCTGGAGGAATAGCATCGCCTACTGGCAGACGTTCTCTTTCACTAAATGGAGAAAGCTCTTACGGGATCGCAAAATATAATAACAATTTTCAGACGTCTGCATTCTCCATAGTGGTATGGGTAAAAATGCCGCCAGCAGCGACTGGGGAAATTTCTCCTACTACTGGCGATCGAGTTGTCTTAGCAAATGGCAATGAAGTCCCATTCACAGGCCAAAGCGGCATGTCTTTTAATTTTGGAATGTTTCAAGCAAGTGGAACTAATGCGCCACCGAATTTCGATGATGTCGCAAGCGGAAGAGTAAGCCCACTATATTGGACCGCTCAATGTAATACGCTCTCATTTGTTATTTCAGACAATACTACCTGGCATTCTTACATGATCGGCGGAGCTATCGGTACCGACGATACTACTCAATATTACAATAATGAATGGATCCATTGCGTATGGACTTATGACGGTAAGCTCGGAAATGGTGCGCCAGTTAATCCAATGAGCCCAAATACTTTCATGATTAATGGACATGGTCTTTATAAAAATGGAGTAAATCAATTAGTAACGACATATCCAAATGAAGTAAATCAAGCAACTGGTTATCCAGCTTATACTCAGGTTAAAAATTCATATTCAGTATATACCTTAAGACTTGGTACCGACGGCGTCGTATTGACAGAACCCCCTCCCGGAACAGGGCAGGTGGGCCCAATAGATGTTTTCCAAGGCTTACTGTGTGATCTAGCAATTTATAATATCGCCTTAAATCAAGCACAGGTTACCGAGCTTTATAATGAGGGAGTTCTTTTTGATCAAAGGAATGCCTCTACAGCAGCGAATCTGATCAATTATTGGTTTCTCGGCGGTCCAAACGACACCTACCAATATTTATATGATTCCATAGGTGGAAATACATTTACGATGTATGGGACCACACCAGATAGTTTTTCAATCAGCATTCCAGGAGATAGCTAATGCTTATCGCCGATATAATTAGTGCAGCAAGGGATCTCTATAATGCTAATGGGGATACGTTTTTCACCGATACGCTCATGTACAATTGGATTTGGCAGGCATCACATGAACTTGCAAAAAAAGCTTGGCTAATTGAGCGACTTTATACTACACCTACCGTCGCCGGGCAGCAGCAATATTTATATCCAACTACTACGATTGCATTAAAGCGCGTCACCATAAACGGCAGGAAAATAAAAAGGATTACTCATAGATATGATGACGCCATTACGTTGTCTAACCAAAGCGCAACGACAATGGGTTGGCCTATTTACTATACTGATTTCAATTATTGTATATCTCTGCGTCCAATTCCCGACATGGTCTACACCATAGAGATATTCTCCTATAATGATGCTCAACAAGTAACAGCCACAAGTGATCCATTGGAAATTCCCCCGCTATTTCACTTCGATATGGTCGATTATTTGTTAATGCGCATGTTTGAGAAAGATAAAGATTTGGGAAATATGGAATTTCATAAAGCTGCTTGGGCAGAACATGTTAAAGACGCAATAGCATACAAAAATAGAATTAAAAGAACAGATTCTTTTGCGACTGTGCAATCGGAAGACGTGCTTCCAGTCACAATCGTTGGAGAAGCATAAATGCCTCCAAGTTCAAATCCACCAAATCAGCCATACAAAAGGCTCTACCCAGATCAAGAACTTATTGTTTTTGATGGTGGAAAGGATAATAAATTTGAACCTTCTCTCATTCCAGATAACGAATCCCCAGATTGTCTAAATGTAGAATTTGTAAATGGAGCAGTAACAACTAGGCAAGGCTCTATTCAATTAAACACTACGCCGTGCGGTGGAAGTGTCGCATCAGGGGGAACTGTAACTTCCGCCGGATATGCATTCGATGGTTTGTATTCTAGACGAGCTCAGGATGGAGTTTCAGAAACTATGTGCGCATGGCTGGGTGGAAGTTTTTATACCTTAGCTACCACTACTTTTATTACCGTGCCCTCCGCACAAAGTGTTTTTTCTCCAGGCCATCGAATAGGTGCAGCTCTAGCTGAAAATTATATTTTCATGTGTGATGGGCAGGAATCACCTTATAAATGGGATGGCACCTATTTCACAAAGCATGGAGTTTATCCTCCCGCTAATGCTCCAACGGTAGCCACGGGAACAACAGGGTCTCTGGCGACAAGCGGAAATTATGTTTATGTTTATACATTAGTAAATACCCATCTTGTTGAAAGTAATTATTCTCCCCCAGTCTCTTTCACCGTTGGCGCTGCCAGCGGATATGCAGCAATTTTGAGCGTACCAACAGCAAGCACCGCTTCGATGGGATATTTCGATAGATATATTTATCGAACTTTAAACATTAATAGCGGCGGAGTCTCCGGAGCATTTTGGTATGTGGGGGCTATAGGAAATGTTTCAACCACAACCTTTGTGGATACGGTAAATGATACGAAATTAGGACAGCCCGCTCCAACAGATAATGGAGTGCCGCCGAATTACAATGCTATTGCCTACTGCCAAGGAATGCTTTTTTGTAATGACGTCAATAATCCAAGCTACGTTTGGTTTTCCGATCCGGGTCAGGGGCCATTTACTTTCCCGTCCACTAATTTTTTTAGAGTGGGCGATAATACGGGTGATCTCGTAAAAGGATTTGCTCCATACGATAACCATATAGTTATTTTTTGCGAGAGAAGCACAGTCATAAATTATATGGGCTCGCCCAATACTTCCATTTCGGTGGATACAAGTCCAAGTGTAAGTGGAAGCGCCACGGTGGCTGACCCCTCAAACTGGAGACAGATCATTACCAATTCTCCATATGGCTCAAAATCCCCTTATTGTGCAATCCGCTGTGATGTAAGAGGGCAGGATATGCTCCTTCATCCAGCAGTTCAAAATGAAGTATTCGCTGGTTTTGGCGCGTTAAGCGGGCAAACTATTGATCCGACTATTACCATTCAGCCAATGACCAGCGCTGGAAGTCTTTTACAAAGCCAAGTCATTGAGCCGGATATGTTTTTAGTCCCAAACGCTTACCTTGGAAATATTTCGGGAATCTCTTATAAAAATAGGGCCTTCATTTCCCTGCCGTTAGGTAGGAGTGCCACATATAACAATACGATTTATGTGTGGGACTATTCGCTTTCAAATGTCAAAAAATCGCAATTAGCATCATGGGTTCCATGGAGCGGCACTGGCTTAAATGTCGCTCAGTTTTGTATCTATGGTGGAAAGCTCTATGGTGCGTCATCGCTTACTGATGGATATGTCTACCAGCTTGGGGATACTGGGACCTATAATGATGCTGGCACCGCTATTAATTCATATTTTTGGACCAAAGAATTCCCTGGATTTGTAGAAGATACGCAACTTACGAAAGATTTTCGTTATGTGAATATATTGGTGGACCTGCCAGGCAATTTTTATATGAACTTAGCATATAAAACAGATTCTCAGTTTGGCGCAGGCTTAGCTACTCAAATCGATTTATCATCGGGCGGATCGGTATGGGGAAGTGGCGCGGGTGGACTCATTTGGGGTAGTGGAGATTGGGGCACCGGTAACGCTCAGCAAGATTTTAGAGTCTATTTAGGTGGCCTTTCTGGCAAACGAGTACAATTCCAATTTAGTAATCAAAACGTGGTGAATCAAAGCTTTAAAGTTCATCATATGCAATTTTTGTACAACATTAGGGGGTATCGATGAGTCTAGGTAGCTTTCTAAATAGTTTTCTAGGAGGAGGCAATGCTCCTCCTACGATCCCAACATCGATGCCCAATATGCCTTCACTTTCGGGGCTAGCTGGCATGGTAAACAATATGCCGACGATTACCCCGCTTAATGCCGCGGGTATTTATCAGCCCATGATAAATAATGTGAAGACGCAATATAGCCAGAATCAAAATCAGGCCCAAATGGCTCTTAATCGTCAATTTGCAGCAGCTGGCGGTGGGCCTGGAAATGGTGCCCAAGCAAAACAAACAGAGAATCTAGAAAATCAGACAGCAAAACAAGAATCATCTGATCTTTCAAATTTAAATACTCAACAAGCACAAGCGCAATTGCAGGCCGATCAAGCCAATAATCAAATGGCACTTCAGGCCTATTCGGCTGGCGTTGGTGCGCAAGAGGGTCTAGCTGGATTACAAAATCAGCAATTTGGCATGGCGCAAAATCAGGCCAATGATGCCTTTCAACAAGCGATGGCGCAATTTCAGGCCGCTCATAGTGGAGGATTGCTTGGTGGCGGAGGATTCTTGGGAACAGGGATCTCTTTCTGAGGTAAAAAAATATGGCTATGACAAACATACTTGGTCCATTTTTTGGCCCATTAGGCAATACGCCCACTAATGCCGGAATGGACCCATCAAATATCGCGGATGTATTAGGTCAATTGGCTGGAGGGGGCAGTGGATCCACTGGCGCCGGGTCTCTTGCGGCAATTGGGAGAAGAATAAATGGAGGCGGACAGGGACAGGGCAATTCTTCCCAAAATAAAAATCAAATGGGAAGCAATGCTCTTAGCATAGCTAATATTATTGCTGCTTTATGAAGCCTAAAGAGACAATTGATCCAAATGCCAAGCTTCAAGCTATTGCAAGAAGATTAAATGGTGGCGCTGTAAATACTTCGATTAAAGATTATACGCAAGGATGAATTATGGATGAAAATTCACAGCAAGCTATTGAAAGAGCATTAGCCCATAAACGCTCAGATCCTGATTATGTTCTTCATCAGGGTTGGAAGGCGGTGAATGATCCTAATACCCCTATCCCATTTCATATAAGAATGAAAGCTGGAGAACATATCTTAAGAGCGATTCATAAAGTAGGTCCAGATGTGCCGGCATTTAAAACAGGGACTCCTGAGCGCGCCGGAGATGTTTCCACTGATGAAAACTCAAATTCAGTAACGGGTCTTGCTGACGAATAAGGAGATAAAATGGTTTCACTTCCAGGTTATAGAGGAGCGACAATAGGAGCAATAACAAATGCTCTTGATGCCATTGGAACCCTAGCCGCTCAGCAAACTAAAAATGATTTGCTCAAAACTCAGATTGCAAATGAAGGATTAAAAAATAGCGCGCTTCAATCACAGATCGCATCAACCCAGCAATTAAACGATCCAAACAGCGATGTATCTAAAGCTGCCGAGCAAGGTCAATTAGCCCATTATAGCCTTCTTCATCAACAGGGATTGATGAACGATGATGATTACAAAGCAGCGATTGATAGAACTGGCGGTGTGACGGCTCAAGAAGCAACACCCGAACAAGTACAACCAAACCTATTTCAACAGGCGCAAGCTAAGGGGCAAAGTGGGATTCCTTATAATCCCGATCAGCCACAAACCATCATTCCTGCTCAACCAGCTAGAGAAGCTCGCCCCGGAATGAGTGCGGCGGCTATCAAACAGGCAAACGAGATTAATGATATTACGCCTCTTGCGAAAGCTATTCTTGAGACACAGGCAGCAGAGAAAAATAGGCAAGCAACTCGTGATCAACAGCTTGCATTGTTTGGAGCAAGGCAACAAAACGAAAACAATAGATTCGAAAGCAGACAAGGACAACAAATCGACTTAAAAGTTCCAGAAGAAGCGGCAAAGCTTCAGAAAGATTTAGATCCTGATGCATCAAGAGCCGGAAATTTCGGTCAAATAAGCAATAAGTATTTAACTGCACAACGATTAAAAGTTCTAGCAACCGATAAAGCTGGCGGGGTCAGAAACCTTATTCCACAAGAAAATGAAGAACTCGCAATTGGAATGGCTAACATGCTGAGTTCCGGGGCAATGGCCAGTGACTCGAGAGTACAGGCATTAGTACCAAGAGATGCATTGGGCGATGTAAATAAATTTAAACAATGGTTCACAAGTAAACCCACAGGCCAAGGACAACAGGAATTTACTCAATATACTTTGGGGACCATCAATCGAGAGGCTGATTTAGCTCAGAAACAGATGCAGCAAATTCAGCAAAGACGTCTAGGTGCTCATACATGGCTCAAAAAGAATGATCCAGATACCTATTATGGAATTTTAGATAATTATGGTTTCGGAAAAGACGAAAAACCATATAACCCCGCTGGCGGAAGCGTTTCTGAATCAAGAGCTCCTGAGGCAGCGCGTCCTTCCGTGGCGCCGCATGGTCCGACAGTTATTCAAAATGGGCATATTTATAACTGGAATTCATCCACCGGAAGATATGAATAATGGCTGAAGCTCAAGCAAAACCAGAGTTTGATCCATCGCAGCCCTTTACCACTACAGCTTCATCATCTGGAGGAAAGCCCGCTTTCGATGAAAATAAGCCTTTTACAAAATCGTCTGACGATACATTAGCTCAAAAAGCAGCAAAGGGAGTTCAGAAATGGGGCAGTTGGATTCTTGGATTAACGCCAGCGGCCGGTGCGATCGCAGGAGGAATAGCTGCTGCTCCTGAAACGTTGGGCTTTGGAAGTGCCTTAGGCGCTGGAGCGGGATATGCCGCAGGTAAACAAATAGAACGATTGGGGCGCAAATACCTTTTGAATGAGAATGTCCCTAATAGCGATTATGGCGATATTTTAGGAGATACGGCGACTGGCACGATGGCCGATCTCGGAGGTCAAGTTACAGGAAGTGCGCTTTCCAATATGCTCCGAAAAGTTGGAATAGGATCGGCCGTCCAACATTTAAGGCCTACTCCACAAGTCGCAAATGCATTGGGTCCAGAAAAGTTAGATGAAATAGCCACACAGGCTTTGGAGAACGGAGACATTCAACCATTTCAAAAAGTAGCTTCTACTGCACAAAATCTTGCAAAAACCAAGGCCCAAGCGGGGCAGAAGATCGGCGAGATAATAAGTAAAAGCGATGCAATGGTTAATCCAGCCGATATCGCGCAAAATATTCAAGAAAATATAATTACTCCCCTTCAAGAAACAAATGCCGGAAAGAAAATAGCAGCACCAATTCAGGAAAAACTTGATTCTTTAATGGAACATTTGGGAAACGAACCAGTCCCTGTATCTCAGATAGAGGCAGAAAAAACAGCAGAACAGGCGGCTACTAATTATCGAGCTCCAGAACCAGCGGCAAAGATAAAAGCGGATCGAGCATTTAGCGGTGCCCTAAGGCAAGCATCAGAAGACGCTCTTCAGAATCAGGATGCGGAAAGATTGCAAGATTTTCTCGATGCGAAAACTCAATTTGGCAATGCGGAAGCTGCTAGAAAAATGGCTAATAGGACAGCTTCTTTAACTGATCATGGAGCGGGTCTTATTGGAAGACTTGGCGATATGACATCATGGGCAGTAGGAATGCCGGCCGCTGCGACATTGGCTGCAAGTGGGCATTATCCCGCAGCCGCAGCTGCTGCATCAACGCCGATTTTAAGGGCTTTGACCAAAGGGCGAGTGGCTTCAACGGTTGGAACTGGAGCCTATGGTCTTGCAAATTTATTGGAGGCTGCGCCAGGCAATGCGATCTCCCGAGCAATGGCAGCATACTTAGCTTCTAAAGCAACTAGTAAAAAAGAGGAATGATATGGCAAATCCAGCGGTAACCAATACATTCACAAATGGATCGGAAGCGGATGCTAATGCAGTAAATCAGAACTTCACTGATCTAATATCCGCAATGACCGATGGAACAAAAACTTTCAATATCTCAGCTCTGACCTTAGGCGGAACATTAACGGCTAATGGAAACGTTGTTTTAGGAGCATCGAGTTCAAATACAGTGATCGTCAGTGGGACGATCATTAACACAGTAAATATTAATGGAACCGCTAGCTTTAGCTGGGGCGGATACACATTTTCCAAAAACACTAATGGCTTTGTAATGAGCGGAGCTTTGAAATTGAATTCTCTAGCCACTCTTACGGCTCAATCCGTTAGCTCCGTGACAATAGATAATTCAAGTTCTGGCACATCTTTTCCAATAGTAACAAGCGTATCTTCACAAACTACACCTCTTGCTATAGTTAGGGGAACCGTTGGACTTTCTAACACAATGATCGCAGGAGAAGGTTGGACATCGTCGATAAATACAGGCGTAGGATATAATGTCACATTCAATACTGCTTTTAACGCTGCGCCAATAATTGTGGTAAGTCCAATGCCTAATCCGACGGTATGGGCAGGCGTTTCTACCGCTACCTCCGCTGGATTTACTGTCGCAGTTTATTATTATGAGTTTTCTAACGGTTCATTAGAGGGTGCTATTGCGGGAGCAAACACCCAATTTTCATTCATATGTGCTGGAGTCAGATATTAAGCTTTTCCTTCATGCATAATGCTGAAGTGGTCCCCATCTGGCTTTGCAAAAAATCCACCCCATCTAGTTTCATATTCGCTATGGGATAAAGATTCCCAATACATTCCTAATGCCTGATACGCCCTAGTATCAGTAAGATATTCTCCATCTTTAAAAAGATTCAGATCAATCGCTAATCGCTCGCCATGAAGGCTACATTTTATGCCTTTTCCTTCTTTCGCATCGAGATCTGCCATGGCTTGTGGCCTATATGCCTCGCCAATAGTTACTTCATAGCCTAGCTCTCTAGCTTTATTTATAAGACGTGGGAGAAGAGAGGCGAAAACCTGCTGTTTTTCTAAAAGTGTCATAAGTTTCGGTACAAAAGATGCGAATTAAGCTACCATAATCAAATCAATACTTTGTAACGCAATGCAACTTACTTTGCTAGTCGTAGCCACTGTTTTTGCTATTTTTATTCTTCTCTTTTTAGTTTCTCTCGCCGTCAATGCCTATCTATTTTTTCTCCTAAATCAGGCGAAAAAAAAGCGCGGTCAATCACAGGAGCTTAGAGACTTTTTTACTGACCTCAATACGGGCGGAGCCTTAGTAGCAGTGCATAGGATTGATCCTGACATGCAGCTATTAAGATCACCAAAAACTCAAAAATGAAAATTCTCATAACTGGAATTACAGGCACATTAGGAACCGCGGTAGCTAAGATCTTAAGCGAAGAGCCGTATTATTTGATGGGCTATTCGAGAGATGAATTAAAGCAGTCCAAATTTGAGATCTCTCTGCCTCTTTATTTAGGCGATGTTCGCGACAGTAAGCGCCTAATAGAAGCATCAAGAGGGGCTGACCTCATCTTTCATTTCGCAGCCCTAAAGCATGTCGACAAGCTTGAAGAAAACCCAGAAGAATCTATTTCTACAAATCTACAGGGCACCATGAATGTTCTTCATGCCCAACGAGTAAATGGGGTCAATAGAGTAGTTTTTTCTTCAACCGATAAAGCAGCCTATCCCATCAATGTTTATGGGATGTCTAAAGCCATTGCTGAAAGACTTGTGCTTCGAAACCCCAACAATGTTGTCTGCCGTTACGGAAATGTACTAGCAAGCCGCGGCAGTGTTGTTGAAAAGTTTGTAAAAACGCTTAGAGAAAAAAATTGCGTCTATATAACAGACGAACATATGTCTCGATTTTGGATAACCATTGAAGATGCCGCACATTTTGTGGTGGCAAATGGGCTATCTCAACATAATGGCGGATTAAAAATTCCTGCAATGAAAGGGGCGGTCATTACTCAAATATCTGGAGCTATAGCCGCCCTATTGGGAATTAATTCCTATAAAACATGTAAAATTCCAACTCGTCCTGGAGAAAAACTCATTGAGTGTCTTCGCACAGAGTATGAAGGAGATGCGCTTTATTCAAACAAAGTACCGCAATATGAATTTAATGAGCTTATAGAAATATTGCGTCCAATCGTTAAGGAACTTTCATGATCCTCATTATGGGGGCAAATGGCTCTCAAGGCCGAAGATATAAAGCTATTCTCAATCAACTTAATAAACAATTTCTCTGTTTTGATTCTGCCGACTATAAACATAAAGGATGTGCGGTTTGCAATAACCATTACGATATTCAAAATCAGTTCTTTCATTACCTAATCAAAACAGAAGCGAAAATAAGCGGCGTAATTATTTGCACCCCCACTTCAGAGCATTTGGATTGCATAAAATTATGTCTTAGAAATGGATTAAAAGTACCGATCCTTTGTGAGAAACCAATTTCAAAAGATATCGTACAGCTTAAAGATGTTCTAAAAGAGTGCGAAATATCTGACGTGAAAGTTGGAATGGTTTATCAGTACTATCATCTTGTAAAAAGTAAGGCCAAAGAAGAAAGCCATTACGATTATTTTAACCATGGAAAAGATGGGCTTATCTGGGATTGTTTACAGATAATTGGAAACGCCCGATCGACCGTCTGTCTAAAAGAAGAATCTCCAATTTGGGACTGTAAGATTAATGGGGAAGCCTTGCATATTGAGGATATGGATGGCGCTTATTTCGATGAAATAGCGTTATGGCTTAATGGCCATTCAATGTCCCATTCTAAGATTATCGATATTCATCAAAAAGTAGAAGATTATGATAGGAATTACCAAATCGGAAAAAGATAAAAAATTCACAACCAATGTAGCAATAGGAATTCAAGCTAGAAGTGACAGCGTGAGATTCCCGGATAAATCCTCAGCTACTATTGGTTCTCGCACTATCGTGGAACATACAATATTGGCCGCCCAGCGCTGCGCCGCGTATTTGAATTCACCTAAAAATACCAACGGAATTTCAGTCTCAGTAAATTTGTTAATTCCTTATGGAGATATGAGAATCCGTTCCACTATTGAGCGTGGAAATTATGAAGTAAATATTTTGGAAGGTGATCCCAAAGATGTTCTCTCCCGTTATGTAGACCTTCAAAAAAAAACCAATGCGGATTATATAGTGCGCATTACCGGGGACTGTCCCAAAATTCCACCTTTTATTATTACTAAACACATTACCCTGGCCTGTGTAAAAACCACAGATTATTGCTCTAATGTTTGGCCAGATGATTGTAGGACTGCTCCGGATGGATTTGACTGTGAAGTAATATCGTCGAGGCTTCTAGAATATATAAATTTCCAGGCAACCGATGCTTATAATAAAGAGCATGTAACCACTTTCATTCGGGCAAATGGGCTTCCTCCATGGGCACTATCCGCCACCACTGTTGGGCATTTAGATCTATCTTCATTAAAGATTTCAGTCGATACACAAGATGATTTATTAAGGACCCAAGAGGAACATTTCAAGGTAGAAGATAAATATGCTCTTGCCATTACTAAGCTTGGCAGGGGTAATGTTCACCGCATATGAAAATTAAAAAACCGTTCGATGGTGAGATCTACCGAAGATCCCAGAAAGCTATAATTCATGGCGCGCTCACGAACTCAAAAAGGCCAGAAAGCTTCGTTCAGGGAGTTTACCCTACGCACCTCACACACGGGCTCGGTGCGCACGTTTTCGACACCAAAGGAAATCGGTATATTGATTTCATCGCTGGCCTCGGATCAAACCTGTTTGGATATGCCAATCAAGATATTAATGAGGCGATTATCAAACAAGCCTCCAAAGGGACTTCGCTTTCACTTGGAACTACGCTTGAAGTTGAAACCGCTGAAAGAATCAAAGAGTTCTTCCCTTTTATCGACAAAATCCGATTTGTAAAAACAGGCTCAGAAGCCTGTACCGCAGCATGCATCATGGCAAGAGCGATCAAGGGAAAACGGAATGCCTTTCTGCGATGCGCAGAAAATATTTTAAGCGAGGGATACCACGGTTGGCATCCCGAATTTCAATCCCTTAATCCTCCGCACTATGGAGTGACTAATCATTTACATATAAAGAAGTTAGCTCATGGTGATCCAGATACATATGATGCCGGCCTAATTATAGAACCGGTCATCACGGATAGCTCTGAACAAAGATTTGAGTATCTTAAGAAATTAAAGATTCAATGCAATGAAACCGACACTATGCTCATCTTTGATGAGACAATTACAGGTCTTAGATATCAAAATCATAGCGTAGCAGCGTCTTGTGGAATAACTCCTGACATCATTATTCTAGGCAAAGCCATAGCTAGCGGAATGCCATTATCAGTTATTGGGCTTACTAAAGAGACAGATCAGGAATTTTTCGTATCTTCTACTTTTGCAGGTGAAACGTTAAGTCTTGCGGCATGTAACAAGACCCTCTGGTTACTAAAGAATAAGTTCGATATCAACTATCTTTGGGAGAAAGGCGCTGACTTTTATGCTAAATTCAACGCCTTGGGGGCTGATTGCATTCGACTTGAAGGATATCCAACTCGAGGAAGATTCGTCGGAACCGATTTAAATCGAGCATTATTCTTTCAAGAAGCATGTAAGGCTGGGATCTTATTGGGTCCCAGCTTTTTTCTGACCTTTGCAGCGATAGAATACTTGGATGATGTTCTAAATACCTTTTCAGATATATTTTTAAAAATAAAAACAGGCAGTGTAGAGTTAGAAGGCCAGTTGCCTAAATCTCCATATGCCGAAAAAGTGAGGGAGAATCTATGACTAACAAAGAAAAGCTTTCACAGTTTGCTCAGACATCAAGGGATCTGAGGGAGAAAATGGCAAAATTAGAATTAGAGATCTCTCAACTTAATGAAAGATATGCGAGCTGGCTTAATGAACTCGGCGCACCCGAAAAATCTACCGTTATTGAGATCACTACCTTCATCGCTAATAAGGTTAATGCTTAAGCTTAAAGACAAAAGAATATATCTTGGTGATGTCGCAGCTCAATTAGCACGGCATTTTAGAAATGATCCAGAAATTAGAAAATGGTGTCGAGAATATACCGAAATCAGCGAAGCTAAGCATGAAAGATGGCTAACGAAGATAGAAGAGGATCCCAGTATAAAAATGTTTGGGATCTATATTAATCAGCTAGATATTAAAGACGAGTCCATGGGTAAGATCGCAGCATGCATTGGAACTTGCGGTTTAACATCGATAGATAGAGTAAATCAAAATGCCGAATTTAGTCTCTATATAGCAAAAAACTATCAAAAAATGGGATATGGAAAAGAAGCTCTTCAGACGCTTATTTGGCATGGCTTTAACGATTTTAACCTACATAGAATTTGGGGCGAGGTCTTTGAAGGAAATCCTGCTCTTAAAATATTTAAAGAAATAGGATTCACTATTGAAGGGGTTTTAAGAAAAAGTTACTTCAGGGAAGGAAAATTTATTGATTCGATTCGTATTGGAATTCTTCGGGGGGAAGAATGCTTATCTTAGCAGTCATCGCTGGCTTTATTATCTCTACCATCTCATTTTCATTGGGATTTTATTTTTCTTTGTTTTGTGGACCGACACAAAAAGAAATAACTATTCCAACTCTTTTCAAAAAGAACACAAGAAGAAAACCCAAATCAGTGAGTGAAGAAGAGCAATGGAGAAAGGAACAAAAGGAGCCGCCGCTAAGTCCTTCTTTTGAACCATGAATCGAACTGATTACTTCAAAGTTCCAAAAGCAATAAGTAACGATGGATATAGTTTCGCATCTAAGTTGGAGGCAGCTCTCTATCAGCAATTAAAGCTTCAGAAAATAGCAGGCGAGATCAAAGAAATTAAAATGCAGCCCAACGTAATGCTCACCAAATATATAAAGATGATCCCAGATTTTCTGGTTGAAATGGCGATAGATACCAAAATAGGGGGTATAAATTTTTTTGCAGGTGAATGCGTTTATCATGAAGCCAAGGGATATGATTCCGACGTTTATAAATTAAAACGAAATCTTTGGAGGACTAATGGGCCCGGCAAACTAGTTGTTTGGAAAGGTACTTATCGACAACTAAAGTACCATGAAACCATCATTTCTGAGTGCCTATCGCAGTGTGACTAGGTATTAAAATTTAACTGTCCTACCATTAATAAAAAACAAACTAACAAGGGGGCAATATGCCGGTATTTCTAACCATCCTTCTCCCGATTTTAGGAAGCCTTTTAAACGCAGCGGCCCCAGAACTGGAAAAACTATTTCCGGCTGAAGCATCCATCATCGCAGCGGTAGCGCAATTTCTGACAAGCCTTACTGGCTCCGCAGGAAAAGAAGGCGCGTTAAAACAAGCTGCAGAAAAGTACCTTGCTGATAAAGCTAAGGCCTAAATCATGACAATAAACCAAGCGTTAGTAATAGAATCGACAGGATTAGTGCGCGGCGGAAATATTACTATTTCTGCGGATACCGAATCCGGATCGGTAAATTACAATGGGACTGTGACTGTAGGCAGTTGGCTTTTTCATAAAGTGATGCCATTTAGCGGTAGCTATAAGCTTGATCCTCAATATTTACAATCCGCGACATATGTCCCTGAAAAGACCTTAGAGATAGATGGTTTTTCCGGAGAAGTAGTAAGTGTTTTGAATAAGATGGCAGATCTCGATCTCATCTTTGTAAAAAATGACATCGATGTAAAAGGTACCGCAATTCTTGATATCAGTGGCCAATACATTAATATTACTTCGGTCGATATGTCTGGCAGAGCTCAAGGGCTACAGGGACATGTTGTACTTACAAAAACGCCATTAAAAACAAAAAAACAAAGCCTTCTTTCAAAAATTCTCAATAAAATTCTAGGTGTAAAATGAAAAAACTACTTTTCGTGCTGGCCCTTCTTTTCTGTGCCCAATGCGTGCAGCTATCGGAAATTACGCATGGTACACATAAAAAACACCATAAAAAGCACGCTAAAGGATTAAAGAAAAAGAAATTGGTTGGCATAGTAAAAAAAAGCTTTCGAAAAACAACCGTTACTATTCCAAATACTTTAGACCTGCGCCCAATGCTGACCCAGATTGAAGATCAGGGGCAATGCGGGGATTGTTGGTCTTTCTCCCTGACCTCGGTTCATAGAGATGGACATAAGATTGATGGCAGGGATCCTGGAAGACTTTCCCAGGAATGGCTGACAGACAATTCTCCTGAAAGCTTGGGATGTAACGGCGGGTATTTTGATTCAGCGCAGGACTTAATCAATGGCCAACCCCTATGGGACGCCTGTCCGTATGCAGAGGGAACTGGCAACTGCCCGGCAAACCTCCCAGTCGCCGCAGGGATCAAATCATGGGGGATGATGGATCCTACGCCCCAGGACATAGAGATCTATATGACGCAGACCAAAAAGCCAGTTTCCATTACGGTGGCGGCTGGGGCCGGCGACTGGGAAGACTACACAGGCGGAGTATATGATAGCTGCGTCGCAAATGCACAAGTCGATCATATGATCGCAATCGTTGGCTGGAATAATGAAGGAGCTAAATTCGACTCACACGGAAATTTACCTCCCGGAAAAGGCCAATGGATCCTAAGAAATTCATGGGGAACTTCTTGGGGCGAAAACGGATGGATGACCACAAAAATGACAGATCTACATGGCAATAAATGTAACTCTGTTGCTGAAGATGTGGCCTACTTGGTGACCAAATGAAATCCTCAATTCTCATTAATCGGTATGTCTCTAGATGCGGGCAAACCATTTATTTCTTCGTTGGTGATTCAATTACAAGCCAACCAGTGGCCATAAGCGCAGTTCCTACTCCTCCCACTGTGTCAGTAAATGGTGTGGCGGTCACTCTAGGCCCAGCTTGCACCTATAATTCGGTAAATTACGTCGCATTTGCTCTACCCAAACCGGTTCTTTCTACCGATAAAGTTACATTTACCGCTCCTACAGCCGGATGGATAACCACTGTATCCAACGGAACTGTACAGGCTTATCCCAGTATTAATGGGGTATTAAATAATTCGGGTTCTTTGGAAGCCGCATTTGTTGCGGATCAAACTTCACCCAGAACAATGCCATTGGGCATAAACATCGCCTCCGTCCAAGAGCAGCCTTATTTCACATATTCGGTACCTAAAAACTGGTTAAAGAAAGCTGGATGGGGCGGCGTTAAAAGCTGGAGCGCCGGTGGCTTACCGATGACATGGAGCGGAGGGCCGACGCTTACCACACTTTTTGCCGCAGGGGGCGCTTCTAATCTAGTCGACGGAACTGGTTATCCTATTATTCCTGGTATTTGGACTCTGGTTTATGACGAATATTCTCCATCAACTCCATCAGTCGTAAAACTAACGAGTAATGCCCTGCCCGCGCCTACAATTACCGCGACTGTAGTGAATCCAGGAGTACTCACAAATGGAGTGCTAGTTGGAATTGAAGTTCAGTACAATGTGGTTCCTGCGGCAAATAGTCCAATAGATTTAGAATTAGGACTTTCTGTAACTCCGCCTTCAACTGGTTGGTCTGTACAAAATCCATTTTTATTTGGGCCTAATGAGGTTATTGATCGGTCCGATCCATTAGCTATTTCTGACAACATAAAAAGATGGCTAGTCTCCCCGACTCAAAAAGCTCCTGTGACGATGCGCTATATTGATTCCTGTCTTAGTTGGGGTGGATTTTCCAATATAACTGAGCCTGAAGACCTTCCAAACACTTCGGCATTTACTTGGTGCAACATTCCCGGGATGGCAAAGTCGGCTCAAGTAATACAAATCCGTCCATATGACACAAGTGTATCACCCAACGTCTACACCAAGATTTACGGAACGCAGCAAGATTCTTTTGGAAAATATATTCCGCTTCCACCAAATTCCCAGGACCTTTGGCTCAACATGAATGGCCTAACCGATACGACTACAAATACTGGCTGGTATATAGCGGAAGTCGTATGTTCTGCTCCTCATGGGCTTGTGACAGGCCAACAGGTAAATTTCCCTGCTGAACCTGGCCAGACTCTGACTATTCAAGATAGTCCAACGACAACTGTACCAGCGGGGATCGGTTATATGACTCCACTGGTTTTTGTGACAAGTCCCACAACATTTGTTTATACAGCATGGTCCAATGCGAAAACGCCGGGTGGGATTAAGAATTTAGCGAGTGCCTTGAATATAAATGCGACGATCACTTGGAATTGTCCTGATGGAGGAAGCTTTCCATTTGAGTTTGCAGCGCATATGGTATCGCAATTTCCGAACACAAATCTTTGGATCCCCGTCCCCCACGCCGCTTCAGACGAGTGTGTAATAGAGATCGCAAAAAGAGTAAGGGACAATCTAGTCCCAGGCCGAAAAGTATATGTCGAATACACTAATGAGCATTGGAACAATTTTGCTCAAATGATATATCTTCGCGGCGTGGGAGGACTACAACAATTTGTAAGCGGTGCGCCAGGGGTAACCTACAATCATATGTACGTTCAAAGGGCTTCCCAAGTTCATGATATTTTCTATAGGATCTTCAATGAACCTGATGTAAACGGAATTGCTAAACGCGGCAACGAGATACTTCGACTATTCGGCAGCTTCTATGATAATCCCAATTTAACTGCAGACATGATCTCATACGCCAATATGAATGGGATCCAAATGGATGCCGTTGCAATTGCGCCATATAATGACATGCCAAGTTCTGTCGGCGCAATATTCGATACATGGACGATGCCAATGATCCATGATTTCTATCGTCATCATCTAAAATATGATTTGTATGATCAATCAATATATCCGGGCCATTTAAGTGCTATTGCGAAGTATCTTCCAGTAGAAGGTCAGACAACCAAATTAGAACTTGTAGGATATGAGGGTGGCACGGAGATAACGATACCTTCTACGACGACGAATGGTCTTCAGCTGTCGGTTGATTCCATGTATCATCCTGATATGTATGACAGCGAACTTGCTATGTATCAACAAATGCAAAATGGTGGAATGTCCCTCTGCACGCTCTTCTTTCTTGGTTTCTATCGTCACAATTATAGAATTTGGCCATTAGTCACATGGGCTGGACAAAAACCGGGTCGAGGAGACGGTTCCAATAATGGAGCAATTAACCAATTCTGGTCGGTGAATAATAAGTGTAATGATCTGGTTAATGATTCAGTAAAACTTCAGGCATTTAGAGACTGGATCGACTCGGCCAATAATCAACTTCCCCGCAGCAAAAGCTGGTATCCATTGTGATCCAAAAAGGGATGCAAATAACTGGCTGGCTTCTTGTCATTACCACACTTCTTTTGATTGTTTTTGATATCGTAATCTCTGTAATTTCGGGAAACAGTGCGACGATATCGCAGGTAATTTTAAATTCGAGCAAAAGCTATCCGATTATTCCATTAGCTTTTGGCATATTGATGGGTCATTTATTTGCGAGTCAATCAGACGTCAATTGTCCTAAGAAAGAAATTCAACCCACTGAACAAACCCCGCCGCATTCCACGCTCTAAGAGCTGCCATTCCTTCATCGGCAGCATGGATATCTGAAATTAGATGACGAGCTTTGGTCGCGATATCATTCACATCATCGGAATCCGCGATCCAGGTAGAAGGAACAAACCTAATTGCCGATGATACTACGCTTGGTACGCCCTCTAATATTCCATCAGCTGTTACATTATTGAAGCTTTCGGTAAATGAGGGCTGCATAAGAAGATGCATATTAGAAACAAGGCTTCGAAAAGCGGGCCACTCACTCCATTTAAGAGGCTCAAGACTCACCCCAGGCGTAAGATTCTCTGTCGTAGCGGTAGCTGAATTCCAGACAATATTCCCGTGCCCGTCTGTACGACCGCTATTTAACCAGATCTCCGTTGTTGCTTTTAATTGACGAGAAACAAGAACAGCGGCGGCTACTGCAGATTGGAAATTCTTATAAGCTCTTCCCGCGCCAAAACATCCGATTCTTAGGGTGCCACCATTCCATAAAGGATGAGCGGGTTGGGGAATTTTTGGATCAATGAAGTAAAGGTTAGGAAGATAAAGGCAGGCTCTGCCATATGCATTTTTCATCCAATTGCAAAAGGGTTCATTATTTCCAGCGCAGAAGAAATTGGGAAGTAAAAGAGCCAGATCCGCATATTGTCTAAGAAGTGTAATAGCCTGACTTTCGGCCTGCAAAAATCCGACATTACTATGAGAAGTACAAGCAAATTTAATATTCACGTATTTAAGCGCAATGCTTTGAAACCAGGACGTCGGGATCCATGGGGCCTGGACAACGACATGAGTTACGGATTCATTTTTTGGAAGAGCTAGTATGGACTCAAGAACATCGCCACCGGCTATAGGCCAGACTTCGCAATTAAAGCCATTGGAGCGCATATATTTTTGGATATTTAGCGCTGTAATTCCAAGGCCCTTGGGGCAGTAGCGAATGTTTTTGCCTGGATTGTAGCAGATGACAAGGCGGGTGGGATTCATACGGTTAAAGATAAGTTTGTTCTATCTTTCGCTTTACTTCCAGTTAGTTTTCTATTTATTTAAAGAACGCATAAAAAGGCCGATGCGGTTGATAAGACCCATCGGCCGATCAGAAATGGATATTGAAGAACTCTGATGCAAAGAAGCCTCACAGATTTTCTTCAAAAATTCAATCTGAAAAATAGAGTAATTAAAAAAAAATGCAGGACGACAGTTTTACCTTAGAAAAGATTTTGCAAGACGCAATTACCACTTGCGTTAAGAGCGGGAAATATTTAGACACATCATTAAAAGATACTTTTGTCTTAGGAATTTTAGTAGGCATTCAGTTAGGAAGAACCATGAATGCAGCCGAGTCCTCTTCAGCTGTACTGGAAGTGGAAAGGGCATTGGGGATCTCAAAGAGTTTTGAAAATTTAGTGTGAGGATAGGGCATGGCCAAACCTCTTGAAAAAATAAGAGCCATCGTGAGCGGCGTAGCCAACACACGTAAAAAAGGGGCGAATTACCCCATAGAAATATGGGCATGGCAAAAATGGAGTCAGGGTTGGGGGAAAGCATAATGGCGCTCCCGAAGGAATTGCGTAACTTTACTTTGACGGCTCGCAATTAGGACATGGCTTTATTTGAACCATTGGACAAATTCTCAAACAAGAATGGATCTTTTCATTCGCCAGGATAAGGCTCCGCTTCGGCTTGAAAGTTGACTGAAGAGATCACACCCAAATCCCATGAGGGAGGTTACCTAAGAGAAGGGTAACAGGGGAAAGAAGAGATCCATTCGCTGAGATGTTGCTAGAGCATAGGCCTCTGGGGAGTGAGTAAGAAAGGTAGGCCCGACGTGTATCTAGATGTTTTACTACGTATAGAGTCTCTTCTTAAGCAGATCCTATTTCATCTTGAGATAAAGCCTATTCCCCCAGCTTCTGCTCCGATAAAACCAAAGCCTAAATCCAATTTGGCAAAAAATGAAAAAAATGGGCCGCAAGGCGCGCAGCTTGTCATCGCCGCATATATTGACGCTTGGCAAGAACGTTTTAAAACCAACGCTAGGCCTCGTATTGGCTCAATAGAGGCTGGTATAGCCAAAAGGATAGCCCCTATGTACCCCGCCTATGAATGGCCCATAATTTTTCAAGCCTACATGCAAATGGAGGACCCCTGGTTTAAGACCAAAGCTTATGATTTTGTGACAGCCTATGAAAATCTGACAAAGATTGTTCTAGCACTCGACAAGGGGCGCAATAATCCGTTAGAGAGAACTTGGGAAGACATCGTAGAGGAAAGGGAACGGGAAAGGGGCGATGACAAAGGAGCACTTCGAATTGGAGATGAGGAGACTTAAAACACAATGGCCAAATAGCTATGGTTCTGAGCGACTGGCATTAATTTGGCACCGATTTAAGGATACAGCGAACCATGTATTTACAGCGCTAGTGACAGGTGCGTTGAATAGTTTGCGATCGCCGCCGTTGGCCGACGATCTTTCGAAGCTAGAGCAGGAATATACAAGAAACGAAGCGCAACTAAGGATTCAGATGCGCCATGACATTTCCTTCGGAAGACAAATTGAGGAGCTCGCGAAGAATAACAGAACAGCGGATCCTGAATTTGTTCAAGGATGCCTCAAGTTATTAAGAGATCGGCAGAATGGAAAGCTAACAGAGGAACAATTTCTTCAAGGCTGTGATTATTTCGATCAAATAGCCAATAGGAGGACTTGATGACTCCAGCCGTACGAAAAGCCAGAGCTCTTGATGCGATGATTAAATTTGGTGAGAATATGCAATTTTTAGGATATACGCACCTTGTCGCGGTAATGCTCGACTTTCAGGGCGAACCGCTTGTTTATAGCTATGGCATCACCAAAGATGAAGCAGCGAAGATGTTAAGCCAAGCTACCGCGGAAATGGACAAGGACATAAATGAAAAACCCCCAGGATCGTGAGTCACTGGGGGTAAACCTGGAGATAACGAGAATGAGCGAAAATAATAATATCACCGTTCCTGTTTTGCGTACATCAGAAGAATTGGGGCTTCTAGCAAAAGCGTTAGTCAAATTTCATAAAGATTTAAAACCAGCCATTAAATCGTCGGAAAATCCATTTTTTCATTCCAGATATGCAAGCCTTGATTCCATTTATGAAGCTTCAAATCGTCTATTATCGGAATGTGGTATAGCCTGCGTGCAACCTTTAGGGACCAGCATTAACGGAAAGCCATGCATCATCACATTAATCATTCATGAGGAATCAGGGGAATTTATTAGAAGTGAATTCGAGCTAAATCCTCCGAGTAATGATCCTCAAAAAATGGGAAGCTATATTACCTACATGCGCCGATATTCCTTTAGCGCCGCATTTAGAATCGCTACAGGAGAAGATGATGATGGTAATGCGGCATCGCAACCGCAACCATTGCAATATCGTGAGCCATCTCAAGTGCCAAATAGATATCTTGCTTCCGAGAAACAAATAAATGCTATTCATTCGATGTGGGCAAAATCGGGATTAAAGGCCGATTTATTGCCGCAACAACTGAAAAATATGTTCGGTAAAATATCTTTATGTGAAATTTCTAATTCGCAAGCATCGGAATTAATTGTGAAGTTGCAGCACATGTTAGACACGAAAAAACCTGACCTCAATTCATAATTACTGCATATTTTTTTCTTACAATTGAATTATGAAAAACAATTTCACAAAAGAACAAATGGAATGGATAAAAACGTTCGAAAAGATCTCATTGGAAGATCAGATCGATATTTATCGCTATCTTAAAGGCAGTACAATTCTTGAGGCTTTGGATCGCTATAAAGCGGTGATGAAGACGGATCTGGATTGCGATACTCAAGAGATGGAAATGCCGGAGCTGAATTAATATCGATCGCGCTCTTTGGGGAACATGAGTATTGAAAGTTTAGCTTCTATCTCGCGCAGATCCATAGCAGCATCAGCAACCGCGTGCCAGTCTTGTGAGTCGGTTTTAATTTTAAGATATTGGATGAGGGATTGTTTTTCGTTTTTTAATTGAGTCTGAAGAACATCATTCATTTCTTAAAGAATATATAGGTCAAACAAGAAATGGCAACCTGGGCAATGCTAAAGACAGTTACCGCTTGGATCCTAAATGCTTTCAATTTTTCCATTTCTATTTCAAGTAAATCTATTCGTTTTTCTACATGCACAAATTTAGACATTCCTTCTTTAATTTCAGTAACTACTTGCATTAAATGATTGGAGCTTGCTGTAAGCCTTTCCAGTTCTTTAAGCACGTAATGACCAAGACGGTCCCAATTTTGATTTAACTCTTGGCTTTCATTCATGGGTAAGCTTCAATTCTGGGGATGGAGATTCCGTACCCATTTATCATAGCAGAGGTGGGCAGCAATTGGAGGCAGTATAATGATAATGATGAAAACAATTTGCGCTGCGCTATTGAACATATCGAACAAGCCGCTCGATGCGGCGTCCAAGCAGTTAAATTCCAGCTATTCACACACGCCGAATTGTATGGTGTTCGAGGGACTGTCAAACAAAATAGATATAACCTACCAAGGAAATGGCTTCCAACTCTCAAAATTGAATGCGAAAAAAATAAAGTCAACTTCATGTGCACCGCGTTTTCTCCAGAAGGCATCGAAGTTGTGGATGAATTTGTTGATGTGCATAAGATCGCCTCTGCAGAAGCATTGAGTTCAGAATTTCTATCGTCGATATTCAAAACAAAAAAACCGGCATTTATTTCGTTAGGAGCAATGACGGAGAAAAATTTGCTATGGCTACTGCATGAAACATTTGAATATGATGTGGCATTTTTGCAATGTGTTGCAGCATACCCTGCGAAGCTTGAAGATTATAATTTAAGATTTATAGAAAGACTTAAGGGAACAAATATTCCATTTGGAATTTCAGATCATACAAAACACTTTCCAGCATTTGTAGCATTCGGTGCCGCGATACTAGGTGCGCAAATATTTGAAAAACATTTTTCGATTGATTTCCCAACCACTCCCGATTCAGCTCATTCAATTGGAGTTACAGAATTGCGATATTATGTTCGTGATATAAATATGGCGATTAAAATTCGAGGAGACGGAAAAAAGAAGATTGTCGAGGATGAAGTATATATGACAAAACTTTGGCGCAGGAACAGAGCGCCATTTACTTGGGGAGTCAGAAAAAAATGAGTGAGCCATTTATTGCAGGATTAATAGATTCAAAAGGACAATTGGGAACTATCAAAAGACCAATGATGATTCCGCTGCGTGAGGTTAAGGGAATTGTGTTTTTCGCTGTTGATGAAGCAGATGTAGTAGTAAATGACAAAGGAAATGGTCTTAAGATATCAAAGCTATCGTTCTGCGAAGATCATTTTGATGCGGCAAATGTTATACAAGAATTATTTGGGGAAGATTGATGACAAATAACGTATTTGTTCCCCCGCCGCTCATTCAGCTTCAATGGAAAAAGCCAGAGGATCTAAAGCCCCATCCCAAAAACCCAAATCAGCATAACGAAGAACAAATAAATAGAATGGCCAAGGTAATTAAATACCAAGGCTTTCGAAGACCAATTGAGATCTCAAGTCTTTCAGGGTTCATCATCGCAGGTCATTGCAGAAGGTTAGCAGCCATTTCATTAGGAATGGAATTGGTCCCGACTATCACTCAAAACTATTTAAGCGAAGAGCAGGAATGGGCTGATCTGATTAGCGATAATGCTTTATCAGAAGGGGCACTAATGGATATGAGCCTCATTAATGCCCAGCTTCCCGAATTTGGCCCTGAGCTAGATATTGATCTTTTAGGACTCAAGGATTTTAGCATCGAGCCGATGGATAAGGGTGATTTCACTATCTGTGAGACTTGCGGTCATAAGAAACGGATTAAAGCTAGGTAGCATAACCGGTAATGCACTGAGCTGTTAACTCAGATTATCGTGGTTCGAAGCCACGCCTAGCTGAGTGAGAGAAGTGGGTACTCATATTTATCGAAGTTATAACTAGGGTGGACTTGGGTTGTGGGTGCCCACTTCTCGCATGGCTGCATGATAAAATGGGAATGCGACGACATGACGACATATGGCAATTCCAATAGATAACGAAACAATCAATGCTGAAGCGGTTAAACGCCTTGCATCATTATTCTGTAGTGCGAGGGAAATAGCGGCTATTTTCAATACCTCAGTCAATTCAATATTGCGTAATTTTGAAACAGAATTAGAGGAAGGTAAGCAGATCGGCCGTTCCAATCTCAAA
>Ga0335069_10001576_pt1 | contig 36479 bp, 22 predicted proteins | sample Lox_Sample_11_FD_206714 | JGI IMG/M metagenome (GOLD analysis project Ga0335069, IMG submission 206714) | Soil microbial communities from Loxahatchee National Wildlife Refuge, Florida, United States - Lox_Sample_1.1 | ecosystem: Environmental > Terrestrial > Soil > Wetlands | place: USA... | reverse complement strand
AAACCCCTGTGGCAGAGCTCTTTCATGCTCTCGGTCCCCAAGATGAAGCTGCGCTTGGCCCTAAACAGTTGCTGCTGCCCGACTTATAACCGGACACGCGTGGGGTCGACCCACATGGGAGATACACGGGCCACTCACCGGGAGCACACGGGGGCCTCAACCGGCAGCCGTGCCAAAATGGGTCAGGCTGAAAAGGGGCGCTGCGTCAGCTCCGGTACGCAAGCTTCAGGGTTTCAATTACTTACGAGTTGGCCTTTACGGCACTATCACCCGCAGGGCGGAAGGTTGGACCGAGAACGTGGCCGGCAATTGGCCGACCAGCTCGCCGTCGGCTTCCAGGGGGGTACGTGCGGGGCTGGTCAGGGTCAGGGAATCCGCCTGGAATCGCTTCACGGAGGCGGCGGGCAGGCTCCGACTTAAGAGCAGGCTCGGGCCGCACCGCGCCAGGGTGATCCAGTTGATGCGCGGGAAGACACAAACCTCGAGCTTCCCGTCGCGCAAGTCGGCCTGAGGGAAGATGTTATAGCGGCCGCCGTATAAGCGGCCATTGCCGATGAGAACCATCTCGCCGGCGACTGCCTGCCCTCCGCCGGCGGCGGTGATTGTGGATTGCGTGCGCAGGAGGGCCTTCAACCCGGCCACGATATAGGCCAGCGGGCCCACGACCTTTTTCAAGGGCCAGTGCACCAACTCGACGGCCATGGCGTCCAGCCCCGCCCCGGCGAGCTGCGCGAAGCACCGCCGCCGCGCGGTGCCACCGGCGTCGTATTGCACGGCAGGCAGATCAATGAGGGTCTGCTTGCCGCGGCGGATGGTCTCCCAGGCAGCGTGCAGGCTGGTGGGGATATCCATCTCGCAGGCAAAGACGTTGACGGTGCCCAGCGGCAGGAGCCCCAGGCAGCCGCGCGCCAGGCCGCCAGGGGCATCCGCGATACCGTTCAGCACTTCGTTGAGCGTGCCATCGCCGCCCGCGGCGACAACGATCTCGAATCCCTCACCCACAGCCTCGGTGGCCAGGCGGCGCGCGTCGCCGATCCCAGCGGTGAGCTTGAGCGTGCTCTGGACGCCGAGTTCATCCAGGTGCCGGCGAAAGCGGCGCGCCTTGTCGCCGCGAGCGGCGGGATTAAAGATGACACACGTGCGCACGCGGCATCATTTGGGCGCTGCGAGTAGGATAGTCGAGGAGAAAGCGTCAAGAACACCCCCCTTAGAAACATCCAACATCCAACATCGAACATCCAACATCCAATGACTTCGCCCGCCGCGCTCATTGGATGCTGGATGTTTGATGTTGGATGTTGGATGTTGTTGCCCTCGGGAATGCGCCCCCGGCCCTCCGTTCTTGAATTTTGCCTGTACATCCCTTACACCGTTCAGCCATGAACGACCGGAAGGAACCTAACCTGCCCAAGTGGCCGTTTTACCTGGGCGACGCCCTGCTGCTGGGGGCAGCTTATTTGATTTACAGCCGGAGCAGCTTGCCGCTGGGGCACTGGAGCGGCGTGCTGATCGCGCTGTGCGTCGGCGCGGGTGTCGTAGTATGCGCCGCGCCCTTTGTGCTGGAATACCGCGCCCGCATACGTCTGGCCGAAGCCGATGGCCTGGCCACCGTCGTGGGCGAGGTGCGCAAGATGGAGTCCATCGCCGACCAGATCAGCGGGGCCACGGGGCGCTGGCAGGAGGCCCAGGAAGCGGCCGACCGCACGGCGGCAGCGGCGCGGGAGATCGGGGACCGGATGACGTCGGAGGTCAAAGCGTTCATGGACTTTTTGCAGCGGGCCAACGATAGCGAGAAGGCCACGCTGCGCTTGGAGGCGGACAAGCTGCGCCGGGGCGAAGCCGAGTGGTTGCAATTGGTGGTGCACCTGCTGGACCACGTCTATGCCCTGCACCAGGGGGCGCTTCGGTCCGGGCAGGTGAAGGTGATCGAGCAGGTCGGCCATTTGCAGGTTGCCTGCCGCGAAGCGGCGCGCCGGGTTGGCCTGACGCCGTTCATTGCCGAAACAGCGGAGCCCTTCGACGCGCAGCGGCATCAGGCCGTCGAGAACGGAGCGCCTTTGCCGGCTGACGCCAAGGTCTCTGAGACCCTGGCGACCGGATACACGTTCCAGGGCCGGCTGGTCCGGCCCGCGCTGGTCCGGTTGAACTCCGGCACCCCGGCAGGTGACGCCGCTGCCACCCAGACCGAGCCTGCAGCAGACGGCGCGCAAAGCCAATTGCCCCTGGACCGGGCGGGGGAGCAGTTAGGATAAAGTAAACCCGGTAGGCACGCCTCGCCGGGCGCCGTGGGAAGGCGAGCGTCCCCGCGAGCCCAAGCTTTTTGCGCCCACCGCCGAGAACAGGGCTCGCGCGAACGCTCGCCCTCCCCGGCGGGGGAGGCTCCCTCAATGCAGTATCTGTATGGGGATCTCTATCGAGGCGCCGAACCAGGGCTTGTTGTCGCTGTTATTGCCGTCCACGACGATGTCAGCGTGGAAGCCGTACTTCCAATGGCGCTTGGAGGTGGTGTAGCTGAAGCCAGCCTGGATGGAATCCCGGATTTCCCTTACGTCGCGCGGGTAAATCAGCGTGGGCAGCACGCCCGGCACCCCGAAGGTGATATCGCTTCCCGATAACGTCTGCAGGTGCTGATAGCCGGCGTCCAGCTCCCAGCCCCTGATCTGCTGGAAGAAGCCGACGGCGACCATGTAGTTGTCGTTTTCGGTGGTCATGTTCCAGCGATAGAAGGCGTCGAAGTACGCGCCGAGGCCGCGCCAGCCGAAGTGCTTGCGGGCGAGCAGTTCCGGCTGGATGGCCGCGGAGCGGAACCCCGGAGCGTAAGCGATGCTTTGGGAGTAGGTGCCCGGGAGCACCGCCCCGGCGCGGAACGTCAGCGTAGGAATCCACGGCGAGTTGGTGCACTGGGCCTCATTGAAGATCTGGTAACGCACGCCCAGGGCGGTGTCTATGAGGCCGATAGTTGACTCGACGTTGTTGCCGGGATCGAAGGCGCGCCAACCGACGGTGGTGCCGCCGAATTCCAGATCGGCAGCCCAGCGTTCGGTGATGCCATATTGCAGGGCGAAGTAGCCTTGCCGGATATCAATGCCGTAGTTCTCGCCGCCGGACCGGACCTTGGCCTGGTATTGCACACCGTTGGCCCAAATCTCGTATGACTTGGATTGCTCGTACACCGCGCCCAGGATGAACTGGCCCTCGGCGGGCACATTGGCCCACTCCGCGAAGGGCAGTTGCGGCACATTCTCCGACGCCAGCACGCCCGGGCCGGATGCCGCCAGCAGCAGGAAAAGCGCTTGCCGCGCGGCTCGCCCGAACAGGCGCCGTGCCGGCGGGTTCCCTGGGCGCGTTTCAGAGGTAAACCGCTTAAGACCAATCATAAGGCATTCACTTTCTTTGGTGCCTGCTGTGGCATTCGCCTCCGCGCAGCAGCTTCTGGGAAGCAACCCTACGGAATACGGCTTGATTGTCAAGCCGTGGAACGGAAATCCGAAACCGGAAGGCCGAAGGCTGAAATCCGAAGCCCGAACCCGCTAGGCGGCCATCCAAGCACTTGGCCGGCAGGGAGGCCCCCGCTGGCGCCTAAGCGCAAACACGAAGCACTTCCAAGCACCCGGTTTCCACAAGGGCCCTGGGATGGCAGTCTTCGGGTTTAGCCCCTTAACGGCTTTGCGTCTTTGCCTCTTTGCGCCTTTGTGTTAGCTCCGCTGCGCGGCCCCGGCTGCTTCCGCTGCCGCATCTGCCGGCGCACCGATTCCCGGAGCTTCTGCTGCAACGTGCCGTTTTTGCTCTCCTTGAGGCGTTGTTCCAGCAGGGCCACGACGGCGGCTTCCCCGGGTCGGAGCCGGCCCTGGCCGGTCCGCAGCTCCCGCTGGGTCTTCCGGCGGAGCGCGGCGACCAAGCCTCCGTCCAGGTACGATTCAAAGATCACGGGATGGATGTAGCACTTTTTGCACACCGCCGGGGTATTGCCCAGCCGTTGCGCAACCTGTTCGACCGCCCGGACAACATTCCGTTTGGCCTTGGCCTTCGAGCCGAGGGGTTGGAGTTCGCGCAAGGCCAGCGCCGCCAGCACCGTTCCTGTCCAGGTGCGAAAATCCTTGGCCGTAAAGTCCTGGCCCGTGACGGCGGCAATGTACTCGTTCACATCCCCGGAGGTCACGTCGTGCACCTTGCCCTCGTCATCCACATACTGGAATAAATCCTGTCCCGGCAGGTCCTGGCACTTGCGGACGATGCGGGCCAGGAGAGGATGTTCCACGTCCACCCGCTGCTCCTTGCCGCTCTTGCCACGGAACTGGAAGTGTATCTTCGAGCCGGAGACCGCAGCATGCCGCTGCCGCAAGGTGGTGAGGCCATAGGACTTGTTCTCGTTCGCGTATTCCTCATTGCCAACCCGCAGGGCGCACAATTCGAGCAGGCGCACCACGGCGGCCAGCACCCGGTCGCGCACCAGGCCGTGCTGGCGCAGATCCCGGCGCACGCGCTGACGAATACGGGGCAGGGCCTTGCCGAACGCGATCATGCGGTTGTACTTGGTCTCGTCCCTGACGGCGCGCCAGCGCGGATGGTAGCGGTATTGCTTGCGCCCGCGCGCGTCGCGGCCCACCGCCTGCAGGTGACCCTGAGGGTCGCGGCAGATCCAAACGTCCTGCCACGCGGGCGGGATGGCCAGCGACCTGATCCGGCCCAGGGTTTCCTTGTCCCGGATCACGGCGCCGTCCGGCCCGCGGTAGCGAAAGCTCTCGCCGGCCCGGGTTCGGCGGATGCCCGGCTGGCGATCGTTCACGTAGCGCAGCCCGGCCTCGGCTGCCGAGCGTTCCGGAGGGGGAGAGGAGGCCAGGGACTTCAATTGGCAGCCATTCGCACCAGCGCCTCCACCGGGAGCGCGATCTCCCGTTGCGCGCAGAGCTTGCGCGTGCCCTGGCAAGCCAGGCCTTTTACGTCCTGCATCGTCTTTGCGGGCCAACCGGTCTGCCTTGAGCGTATCCGCAGGGCTCGTTGCCGGCAATGCCCGACCCACCTCACAGCAAGTAACACGCCGCGCTGGTTGCTCCCCGCGAACGGCGCTGATTGTCGCGCCTCTGCCGCCGCACTCCATGCCCCGGCGCTTGCACTTTGCACATTTCCATGCCGCGGCCGAGTGCAAGATGCAGATGCCCGCCCCCGTTTCCGGCAGCCCCAGCCCGCGCCCGCGCACCCTCCAGGCCGAGCGCCGAACTGGCATGCCACGGGCTTACATAGATCTGGTAACTGTGTTCACAATCATTGGAGCAAAGACAAAGCTATGAAGAACGGACTGCATGCGTTGTTCCTGGAGGAGTTGGCGGACGTCTATAACGCCGAGAAGCAACTGACCAAGGCGCTGCCCAAGCTCGCCAAGGCCACGAAGAACGATCAACTGCGCCAGGCGATCGAGTCGCACCTCGAGGAGACGGAACAACACGTCTCCCGGCTCGACCAGGTATTCGAGTCCCTGGACGAATCGCCGAAGCGGAAGAAGTGCAAAGGCATGGAAGGCATCATCGAGGAGGGCGAGGAGGTCATTTCCGAGCACAAGAAGAAAGACGAGATAGATGCCGCCTTGATCTCGGCCGCCCAGCGGGCGGAGCATTATGAGATCGCTGCGTACGGCTGCCTCTGCACGTGGGCCAAACAGATGGGGCACGACCAGGCGCTTGACCTGCTCAAAGAAACCCTGTCCGAAGAGAAGGCCGCGGACGAGAAGCTTACGCAAATCGCCACGTCTTCCGCCAACGTTCAGGCCGAGAAAGCCGGAGCCGGCCAGGGCCGCTGAGCCTGCCGAACTCTGCTGGCGCTCGAAGCGTCGGCGACGAAACGCCGGGCCGCGGTTGCGCCCCGGCAACGATTGGCTTATACGCCCTCAGAGCAAATCTGAGGGCTCGTTCGCATCCGCGACCCTCCCCGGTGCGGCATTTGCGGAGACGCGTTCATACGTACGCCCGGGTTGCGCGGGCTGGTGAGCCTTCTTAGGTTGCTCTAGCCTCCTGAGCGGGCGCGGCGTGCTGGCAGACGGCGTTTTGCATCTCAGGCTGCCTGGTCCGGGGAGGCTGTGAAATGGCCTATGCGCACGCTGATCATAGACGGGGCTGAAAACGGCGAGGGCTCTACCTCCTCCATGCTGGCTGACATGGGCCACGAGGTCGTCTCCGTCACGGACGCCGACTCGGGCTTGCAGCAGCTCGACAAGACTCCCTTCGACATAGCGTTCGTTGAGCTGAAGCTCGACGGCAAGAACGGCCTCGAGGTGATGCGCTCACTGCAGAACCGGGATCCGAGCATGGACATCGTGATCTCCACTGCCCGCCCCTCCTTTGAATCCGCCGTCGAGGCCATGCGCGCCGGGGCCGCCGACTATTTGCCCAAACCCTTCACCTCGGACCAGGTCCGGCAGGTGCTGGGCAAAATAGCCAAAGCCCGCAAGCTCCGGGGCCGAGTCGCCGATCTCGAATCGCGCGTGTCGTCCAGCGTCCCCCAAGCCGATTTGACCTCGGCTGAGCCGCAGGTGCAGAAGGCCTTCGAGGTCGCCCTCAAAGTGGCCGCCATGCCGGTGACGGCCCTGCTGCTGGGCGAAAGCGGCACCGGCAAGAGCGTGCTGGCCCGTTACATTCACGAGAACAGCCCCCAGCGCGAGAACCTGTTCGTCACCGTGTCCTGTCCCAGCCTCTCGCGGGAGTTGCTGGAGAGCGAGCTGTTCGGCCATACCAAGGGCTCGTTCACCGGGGCCGTGGGCGAAACCTGGGGCAAGGTGGCCGCCGCCGATGGCGGCACGCTGTTCCTGGATGAAATCGGCGAGCTGCCGCTGGAGATCCAGCCGAAGCTGCTGCGCCTGCTGCAGGAGAGAGAATACGAGCGCGTCGGCGAAGCCAGGTCCCGCCAGGCGAACGTCCGCGTCATCGTGGCCACCAACCGTGACCTGGAGCGGGCAGTGCGTGAGAGCCGCTTCCGGGAGGACTTATACTACCGGGTGAAGGTGGTGCCGCTGCGGCTGCCGGCGCTGCGGGAGCGGCGGGCGGACTTGCTGAGAATCGCAGCGGGCTACCTTGCATTCTGCAATGCGCAATGCCGCAAACGCATCATGGGCCTTTCGCCGGAAGTCGAGCAGGCGCTCCTGCGCTACGAATGGCCGGGCAACCTGCGCGAACTGCGCAACGTCATCGAACGAGCCGTCATCCTGGCCGACGAGGACCAAATCCAACTGCACGACCTGCCCGAGGAACTGACCCAACTGCTCGAGGGGCACAACTCGAACGTGCAGCTTGGCGGTGATTTCACCCTGCGGGAGCTCGAACATGAGCATATCCGCCGGGTCATTCGCCGCGTCAAAACGCGGAACAAAGCGGCCCGGATTCTGGGGATCGACCCCATCACCCTCTACCGCAAACGCAAACGCTTCGGGCTATAAGGGTAGGGACGCCTCGCCGAGGCGTCCGAGTTCCGGCAGGCGTGGACGCCTCGGCGAGGCGTCCCTACCTTGCTGCGGCCTACCCCCGGCGCTTCTTTGTGGGCAGCCCCTTGCGCTTGGTCTCGGCCAGGTGCCGGAGCTGGCTGCGGCTCATGGATTCATACATTCCGCGGGAGGCCCCCCTCAGGGAGCCCTTGCTGCGCTTGCCGCGCTTGGCTGACAGGGCGATGCCAGCCGCCATTTGTTGCTTCTTCGATTTAGCAGGCATAAGTCTCTGCGTGTGACGCTTTCAGCATTGAAACCGTCCTCGAGTATTTGAATGCAAGAACCTTGCCAACTAGCGGCGGCGCGGCTCGATTCCAGCGTGAAGGCCAAATGCCATCGCAGGTGCCAGCAATATGATCTGCATTGACCTCAAGGGCCGCATTGACCTCAAGGGCCGGCTTGTCGCGCCATCTGCTCCCGTGCCAGCACCGAAGGGCGAGGATCATCTCGCCGCGTTGAGCGCTGCATCCACCTTCCTGTCAATGGCCATGGCGGCGGGGTGCCCGGCCGCGACGATCTTGCCGGCAGCGTCAATGATGTAAGTCGTCGGGACGCCCGAGACCCGAAACGCCTTGGCGGGCGCGCTCTGCCAGCCCCCGGCGGCCCAGACGTTGAACGTGTTGGTCCAACCGCGCTTCTCCACGTGCCGGCGGACAATGTCCAGCGTGTCATCAATGCTCAAGGGAATGATCGCCACCTTGTCCGACCAGCCTGGATGGGCCTGCCTCAATTCCTGCAGGTCCGCCATCGGCTTCTGGCAGGGACCACACCAGGTAGCCCAGAAATCCAGGACCACGACCTTGCCCCGCAGCTCCGATAGCTTCATCTTCTTTTCGCTGCCAAGGGGAATGAATTCGATCTCCGGCGCGGCGGTCGCCGGAGGCAGGGTGCCGTGCTCCGCCACATAATTCTCTAGCTCCAGCGCGGCCGCCGCCTTTTCGTCCAGGATGCCTTCCGGGACCCGGCACCAACGAATGCCGCTCTGGACCTTCCAGGCATCCCCGAGCCTGGTCGCCTCACGGACTGCTACGACGTACTCCCCCGACAGCGATGCCCCCGTCTTTGATTTCCCATCGCCCTTGACCGCGAATTTCACTTTGAGTTCCTCCCCCACCATTCCCTCCAAAGAGCCCGACGCCCCCGCCTGCTGGAGGCGGCCAACCGAGACGTCCGCAATGCTGAGTTCGGCATTCTTGAAATCAATGCCGGCTTCCTCGGCCTGGGAGAGCATGGCCTGAGCGATCTGGATCTGCTCCTGCCTCGAACGGCTGACCTCGCGATCCAATTCCTGGCGGGAAGGGCCGCTTTCACCGCTCTTCTGCATTTGCGCCCAAAGCAGGTCGCTGTTCACTAAGGCCTCTCTTGCATAGAGGTTCGTATCTCCCTGCCGAAGGAAACGGACCAGGCTCTGGGCGAGTTGCAACAAAGCAGGGTCATCCTTGTCCGTTAGGCCGGAATTGCGGAGGTTAGCGGCCTTTCCCAGGATGGCCAAATCGCGCAGGGTCTTTGCGTCGGCGATGCCCGGCGGGAACGACTCCCACTGAACACCCCCCGCCACACGCCATCCGCCGGGGAACTTCTTCAAGCGGCGAAGGACGACCTTGAATTCTCCTTTGGGCGAGCCGTCGGGGCCCGCATCAGGATTCAGAATAATTTCCAACTCTTGCACAACGGGTATGGTCTCGCCCTCGGCCTGGAGACTGGGGAAATGGGCGCGGCCAACCCCCAATCGACCGAAGCGGGGCGGGTCAACCACGCGCGCGTGCAAGTCGCCTTTGGAAAAATCCAGGTGCAGCGACTCGGCCCTGGCCAGGAATGCCCTGGCTGAGGCCTCAGCCTCGCGACGCTGATCCGCTATGCCATCGGCGAAGCTTTTCAGCGTCTCGCCGATGTCGGGCAGATTGGTGGAGGCCACGGCCTTCCAGTCTTCGGCGGATGCGGTAATCTCCTGGGCGAACTTCGCGGTGTCCCGCCTCTGCAGCAGCGCGACCACGGAACGGCTCACCGCCGCAAATTCATCGGGTGCGGGCTGAAATCGCCCCGGCGCCGCTGCATTGGCGGCCAAGCTCGTCTGCCGCCCAGGCAGAGCGAGTAACAGAATCGCCATCCCACACGGCAACGGAAACCCAGTACAGCCGGGAAGCCTTCTCATGGAACCCTCGTACAGCAGAAAAGGGCCCGAGGCAAGGTGGAACGAGGATGCCTGCCTGGTGAATGCTCAGGCGCCGACCACCCAATGATTTGTGCAGCCAAGCACTAGTTCACCAGCTTTGAACTGATTACTTCACATGCGTTGTCGTCGCAGCGAGTGATTTGCAGCTTCCCGCCCGTAATGACGCTCCGGATCTTGTGCAAGGTCACAATCTCCCCGTCCACCACCATCGCTATGCGGCCGCCGAGGTGTGCGCGGGTAAAAGCTTCCGCGCGGTCCGTGTTCCTGCGTGCCAGGCACACGGTGAGAACGCTCTTGCCCTGCCCGTCGCTTCTCATCTCCGGCGTCCCTTCGATGGCCAGCGGAACGTAATCGCTCGGATTAATGGCCACGTAAGTGAGCGGCTCATTCGGTGGGGCGCCGCTGTACTTTCTGCGGTCGTAAGCGAGCACAACCAGGTGGCCATCTGCCCCTCGGGCCTCTTGCGCTGTGGGCGCCTCACGCAGGACGAGGTAGGCGCCGTTCTCAAGGTGCTGTGCCGCAGGGTTGTGCGCCGCAGGCGGTGGGTTTGCTGGACCCGCGGGCGGACTCTGGCATCCGCAGATCGCGAATCCGAGGCAGAGCGCCGTGGTAAGCGGGGGAATGAGAGCTTTGTGTATCTTGTTCTTCATAAATCTCGCGGCCGAGTTTTTCGGCCAACACCGGACGTTGGACGCCCCTCTCCCATAGCGCTAATGCATCCCGGACTTTCGAACATTAGGCGACTTGCGGTGGGTGTAAAGCCACTTCGATTTGCAACCTGGGAGCCGAGCGGTGAACTTGCCTCCTCCTGGGTGTCGTCCTGGTTCTTGCACTCGTTCTCCTCGAACCAATCGAGTACGAGCACGCGCACGCGCACGAGCACGAGGACGAAGAGAGATGCGGTTTACGAGCCCGCTCCCGGTTCGGGCGATGACCTCGTGCATCGCAAACCAGCGCCCCCGGTTCCTTCCGGGTTGTCACCCGCCTACCCGGCGGGGCATATTCCGTAGCTCGATGTTCGCCGCGTTGCAACAGGCGCTGAATCCGCGATCCGCAAGTCGCGGACCGTGGAGCCGGCTCTTGCGTCACCGAGGCTGGTTCCTGGTTGGGCTCACGGTGCTGTTCGCCCTGGCCGTGCGCGTGCGCCTCGGTGATATGCCGCTAGAGCGGGATGAGGGCGAATACGCCTACGCCGGGCAGCTCATGCTGCATGGCCTGGCACCCTACAAGGAAGCCTACACCATGAAGCTCCCGGGCACTTACGCCGCGTATGCTCTGAGCATGGGCCTGTTCGGCCAGACCCCGGCCGGAATCCACTTCGGCCTTGCCCTGGTCAATGCCGCCTCGATCATCCTGGTGTATCTGCTGGGCCGGAGGCTGCTGGATGAGGCGACCGGCATCGCCGCCGCCGTAGCGTTCGCCTTGCTCTCGTTGAGTCCCTGGGTGCTGGGCCTGGCCGGCCACGCCACGCACTACGTAGTCGTGTGCGCCTTGGGGGGAATGCTCCTGCTGGTGCGTGCGTGCGAGCGCACCGGAAGCGCGGCTCGAGGAATGGAAGCGGCCCCGGATGACGCTCCTCGCGGCACCCGGTCAACCGGCCGGCCCCGCCCGCTGAGCGGGCTTTCCTCAGTTTTCAGCGTTCAGCTCTTAGCCTTGTTCTTCAGCGGCCTGCTCTTCGGCCTGGCCTTCCTTATGAAGCAGCACGGCCTGTTCTTTGGCCTGTGCGGGGCCTTGTACCTGCTGCGGACGCGCCTGGGCCAGTGGTTTACCGATGAAATGGAGGAAGTGCCGCTCGCCGACGAGCAGGGGTGGCGCGTCGCCAAACCCGAGCTCCGCGCCCCCCAGCGCCGGCAGGCCAAGGCTCGGCGGTTTCTGCGGGATGCCGGGCTGTTCGCGCTGGGCGGCTGCCTGCCCTACGCGGTCACCTGCCTGGTGTTATGGATGGCCGGTGCGCTCCCCGCCTTCGTGTTCTGGACATTCACCTATGCCGCCAGGTATGCCTCCTCAATTCCGCTCGTCAGCGGCCCGGACTTCCTGCGGGCCGGCGTGCACGCCGTGGTCGGACCGGACATCGTGCTCTGGGTTCTCCCCTGGGTGGGGGCGCTTGTCATGTGGTGGGAAGAGCGGCTGGACGTGAAGCGCAAACCTTCGCTCGACCGCACAATAACTATGGCGGGCGCGGCCATCCAACCGGAGGAGCCCGAGCTGAAGCCCGCCGCTCGCACCCGGCGCTCCGCGGTGGCGTTCCCCCGTTTCTTCGTCACCTTGCTGTTTCTCTGCTCACTTGCCTCAGTCAGCGTGGGATTCTACTTCCGGGCGCATTATTTCATTCTCCTCCTGCCCGTGCTGTCCCTGCTGATCGGGCTGGCGGTCAGCCGCGGACTGCACCTGCTGCGCCACGACACCACCATCGAGCTGTTCCTCGCCCTCGCTATCCTTGGGCTGTTCGCCATCGGCATCGGCGCCGCGGTCCTTGGCAACGGGTCCGTCTGGTTTGGCATGTCCCCCGCCGAGGCAACGCGCAGCATCTACGGCGCGACGCTCTTCGCCGATACCGCCCGGGCCGCCGAGTACATCAAAGCCAACTCGCCGCCCGAGGCCCGCATCGCCGTCCTCGGCTCAGAGCCCCAGATTTACTTCGATGCCCGCCGCCGCGGCGCGACCGGCTACCTCTACATGTATCCGCTCATGGAAGCGCATCCGTATGCGCTCAAGATGCAAGAGCAGTTGATCGGCGAAATCGAGCGCAACCAGCCCGAATTCATCGTCTATGTGGATGACGATTACTCCTGGCTGCAACGGCCCGACTCCGAGCGAAAGCTCTTCGACTGGTGGCAGGACTACTGGGGCAAGAACATGGACCTGGTCCAGAGCCTCGACGTGCAGGAAAACCTGGAGCGTGGCGCCGAGGTCAACAACCCGATGCGCCGCTCCCGCCGCCACTCAGAGCAGCAGGCGCACATCCTGGTCTTGCAAAGGCGACATTGACTGTCCCGGGGCGCGCCGACCCAAGCTCAAGGCCCGAGATGGCCGCGAATCAAAACCCGAAGGCCGAAGGCCGAAACCCGAAAGAAGGCCGAAATCCGAAATCCGAGAGGCAACTGCAGAACGAACAGCAAAGAGCACAAAGAACGCAGCGCGGCAAAGCCGCAACCGAATCGGGCCGCGACGAGGATAGAGGATAGAAGATGGAGGATGGAAGTCCGCTTGCGATGGGCTGGCAAGTTGTTAGCAGCCTGCGAACCAGTTGCCAGCCCATTGCAGAAAGGCGGTTTCCATCCTCCATCTTCTATCCTCCATCCTCGTCGCGGCCCGATTCGGTTGCGGCTTTGCCGCGCGGTGCTCTTTGCGCTCTTTTCGGTTATCCCAGACCTTTGTCATTGGCTCCGGAAGGCGCCGGCGCGGTGCTCTCGGCCTTCGGATTTCGGCCTTCCTTCGGGCTTCGGCCTTCGGGCTTCGGGTTTAGGCGGAATCATCCGGTCGGCACTTAGATCTCAATCACCTCCCGCATCCCGGGCAGTTCGCAGCGCAGGCCAAACCGCTGCTGGATTTGCCGCGCCAGCTCCTGCCGGGGTCCATTCTCACCGTGGGTCAGGACCACGCGCGGCCGGGCCGGCGCCATCGCGCTGAACCAGCCCAGCAGGTCCTTCTGCCCCGCGTGCGCGCTGAACCCGCCCAACGTATGCACCTGCGCCTTGACCGCGATCTTCTCGCCGTGAATGCGCACGCTCTTCGCGCCCTCGACCAGGCGCCGGCCCAGCGTCTCGGCGCTCTGATATCCCACGATCAGGACATGCGTATCCGGCTTCCACAGGTTCTGCTTCAGATGATGCTGAATCCGACCGGCGTTGCACATCCCGGCGCCCGCCATGATCAGGCACGGGCCGGGCTGGTCGTTGATCTTCCGCGAATCATCCGCCGTGATGCTCAGCGTCAGCGTCTTGAGATCCTCCCGGACCGGCTTCTCGGCCAGGAACTTGATCATCTCATCGTCGAACAGTTCACGGTGGTGGAGATAGATGTTCGTGGCCTCAACGGCCATGGGGCTGTCGAGGAAGATCGGAAAAGGCCACACCTTCTGCTCGCGGAGCATGCGCGCGAGCAGGCTCATCAGCAACTGCGCGCGCCCCACCGCAAATGTCGGCACCAGGATCTTGCCCCGCCTTTCCACCACGTCATGCACGATGCGGACGAACTCCTCAACCGTCTCCACAAAGCGACGGTGATCGTGATCGCCGTAGGTGGACTCCAGGAACACCATGTCCGCCTCGCGGAACGGCTCGAAGTCCCGCAGGATCGGCGCGCCGATCGGCCCGAGGTCCCCGGAAAAGACCACGCCCTTCTGCCGGCCCTCCTCCTCCACATCCAACTGGATGCTGGCCGACCCGAGCATGTGCCCCGCCTCCGCCCAGACAGCCTTCACGCCGGGAGCGACCGTCACCGCCTTCTGGTACGGCACAGGCTGCAGGAGCTGGATGGCCTCCTCGGCGTGCAGCGGCGTGAAGAGCGGCTCCTCGGGTGGTTTGCCGGCGCGCTGGAGCTTTCGGTTCCGCCGCTCCATGTCACCGGCCTGGATGCGGGCTGAGTCGCGTAGGATAAGGGCGGTCAACTCCACGGTTGCGGGGGTTGCGAAAACCGGCATGCGCAGCCCGGCTTTGGCGAGTACCGGCAGGCGGCCGGTGTGGTCCAGGTGCGCGTGCGTCAGCAGGACCGCATCCACCGGCGGCCAGGGCCCGGGCGGCGGGTGGTTCAAGGCCTCGGCCTTCTTGCCCCCCTGGAACATGCCGCAATCCACCAGCACGCTGGCGCCGTTGGTTTGGACGTAATATGCCGAGCCGGTGACTTCGCCGCCGGCGGCGCCGATAATGGTGATCTTCATCAAAAAACGAGGCGGACCCCCTCACGGGCGTCGCGCCGACAACACAATCAAATTGAGCCGCCCGGCAAGCTCAGTCCGGCGAGGCCGTCCAACTGGGGTCGGGATCATAGGCCTGGATCGCCGGCGCCAGCTTGTCCGTCTTGGGTCCCAGGTCCTTCTGGTAAACCCGTCCCTGCTGGTTGACGATGAAGGTCATGATGCCGGAGTCGCCGTACTCGGCAGGCCAGGCGAGGAGGGCAAAGCCGCCGATCATGTGGCCGTTAATGATGTAGCTGTATTTGCCCCCCGGCGCGTGCTTGCCCTGACGGGTGAGAATCTTGAACAGGTAGCCGTGGAACGGGAGGCGCGTGCCGCTCTGGCCGTTGGCGCGCACGGAGTAGCCTTGCGCCTGGGCCTCGGCGGCCAGGGGCCCAAGCGGGCTGATCGAGCCATCCAGCTCCGGCGGCCAGTAAAGGCCGTCCTTGGTGCCCGGCGTGCTGGCGATCCGCTGGGCGTACTCCAAAACCTGGTCCCCGTTGCGGTCAACGCTGGCGTATTCGCGTTGGGCCTCGACGTAGGTGCGCACGACCTGGAGCGTCGCCAGCTCGTCCTTGCCGATGCGCCGCGTCAAAATCTCGTGCTTGCCCGCCTCGGTATCGAAGAACCAGCGCCCGTCCTTCTGCACGATGGGCACCGGGAACGGCCAGAGGTTGGTGCCTACCTCCAACACGCATTTGGTATCAGACTCATGCACCAGCCGATTGGTCGTGGAGAGGGCGGCGCTGAACGCACGGAACTCGTTGGTCGCCTGCACGCGATCGGGGTTCACCAACTCGGCGGCGGCAGGGCCGAAGACTGCCCGCAGGTCACTGCGGCTGCGCTCGCTGGTGGCAGACACCAGGGCGGAGACGGCCTCCTCGGGCGTGGCAAATGTCCGGGCGGCATCCGCCGCTTTGAGCGTGCCCGGAATAGAGAGGGCCACGACCAGCAACAGGCTGGCCGGCGAGAGCAGAGGAGAGTGGGCTTCCGAAGCGTTCATACCGGACCAGTTGGTTGAGGTCTTCATCTCGGCAAGAGCACGTGTGATTGGCAAGACAGTGGTCTTCATCGGCGACCCCCTCCTCCGCGCGCGCCGCCGGCCCTGCCGCCGCTGAATCCTCCTCCGCCTCCGCCACTGAGGCTGGATGTGCCGCGGCTGCTATAGTTCCGCGCGGCGGAGCCGTTGCTCACCCCACTGAAGGCGCTGTTGGAGGTGGACGGCTGGCTGGCCGCAGAGCTGGACCGGTTCTGGAACGTGCTGGTCGAAGGCGCAGTCCGGTTCGCTGCCTGTGTGCCGGCGTTCCCCGTGGAAGGACGCGTCCCCACAGTGCCCGTCGAAGGCCGGGTCCCAACGTTGCCGGTCGAGGGCCGCGAGCCGATGGCACCGGTCGAAGCCTGCGCCCCTCCAGAACTCCAGCCCCGCGCCTCCCGCGTGCTGGCCGTCGCCGTGCCCGAGCCGCCGGTGCGCATCCGGTTCGAGTCCGGCTGCCATTTCTGCACATTGTTCACGTTCGCAGTCCGGGAGTTGTTCACGTTCACGTTCCGGTTGTAGGTGTTGAAGTTATTGATATTGACGTTGACGTTCCCGCGATAGCCGCTCCCGCCCCAGACGAAGCCTCCCCGCGGGCCCACATAGATCCCGCCGTGCCACCAGTTGCAGTTGTTGGCGATAATTGCCCCAACCGCCACGCCTGCGCCAAACGTGATCAGCGGCGCCAGGGGATTATACACGTAGGCCGGCGGCGGGTAAAAGACCGTGGGGGGGTAAGTAGGCACATATACCACCTGCGGGCTGGCGGGGATGATCTCCACAATTTGCGCCGGCGCCGCCACCACCTGCGTCACGGTCGGCTGCACCACCACCGTGTTGGTCACCACCACAACCTGCTGCGGCGTGCTCTGAAGCGTGCCCGCCTTCACCGCCATGCCCCTCAGCACCTGGATCGCGTTCATCAAATCCGTCTGCTGGTTGATGAACGCCTCCCCCAGAGCCACCGTCCACGACAGGTTGGAATCCATCATCGAGATGACCTGGGGAAACTTGGCCACGGACTTCACGTTCTGGTCCCAGGGCTGCTCGTCAATGTGCGAGACGTTGGCCGGGTCCCGCACAAACCTTGCCGCCTGCACAATCTCGACCGGGTACGCCGCCGCCGGCAGCACGATGGAAATAAGCGGGTCGGGATAGAGGGCGATCGGCTCGGCCAGCTTCTGCAGCTCGGCCGCGCTAAGCAAAGGCGGGGCCGATGGTGGAGGAGCGGCGTTTGCGTCCGGGCTGGGGACCGGGGCTTCCTGGGCCGACGCACACCGGGCTATCGTGATGGCCAGCGCCAAGCCAAGCCAGCGCCCGCGGTTTGTGGAGTTGATTGCATGCATACGCAATGGACTATTCTGGTCCGAATGCACTGGCGGACCGACTACAAGCAATAGACTGGACTACGCGCAGGAGGTCAAGTCCCCGCTGCCGCCGGAGCGAAATTCACCCTGCCAGGGGACATCTTTGACCGGCTATCAAACCTCCGGTGGGCTCTCAGCCCGCCGCCTTCGTTCGCTTGGTTCTCTTCTGTGAGGTCCTCTACCCCGCCCCCGGCATCTTCCCGCCCACACGCCGACGCCACTCGACCCTGGGCGGCTCCGGCAAGCCTTGCGCCCGCAGCGCCGTCCGGAAGTGCATCTTGGCTACCTGCGGCAGCCCTTCGGCCCCGTGCCGCTCCACAAACTGCTTGGCCGCGGCGTCCACCGCCGCCGAGGCGCCCTTGGGCAGCGCTTGCTCGAACTTCTTCTCCAGCTTGCCCAGCCGTGTCACGAATTCATCCCGCGCCAGGATCGAGGCCGCGGCCACCGCCAGGTCCTCCTCCGCCCGATGCTTCTGCACCAGCTCGATGTCCCGCCCCAGGCTCATCAAGGCCCCCGCTACGACCTCCTTGCTCGACGCAAACTGATCGCTGATTGCGCGCACGGGCGGCGGGTTCATGCGATGCCGCTGGGCCATGAGGTTCTCGATCACCCGCGCATGGCCCCAGGCCAGCATCGCGTTGACGCTGCCCATCTTGGCATAGAGGCGGTTGTAAGCCTCGTTGCCGATGGGCACCACCGTCGTCACGCAGCCCGGCGTCTTGCGAATCAACTCCGCCAGCTCATGGATGCGCTTATCGCTCGAAATGTTCTTCGAATCCCGGATGCCCACGTCGGCCCACGCTTTCACCACCGCCTCGTTCACATACGCGCCCGCGACGCAGAGCGGCCCGAAGAAATCGCCCTTCCCGCTCTCGTCCACCCCCAAGCGCGGCAGGAGCAGGTCGGGATTCAACACCGCCTCGTAGCCGAGCTTGACCTCTTTCAGGATCTCGGGCTCCAGCACGAACTCGACAAACTCCTGGGTGCCTTTGCCTTGAACGACCAGCTTGCCGCTCTGGTAGAAGACCATGTTCGTCTTCTCCTTCTCGGCAGCGAACCGGGCATACGGGACCTCCCGGAACTGGTAATGGTGTGCCTCCAGCCAGGCCTTCAGCGCGGTGGCCTGGGCATCCGTCAGCTTGCAGGTGTACGAGGTCAGCGGCTTCACAAAAGCGGCCACAGCCTACGGCTGGCCCCCACGATCGGCAAGCCTGTCACACCCAAGGTCGCCCGGGCGGCCTGTCCGCCCCTCTATGTGGTACAACAAAAAAGCCGGATTTTACTCCGGCCTTCTTGCCACATTCTACACTGAGTCTACACTGAGAACAGCACTTAAATCTGTTTGCGATGCGGCGCCGCAGATTTACGCCTATCAGCCACACACGGTCTGACTACTGCGTGTTTGCACCGTCAGTGTCTATACCATACCAGAAGCCCTGTCCCCTGCATGTCACCAGTTGTGGTTACAAGCCCCAACCGGGTCAAATCCGCGGTTTACCGCCATTTATGCTTCGGATACCGCCGCTGCAACTCCTGCTTGATGCGCGGGTAATGCTCCCGCCAGAAGCCCGCCAGGTCCTGCGTGATCTGCACCGGCCGCATGCTCGGCGCCAGGATATGCACCAGCACCGCCACCCGGCCCATGGCGATCCGCGGCGTGGCGGTGACGTCATAAAGCTCTTGGATACGCAACGCAATGTGCGGCGGGCCGGTGCGCTCGTAATTGACCCGCGGCGTCCGGCCATTGGAAAGCGGCAGCCGTTCTGGGGCGTGGCGCTCCAGCAAGTCCTGCTGCGCCGGGCTCAGCCAACTCTTCACGGTGGCCTTCACGGGACGGTCCCGGATTTCCTTGCCGCTGAACGCGCCGTGGCAAACCTGCTCCACGAGGTGCCGCCGATCCTCCTCGCCGATCCCCGGCAGCGCCAGCTCGGGGCACCAGCCGTGCAGCAGGTTCAAGCGCACAATCCATTGCTCCACCGCCTCGTCCCAGTCGCTCAGCTCCAACCGCCCGGCGAGCACTTCGTCCGCCAGCAACCGCGCGGCGGCATCGGCCGGCGGCGGCTCGACCCGGCGGGTCGAAATGGCGAGCTCCCGGAACCGGACTTGCTCCTCCGCATAAACGCGCTTCGTCGTGGCGTCATAGAATACGCGCGGCACCGCGGACAGGTCGCCCGGGAAAAGCTCGCGCAGCCAGGCCTCCTCGATCGCCGTGGCAAGGCTCAACACCGTGCTGACGCCTTTGTCCTTGCCCTCGACCTCCTGCACTTCGGCGGCCACCAGCAGCGCGCTTTCCTGCACCACGCTTTCCCGGGCCAGCAGGCCCCGCCGTCCATGCACCAGTTCGCATCGCCCCGTCCCGGAGTCCAGCCGCCGCGCCACCCGATCGCTGAACCCGATCAGGATGCACTTCCGCCAGGCCTCTTCTGGCCTCGCCGGCTGCCTGGTTCTGCCATCGGCTATCGGCGATTGGCTATCGGCTATTCCCGCAGGGACCGGCCCGCCCCGGCGCGTGTCCAGCCCCTCCCGCCGCGCAATCTCCAGGAACTGCTGCAGCAACGGCCCAACCTGCCGCGCGGTCGCCGCATGAATCCCCAATTCCCGGCAGGCCTCGGCCCGAAACTGGTTGCGCGAAGCGTGCTCCCACGCGTGCATCAGGAGCCGGAAGTCGCTGCCTGGCGTTTCCCCGGCCAGGTCCCGGCGGCGGGCGGCAGTCTGCGCGTCCACACTGCGCACCAGCAAGTCGCGCCCTTGCGTGAGCGCGGCGATGAGGCAGGCGTCGTACACGCAGCCGTAGTCCTGCGCCGCCAGCAGCATCCGGGCATAGCGGGGGTGCAGCGGAAAGGCCAGCATCTTGCGGCCCACCTCCGTGATGCGGAGCGGGGCACGGAGCGCTGGTAGGGACGCCTCGCCGAGGCGTCCGCCCGAATCCACACCCACATTAGGACGCCTCGGCGAGGCGTCCCTACCTTGCTCCGCCTGCAGCGCACCCAAATCCGCCAGCAATTCCTCCGCATGAGCCAGCGCCTGCTCCTCCGGCGGCTCCAGCCAGCGGAACTGGCGCAAGTCGCCCACGCCCGCAGCCTTGAGCGCTAGCACTACCTCCGCCAGGTCTAAACGCTTCACCTCGGGCAATTCCTGCGCGAGCCGGTGCCCGTGTTCCTCCTGCGACCACAGCCGCCGGCAGACCCCCGGCGCCGTCCGGCCCGCCCGGCCGGCCCGCTGGTCCGCCGCGGCGCGGCTGATCTTCTCGATCAGCAGCGTGTTGATGCCGCGGTAAGGATCGTATCGCGGCTGCCGTGCCAGGCCGCTGTCAATCACGCACCGGATGCCCTCGATCGTGAGCGACGTCTCGGCCACGTTCGTGGCGACCACCACCTTGCGCCGATCGTAGCGCGCCACCGCCGCGTCCTGCTCTTTGGGCGGCAGCTCGCCGTGCAAAGGAAGCAGGACGAACCCGCGCGCCTCCTCGCACCGCCGGAGGGCTTCAATCGTCTGCGAAATCTCAAACCCTCCCGGCATGAACACCAGCACGTCGCCCTCGCCGCCGGAACGCACGAAGTCCCGGAACGCCTCCGCCGCCTGCTCCCAAACCGGACGCCGGTCCAGGTACGCGGGCCGCGCGGCGAACTCGATGTCCACTGGGAACATCCGCCCCTGCGACTCAACGACCCGGCACGGCCTGAGGTAGTCCTCCAGGCGCGCCACCTCCAGCGTCGCCGACATCACCAGCACCTTAAGGTCAGGCCGCTCTTGCTCCTGCAGATCCAAAGCCCGGCCTAGCGTGATGTCGCCGTAAAGGTGCCGCTCGTGGAACTCGTCGAAGATCAGCGCGGAAACGCCGGGCAGCTTCGGGTCCTGCACCATCTGCCGCAGCAGCACGCCTTCGGTGACGAACCGGATGCGCGTCCCGGCGCTGGTCACATTTTCGAAGCGTATCTGGTAGCCGACCTCGCCGCCCACTTCCGCCCGGCGCTCCGCCGCCACCCGCTTCGCCAACAACCGCGCGGCCAGCCGCCTCGGCTGCAGGACCACCACCTGCCCCGCCCCCAGCAGCCCGTGATCGAGCAGCATCTGCGGCACCTGCGTGGACTTGCCGGACCCCGTCGGCGCCGAAATGATCACCCGCCGCTGCTCGCGGAGGGCCGCCACCAGGGCCGGCTCGATCTCGTATATGGGCAGGCGGCCCGCCATCGCGGCACTCTGCGCAAGCCCGGCCGGGGTCGCAAGTGCGCATCTCATCACTGCCGCCATTCTTTAGTAGCGAAAGCCTCCGGCTTGCGCCCGTCCCGCCAACCTTCCAGGTTGGCGCCGCGCAGGCGTGCACGCGGCAAGCTGGAAGCTTGCCGGGACGGGCGCAAGCCGGAGGCTTACGCTACTACTCGGCGGCAGTCATGAGACGCGCACGGATCGCAAGGCAACACTGGAGAAGGGTGGACGGCCTTCCCAAAACATGACATCCTCACCTGCACCATTCAGCACGGCTGCCCATGAACACCCGCGACATACCCAGGCAGACCCATGGCCCGTAGGCCGCCCAACCGCCCAGGCTCAGGCCCGCCTCGCAGCGACGCACAGCGCTTCGGCAGCGCCGCCCTGACATATGTCATGAGCGCTTGGGAGGGCTTGACCGAGCGAGAGTACCTGACCTGGCGGACGGCCGCCCGGAGCCGGCGGATGCAGGGCGTAACCTATTTCAAGCAGGTTAACCTGCGCCGTGTCCGCCGTGGCGACCCGGTGGTCAGACTGCCGCAGCCGTCCAGCACTCGCGATCCGCGGCCTATTCTCCGGCGATTGGTTATCCTTAACCGGGGCGGGAACATCGCCCTGGCGCTGGAGCTGCATCGCGTGCCTTCCGAACGGACCAGCGTATGGGCCTCCCGCCCCTGCAACCGCGGCGCGGCCAATCCCCGCAACTGCCCGCGCCTGGGCTGGTTGCCTGCCCGGCGCTCCCGGCTCGTTGATATAACCCGTCTCTATTTCGAAAAGCACGGCCCATACCTGCGCCAGCAGAAGGTGCGCATGGAAGCAAAGCGGATCTTCGTCCGCCTGCGCCTGGAAGTTGACGAGGGCGCCAGCCTCTACGAGCAGGTCAACGCGGTTGTTCCCCCGCCCGAGGGGGCATCCAACCGCTGAGAAATCCCCACGCCCTTCGAAGACCCTTCGAGCCCTGTTCGAAGCCTCTTCGAGTGCTCCTCGTAGCCCCACGCCAACCCCCCGCCGGCAACAGGCCCTCGCCGCCCTCAGATCCGCTTCGCGCGGAAGAAGCGCACGGGGTACGAATTGGTGACCGAAAGAAAGCGGAAGGAGTTGGTATTGATGATCGTTCCGTCCACGGCCCACACCGTGCCATTGGTGACGCTGCTGGCCTTCAGGACCTCGTTGCTCTTTCCCGTGGTGTCGTAAACGACGAGCAGGAAATGACCCGTGGTAGCGGGCGACAAGTCCAGGATGGGCGGGTCCGCCGCGAACTCCCAGACCTGGTAATCCGTATTGGGCGCCGGTGCGGAGGCAAAGAGCTGCAGGGAGTTGGTCAACGGGACGCGGGCGGCAAACACCCAAGGGTTCAACTCCGAAGTCGTGTCACGCTTCTCCACCCAATAGCTGTGCCAGGCCAGGCCGTAGAGGGTCAGGCCGCCAGAGGCGACCACCGTGTGCGGGAGCACCGGGTTGCCTGCCGGAATGCTGATGTCCACGTTGCCCAGGAGGAACGCGCTCGTTCCGAGGAGGATCGTGCCGCTGCTCTCGGCCGTCAGGCTCGAGGAGCTGTTGCCGGTGGAGATGAACCCCGACAGGCCGCTCAGGTTAATCGTGCTGCCCGACCCGGAGGCGTCGAACAGGACTGCCCCGGTGCACAACCCGGGCAACGCATGCAGGTCCACTTTGCCGCCGGCTTTCGCCTCCACCGTAAGTATTTGGGAAGGGCCGACGGAAATATGATTCAGGCGCGAAAGGTCAATGAGACTGTTGGCATTTTCGGCGTGCCAGACCGGGTTGTAGTTGCCCACCGTCACCCATAGCACATTCGTCAGATGGGCTGCGCCTCCGTCGTAGGCATAAAGCCAGGTATCATCAATATTGGTCAACCCGGTGAAGTTCGGCGTCGCCCCGTCTACCGTCAGGGTGCAGTTGGTGAGCAGGTTCAGTTGCGCGGTGGGGATCACGCCCGTGTTGTCCACCTCCAGCGAGGCGTTTTCCAGTTGCGTCACGTTGGGAATGAGAATGCTGGCGCCAGTTTGCGCCTGGAGCGAGAGCGCCGAATTGCCCGGGCTCCGCCAACGGCCGCTCAAGCCGCTGAAGTTCACCACGGATCCGGCATCGTGTGCGTCCACCAGGACAGCGCCGGCCGCCGTGCTCGCCTTGTGCAAGTCCACACTCCCGCCGGTATACGCCTCGATGGACAGCAGCTCAGAACCTCCCAGGGAAAGAATGGTCACTGCCGATAAATCAATCTTGCTGCCCGATCCGTCGGCGTGCCAGGTGGCGTTATACCTGGTATTGGCAACCCGGGCCACATTGGTTAGCCGGGCCACGCCGCCCTCGTAGGCGTAGACCCAGCTCTCGTTTATGTTCGTCACGCCGCCAAGGTTCGGCGTAGCCCCGTCCACCGTCAGGGTACAGTTGGTGAGCAGGTTCAATTGGGATGTGGGAATCACGCCCGTGTTGTCCACCCGCAGCGAGCCGTTTTCCAGTTGCGTCACGTTCGAAATGATAATGGTGGCGCCGGTCTGCGCCTCAAGCGAGAGCGCCGAGTTCCCCGGGCTCTTCCAGCGGCCGCTCAGGCCGTTCAGGTTCACCACCGTGCCGGCGTCCTGCGCGTCCACCAGCACCGCGCCGGCGGCCGCGCTCACCCGGTGCAAGTCCACCGCCCCCCCGTTGTACGCGTCGATGGACAGCAACTCCGAGGTGTCCTGGGTGATGTTGGTGACGGACGACAAATCGATTTTGCTGCCTGCTCCGTCCGCATCCCAGGTGGCGTTGTATCGGATGAGGTTAACCCGGTATACATTAGTCAGCCGCGCTACGCCGCCATCGTAGGCGTAGAGCCAGCTCTCGTTTATGTTCGTCACGCCGCCGAGGTTCGGCGTGGCCCCGTCCACCGTGAGCGTGCAGTTGGTGAGCAGGTTCAACTGGGCGGTGGGAATCACGCCCGTGTTGTCCACCTCCAGCGACGCGTTCTCCAACTGGGTGACGTTGGGAATGGAAATGCTGGCGCCAGTCTGGGCCTTCAGCGACAGCGCCGAATTGCCGGGGCTCTTCCAGCGGCCGGACAACCCGCTGAGGTTCACCACCGTCCCGGCGTCCTGCGCGTCCACCAGCACCGCGCCAACCGCCGCGGTCACCCGGTGCAGGTCCACCGTCGCCCCGGTGTTCGCCTCAATGGTCGTCAGCTCAGAACTTCCCAGGGTGATGTTGGTCAGCGACGCCAGGTCAAGCGTCCCGCCTGATCCGTCCGCGTGCCACGTGACATTATCGTTTCTGTTGGTAACGCTGTAGAGGTTCGGCAGGTGAATCGCCGCGCCGTCACTGGCGTAGAGCCAGGCATCGGCGAGCACCGTCGTGGAACTGGCGGTCACGCTGACCCCCGAACCGTCTATCGAGAGCTCCGCGTCATTCGTGATGGTGAGCGAGCCGCTGAACGACGAACTGCCGGCGGTGAGGCTGAGGGAACCGCCGGAAACAACGAATGGCTTGGAACATTGAATGCTCTTGACGGTGATGTCGTTGCCCGGCGAGATGATCACGCGCGTGCCGGAGCCGCTGGTGATGCCCACTGTGTCGGTGTCAGCGGGCAGGGTGCTTCCGCTCCAGTTGGATTTGTTGGTCCAGGAGAAGCCGTCGCCGCTGCCGGTCCAGGTCTTGGTCTGGGCGAGGCAAGTGATCCCGCCAACCATAACCAGGGCGGCGGCCAGTGCGAATGCAGTAAGTTTCATAGGGTGGCGGTTCTTGAATTAACGGAAACAGAGGCGTAGAGAGGAATCCCTGGCGGCCGGTGGGAAGCAGGCATCGGCGGCACGACGCGAAGAACTGTCACCGGCTGCTCTTCGTTTCGCCTTTGCCTGTCCGCGAAGCTTTGACGCGAAAGCATTTCGGCTGCCCTGGAAAGAGTTGGTCGGCGGCTCGCCCTGCCCAGGCTCGCCGCGGATGATCGGATACTAGGCCCGCTGGCGGAGGAATCAAGACTTTTCTGCTCGTTCTTTCGTGGTGAAGCGTCGCCGCCCCGCCGGCCGGTGGTGCGCACGGGCGAGGGCGCATCGGACACAGCCCGATCGGGAGGGGCCCCGCACCGGAGGCGGGGCGCATCTGAACACTGTCCTTGTTCAGGTAGGGACGCGTTCCACCGCGTCCCTGCTATCCTGTGATGATGGGGACGCGGTGGAACGCGTCCCTACCAAACTGGACACGCTGGCAAGATGCGCCCCCGCCGGCGCGTTCAATATGATTTGCCGTCAGGGCAGAAGAAGGGCAGGTTACACTGCGTCCAATGAGCACTCTCGGACAACCGGGCAACTGGGGAAGCCCTGAGTAAATAGAGAAAGAACGACTATGGCCCAAGCCGTCATGGACCCCGAGCAGGTCCGCCGCTTTGCCGAGGAACTCCGGCGCTTCAACACCGATTTGCAGGATAAGATCGTGTCCCTGCAGGCGCGCTTTGCCGCGCTGGCCGACACCTGGCAGGACCAGGAGCACGCCAAGTTCGCCGAGGAGTTCAAACAGACCATGAAGGCGCTCAAGAAGTTTGTGGACGTCTCGAACCAGCACACGCCCTACCTGCTGCGGAAGGCGCAACGGATCGAGGAATACCTGAATCAGCGCTGAACCGCGAGAAAGGGGCCGTGATGCGTGTGGCGTCGAACGTGAATCGCAGGCCGTGAGCTCCGATCGCTAGCCCCATGCCGGAACGCGCTCATGTCAGCTCCGTGGATGCGCTCGAGGCGTTCCGCTCCGCCTTGATCATCTACCTGAGCAAGGCCCGCCCGGCGCTGGACGAAGTGAACGCCGAGGTCATGCGCACCCGGGTCTGGCTGCAGGAGGACCAGCGCACCCATTGGGAGAACGAGCTGCGCCGCCGCGCGCGCTCTCTCCAGGAGGCCCAGCAGGCCCTGTTCAGCGCCAAGCTCTCCAGCTTCCGCGAGGCAACCTCGGTCGAGCAACTGATCGTGCATCGCAGCAAGCGCGCCTTTGACGAGGCCGACGGCAAGCTGCGCGTCATCAAGAAATGGAAGCGGGACTACGATAACCGGGTTGAGCCGCTCCTCAAGCAAATGGAGAAGCTGCACAGCGTGCTAAGCCACGACATGGGGATGGCCATCGCCTACCTCACCAAGGCGATTGACACGCTGCACTCTTACGCCGGCACGGCGGTCGCGCCAGCGGCGCCGCCCTCCACCCCGGCCCCGACGGAGGGCCCCACGAGCGATCTCCACCCGGCGGCCACGCCCGCCGCGGGGCCCGGCGCGCCTCCCGGGGAACGCCGCTGAAGCGATGAAGTCCAGCGGCAACAAACTCACGGCCATCACGCGCGAGCTCTGGGCCCAGTGGCAACAGACCAAGTCATGCTGGCGGGACGAGCGCGCCCAGGAATTCGAGCGCAAGTATATCGAGGAACTGGTGACCAGCGTGGATCGAACGGTGACAGTCATTGACCAACTCGATAAGCTGCTCACCAAGATCAGGAAGGACTGTGAGTAACATCCTGGGAGTCGGCAAGACGCTGGAACTGGTGGAGGGCCTCCGCGCCACGGTCCGGGACATTGCCGGACGGGCGGAGAAGCTGAACCAGGAGTTGGCTGCGCGCTCGAACCAGGAGCGCCGCCAGCGCGAGCGCGCCGCCGCCGCCCACGCCGCCGAACTGGAGAGCGCCCTCGCGGAAGCCCAAGCCGGCTTCACCGCGGCACGGGAGGCTGCCACCGCCCGTTTCGACCAGCGCAAGGACCGGGTCGGCAAGGCCTACCAATCGAGCAAGGACAAGTGCCTCCAGCGCGTCGAGGAGGAAACCGGCGCCCACAAATACGAACTCCAGAAGCGCATGCTGCAGGCCGAGCGCGACCGCGACGCCGGCTACGCCAACACGGCCACCGCCCTGCAGGACTTCAAGGCCAGCCTGGCCGGCGAAGACCAAGCCCTCACGCAGCTCGAAAGCGAAGTCCATTCCGCCTTTAAAGGCTATCGCAGCCTGTCGCGCCTCCTGGCCGGCGCGGCGGCCAAGGCCCAGGCGGCTTCGACCAAGGACGAAAACCAAATGCTCGCCGCGCTGCGCGACTCGCTCGAAAAGACCCGCGCGGACTTGCGGCGCTTTCGCCGGCACCTCGTGCTGCGCCTGTTCAAGTACTGGGCGGGCTGGCTGATCATATTCCTGTGCCTCGTCCCGCTCATCTTCCAGCACTGGGGATACAACCGCGCTTCCCAGTGGAAGGCGGCCTGGGCGGTGCTCGCCGGCGTGGTCGTGCTGTTCGGGGCGCGCTACCTGTCCCGCCGCCAGGCGCTGCCGCTCGCCACGGCCATAGCCGAAGGCCTCGGCAACGCGCGCCGGTTGCACGACGCGGCGTTCGCCCGCTCCGACGCCCATTACGCGGAGGAAGTCGAGCGCATCAAGACGGAGTTCGAGACCACCACGCGCACGGTGGACCTGGAACTGAGGAAGACCGTCGCCCGCGCCGGCGAACGGCGCGTGGCGTGCCGCATGGCCAGCGACGGCAAGGCCTTCCGCGCGCTCGAGCGCAACGAGCGACTCTATCGGGCCAGGCTGCAGAAGCTGGAGCGTGAGCACGCCGACGCCGCCGACCAACTGAAGCGCACCGCCGAAGTGCGCCGGAAGGCCGAGGCGGAGGCCAGCGCGGGCCGCGAACAGAAGTTCACCGCCGAGCACAAGGCGCACTGGCAGGAATTGGAGGCCGAGTGGCGCCGCCGGATCGAGCCCGTGTATGCGAGCGTCGCCGCCGCGAACGCCGCCGCCGAAAAACTGTTTCCTCCCTGGCAGCCGCCACTCCTGCAAAGCTGGGCGCCGCCGAAGCAGTTCTCCGCTGCCGCCCGGTTCGGCCAGCTCGAGGTGGACGTGGACGAACTGAGCGACTTGCACGGGCGGGACAAACATCCGGCGCTGCCCGGGCCGCCCAAATTCTCGGCGCCGCTCACGCTCGTTTATCCCGAGCAGGGCTCCCTCCTCTTCGAGGCCGGCGGCGCGAAACGCGCGGAGGCCATCGGCGCCCTGAACAACGTCATCCTGCGCCTGCTCGCCACTTCCCCGCCGGGCCGGCTCAACTTCACGATCATTGACCCCGTGGGCCTGGGCCAGAACTTCGCCGGCATCATGCACCTGGCCGACTACGAGGAGCAGATCATCAACAGCCGCATCTGGACGCAGTCCGTGCAAATCGAGCAGAAGCTGGCCGACTTGAACGAGCACATGGAGAAGGTCATCCAGATGTACCTGCGCAACGAGTATGCCACCATCGCCGAATACAACGAGCAGGCCGGCGTCATTGCGGAGAAATACTACTTCCTGGTAATCGCGGACTTCCCGGCCAACTTCACGGATGTCGCGGCCAAGCGCCTGCTGAGCATTGCCAACAGCGGCAGCCGCTGCGGCGTCTATACGCTCATCCATTGGGACCAGCGCCACCCGCTGCCCGCGGATTTCATCCCCGAGGAACTGCGCAAGAGCAGCGTGTGCGTCACCGTCAAGGACGGCCAGTTCGTCATACCGCCCAAACCCCAGCCAGGGACCCAGCCAGGCAGGGACGCCTCGCCGAGGCGTCCGCAATCGGCGCAGCATTCAGGTGCGGGACATTCCGGACGCCTCGGCGAGGCGGCCCTGCCTGGCACGCGCCTGCTGCTCGATGCTCCGCCGACGCCGGAATACGCGATCGAGTTCGTCCAGCGCGTGGGCCAAAGCAGCCGCGACTCGAGCCGCGTTGAAGTGCCTTTCGAGCACGTCGCGCCGCCCGAGCCCGAGATTTGGAGCGAGGAGACCACAGGCGAGCTGCGCGTGCCGATCGGGCGCACCGGCGCCACCAAGTTCCAATATCTCGCGATCGGCAAGGGCACGTGCCAGCACGGCCTCATCGCCGGGAAGACGGGTTCCGGCAAATCCACGCTCTTCCACGTGATCATTACCAACCTGGCCCTCTGGTGCAGCCCCGAGCAGGTCGAGTTCTACCTCGTGGACTTCAAGAAGGGCGTCGAGTTCAAGTGCTACGCCGCCAACCGCCTGCCGCACGCGCGCGTGGTGGCCATCGAGAGCGACCGTGAGTTCGGCCTGAGCGTCTTGCAGCGCGTGGACGACGAGCTCAAGCGCCGCGGCGACCTGTTCCGCAAGCTGGGCGTGCAGGACCTCGCCGGCTACAAGCGCGCCGGCGGCAAGGAAAAGCTGCCCCGCTCGCTGCTCATGATTGATGAATTCCAGGAGTTCTTCGTGGAAGACGACAAGGTCGCGCAGACCGCGTCGCTCCTCCTGGACCGCATTGTCCGCCAGGGCCGCGCGTTCGGCATTCATGTCCTGCTCGGCTCGCAGACCCTGGGGGGCGCCTACACCGTGGCGCGCACGACGCTCGGCCAGATGGTCATCCGCATCGCCCTCCAATGCAACGAGGCCGACGCCTACCTGATCATGGACGACAACAACCCGGCGCCCCGGCTCCTCTCGCGCCCCGGGGAGGGCATCTACAACGACATGGCCGGGATGCTCGAAGGCAACAGCCCGTTCCAGACCGTGTGGCTGCCCGACCAGGTCAGGGACGGCTACCTGAAGAAAGTGCGGGCGCTGGCGGACCAGGAGGAAATCCGAAATCCGAAGGCCGAAGGCCGAGGTGCGGAGACCGACGGCGAGCCGCGCTATCCGGGGCCGATTGTGTTCGAGGGCAATGCGCCGGCGGACGTGAAGGAAAACGGCGTGCTCCAACGCCTCCTCAATGCGAAGGCGCTTAAGCCCGCCGTGGCGGGACGCATCTGGCTGGGCGCACCCAACTCCATCAAGGGACCCACCGAGGCGGTCTTCAACCGGCAGAGCGGGAACAACCTGCTCATCGTCGGCCAGCGCGAGGAGACTTCCCTCGCCCTGCTGACGATTGGCCTCGTCTCGCTCGCCGCGCAATACCCGCTCGGGAAGGCGCGGTTCATCCTCTGCGACAGCACCCCGCCCGGCACGCCTCAGCGCGACTTCATCGAGCGCGTGTTGCAGGCCATCCCGCACCCGGTCAAGCTGGCCCGGCAAGGCGAGCTTCCCGAACTCATGAAGGACCTCAGCGCCGAAATGAAAGAGCGCGGCGAAGCGCCCGATCCCGAAGCCGCCCCGCCCGTCTTCCTGTTCATCCACGACGTGCAGAAATACACCAAGCTGCGCTTCGAGGAGGAGTTCGGCTTCTCGACGCCCGACCCGGACGCCCCGCCCAACCCCGGCGTGCTCCTAAACGATCTGGTTTGCGAAGGCACGCGCCTGGGCTTCCACGTCATCGCGACCTGCGACACGTACAATAACGTCAACCGCTACCTGAGCCGGAAAGCATTCAGTGAGTTCGAGATGCGCGTGCTCTTCCAGATGAGCGCCAGCGACTCGGCCAGCCTGATTGACAGTCCCAAGGCCAGTCTGCTGGGCCTGCACCGCGCGCTCTACTACAATCAGCAGGAAGGCTACCTCGAGACCTTCCGCCCCTACGCGCTGCCGGGGAACGACTGGGTGGAACAAGTCGCCGCCAATCTGGCCCGGCTGCTGAAGTAACAGCACGGCAGATTGCCCGCGAAACACGCTAAAAACACTAAAGTCGCCCGGTTGTTGGAGCCGTCCTTCGGCCCAGCCATACCAGCAGCACCATCGCGGTCAGCACCACGCCGACGATGAAGAAGCAATCCCCGTAGGCCATCACGAAGGCTTCGCGGCGCACGATGCCTGCGACGGCGCCGAGCGCCTGCTGGCCGGCCGATACGGCATCGGCCCCGCGAGCGGCAAAATGCTGCGCCAGCGCTTCCAGGCGCTCGCCAGAAGACGTTCCCGCTGCCCCAGGCGCCCAGCCGCGCGGAGTTCTGATCTCGGGCACTCCCTAACGCCAGGGGGAAAAGAGTCCTGTCTCACACCCCGGCGGCGCAGTATCCAGCCGCTTCTTGAACGCGGCGTCAGACCGCGTCAATCCAGTGGTTCACCGCCACGTTCCAGCGGTGGAGCCGTTCCCGCATAGGCCGGCTGCGCAAGAGGACCGTGAGAACCACCAACCCGCCGAACACCCCGAGCGCCACGTTCACCGGCTCGGGCACAGCCGTGATGTCCAGGCTCCAGCCCGTGACCTGGCTCGTGCCGCCGCCCGCCGATACGTCGGCAAAGAAAAGCGTCCACGTGCCATTGGGGTTCATGCCGCCGAAGGTGCCGTCCAGCGTGATCGAGCCGCCGCCGGAGTTGAAGCTAGAGGGAGCGGATAGGGGGCTGATGTTCTGCCCGTCCGCCAGATAGGTGCCGGTGAGCGGCGTGCCGTTGTCGCCCGCGCTCGCGCCGTGGATGTTGCCGTAGCCGGACGAGACCAGCGTGACGGCGAAGCCCGAGTCCGCCGAGCCGAACGGATTGCTGCCATTCACGCCCACGCGGTTCATCAGCGGCACCAGGGCGCCGTTGTAACTAAGGTAGCCGTACAGGTCGCCGTTGTAGCCCCCGGAGATGTCCAGCGTGACGGTGATATCCGTCAACCTCGCCAGCGACCCGCCCACAGTGATCGAGCTGTACGCCCCGGCGAGGCTGCCGTCGGGAATGCTGTAGGACGGCCCCGCGTAAGTATATTCGATACCTGCCCGGGCGTTGAGGGCTGCCGCGCACCCCAGCGTCAGCAGTGCCGATTTCATTAACAAACGTTTCATAGTATCTCCTGCGTCGTTCGCGGTTTAGTGCGATACGTTCCGGTAATACGCCGCGGGCGGCGGACTGCCCAGGTCCAGAAAGTTATCCGTGAAGCTGAACGAGCCGTCGTTCGTCGAGGCGGTGAACGGCGGGGCGACACTGAGCGGGGGCGCCGAGGTCAGCGTGACCCAGCCCGTCAGGTTCGTCGAGCGCTGCACGTCGTATTTGTAGCCGGGGACGCCAAACATCTTCAGGCTGGCAATGCCGCCGGACACACTGATTGCCGCGGTCGCCCCGCCGGGGATGTTGCCGATGACATGCACGTTGATCGTGCCGTTGCCCGTGCCGCCATGGCCGTCGCTCACGTGGAAGGTGATCGCGTCGTCATTGTTGTTCCCGCTCGCCGGCAGGTAAAAGACCCAGGTGGAGTTGGCCGACACCGTTGCTCCCTGGCCGGTCGGCGAGATCACGCTCGAGAAGGTGATAACGTCGCGGTTGGCATCTGTCGCCAACGGAGTATTGGTCATCAGCACGATAACAGGGATTTTAAGGCTGATGTTGGTCCCTCGGTTGGCAGTATAGGTGTAGTGGACGACCGGGTTGACGTTGGTAATGGTGAGGGTCAGTCCCTGGCCGCCAACCGCGGTGCTGGAGAGCGTGCCGTCGGAGACATTCAGCGTCACGTTGGTCTGTGCCTTGTAGGCCGTGAGCACGGCTGCTCCGCCCGCCGACGAGCTGACGCCGGCGGCAAACGTGATCGCCTCGGCGGTGCCGATGGTCACCGCAGTCCCGGCTTTGCTGGTAATCGTCTGGGGCGTGCCGTCGTCGGCGTTGGTGGCAACCCCGCTGAAGGTCAGGGTCTTGTCGCCGCTGAAGCTCGTGACGGTGTTCCCATACTGGTCCGCCAGCCGGATGGTGAGTTGATCAGCGACTCCCGGGCCTGGAGCAGCGCTTGCGGCGTCGGTGATGCGATAGGCGCTGGCCGTGCCGAAGGCATTCACCGTCTGGCCGCCGGAGAGCGTGCCGGTACTCGAGGCGAACGTGCTGTCCCCGCTGTAAATAGCCGTAACGCCATGAGTGCCCACCGTCACCGTGGAGGTTGCCGCGCTGGTGGCAGTGCCGCCGGAGAGCGTTACCGGGCTGCCCAGATTCACGCCATCAATTTGGAACTGCACGGTCCCGGTGGGCGGGCCGCCGCTTCCCGGGCTCACCGACGCCGTGAAAGTCACCGTCTGGCCATAAATGGACGGGTTGACCGAAGAGGCCACCGTGGTATAGGTCGAAACCGGGTTCGCGTAGCTTACAATGACAATGCCCGCGCCTCCAGCCCCGCCGGCCCCGCCGCTTGACCCACCGCCTCCACCGCCGCCCGTGTTAGCCGTGCCGGCGCTTCCGGCCACGGCGTTAGTCGTTCCGGTTGCCCCTGCACCGCCGCCGCCGTTGCCGCCCGCGCCTCCCGGGGCGTTCTGGGCGCCGCCTCCGCCGCCGCCCGCGTAATACACCGCCGAGCCGCTGATGCTATAGGACAGGCCAACTCCCCCGGCGCCGGCGGCATTCGTCGTTCCGTTTGCCCCGACTGCCCCGGCGCCGCCGCCCCCGCCGCCGGCGAAGGTTTGGCCGACGACCTTGCTATCATAGCCAGCCCCGCCGTTATTGCCCTGGCCCGCAATGCCGGTTCCAGGGGGATAGCTGTTGGTGGGACTAGGGTTAGCAAAGTGGTTTGCACCTCCACCACTGCCCCCATTTCCGGGCGGTTCGCTTGTGCTTGGGCTTTGCCCGCCGTGGCCGCCACCAGTGGCAACCAGATGGGCGTCACTCCCGAACGAAGAATTTGCTCCATTGGTATCGGCGGCTCCTCCCGCGCCAACGGTTACCGTATAGCTCCCTGCGGCAACCGAATAGGCGTTGGTGTGCAGCAAGCCTCCTGCCCCGCCGCCGCCCCCAGTTCTGTCGGTGGAACTGCCCCCGCCGCCGCCACCCGCTACCACCAGCACCTCGACATTGCCGCCGGCACCGGCCGGCACAGTGAACGTCCCGCTGCTCGTGAAGGTGTGGATCGTCTTGCCGCTGACGAACGTAATCGTGCCGCCCGACGCGAGCGTCACTTCCTGGCTCAGGATGCTCGAACTACTGCCAGGATAGGTGGCGTCGCCACTATACACCGCAGTCATCGGGTGTTGGCCGACCGCTAACGCGTTAGTGGTGAACGTCGCCTTGCCGGATGAGAGCATGCCCGTGCCTATCGTGGTCGCCCCGTCCTTGAACGTCACCGTCCCTGTGGGCGTGCCCGACACCACATTGACCGTCGCCGTAAACGTCACCGATTGCCCCGAGTAGGAAGGGTTCTGAGACGAGGCCAGAGTTGTGGTCGAGGCCTGGTCGCCAAGGGCGAAGTCGCCGAAGGAGGTTAAGCCGGTAATCTGGGTGCTTGTGGGATTCCGGGCTCCAATGGTGGTCGTGTTCCAGCCGCCGCTGTAACGCTGCACCACAAAGTTGGCCGTGTTGGCCCCGCCGAGCACATCCCCGGCAACGAAGTTGAAGGTCGCGCTGTTGGCGCCGATCACGAGGCCGCCTCCCGCCGTCAGCGTGTAATACCGGTTGACGTCCCTGGTGGAATCAATGCCCGACGTGGAGATGTTCGGGTGCTGGCCGGCGGTGGTCTTCGCGGCCACGGTGCCGGCTGTGGTGACGCTGAGCGATGCGAGGTTGATCGGCGTGTAATTGGCCGCATCGCCTATCGGGAAGGTGAACGCCTGGCCGGTTCCGGTGGCAAAGGCCTTCTGCAGGGTTCCGTTGACGTAGCTGCTGCTGCTGCCTCCCGAAATGGCTGAGTTGGACGTGTTGGCCACGTTGACCTGATACGCTCCGGTCGTGGTGATGTTGCCGCTGGTCAGGGTAAGCGTGCCGCTGACGGTTGGGCTGGCGCCCAGCATCATGCCGGTGCTGTTGTTGATCGTCAGACTGTTGAAGGTGGTGGCGGCCGTGCCACCAAGGGTCTGGGCGCTGGAGCCGTTGAACGTCACCGTGCCGCTGCCCGCGGTGAAGGTCGCGCCATTGTTGGCCCAATTCCCGCCAAGGGCGATGTTTGCTCCCGCGGTGTTAGTACCGGCTGTCAGGGTCGCGGCGCCATTGATGTTCAAGGTGGCCGGCGCAGTGAAGTTGCCTTGCGTCTCGGTGAAGTTATTGACTGTCAGGGCGGTAGTGCTCCCACCAACGCTCAAGGTCTGGCCGGCGGTCTTGTTCACGACCAGGTTATAGAACGTCTGGCCGGTCGCCGTGCCATTAATGGCCATCGAGCTGCCGGTGAAGGTCACCGTTCCCGCTTCTGGATTGAACGCCCCCCCGTTATTGGACCAGTTGCCGGCCACGCTGATGGCCGTTGCCGTCCCGGCATCGAACGTCCCGGCGGTGAGCGTCACGTTGCCGTTCATCGTCAGCGCAGTGGTGCTGCCGCCGACACTCAGCGTCTGGCCGGCAGTCTTGTTCACGGCTAGGCTATTGAACGTCTGACTGGCCGCCGTGCCGTTGATTGAAGCCGAGTTGCCTGTGAACGTCACGGTACCGCTGCCCGGTGTGAACGTGCCGCCGTTGTTCGCCCAGTTGCCCGCGATGCTGATCGTCGTGCCCGCCGTGAGCGTGCCCGAACTCAACATCAGCGAGCCGCTGAGGGTCAACGTGGCTGGGGCCGTGATGTTGCCCGTCGTCTCGGTCAGGTTGTTCACGGTCAGGGCGGTCGTGCTGCCGCTCACGCTCAAGGTCTGACCCGAGGTCATGGCTACGGTCAGGTTGTTGAAGGCCTGGCTCGTAGCAGTGCCGTTGATAGCCTGCGCTACGATGCCATTGAAGGTCACCGTGCCTCCGTTGGCCGTAAAGGTCCCCCCATTGTTCGCCCAGTTGCCGGCGATCGTAAAACTGCCCGAGGCGCCCGGGGCGGTGAAGACCCCCGCGGTCAAAGTCAGCGAGCCGTTGAGGTCCAGAGTGGCCGGGGCGGTGAAATTGCCTGCGGTCTCAGTGAACGTGCCGTTGACGGTTAAAGTCGTGGTGCTGCCGCCCACGCTGAGCGTCTGCCCGGACGCCTTATTAACCGTTAGGCTATAGAAGGTCTGGTTGGCCGCCGTGCCGTTGATAGCCGAAGAGTTGCCGATAAAGGTCACCGTGCCGGTCCTGGGCGTGAACGTCCCGCCGTTGTTAACCCAGCTTCCGGCAATAGAGATGCCGTAGTTGCTCGTGCTGGCGTCGAGCGTCCCTGAGGCAAGGGTCAGGTTTGTGACAGTCAAGGCGACCCCCATCGTCGTCGCGCCGCCGTTGATCGTCAGATTGTTGAACGTGTTAAACGCCGCCGTCGTCGGCAGCGTACTGGTTCCTGTAAGCTGGACCGTGCCTGCTCCGGGCCTGAACACGTTTGCGGTCCCGGTGCCGTTATAATTGTCAACCAGGGAGCCGGCGATCAATGTCCCACCGGCGGTCATGGCGAGGGTTCCAGTTCTGGCGGAGGTCCCGGCGTTGCCAAGCGTCACGGCCCCGGACACGGTCAATTGGGAGCCGGAAGCAAAGCTCAGTGTTCCTGCGCCATCACCACCTGTCGTGCTCCCCAGTTGCACAGTTGTGCAAGTTGCGTTTGCGATATCCACCGTTACGGTGAAACCGCCCTCGACCATTGCCGTATCACTGGCGCCCGGGACCGCCGTCCCTGCTGCGCCCCCATGGGAGGTCGACCATGTGGAGGTTG
>Ga0335069_10001575_pt1 | contig 36486 bp, 28 predicted proteins | sample Lox_Sample_11_FD_206714 | JGI IMG/M metagenome (GOLD analysis project Ga0335069, IMG submission 206714) | Soil microbial communities from Loxahatchee National Wildlife Refuge, Florida, United States - Lox_Sample_1.1 | ecosystem: Environmental > Terrestrial > Soil > Wetlands | place: USA... | reverse complement strand
CGTCGGAATAGAGCGCCACCTTGTAACTACCGGGCGGTTTGTCGGTCAGCGATGGCATCAGCGTGACGCCGCTGAAATCAGCGGTCTTCTGCGCCGGGCCCACGAACAAGCTGGCGTCGCTCGATGCAATTTTCACGCCATTTATGTCGAAAAACCGCGCTTCGACTCTGTCGTTGCGGCCCTCCAGGCCGGCCAGCGAGTTTTTGAAGGTCGCATTCCATTTCAGGTAGCGCGCGTTGGTGATGTCCGAGTCCTTGAACACGGCCTGTGGCGGCCCAATCGGAGCCCCCTCGCGCGTCGACAGGGCCAGCGTCATCTGCTCGAATTCGAGCGGATGCTCGCGTGCCTTGGCTAGCAATTCTTCATGCTTCCACGGTAGGGAATCGATGAGCGGCTTGATGCCGAGGCGGAGTTGCAGCTCGGGGCTGGAATATATCAGCGTTCCGGCAAACGCCGTGCTGCCCAGCACAATCAACAGCGAAAGCATCGCGATCGCGCGCCGTGCGGCGCTCCGCGGCTTGGGCGGCGGCAGGAGTACGACGTCTTCGTACGGCGGCAGTTCGTCGGGCATCGCCAGCTCGCCGGTGCCGCCCGTTGAATCGACGGCGGGCACACCCGCCTGCGGCATGCCGCGCCCGTAGAGCATCATGTCGCGGAATTCCTGGATCGTGGCGGGACGGCCGTCCGCCTCGTATGAAAGCGCTGCATCGATTGCTGCGGCCAGATTGCCGGACACCGAGGGACACAGCTCCCTTACCTTTGGGAAGCTGAACGGCGGAAATTTCTCCGGATCGCGTCCGGTCAGCACATAATGCAGCGTTGCACCCAGCGAGTAGATGTCGCTGCGCGGATCGACCGTACCCTGATATTGCTCCGGCGGCGCGAAACCCAGCGTTCCGATCATTGTGCCCTTGCGGGCGGCCTTGAACAGGCGCGCGATTCCGAAGTCGACCAGCATGACGCGCCCTTTGGGCGTAAGCATCACGTTGGACGGCTTCATGTCGCGGTACACGATCGGGGGCATCAGGCCGTGCAGATAGGCCAGCACGTCGCACAACTGACGCGCGATGTCGATCACCAGCCCTTCGGCGAGCGGCTCGCCGCGCGCGGCGAGTTCTTCTTCGAGGTTGCGTCCCTCGACATACTCCATCACCAGGTAGTGGCGATTCTGATCGTCGAAGCGATCGGTGACTGCCGGGATCGCCGGATGCTTTAGTTGGGCGAGCGTGTCGGCCTCGCGGGCGAAGTATTCGTTGGCCTCCACCCGCTGGCGCTGATCGATGAAATGGTCAACCATCTCCTTGATCGCGCAGCCGCGGTTGGCAAGGCGCTGATCGCGCGCAAGGTATACCATCCCCATTCCGCCGCCACCGAGCAGCCGCTCGACGACATAGCGGTTCTGCAGCGTCGTCCCCGGTTCCAGCGGTCCGGGCAACGGCTGCGAGGGTGATTTCGGGTCGAAATCCATAACGCTTTAGCTCGCGAATATCACCGCCACGGAAATGTTGTCGCTGCCGCCACCGGCATTGGCCGCGACGATTAACTCGCGCGCCGCTGAATACGGATCGCCGTGGCGGGACAGAATTTCGCAGATTTGTGCGTCATCGAGATGTGCAGTCAATCCGTCGCTGCACAGCAGCATTCGATCTCCGCGCTTAAGCTTGATCGCCAGCGCTTCGGCGCCGGCCGGTCCGCTCTGGCGCGCGCCAAGCGAGCGTGTGATTACGTTCTTATGTTCATGAGTGCGCGCTTCTTCGGGGGTGAGCTGGCCGATTTCGATCAACCGTTGCACCAGCGAATGATCGCGGGTTATCTGGCGCAGCGATGTTCCATCCATCAAATATGCACGACTGTCTCCCACCCACGCCACTGCGGCATCGGGCGGCAGCACCAGTGCGCTGACCGCTGTGGAACCCATCCCGCGCGACTCCGGATGCGCCGCCTGATATTCGATAATCTGTTGATTGGCATCCTCAAGTGCCGCGGCGAGTAAGCCCGAGGGATCGGACGGCGGAACGCTCCCAAGCCGATTTTCAATGTGTTCCCGGATTGCCTTGAGAGCGATCGCGGACGCGACTTCTCCTGCTTCCGCGCCGCCCATCCCATCCGCGACTACGAACAAATGGCTCTGCGCCGGCTCAAGCAGAGATTCGCGCGTGTATTCGGCGGCCATCACGGCATCCTCGTTATGCTCGCGCATGAGGCCGACATCGGTTAACACCGCTGCCTGAATTCGCACCACGCCGGCAAGCTGCGTCAGCTCGGCCTTGAAGTCGGCGATATTTGACCATCGGCCCGCCGGATTAAATGTGAGCGCACGGCGGATCGCATTCTCAAGCTTGGGCGAAATAACGTGCGGCGGATAAAAGTCCACCGGCCCGGCCTCTTCGCGCCAGCTTTCCGACGGGATTCGCTCGCCGGTCAGCCAAGTATAAAGTAGCGCTCCGGCCGAAAAGATGTCGGCGCGTTTGTCCGCCTGCTTGCCCCGATAAATTTCGGGTGCAGTGTAACCGTCGTTAAAAATCGGCTCGCTCTGCAATTCGTTGTCATTACTTACGTAGTCGAGGCTGGAAAGTTTCAGCCGGCCGGCCTTCGTCACGCCGATCGATTCCGGGCATAGATCGTTCAGGCGCAGAGCGCGGCGATGTGCGAAACCGATCGCCTGGCACAGTTGGATGCCCAGCGCGATCGCCTCCGGTTCGCCGATCTTCCCCGTGCCGCGTCCAATCGGCGTTAGATTTTCATGCGGGTAGACCAAATAGACCCGGCCCCCTTCGCTGAACCCGGAAGTCGCCCGCATGAACGCGGGATGGTCGATTGTAAGCGACAGCGCCAGCACGCGACCGAAGACTTCGCCCAAGTCGGCGCCGCCGAATGGATCGGGAGGAGGTTCAGTCTCAAGCTCAGCCTCAGGCGGTGCCTCGGTGGCGATCGCCTCGGCAGCCGCGGCGCCATCGGCGGTTGCGACCTCCGTCAAAACAACCGGCTGCGATGCCGCCGCAGATTCCGTGGCAGTCTGGATCGCTCCGCCAGAGCCGCCGGTGGCGCTCGCATTTCTTTCGGTGGGTTTTGCAGATGCGGCGCCATTGGTCTGCACAACTGGAGCCTTAAGTTCGGTGGTTTTGGCGCTGGGACTGGCCGCGTCGGGCGGCGAAGGCTTAGCTTCTTCAGTCGCTGAGGGTGGCGCAAACCGCTCGCGGATGGTGAGCATTTCGATGCCGTTGCCGGCCGCGCGTTTTGCGCGATAACAGTTCTCAATCGATGTTTGACCGCTGACTTCGAGGATCTCGATGCCACCGATCAGCATAGTACCGGGCGCAAGCGGCGCCGGGCGGTTTGGTGGCGGCGCGGCGGCGGCCTTGGCGAGACACTGGCCGCAGCGGTCGCAGAACTTGCCGTCGTCGGGCGCCGTTTGTCCGCATTCAGGGCAGGTAATCATGCGCAACTAACCTCGCCGAAATTGTAATATAGCACCGCCCAGCACAACTTGGTCGCGGTCCTTGAGCTTGTAAAGTTGATCGCGTCCGAGCCGTCCGCGCCCGGCGATATACGTCCCTCCGATGCTGCCCAGATCGCGAATGAAATAGTCCGGCCCGCGCTTGATTATCTCCGCATGATGGCTGGCGACCCGTTCCGAGGCGGTGGAAACCTTGGTCAAATCGATATCGACAGCCTCGGCGGCGTTTTTCGAGCGGCCGATTATCGTGCGCGGCCCGGTGATACCAAATTCGATCGCGCCGGTCCGCGCCACCAGCTTGGCCGCCGCCCCGGCGCCATTGGATTTTGGCTGCGCCGTCAGCGGAATCGACGGCGCCAATCGATCCGGCCCGGGGCCGCGTTGATAGGCGGGCGATTGCGGCACGCTCGGCCGCTTCAATTCCTGCGTCTTTGCCGTCGATGCCGCGCTCGGTACGGCAGCGGGGGTGCTGGCGGCGCGAATTGAATTAATTCCGCGCTCGATCATCTGGCGCGCCTTGTTTCCGAATTCGAGGGCCTTTTTCAACTGCGGCCCGACAATCTTGGCGGCAGCGCTTTCCTCGCTTGTGACCGGTTCCGAGATCGGCTCGCTCAGAACGATCGTTGGCATCGACGAGGAGGCTGACGGCATCGCGCGCGATGGAGCGGACGGCGGTATGGAGCTTATCGGCGAAGATGACGGCACCGATTGATGTTGCGACAGCACAACTGTCGGCATCGTAGCGACCGGTGATGGCAGCCCGCGCGACGCGGCGCCGATCGTGCCGGAGCGGGCACCGGTATCAGGAGGTTCTGGCAGTGCACGCAACATCTCGGAGGCCGATGCGAAGCGTTTGGTTACGTCCTGTTCCAGCGACCGTGTAACTGCGTCGGTGGTCCTGAGCGACACCTCGGGTGCGAGGCTGCGCAGAGGAGGGAAGCTGAACGGCGGCTCAAGCTGCGGGTCGCGGCCGGTCAGCAGGTGATGCATCGTCGCGGCCAGCGAGTAGAGATCCGATCGCGGCTCGACTTTGCCAAGGTATTGTTCGGGCGGTGCATAACCGATCGAGCCGATCTGCGTGCCGCGCCCGCCGGGCGGCAAAAAGCGCGCGATTCCGAAATCGATCAGCATCGCGCGGCCGTCGCGGCCAATCATGATGTTGCCGGGCTTGAGATCGCGGTAGATGATCGGCGGATTCTGGCTGTGTAAAAATTCAAGCACCTCCAGCATCTGACGCGCCCATCCAAGCACCTGATCCTCTTGCAGGCGGGCTTTTGGCCCCATCTTGTCGAGCATTGTCTGCAGGTCGCCGCCCGCGACGAATTCCATGACCAGATAATGGCGGCCGTTTTCGGCGAAATGATCGATTAGGGTCGGAATTCCCGGATGAGACAGCCGCGCAAGCACGTTTGCTTCGCGTGTGAAGTCCTCGATAGCCTTTTTTTCCTGAATGCCGTCTCCAATCACCATCTCCTTGACGGCGACAGGCCGATTGGCAAGGCGTGTATCGTTGGACAGGTAGACGCGCCCCATCCCGCCCACGCCGAGCACTTTTTTGACGCGATATCGCCCGTCGAGTAGATGGCCTTCAGATAACGGCTCGCCCGCATTCATGGCGATTGTCCCGCTACGGCCCCGTTCGCGCGCGGTGTCCCGGCCATGCGCGAGTACTTGGGGCGGTTGCTTAAGCTATCGGTTCGACGGTCAGCTTGAGGAATGTTTTCCCAATGATGATTTCGTCGCCTGATTTTACTTCGACCGGATTGCCAGGAGACAGCCGCGGCTGACGGTTAACGTAGGTGCCGTTCAGGCTGCCGATGTCCTCGACAGTGATTTTGCTGCCTTCAATCCGAATCAGCGCATGCTTGCGCGAGATTTTGGCCTCGGGGTCGTCGGCGTCGAGATCGACCTCTGGAAATGAACCCGTCTCCGGGTCCCATCGGCCGACCAGATTGTTGCCGTCTTCGAGCGGAAATTCCTGTCCCTTGCGGCCTCCGCGCACGACCGACAGCTTCGCTTTAAATGCGGCAGTTGCGCCAGCCGGCTGGCCGGACGACGCGCCCTGTGCCCATGCGGTTTCGGCGCTGGCTGGCACCTCCGGCTTAATCTCGCCGGTGGCAGCCTCCGATGGCTTGGGCGCTTCGGCGGCGGGAGTTTCCGGCTTGGTTTCCGCCGCAGGTGTGGCGGCAGGTGCCTCGGCCTTGGTGCCGCCGGCCGCGGATGCATCTCCAGCGGCCAGCTTGCCGCCGCATCCGTCGCAGTAATCAAGTCCATCCATGTTTTCGTAGCCGCATTCCCCGCATTTGATCATGTTCTGAATCCTCGCCGGCGGGGGCATTCATCGTGTGCCCCGGCCATTTCGTCAGCTCCGGTTGATTACATTATTCGGACTTCTGGAATTCCTTCAACGCCTCTGGGTCGAGCATCTGGGTTTTGCGCACAACAGCCTGCGCCTGTAACAACGTCGTCTTTGCAGCCTTTGTTTGGAGCGTCTGGGTCTTCTTGATCTGATCCATCAGGCCCGCGAGCGCCTGCGTGGCCTTGGCATTTCCCAACCGCTGCGTTCCCTGCAGGGCGTTGCCCAGCAGGCGGGTTGCGCGATCGACGTGGCCGGCCTTCAATTCTTCTTCGGCCTTGGCCTGCAGCTTTGCAATCGACACCTGATCGACCAGGTTCATCACGCGGCCGTTGCGCTTGCTGGTGAGCGTGCGATCCAGCGTGTACTCGACGGTTAGGTCGCAGGTAGCCTGCGATTCGCCCGCTCCGGGAACATCGTAATGGAATCCGCTCTGAAGGATTCGGACCGTGCCGGGCTGGCGGGGCGGAAGCACGAGAGTCAGCAGCACTGATCCGGGAACACCGGCCTGCAGGTCGCCGATTTCGTAGCTGATTTTGCGATCCTCACCTACGAGCGGCTGTCCCAGTACATAAATTTCCGGCGAGGCGCGAAAGGCCTCGCGCACCTGCACACCTTGCGACAGGGTGACATCGATGCGTCCATTGCGCACGGAGACCGCGCGCAGGCCCTGCAATTCATCTTCGAAGATGCCGGGAATTTCGGCCGGATTGCCGATGAAGTGATATTTGCCGTTGGAATCCTGTGCGATTCGCTGGAGCAGCTTTTCGTTGAACTCGACACCTACTCCCATCGTGGAGAAGGAAATCTGTTCGCGATTTTGCGCGGCAAGATCGATGCATGCGGTTTCTTCGTAGGTTTGGCCGTCGGTGAGTACGAGGACACGATTCAATCGATCGGCACTAAGATTCTTTTTTACTTCATCGATGGCGGCGCGCATGCCAAGCGCCATCTGGGTGCCGCCGCCGATTTCGAGCAGATCGATATCATCGATTGCGCGCTTTACGGCGGCCTTGTCGCGCGCCTGGTCGGGCGTGCATATCACCTTGGCTTTGTCGGCGAATGCGACGATCGAGACGGTATCCCCGGCGTTCAGGTTGTCGGCCAGGAATTTGACCGCTTCGACCACGAATTCCAGCCGCCGTTCGTCGTACATCGAGCCGGAGCGGTCAATGACCACTGCCAGGTTAAGCGGCACGCGTCCGCCGCCGCCCTTGCCGCGGGCGATCGCCTCAAGCAGGACGTAAAGAACGAAGTTTTCCGCGCTTGAAAGCACATGATCGCTGCTTGCGAGCGCTTCGAAGCTGACCGGCTCGGCCATTTCAACTATCTCCCGGCGCCAATTGTAGGTTTAAGGTTCGGGGCTTGGCAACCGACCCATAAGAATACGCAATCATTGAGCCGCGATCCAATCCCTCCCGCACCCGGTAATTCTATGACGTTCCGGGTGCGGGAGAATTCAACGGGAATTGGGCCGTTTTTGGCCCGATCGCGGACAGTCTACGGCTTTGGCGCCTTCCCCATACCCGTCAGCGGGATAACCTGCTGGAACGACGGCTCCAAGTTGTCGATTATCGTCAGGTCGCCGGAATATTTTATCGCCTCGCTTGGAGTGAACGTCACTCCAATCGTGCAGGTCCCGGGCCGCTGGCCCTTGGCTTTCGGATTCAGATCGTCGTTTACGCATTCCGTGCTGACCGTAAACGCGGACGGCGTCGCGGTCTCCATCTCGATCAGGATCGGCAGCGGGTGCTTTTTCTTGCTGACCTTACCGGCATTGGTGACCTTCACCGTTTTAGTCTTGTTCGATCCGATTTCGACTGAACCAAAGTTCAACTTCTTGGGATGAATCCTCAGCTTGCCCGCCACGGGCGTCGGCGTGGCGGTTACCGTCGGCGTAATGGTTGGGGTCAGGGTGGGCGTGACGGTTGGAGTAAGGGTCGGAGTGAGTGTCGCCGTCGTGGTGACAGTTGCCGTCGGAGCCGGGACAGTCAGGTCGACACGTTTGCTCGCGGTACTCGCAACAAAGGAACTAGTTCCGGCAAACGTGGCAGTTAACTGATAGAAACCTGCTACAGAAGCAGGCGTCACCTGGCACGATGCCGTGCCTGAGCCATCGGTCGACGCGTCGCAGCCCTGGCCGGCGAGGTCGAAATGTAGCGTTTGGCCGCTCAGTCCCGCCTGCGGGGACGCTGACACATCGACCAGCGTCGCGGTCAGAGTCATCGGCTGCGAAACGATGCCTTGCGCCGGGCTTTGGTTCAAGCCAACGAAAGTCGTATGAGGGCCCGCGATCCAATTGACATTGACAGAATTGGATTTCAGTACCACGCCGTTGATGCTCGCGAGCGCCACAACATTGTCCGCCCCGGAGAATGTCCCCATATAGCTAAGTGAGGCGCTCCCGTTTGAGTCTGCGACGCCGTTATGCGTGCCGGTATTGGAGCCGACGACGGCCAAGCTGACCGCAACGCCCGCGGGATTCGGGTCATTAACGATCGTTGCGGTAAAACCAAGCGTGCTTCCCTGTGTCGGAGAGGGCGAAGCGATCGCTGGAGTCAGAACCAAGCCGGGCGTAACGGCGGTTGGCTCGAAGGAACAAGTTCCATCGGAATTGGTGATCTTTAGCACCCGGTCGGTTTGGATCGCATATAGACAACCGTCCGGGCCGACCTCTTCGAAATCTCCCCGCGATCCTCCGCTGTAAATTTGCGTAAGAGTGGGAGGGTCGGTGGTGGTATCAACCTTGCTAATGTTTCCGTCGTTTCGGTTGACGAAGATAAACGGATTCGCCGGGCTGCCCGGATTTTGGCCCAACACGATTCCGTCCCCGGTCGGCACATTTGCGATCCCGGTTGCCACCGGGGGAGGAGACGTATTGGTTCCGGACAAGCTCATAATATTGTCGTCGCCCAAGTCACACTCGCCCTCGCCGTAGATGGTCCCATCCGGTGCGAAGTCGAAGCCATCAAAATGATCGCAGGGCGGGACGTAATAGGGTGTTGTCGTGCCGGTGCCGGAGGCGAAATTGGTAATCCGATAAACTCCGGCTGGGCCAAAAGCGTCGTAACTCGAGCCGAATAGATCTCCGCTCAACGGATCGACCCTAAGCTGGAGGCCTGCGCCCAAGCTTGCGACGGTACGCAAAACCGCGGCAGTGCCGGGATCGAATTCGAACACTGCGCCAGAGAACTGCGAGGTTCCATACAATCGGCCATCCGCGGTAAAGGCGAGGCCCGACAAGCCGGAAAGATGCGTCGGCCCCACTTGATGACCTGGATCGGCGGCGCCTCCCTGCGGACCAAACTTGTACAGCACACCGGTGGTAAAATCGCCCACCAGCAAATTGCCTTGAGGATCGAACGCCATTCCGATTGGGCCGATGCACGTGCCGGTGTCGAATGCGAAACCGCTGGCGAAAGTGGTGACCAAGTACCCCGCGGCTGCCGTGCCGACCCCGATATTGCAGGGTGGTGGGCCGGTGGGACTTGTAAAAGTCACGTTTGCGCTTCCGGGAACGGACAAGTTACCGTCGGTAATGTCGGTTGCTGTGTAGGTGATGCTTTCAGCGATTGTATCGGTCGCTGTGAAAGAAACCTTTCCGGTTGAATCGGTCGCAGCGGTCGCCGCGGAAATCTGCGATGAGCCGCCGCCCTGCGACAATCCCACCACCTTCGCGAGTGCGGGGTTATTATTTGCATCCACGAGTGTCACCGTAATCGTAGTGGTGCTCGTGCCGTCGGCGGTAACCGTGGTCGGAAGAGCTACGATCCCGCCTGCGGCGGCCGCCGGTCCGACAAAAGTTACAGCGGCTGTCGTTGGAATCTCGCCGGCACCGGTCAATGCGCTCAGCGTTACAATCTCAGGGACCGTGTCGGTCAGCGTATAGAGCGCCGCTCCGTTGCTCGCGTTGGTAGTTGAGTTGAGCGTCGTGAGTACTGCGTAGGAGCCGGCATTTACGTTCAACGTGACGGGCTGGCCAACAACGGGATTGAAATTGGTGTCGAAGAGCAGCACAGCAACGCCGGCTTGGCTGACTCCGTCCGCAGTGGCTGAAGGTGGGAAGGGAACAATCGCAGAATTGGCTGGTACCACGCTTCCCACCGTCTGTCCGCTTAGGGCGACTTTTATCGCGGCGATGTTCGGCGATCCGAGGCCGACATGAGCGAAATCGGTCACCATCGAAGATGCGGAGTGAAACGCGGGCGAGTTGGCCAGCGGATAGAGCGCATCATTCAAAAATCCGATGTCATGCCCGAGCGATTGATTAAGCACTGCCGTAAAGGCCGCCCAAATCGGAGCTGCAACGCTGGTTCCGCCGTACAGTTGATTGGTCGGACAGCCGCCGGCATCGGCTTGGCAGATTAGGCGGCCTTCCACAGGATCGGCGGGCGCCGTCACGTCCGGAATCGAGCGCATCGAACTTGCGACGAGCCCATTTTGGTATGGCGGCCGGGAGAAAAATTTACTCGTGCCGAAACCGCCCTGTCCGGTCGGTGGAGTTCCCGCAATGCCATCCCACCAAGTTTCGCTGCCATAGGTGCCAAGGACGCTCGATGTGGCGCTGGTGCCGCCGACCGCGGTGACGTGGGGAGCATCGGCGGGGACATGTAGAGTGTCCGGGCTTCCGTCAAGGCATGTGCTGCCATGATCGCCCGCTCCGCTCACGACCGTTATTCCAGCCGCGGCCGCGTTCTGAAGGATTGAATCGATGCTTGCGACATCCGCCGCGTCGGTCTGGTCCTCGCAATAAGCCCAGCTATTCGAGATGACATCGACGCCGCCGCTTATCATCGCGTTCAGCATCGTCTGGAAACTGCCCCGGCCCGTGAACGGACCGTCATAAACGACCACATTGGCGCCCGGTGCGGTAGCCATTACCGCATCGATATCGAGCAGCACCTCGTCTTCACCGGGGCCCGGTGAGCCCGCCCCGCCTGCCACGTCAACTTCGGAGAGTTGTCCCGCGTTGTCACCCAAGCCGATGAAATAGAGGTAGTCCTGCACATCGGAAAAATTGTAATTGTCGAACTCCAGAAGGCCGATCGTTTGACCGCTTCCCGGTTGAGCCGTTGCGGCCGCTTTTGCGCGAGTATGCATAGAAGCGGTTCGTACAGCCGGAGGAAGAACTGCGTGAATGCTTCCGGCGAAAGAAGCAACCATATCCAACTCGTCCGCAGCGCATTGATAGTTGAGATAGTCCTGAATGAATACGTTGGAATACCCGATCGTGGTCGATCCTGCGGCGTTCTCTATTTCCAACAAATCGGCCGATAGATCGAACCCGTCTGTATCGCTGTGATCGCCAAATGCTCCGGCCAGGTAACAGGATGCCGCCAAAGAGCCGTTCTCCTGCGCCGGCAGCTGGTGAATTATCGAGTCCGCCGACCCGATGTGGACAGGTTTGGCAAGATTCGACAATCCTGTGACCGACTGCACCCGGCGTGACAACTCGACGGGAAGCACCGGATCGATATCATTCGCATAGAAAGTCCGGTTGCCGATGCTGTAGTCGCCAATCTTCACCTCGAACGAGCGCTCAGCGATCGCGCGGGTGCCGCGCACGGTAATCGTCAACCGGTTTTTCGAGCCGCGGACGACCTTGAAACCCTTCGATGTGAGCCAACGCCGCACCGAATCGTATTCGGCGCGGCTTGGCCCGAAGCGATCGGCGATCTGCCGCTGCGTCAGATAATTCCGAAAGACCTTCGACTTGGGATCGTAAAGATCATGTAGAAAACGATCGAAGTCGGCCTGATCGTCGCGCTTGAGCGTGATCGTGAGCGTAATCGGATGCATGCCGCTATCCGGCTTTGACGAAACGATTGCCGCTTTTGATAGCGCCGGCAGCACGTTACCCGGAATCCGAGTCATCGTACCGCCGCTTGGCGCAACCGCCGCGAGCACCAAGGTGCTGAACGAGTTGACGGCGGTTACACTGAATCCGGCGAGAAAAACCAGCCCAACTAATCGCGCTCGTATCGCCGACAGTTTCATGCCGAATTGAAATTCCCTATTTGGGCGTCTTTCCTACCCCCGTGAGCGGCACGACCTGATGGAAGGACGGTTCCAGATTGTCGATTATCGTCAGGTTGCCCGAATACTTGATCGCTTCGGTCGGCGTGAACGTTACTCCAATCGTGCAGGTCCCGGGCCGCTGGCCCTTGGCTTTCGGATTCAGATCGTCGTTCACGCATTCCGTGCTGACCGTAAACGCGGACGGCGTAGCGGTCTCCATCTCGATTAGAATCGGCAGCGCGGTCTTTTTCTTGGTGGTTTTGCCCGCATTGGTGACCTTTACGGTCTTGGCCTTGTTCGCTCCAATGTTCACCGTCCCGAAATTGAGCTTCTTGGGCTGAATCTTCAGCTTCCCGGCAACCGGAGTCGGCGTAGCGGTGACAGTCGGTGTCACGGTCGCTGTGACGGTTGGGGTCGCCGTACGCGTCGCGGTCGGAGTTGGAGGCGGTACCGGCGCCATCAAGCTGAAGCTCTTCGAGTCGCTGGACGGATTGTACTGCCCGGTTCCGGCGAAGTTGGCGGTCAGGGTCAGGGTTCCCGACCCGCCCGGCGTTACCTGGCAGGAGGCATTGCCGTTGGAGTCCGTCGCGATCGAGCAGTTCGAGCCGCCGAGCGAGAAGCCAACGGTCTGACCCACAAGCGGTGCGATGGTATTCGTCGAAATATCGGTGAGATTGGCGGTTAGCGTCACGGTTGCGCCGGGTAATGCACTGGACGGGCTTCCATTGAGCGTCAAGAACGTCACATCCGTTCCGGGTCCCCATGTCACCACTGCCTGGTTCGAAGTGACGCTGACCGTAGTCGCCGTGGGAACGGAGGTGGGAACCGACGCAGAGGCGACGATCGTATCCGTCCCTTGATGCGCGCCAGTGTAGCTGAACGAGGCCGTTCCGCTGGAGGTGTTGGCTTGCAACGTCCGCGGGTTGGCGCCCGTTACGCTGAGAAGCACGGAGGTCCCATCGGGGACGTTCGTATTGAGAACCGACGCCGTTAGCGTAACCGCGTGGCCCTGCGAAGCATTCGATACGAGCGTTGCGGGCGACAGCGAAAGCGCGGGAGGCGGATTCTGCGGTGCGTAATTGCATGCGCCGCTGGTGTCGGTGATTTTCCAGACGGTGGTGCCCTGAGCGATGTAGATGCAGCCTCCCGGTCCGGCAACCATCCCGGTGGCGCCGCCGTTTGCGATGATCGGTGTACCGATCGTGGGCGTTGAGTTAGTCAGATCGAAAGTGTTGGTCGTGAGCGGCGAATTCGGAGTGATGCTGGTGTTTCCGGGGAAGTTTGTAATCAGGTATTTTGCGTCGCCGTTGGATTGCTGGCCATACGCAAGCATCCCGAGATAGCTGCTTCCGAGCTTCGGAATCGTCGTTACAACGGGTGGATTGGGGCCGTCGGTTGCCGTGACCATCGCGCCTTGGCCGCTATCCCAAATGTACATATTACCCGAAGACGAGAACGCGATATTGGCGTTCGGGGTGTTCGGCAGGTTTGTGTACACGCTGGTCGTGGGTGAGACGCCGCTCAATCCGGAAATTCGCCATAAAGCGGAATTATTGGCACCGCCGCCGTTGCAACTATCGTCGGTGAACAGATCGCCACTCAACGGATCGAGCGACAAGGGGCCGGGGCAGGTAAGATTTTGCGCAACCGTCCCGATAATCGTGCCGGCCGATGGATCGATCTGAAGCACGGCGCCGGTGAAGAAATTTCCCGTGGTTGCGAAGCGAGTGCCGTACAGATTACCACTCCCATCGATTACCAAGCTGGCAAGCGCAGGGCCTAGGTTTGCCAACAGGGTGGAGCCGTTTGCCACTCCACCGCCCGGCGGGAACTTATAGAGATTTCCGCTCGGAAGGTCACTTACATACAGATTTCCACCCGAATCGAACGCCAGTCCCCATGCTCCTGGGCAACCGCTGAAATTAATGTTGCCGTACGAGAAGTTTTGGGCCAGGAATCCGCTGGCGTAAGGAGTTGCCACAAACCCCGGCCCGGCAACCTCGGTATTCGAGCATCCAGGCTCCGGCGCGTCGTTGAAGGTGACCGTTCCGGTGGCGGGAAACGGAAGATTGCCGTCAGTCACGTCCACCGCGGAGTAAGTAATCGTTTCATTATTGGAATCGACGGCTGTGAATTCGATTTGCCCATTGGAATCAGTTACGGGAGGAATTGGTCCGCTAATCACCGAATTGCCGCCGGTCTGATTAATCTGGACAAGTTTTCCGGGCGCGGGACGGCCCAGCGAGTCCTGAAGCGTCACGGTGATATCCGCCGGAGTCACCCCGTCCGCGGTCACCGTGGACGGGAACGCATTGAGCCCTGCCGCGGCGGCGGACGGCGGCACGAACGACAGCGATGCCTTTTGCGTCACGACTACGCCATCGGTCGTGTCGGTGGCCGTAAAATCAATATCCTCGACCGACAGGTCTTTGATCGAAAACTCCGCAGCCCCGTCTTTATCGGTCACCGCGCTTGGTGGCGAAATAGTAGCGTGGCCGCCATCCGCGCTAAGCGATACTGTCTTGCCGCCAAGTGGAAACCCGTTGGCGTCCGTGAGGAACGTTTGCACGACCGCGGCTGTGGCGCCATCTGCTGGTGCGGAGGCGTCCGCATTTGCGCCGCCGCCAACCGCGAACGAGAGACTTGCACTGGCTGGCCCCGGAATCAGGCCGGTAAGCGCCAGCCGCAGCGCCGGAAGATCGGGCGAGCCCAAGCCAACGTGCGCGAAATCGGAGCTCATCGATGCCGCGGAATGGAACGCGTTCGTACCCGCCAGCGGATACAATCCCACGTTGACGTTGCCGATATTGGCGCCTAGCATCGCGTTCAAGGCCGCTACGTAAGCCGCCCATTCTGGAGCCGCCATGCTGGTCCCGCCATAGCGGCCGCCGCTCGGACAACCGCCCTTATCCGCCTCGCAGATGACAAGCCCTTGCGCCGGGTCGGCATCAGCCACCACATCCGGCACCGAGCGCATCGCGGAGCCGCTGAGTACGCTCTGATAAGCCGGGGCGCTAAAGAATTGACTTACGCCGTACCCGCCCTGTCCCGTGGGCGGTGTATTCGAAACGCCATTCCACCATGTCTCGCTTCCGTAGCTCAGGCCCGGACCGGGGACGGGACTGGTGCCACCGACTGCGGTCGCATTGGGCGAATCCGAGGGCACCCCAATCGTGTTGGCACTGCCGTCAAGGCATGTAGTGCCGGAATCGCCGCTCCCGTTGAATACGCTGATCCCGGCGACGGCTGCATTCTGGAGTACAGAGTCGATGCTTTGCACGCGAGCCAAGGTGAATTGGTTTTCGCACGCGGACCACGAATTGCTAATGACCGTGGCGCCATCGTCGATCATTGCGTTGAAGATCGTCTCATAGCTGGTGGAGGACGGCGCGTCGTAAACGACGTACTTGGTGGCGGGCGTAGGAGCTAGCAACATCACCGTATCCACGTCGAGCAGAACCTCCGGCTCTGCCGGCCCAGGAGCCGCCACCCCGCCGTTCACCGGTACTACGCTTAGCTGTCCGAAATTGGCGTCGCCGCCGATCATCTTCAACCAGTCGTCCACATCGCTAGGATTGAAAGTATCGAACTCAAGCAGCCCGATTTTCTGTGGGTTCTTGCCGAGATTCGTATCAACGGACGCGGTGGAGGAGTTTTTCGCGGCAACTCCGCCAGCCGGAGTCGAATCGGTCGCGAAACCGGCGTTAAAGAAGTCGTTGCACTGTGGAACATTTTGCCAAATAGAAGGATTACTCTGAGCCATCGCCGCGCAAGTCGCATAAGAGGCGCCCGATGCCGCGAGAAGGCCCAGACACGCGGTTGCGAAAAGCGGAGCTGCATCCACGCGTACCGCGAGGTAGCCGGCTTCCAGTATTCCGACAAAGGCGGGCGTGGTGGTCGGAGTGAATGGGAAACATATTTCGGTCGTCAATTCCCAGTCCGGCGAGGATCCGTCCATCGAAATTGGCGCCTCGATGTCGGCGTGAGATCGATACGGGATAGCGTAGTTCGACAACCCGGCGATCGCTTGTACATGCGGCGCCAAGTTGGACGGCAACGCCGGATCGGCTGCGTTAGCGTAAAAATTCCGGTCGCCGATGCGGTAATCGGCGATGTGAACATCGAAGGCACGCTCCGCCATCGCGCGAGTGCCGCGTGCGGTGATTGTGAGCCGGTTTTTCGATCCACGAACCAGCTTGAATCCATTCGCTTTGAGATACGCCAGCGCAGATTCATAATCGCCGCGGCTTGGCCCAAAGCGATCAGCAATCTGACGCTGCGTCAGAAAATGATGGAATACGTTCGAGTTGCGGTCATAGATGTCGTGCAGATAGCGCGCGAAGCCGGCCTGATCGTCGCGCTTCAAGGTGAATGTAACCGTGAGCTTGGAATGTCCGGTCGACTGGCGCTGCTTGACGCTGGCTTTCGCGAGCGCGGGAAGTACGTGACCCGGAATTTTAATCATCGCATCGCCGCCGCTGGGCGCCGCGGCATTTGCCGTGGTCCCCAAAGGGGCGAACGCGAGTAAGGCCAAAGCGAATGCGAACAGGAACCAAGTTCTCAGGGCCGGCCTGCTGTTAGGTGCTTCTGCGCGCGATGGAATCATTTGCGATACTCCGAAATACTTCGAGAAGGGCGGTGCGACGCATCGCCGGCCGCCGGTAAATAGCTCGCCGTGAGGTTCACAAAAAATAAGTACCTTTTTGCGAGTGTGTCAAGGCTTGCAGTGTTTTGCCCCGCAATCTTTGCCATAAATCGGCAATTGCGTGGGCCTACATCGCTAAAGCCGTTTGGACGGATTCGCGCTAGGATATATTCATTGCTGGGCTGGCGTGCTCCCGCCCGAGTATCGTATTGAATGAGCGCAATGAGTTTGCGAGCTAAAACTGCCATCGCTGGCCTGGGCCAGACCAAAATGGGCAAGGTTTTCGATCATCCCAGCCCGACCGGATACGTCGTGGATGCGATCCGCTTGGCGCTCGATGACGCCGGTCTGAAAAAGACCGACCTCGACGGCCTGCTCGTCAACCCCGGCATCGTGTGGAGTAACAGCACGATGGCCTCGGTCACTCTTCAACAAGTGATGGGTCTGCGCGACCTGCGCCTCAGCGCGACAATGAATCTGGGCGGAGCGACGGCTGGCGCGATGATCATGTATGCGGCGCAATCGATCGCGGCGGGAATGGCCAGAGCGGTCGCATGCGTGTTCGCCGACTCCCCCCTTAAGCCACCTGCACCCGCTGGTGAGCGAAAGGAGGGGGGAGGCTCCGGTGCTGCGTATGCTTTCGCGCGAGGGCTGGAAGCCGCCTACGGGCAATACGGCGTAAATGCGCAATACGCGTTCGTCGCGCGCCGCCACATGAGCCGGTATGGAACCACCAGCGATCAGTTGGGTGCGGTCGCGGTGGCGCAGCGGCAATGGGCGAATATGAATCCGGCCGCGCAATTCTGCGACACGCCGCTGACAATGGCCGACTATCACGCATCGCGATGGGTGGTAGAGCCGTTTCATCTTTACGATTGCTGCCTGGTTTCAAACGGTGGTCTTGCCGTCATCGTGACCTCGGCCGAGCGCGCTAGAAGCCTGAAGAATCCGCCGGTTTATATTTTGGGAATGGGGCAGGGCCATCCCGGCGGAGATCCGGTGGAGACACTGGTCTCCGGTGCGCCGATCGCAAAGGAAGCCGCATTCAGAATGGCCGGCATCGGTATCAAGGATGTGGATTTTTGCGAGCTTTACGATTGCTACACCTTTACCGTCCTCGTAACACTTGAGGACTATGGGTTTTGCAAAAAGGGCGAAGGCGGTCCATTCGTCGCGGACGGCCGCACCGCACCGGGAGGATCGTTTCCGGTCAATACCGGTGGCGGCCAGTTGAGTTCCTTCTACATGTGGGGAATGACACCGATCAGCGAAGCGATCGTTCAGGTACGCGGACAGGCCGGCCGGCGCCAGGTTCCAAAGCATGACGTCGGGCTGGTATCGGGCAACGGCGGCATTCTGGCCACCCATTCGACGCTGATTCTGGGATCGAATCCTTGAGAATTATTTCGCTGCGGATGAGCTCTTCCGCCGCACGATAAGTGACAACACAATGCCTGATATCAGCAAGCCAGTTCCAGCCGTAACACCCGACTTGAAGGAATTCTTTGCGGGCGCTCGTGAAGGCCGCCTGATGGTTCAAAAGTGCGCCGAATGCGGCCAATTGCGGTTTCCCGCGCGCGAGTTTTGCTCGAACTGCTGGTCCAAACGTGCGGCCTGGACACCAGTCAGCGGACGGGGAACCATTTACAGCTTCAACGTGATGCATCAGGTATATCATCCGGGCTTCGCCGCCGAGATTCCGTATGCGGTCGTCGTTGTCGAGCTGGAAGAGGGCTGCCGGATGCTCTCCAATCTCGCCGGCGTTCCACCGCATCAGATCAGGTGCGGGATGCCGGTCGAAGTCATTTTCGAAAAACTCACCGAGGAAGTATCGCTGCCGAAATTCCGGCTGCGCGGCGACGCGGCACAGGGCGGAACCCGCTGATGCTCTCTCTGGACCCGAAATATTTCCAGCATCTGATTGAAAGCTCGCCCGATATTATCATCGCGGTCGATCGCGCGGGTCTGGTGATTTTTTACAATGAAGGCGCGCGCACCAATCTAGGCTTTACTTCCGCCGAGCTGATCGGACAGAGCTGTATGCGAATCTACGCCTCGGTCGAGGAGGCGCGCCGCGTGATGAAGGCGATGCGCGAATCGCCCAACAAGGACCGCATCGCGGGCGTCGAGACCGTTTTCCGCAACAAAGCGGGCCAACTGATTCCCGTGATGATCTCAGGCGCGCTCATCCGCGACGACGACGGCAAGGAAGTCGGCTCAATCGGTTTCGCGCGCGACATTTCGCGCATGCTGCACCATCAGCAACTCGCCACCGCCGGCGAGATCGCCGTCAGTCTGGCCCACGAAATCAATAATCCGCTCGAATCGATCATCAACAACCTCGATTTGATAGAGAGATGCATCGATACGCAACTGGCCGGCACCGAGAAGACGGTCCAGAGCGAGCGGCTTGAAGCAATCCGTCATTCAATCGGACGCGTGCAGGCGATCATTCACCGGCTCGACGAAATGGCGCGCAAGGGCGAATACGAAACCCGCGACTATCTGGCTGGGATGCGGATGACCGATCTGGCGCCGCGCGAATCGGAAGCCGCGGCCGCCGCCAGAGACCGCGAGATGGAGCCGGCCAAATCCGGCGGCCAATGGCCGCTGGAAGGGATGTCGGTGCTGGTCCTCGACGACGATCCGGCCGTGGTCAAATCGCTGGGCGATCTATTGGTTGCCGAGAAGTGCGTGGTGTATCGCGCCGAGCGTCCATCGGCAGCCTTTGACATCCTGCACAGCAAGAAAATCGAGGCCGTTATTTCGGATGTCGTGATGCCGGAGATGGACGGCTACGATTTTTACATGAAAGTCAAAGAGGAGATGCCCGCGCTGCCGGTAATCCTGATGACCGCGTATTACTACGACAAGGATCACATCTTAAAACGGGCGCGCCTGCGCGGTCTCGATGGCGCCCTGTTCAACAAGCCGGTCAATCCCGGCAAACTGCGCCAACTGTTGGTTCAATTGCGCCAAAAGGCCGGCCAGCCAAGTTCTACCGTGTAAGTGCGATGCCGTAAGGCTGGCTTTCCGGGTTGGGCGGATTTTCGGTCACCGCCGATCCCGTATAACACAGCGCAGCGGTCGCTTTCGGGCATGAAGCGTTCAGCGTGAATTGGCTTACCGTGCCGCCGGCCATGTTCGTCGTGTAGGCGAACTTGGAATCCGCATCGATAGCAAGTCCGGTCGGCTGGCTCAAATCGCGATTTCCGTAGGTTCCAAGTATCCCCGGAGCTTGCGGATGATCGATCAAGAATGCCGACAGCGACGCGCCGCCTTGGTTCGCGGCTATCAGATATTTTCCCGATACCGATGCCGCTGCGCCCATCCCGAACGGGGCATTGCGCGTTGGTTGCGAGGGAATCTGTGAAACGAATACCGGCGTTCCGTTCGATACGTTGAATACGCTTACGACACCCGCGGCGTTGTCATCCGCATAGAGAAAATTTCCGGTCGGGTCGAGCGTGACGAATGCCGGCTTGCCACGGCTGGCGCCCAAGCTGTTAACCGGCGCCCCGGACTGCGTTAGTGCTCCGGTTGCGGGATCGATCTGATACGACAGAATTACGCCCGCCGTGAAATCCGATGCGTAGAGGAATTTCGCCGCCGGATCGATCGCGATCGCGAATGGCGCCGCAAGTCCGGTTATATGCGACGAATAGGAGAGCAACCCGCCGGCGCCGATAGTGTAGGTGGTGATTGTTCCGTCCTTTCCTCCGGTCACCCAAGCGAAGTCGCCCGGCAGGCTATGGGCGGGGTTGAGCGCTATTTGCTGCGGACCGCTGCCGTGGCCATTGGCGATCGGCGCGCCGGGCAGCGCCGTCAGATTCCCGGTAATGGGACTTATCGCGAATTCGTAAATGTTGTCGTCAGCATAGTTGGCGACGTAGAGCGTGTGGTTGTCCTGGCTAACCGCAACTCCCTGCGGGCCTTGCTCCGCGCCGGCATTGGCGGTCTGCATAAGCGTAAGCGCACCAGTCGATGCGTCGCGCGAGTACGAGGAGACGTTGCCGTCGGCAAAATTCGTCACAAATGCGAACCCACCGGCGGAAGTGGGCGCGGGCGTACTGCGCATGCCGACGGCGAACGTAACGGTTGCGGTCATCGAAATCGTCGGCGTAAGCCCGGTCGGAGTGGGAGTAGTGGTTAATGGAGCGAAGGGACTGTGATCTCCGCATGCTCCAGCGCCGAGAGTGACCACGATAATGATCAGAGCCGGAAGCATCGAAACGATGCCCTTCACAATCGTCAGCATCGAAATGCTGCGATTTGATTCCTTGCTCATATGGCGCGCTCCTTCCGCTCCGATGAACTGTTCGTCCATCTAGAAAACCCCCAATCCTCATCGGATTACAAGAGGCGGTGCAATATCAGGGCCCGCCCAGCGCTCTTGACAGGACGCCATCGCCGGGCGGAGACGGTCATATAGAGGGGTACGCCGATTCATCCGGAGGGTTTCGCAATGGCAAAGATCGATCTCGATAAAATTCCGCGTTTCTCTGAATTGCCGGTTAAGCCGGGCGCTCCCAAAGAATCGTCGTGGGGTGTGTTCGGCGACCAGGACGACCTCGGTTGCCTCAACTTTCTTACCGAGGATGGCGTCATCGCCGCCGCCCGGCTGGTTCGCAAGGGGCGGGTCTTTCGCCTCGACACGAAAATCAACTATGCCGACCCGCCGCTCTTCGCGCGACGTCCCGCCGTCCACAACGTCGTGAGCTTCGAGAGCTTCGGGCTGCTTGGCTATGACGACTCGCTCGACAACTACAACACGCAGCAGGGCAGTCAGTGGGACGGCCTGGCGCACATCGGCAGCATGAGCCTCAAGTCGTTCTACAACGGTGTCACCACCGGCGACATCAAAAACGGTCCCGGCGGGCGCCTCAGCATCGACAAATGGGCGAACAAGGTGGTGGGGCGCGCAGTACTGATCGATGCGTACCGCTATCGCAACTCCAAGAGCCGTCCGATCGATCCGCTAAGGCCTGAAAAATACAGCCTCGACGACTTGAAGGAGACGCTCGTAGCGCAGGGCGCGGAGCTAAAACCGGGTACGATCATGCTGATTCGCACCGGATGGATGCAGGCCTACCTCGCCGCATCGCCGGAGCAGAAGGCGGAGATGGCGCCGCTCAACCAACTCAAGGCCTGCGGCATCGATGACAGCCGCGAGATGGTCGAATGGTTCTGGGATAACCGCATCGCCGCCGTCGGCACCGATTGTCCCGCCGTCGAGCCGTGGCCGTGGAATTTTCAGGACGAGGGCGCATTGCACGTCCGCACGCTGTGCATGCTCGGGCTGCCGATCGGCGAGCAGTTCGATCTGGAAGAATTGGCGGAGGATTGCGCCGCCGACCATCGCTATGAGTTCATGCTCGTATCGGTGCCGATGATAATCGAGGGCGGCATCGCATCCCCCCCCAACGCCGTCGCGATCAAGTAACCCCGCCGGCAATCTTGGCGACGATCCTGATAACCGGCGCGGCGGGGAATCTGGGCAGCCGGCTTGCCCGCCGGCTACTCAACACCGGCGATCGGCTCCGCCTGATGGTTCATCGCAAGCCGGTTCCCGCCGATCTCGCGAATGCGGCGAACGTGGAAATTGCGCCCGCCGATCTCGCGCGGCCGCAAACGATCGCGCAAGCCGTCGCCGGCGCCGATTGCATCGTCCATTTTGCGGGCGTGCTATTTCGGCCCCGCCCGGAGCGGTTCCTGCCCGAGACAAATGTACGATGGTTCGGAAATCTCGTCGATGCCGCAATCGCCGCCGGTGTGGGCCGCATCATCCTCGTTTCATTCCCTCACGTTGAAGGGCCGACGACGCCCGAAAATCCCGCTACCGATCGTCTCGACCGGCAGCCGATCTCCGCCCACGCCCGTACCCGGCTTGAAGCCGAGCGGCTGCTGTTCGCTCGAACGCAGGGCACGCGCACCACGCCGGTCGTGATTCGCGCGGCGACCGTCTACGGCCGCGGCATCCTAATGGTTGAGGCGGCACGAAAGCTCGCGCGATTGCGTTTGCTCGGCGTATGGCGTCAGCCGACTTGGTATCACTTCATTCACATCGACGATTTCCTCGACGCCGTCGCGACCGCAATCTCCAAGCCGGGAATCGAGGGTATCTATCCGGTCGGCGATGAGCAGCCGATCACGATTCAGCAATTTCTCGACGGCGCCACCGAAGTATGGGGAGTGCCACGGCCATGGCGGATGCCGTGGTGGATGATCTATACCGCGGCCGCATCATGCGAGGCGTTCGCCACGTTGTTCGGGACATTCTCTCCGCTCACGCGCGATTTCGTGCGTTTGGGCCGCGTCGATCACTGCTGCGATACAAAGCGGATGCGAGCAGAACTGCTGCCAACGCTGGCCTGGCCCACCTTTGAGGCGGGCAAGGCGACATTGCGATAACGAACGCTTCAGTCCGCCGCATCCGAAGGGTCCTCTAACTGCGCGTGCGATCCCATCATTCTCACCCACTCGCTCTTGCCTGTGAACGATGACCTTGCTCTAAAGGTTTGGTTCGGATCCTTTTCTGACCGAGGAGTAACGAGTCAATGCAATCAAGCCGAATCCGCAGCGCCGCGTCGTTCCTGACGATCATAATCGCCGGAGTCGCCCTATCGTCCGCTCCGGCATTTGCCGAACGGGCCGCCCCGCCAAATATCAGCGGCGCCGACACCGCATGGGTACTGATAGCATCGGCGCTGGTTCTGATGATGACAGTGCCGGGCCTCGCCCTGTTTTACGGCGGGCTGGTGCGGCGAAAAAACGTTCTTTCCGTGCTGATGCATAGTTTTATCGTGGCGGCGGTGGTGACGGTTCAATGGGTCCTTATCGGATACAGCCTGGCATTTTCGTCCGATCATGGCGGGGTAATCGGCGGGCTCCAATGGTTCGGTCTCAGTGGAGTCAGCGCGACCGCGCCGTACGCCGATTATTCGGCGACCGTCCCGCATCAGGCCTACATGATCTTTCAATGCATGTTCGCAGTCATAACGCCCGCGCTAATCACCGGCGCGTTCGCCGAAAGAATCTCGTTTCGCGGGTTTCTGTTGTTCAGCCTCCTGTGGACGACGCTAATCTACGACCCGCTGGCGCATTGGGTGTGGGGAACCGGTGGATGGATCCACGCGATGGGGGCGCTTGATTTCGCCGGTGGCACGGTCGTGCACATTTCGTCAGGGGTGTCCGCCTTGGCTGCGGTGTTAATCGTCGGCAGCCGCCGCGGCTATCCGCGCGAGCCGATGCCGCCGCACAATCTAACCTTGACTCTCACCGGCGCGGGGCTGTTATGGGTGGGATGGTTTGGCTTCAACGCCGGCAGCTCGCTTGCCGCTAACGGGCTGGCGGTTTCGGCATTCGTCGCGACTCATCTCGGGGCGTCGGCGGCGGCGATAACTTGGATGTTGGCGGAGTGGTGGCTGGCGGGCAAACCTACAGTGTTGGGCGCGGCCAGCGGCGCGGTGGCCGGCCTGGTTGCGATCACGCCGGGATCGGGCTATGTGGGCCCGCTGTCGGCACTCGCGATCGGCGGGGTGGCGGGAGTGCTATGCCATTTCGCGGTGAGGATGAAAGCGCGGTTCGGCTATGATGATGCTCTCGACGTGGTGGGAGTGCACGGCGTGGGAGGAATCTGGGGAGCGATCGCAACCGGAATCTTCGCAAGCTTTGCCGTCAATCCCGCCGGCGCCGAAGGACTGCTGGGCGGACATCCGGCGCAGTTGGCGATTCAGGCGGTCGCCGTGGCCGCCAGCATCGCGTTTGCCTTCATCGGCAGCCTAGCAATTCTGAAGGCCGTCGATGCGACCGTGGGCCTGCGCGCCAGCGAAGAAGGCGAGACGATCGGCCTCGACCTCAGCGAGCACGAAGAAAGCGCCTACGTTATGGAGGGGTGAATGAGCGCTGTCGCTCGATCACATCGATAGCGATCCGCACGGCACCTTCCATTGTCGCGAGCGGCAGCGACGCCATCGCGCGGAGTGGCCTATGCACTGGCGCCCTTTCTTGCCTTCAGGTCCTTCAGCAGCGAATCGATCTTCTTTTCGCGTTCCAGTGCGTGAAGGCGCACATCAACGTCGTAATCGAACAGCTCATTCTTCGCCGTGCCCAGTGCCTCTTCGATTGCGACTTTCGTGCGCATCCGTTCGAAGACACCGGTTTCTGTCGGTGCTGAATGCTGCGCATCTGCCGCGCGATGCGCCGACCGTGACCGGCGATGGCGCACAATCAATAGTTCGACCTTGCCGCGTGCCTCGGCGAGCTTCACTTCCAGCCGCTGCATCGCATTCTTCAGCGATTCAACCTGCGCTTCCTGCCGGCCAATCTGGTGATCGAAGTCTCCCGTCAATTGCTCGAAGCCCATCGCTCTTTCCAGCGCCGCCCGCGCCAACTGGTCGTCATTTTTTTCGACCGCCAGTTCGGCTTTACGCATCCATTCGACGAGCTTTCCGGCGTGCTCTTGCTTCTTCTGCTCAAGCAAATGCAGGTCGGCAACTGCCACGGCCAGTTGCGTCTTCACCTGCATGAACTGGTTTTCCATGTCCAGAATAATTTGCTTGAGCATCTTCTCCGGATTCTCTGCCTTGTCGAGCAGATCATTGAGGTTGGCCCGAAGCAAAGTTGCCACACGATCTAGTAATGCCATAACCAACTCCTTAGCCGCGCGGGCCGGCTGCTACTTGGTGCGTTCGGAACCCTTTGCGCCGTCGCCGCTTGATGCCGGAGGTTCCGGACGGGGCGCCTTGTCGCCAATCGCCCGGACCTTGCTCAGCAGCTCCGACATCTGCATCCCTGATAGCGACTCGAACAGGGCTGGCACCTGCGCCGCCATCTCCGTGATGTCGCCGGTCACCTTGTGTAACCCGGCGGAACCGCCGTTGCCGGTAGAGACCACGGTGATTCGATCGACCTTCTCCAGTGGGCTGGCCAGTGCTCTTACCACTTCCGGCAGGCCGGAAATGAGTTTGTCCACGACCGCGGCCTGGTTGTACTCTTGGAAGGCTTCCGCCTTCACGTTCATAGCCTTGGCTTCGGCCTCTCCCTTTTTGAAAATGATTTCAGCTTCCGCCTCGCCTTGAGCGCGGATCGCGCTGGCACGCCCCTCGGCTTCGACCATCGTCTTCGACTTCTCCGCCTCGGCAAGGGTCTGGATGCGCTGCCGTTCCACCTCGGCCTGTTTGAGTACGGTTGCGATCAGCTCCTTCTCGCGGCGCAGTATTTCGGCCTCCTGCACCTTGATTTGCTGCTCTTTCTCGACCTGCTGCACCTTGACCGACTCGGCGATCACTTGCTGCTGCATCACGTTGGTCTGAATTTCGTACGCCTTGTCGGCCTGCGCCTTCTGGCGTTGCACCATTTCTGCATAGGTAGCCCTTTTTACTTCAAGGTCGCGTTGTGCATCGGCTTGCCGCGCCAGCGAGGCCGTCTCGGCCGCCACCCGTTCCTGATCGGCTTGGGCCTTAGCGGTGGCGGATTCGCGCAAGGCAATCGCGCGCTTGATCGCCGTGTCGCGGTCCGCTTCGGCCGTGGCGACGTCGGCGTCGCGCTTGATACGGGCGATATCGGGGCGGCCCATGTTGGTGATGTACTCGTTCTTGTCGCGGACTTCCTTGATTGTGAACGAGATCACTTCGAGGCCCATCTTGTTCATGTCATCAGCACAAGTCGAACGCATCCGGTCGGCGACCATCTCCGGCTGCTTCACGATCTCTTCCACTGTGAGCTGTCCGATGATGCCGCGCAGATGGCCTTCCATCACCAGGCGGATGAGGGCCTCGCGATCTTCCGGGCTCTTGGTCAGGAACTGCTCCGCCGCGGTCAAAACCGATTCCGGATCGGACTTGACCTTGATTTGCGCAACCGCCTCGACCGTTACGGCCACGCCCTGCCGGGTATACAGGTCTTGTTGGGGCGCGACATCGAACGACATCAGTTCGAGCGAAAGCTGCCGGAAGCTTTCCACCATCGGCAGGATCACCGTGCCGTGGCCCTTTATCACGCGAGTGCCGCGGAAGCCGTAGACGACCAGCGCCTCATGCGGGCCCGCTTTGCGGTAGAGATCGGCAAATACGATCATCAACAGAATGATCGCGGCGACCGCAGTTCCCGCGATCACCAGAACGTCAGTTGGTATATTTGGCATGGCTGGCATGTGCCTCCTTTGATTCGATGTTTGTGTCGGTTGCTCCGACCCCGATCCTCCGATCCGCAAACTCGTCCCATCGCCGAACATAGGCGATGCCGTGTTCGTAGCGCGTAATGATTACTTCAGTTCCACGGTCCAGCGCCGCCCCGCCGTCACTGCGGGCGCCGCAGGTCTGCCGAGTGCCGGCCAGGGAAAAGATGATTTCGCCGGTGCCGGCGGCAGCGATCGGGCTGCTGACGCGGCCCAGTGAGCCAACACGCTCATAGTGCGCGGGATCGAGCGCGCGATCGTGTTCGAGCAGCGGTTTGATGACGAGTGCGAACAGGATCGCCGAGCCAATCAGTCCGGCCGCAATCGCGACTATGATGATTCCCGTCTCCGCCAGCGGCGAGTAGCGCGTAGCCAGGTAGCCCGCGCCCCCGGACCAAACCAGGAAAATGGTGAAGGTCGCGAAGTTGAAATAAGAGGCTTCCGCGCCATGGCCGGCGCCACCATGCGACGCGACGATGCCATGAGGAACCGGCACATGGCCATGCGGGACATGTAAATGGACGTGTGGAAAGTGGAAGTGCCCGCCCAAGAAAGACAGCACACTTAGCGCCGTCCCCACGATAAAACAGGTTAGATAAAACGCCGCCCAAGTCATGAGTTTGCTCCCGCCGGTTTTCTGCCTGCAGCGCGACGAGCGGCTAACGCGCCGCCATTCGGCTTCAAAACATCATGCAGCCGGTCCATCAGATCGGGCATTTCAAGAATCGCGCCCAGCAGAACCAGGCATTTGCGCGTGTCGGTATGGCGTGCCACCTGCACCAGTGCGTGCCTGACTTCCGGGTCGTTTGCAAAATGTTCCGCGGCATTAACAAGCCACGGCGCCAATTGCCCTTCCATCGCGCGCAGGTCGCTGGTCAGTTCGCCATGGTAGCCATCCGGATCGTCTACCAGGTAACCGGGATGAACTTTGAAAAATCGAGCCAGGACCAGCCGCGATGCGTTGGTCAGATGCGGCCGTGCGCCGCTTTCGATCTGTGAAAGATAAGACTGGCTGATCCCGCCGCCGGATTCTTTGAGTTCACGCACCACTTCCTGTTGGCTCATCTCACGGCCCATGCCGCGCAATGAGCCTTCGATTCGCCGCAGATGGCGGAGTTTTTCTGAGAGCTTCACTTGATAATTTCCCCGAATCCCTCGCCTTTCCAAGACTTGCTTTTATTGCAATCCATAATCTAGCTATTGCAATCCGTAATGTCAAGGCAGAAAGAAGCTCAACATCGTTATGTAGGCACAACCTATTGATTTGGCGGGGCTATATTTGAAGGACGGCGGCCACAGGGTCGGTCAAATCGAACCTGATACCACTTCAATCCCGATACGAACCGCCCATTCCATCGATGCAAGTGGCATCGAGGCCATCGCGCGATGGCCTCGCGACTGGGTCGCCGCGTAGGGAAGATGTATGAATCCCACCGGTACTGCCGGACGGCGGCGCAGATGATGCAGTGCGGCATACATCAGGGCATTGCATGCGTATGCACCGGCGCTCAGCGATACCGTCGCGGCGATGTCTGCGCGATCTAGAGCGCGGAGAATCGCAGCCAGCGGCATCCGCGCAAAATAAGCAGCGGGCCCGCCGCGAATCACGGCCGTTGATCCGGGATCGCCGGTCTTCGCCATCCTGCCGCGTGTGTCGGCGAGGTTGATCGCTACAATTTCGAGCGAAATCGCCGGCCGTCCGCCCGCCTCGCCGAGTCCAAGAACAGCGCGCGGCTTGATTCGATCGATCTCGCGCGCGATTCGGCGCGCCGCTTCGGCGCAATTCACGGGCATCCGAATCGACTTGATTGAAAGTCCACCGATTGTCTCGCCGTCGAGACGACGCGCAACCTCCCATGACGGATTGATCGGCTCGCCGCGAAACGGCGCAAATCCGGTGAGCAGCAGCGTGCGCGCCATCGAGGAAGTCAGCCGGGGCGTTTGGGATTCTCGCGCGGCAGGTCGTCGCGATTGCCCCATTCCGCCCACGATGCAAGGTAATTGCGAACGTTCGGATAGCCCGCCCGCTTAAGCGCAATGTAAGCGTGTGCGGCGCGGTATCCGCCCTGGCAATAGGTGATTATTTCGCGCTTTGGATCGAGTCCCAGCGCTTGGAACTGCTCGCGCAATTCGGCGGCCGGCTTTACCAGACCCGACGGCGCAAGAGCCGCCACCCAGTCCTGATGAATCGCGCCGGGAATCGCACCGCCATGCTTGGCGCGCACGCGCTCGCCGAAATATTCCTCATCGGTACGAACATCGAAGATTTGCGCGTCAGGCTTGCCGATTTTTTCGAGCACACGCGCAAATCCGGCGATGATTTCAACTTGCGGCTTGATTTTGAACTCCGTGGGTGAAAATTTCAGCGCCGCAGTCACCAGCTTTTCGCGCTTTAACGCCTTAAGGCCACCGTCCAGCATGCGGACCTTCGGGTGGCCGGCGTATTCGAGGCACCATACACCGCGCGCCGCGCGCATCCCGGATTCGTTTTCATAGAACACGACAGTCTCGTTCCCGGTGACGCCGAGTGCCGAGAAGATCCATTCGATCTGAGCGCCGAACTCCGCGATACCGCGCTCGGAAGTGTCGTAGTAATGAAACGGGAACGGATCGAAGTGGCGCGCGCCGCGAAGATGACCCGCCCAGTAGTCCTTGGCCGGACGCGTATCGATCGGGATCACGGTGGGGTCGTCCAGATGCCGCCCAAGCCATCTCGCGTCGGCCAGAAACTGCGTCGTTCCATTCGTGTGCACCGATTTAGTCTTCATTTGCTCTCCGTTCCCACCGCCTCGCCAATAGAGCGGAATCCATCGCGCTTCATCAAGCCTGCCAGCCCCGCTTTGATCCGTGCGACCAGTCCGGGACCCTCATAAATCAATCCCGTGTATAGTTCGACCATCGATGCGCCGGCGCGAATGTGCCCCCACGCGTCCTCAGCGCTTACAATTCCGCCGACACCGACGATCGGCATCTTGCCGCCGGTGCGATTATAAATCTCGCGAATCATCGCGCGCGATTTTTCGAGCAGAGGTCGACCGCTCAGGCCGCCCGGATGCGAGGATGCAACCCCAACCGCCTCGCGTGCGACGGTGGTATTCGTCGCGACGATGCCGTCAAGTCTGATCTCCATCGCGGCATCGCAAATGCGGAACAGATCGGCCGGCTCCAAGTCGGGTGCGAGTTTAAGCAGAACCGGACGGCTGGAAATATTATTTCGCATCGCCGCGATAATCTCGCGCATCCGCTCCGGCGATTGCCATTCGCGCAGACCGGGCGTGTTCGGCGAGCTGACATTTACCACAATGAAATCAGCTATTGCGCCCAGCCGTCCTGCGAGCGCGGCATAGTCGGCGGCAACTTTATCCGGAGGCGTCTCCTTGTTCGGCCCGAAGTTCAGCCCGATTCGGATCGCTAGATTGCGCCGCCGGATTCGCTCGATTCGCGGCGCGACGGCGTCCATCCCTTCGCTGGGAAAGCCAAGCCGATTAATGAGCGCGCGATGCTCGGGGATGCGCCAAGCGCGCGGCTTGTCATTGCCCGGTTGCGGGCGTGGCGTGATCGTGCCGAGTTCCGCGAAGCCGAACCCAAGCGAATTCCACGCGGTGACGGCGATCGCGTCCTTGTCCATCCCGGCCGCGAGCCCGATCGGATTAGCGAAATCGATCCCCCACAGCTTGACGCCAAGTTCCAGCGAATCGGCGGGCCGCGCAAACACGGGCGCAGCGGAGAGCATCCGCAGCGTCAACCGATGGGCGGTCTCCGCGTCAAGCCGGAACAAGATCCGCTTGAGAAGGGTTCGGTAAAGCGTATCGGCCGCGACAATCGGGTCCATTCGATTCGTTAGGGTTGCAGCATGGCGGGCACCGCGCAATCGGTGTGCATAACCGGCGCAGTTCCGGTTTCTGCCGCCGTCGGCATAATATAAAAGAATCCGAGAGGGTCAGGCGGCGTGAAGAATCAGGCAATAATGCAGGTCAAGCTGATCGATTTCGCGCATGCGCCGCTGGAAAAGCTCTACGCGGCGTTCCGCACCTGCTATTCGTCGGAATCGCCGATCGAAATCTGGCAGAAGATCGAAGCCGAAAAGATCAGCCACGACAAAATCCGCAGCTTTATTGTCGAGCGGCTCAAAACCGGCCATGCCTCACCGCTGGAGCAGGTCGTTTTCTGGTTCGGAATCTCCAATGTATCGCGCTCGCTGTCGCATCAGTTTGTGCGCCATCGCATCGGCATCAGCTTCGAGCAGCAGAGCCAGCGCTACGTGAAATTTAAAGAAGACAAACTCGCGTTTGTGCTGCCGGAGTCATGGACTCGTGCGGGCATGGCGGGCGATTTCGACGACCTGCTCGCGAAGACCTCCGAGCTATATGCAAAGGCGCTCAAGGCCGGCATTCCCGCCGAGGATGCGCGCTTCGTCCTGCCCAACGCGGCGCCGACCAACTTTCAGGTGATGGTGAATTTCGCCGAGATGCTGCACATCTGCGATTTGCGCCTGTGCGTGCGCGCGCAATGGGAAATCCGCCGGATGGTCGCGCTGATGCGCGCGGAGATAAAGCGCGTGCTGCCCGAAATTGCAGTGTTCCTGCAGCCGAAATGCGGCGAGAACCGGATGGGCTATTGCGACGAATCGCTCGAGGACTGGGAGAAGTGTCCGCTCGGCCGTGTCCGCCCGCACAAGTCGGCCCTGTTCGAGCTTTACGAGCGTCATGGCTCACGCAAAGCGCAGGCACTCAGCGAGGCCGAATATCGCGCCGTCGAGGAAAAGGAGATCTTGTAAGTTTAGCTGCGGATTGCGGAGAAAATCCCGAAACCCCTCACGGGTTTCGGACTTCCCGTCTTATCCGGAGCCGTCCGAAAACGGCGTCCCGCCGTTTTCGGCACTGCGGGAAGTTTGAAACCCGTCAGGGGTTTCAAGAAAGCTACGATCAGCGGCCGCATTGGCACATCAAAATTGGCAAATCCATCCAAATCGACTGTGCTCGACGATGCAATCGAGGCGTTCAATCGCGGGGATTATTTTGACGCAGCCGAGATGTTCGAGACTGCGGTGCGCGATGGCGAGGCCGACGTGAAGGAAATCGCCGACGCACTCAACCGAATTGCTGCGGCACTTCATTTGCGGTTCGAGCGGGGAGGGCGCCAGGCGACGATCAACTTGTTGTCGCAGGCTATGATTTCGCTTGAGGCGATGCGCCCGGATCGGGGCGGAATCGATATCGAGCGCTTGTACGCGGAAATCGCCGCATACACCGATGAGGTGCGGGAGTCGCCGCGCGACGAGCAAGGCGGCATCAAGCATCGCGCGCGCATCTTCGTCGAGCGCCGCCGCGCCCCGAAGATCGCGCGTTCGCGCTGATACTGCCGCATCCTGCTAGACTTGCTCCGCGATGGCCCGGAATGACGGCAAAGGCGCTGGCGAAGGCACCCATTTGGTCGCCGAGAACCGCAAGGCGCGGCACGACTTTTTCATTGAAGACGCGCTGGAGGCCGGCCTTGCGCTGACCGGCACGGAGGTCAAATCCTTGCGCGCGCATCGCGCGCAACTGCGCGACAGCTACGTCCGCATCAAGGAAGGCGAGGCGTTTCTGGAGGGCGTGCATATCGGCACCTACGCGCCCGCCGGCCAGTTCAGCCACAAGGAAACGCGCGCGCGAAAGCTGCTGCTGCATCGCCGCGAGATTAATCGGCTATGGGGCCGGGTGCGCGAGAAGGGATACTCGATCGTCCCGCTGAAGATTTATTTCAAGCACGGCCGCGCCAAGGTCGAAATCGCGCTGGCCAAGGGCAAGCATGAGTACGACAAGCGCGCGTCGATTGCGCGCAAGGCGACGCGCCGCGAAATCGAGCGCGTGCTCAAAGGACGCAACCGCTGATCGCCATAATCATGGGAGGCAATCGCGGCGAGAGCGACTTGGGTTCGATCGCTGGTTTGCGCATTTCCGGCAAACCGGTGCCTGTCGAGTCAATCCGCGGCAACAATCAAACGAATTTGACTGCGGCGCCAGGCTGGAAATTCAGGCTGCGATTTTCCATACCAGCAGCAGCAACGATACTCCGTAACAAATCAGGTTAACGGCGATCACCCAGCCAAGGTAGAATAAATCGAAGCCGGGAAATCCGATCCATAACACCGCGGCCAGAACGAGCGAGATGATGCCCGAGAAGAGCATCCACCTCCAGTTCCGCGCTCCACGGAACTCGAAGGCCAGCATCAATTCCAGCAAGCCTTCCAGCGTCATGAAGATCGCGAGAACCGTAACGATCGTGAGCAATACCGGAAGCGGCTTCCATAAGATGACAATCCCTATCGCGATCGAAAGACCAGCGGATAATAGCGACCACCAGTGCAATTTCGATCGCAACGTCAGGATCATCTGGAATGCGCCGGTCAGCAAAAGAATGACCCCGATTACCAACTCGGTGTTGAGAGCCGTTGCGCCCGGCAAGCCGGCGGCCAACGCGCCGGCGAGAATAAACACCATGCCCTGAACGATGAACTTGCCCTTATGGTTGCGAAGTTCCTGCTCGACGCGCGCCGCAAGCGCTTCAGAATCGCCGAGCGTTGCTGCGATTTTCGTTAGCGACATGGGGAAATTTTAGTCGGTTGCGGCGCGCGCCGCCACCGGCAGTGCGGATTGCGTCACGCCGAGGTGACGCACGAACCTATCCAGCCGCGAAAGATTGTATCCCTTCGGCGAGCCGCTTAAATCGCTCCACGCTCGCGGCTAGCTCCGCTGGAGATTCGCCCGCGTGGCCCAGCACCTCGGCAACCGTGGAGTGGAATTTCGCGGGCTTGATCGCGAATCCGCGTGACTCGGCAAGCGCGCCCTTTTCGTTCAGCCACCAGCGGCGGTTGAGCGCGTACAGTACCATCGTCATGAATCCTGCCGCGCGGAAGAGGCATCCGGTGATGAACATCGTATCGCCGCGTACTGCGGCTTTCGCGGCGAGGTCGATTTCGAATGCGGCGTCGAACAGGTGTTTCTTCACGACTGCGGAACGAAGCGCCTCCGGATATTCCGCAATTTTCGCCTTGAGGCGCGCGATTGCGCCGCTTGGATCGGACAGCGGGCGGCAGACATGAATTTCGCCCGCGTAGATTTGATTGGGAAATCCCATCGGATGGCCGAGCTGATAAACGCTGGAGGGACGCCCGGCAATGCAGTCCTCGATCGCGCGGCTGACCGCGCCAATCTCGCGATACAGGAAGTCAACGTGATGGCCTCGCACGATTAGCCATCCGCCGCCGTTCACGCCGGGACCCCATTCACCGAAGCCGGTCATGAGTTCGGTAGCGTGGCGATCGTCGAGCTCCTGCGCAGCAGCCGCGAGTTCGGCAATCCGAAACGGCTGCTGCGCGTCATAATAGATGCCCAGATCGATGTCCGAATGCCCGTCCGCCGTGCCGCGGGCGCGCGAGCCGCCCAGGACGATCGCGATGACGCCATCGATCTTCGCGACTCGGAGCGAAACGATATCGAGGATTTCCTGAATTTCGCGCGGCTCAGACATGCCGCGAGCTTAAGCCGCGTCCGCCATCGAGACAACGCTGCATGATATATTGTGGCTGTTTTGAGCCGGGCTTAAGCGATGACCACAAACGTCTCCAAAATCGACGAGCTAGTGGATCGCTTTGTCGAAATGGCCAACCGCGAGTGGGTGAGGCCGCTGCCCGCGGACCAAGTCCCAGAAGCGCTTCGTACGCATAGCGCGGGCGAAAGCGATCGGTGGTTTGAGTGGAAAATCCGCGCCTCCGACTCTACCCCTTGGGTCGCTACATTCGAGGAGAGGGTTGGGTTCTCCCTTCCACGCCCGTTTCGCTCGTTAATCTCCCGCTATCGATTCGCTGAATTCACGGTCGGGCCAATCTCATTTTTCGCTAACACGGGCGTAAATCTGGACGGCGAACTTTCTCGTGCGGTGTTCGCCGACAAAGGCATCTGGCCGTTTTTGCTCAAAATCGGTTACATCCAATTCGGCCGACCAGCAGGCGGCTCTTACGACCCCGTGTGTTTCGACACAACTCGCGGTAAGAATGGCGACGCCCCGATCGTCCGAATCGATCATGAAGGGGCGCTAATCCGAAATCGTCTCAGCGTGGTGGAAAATATCGCGCCTTCCTTCGCCGGTTTCATGGAGAGCGCGTTTTCAGGAGCCTTCAAGCCATCGCGATAAGCGTGGAAGTAGCATCGGCGCTTTATCAACTTGTAGCGCCAGCGGAGCCGAGCATCGCGCGCAGGCGCGCGATGCGCTGTTTGAGCGGCGGATGCGTCGAGAACAGGTTGGCGAAAAATCCTTCGCCGTCATCCTTTGCGCTTTCCCGCGGATTGACCATGAACAGATGCGCTGTGCCAGCCGTCCCGGCTTTGAGCGGAGATTCCGTCTTTGCGATTTGTTCGAGCGCACGCAATAGCGCCCGGGGATTGCGCGTGAACTCCACCGACGACGCGTCGGCAAGGTATTCGCGCTCCCGCGATACCGCCATCGCAAGCAGTTGCGCGAAGACCGGCGCGACGAGAGCCAGGATGAACACCGCCAGCGCGATCAATGCGCCGGCCTGATTGTCCCCGCTGTCGCGGGAACCACCGCCGCGGCCGCGCATGCCAAAGCCGCCCCAGAACATCCAGCGGTAGAGAAAATCGGACAGCATCGCGATGCCGCCCGCCAGCACCGCGATCATCATCATCGTGCGGATGTCGTAATCGGCGATGTGCGACATCTCATGTCCGATGACGCCCTGCAACTCTTCGCGATCCATCTCGTCAATCAGGCCCTGCGTGACGCAAATCACCGAATGTGTCGGGTCGCGGCCGGTTGCAAATGCATTCGGAGACGGATCGTCCATCACGTATGGCTTGGGTACCGGCAAGCGCGCCGCGATCGCCATCTCGTTGATGACATCGATCACCATCTGATGCTGCGGCGTGTCGGGTTCAAGCGGGCGGGCATGAACCGACAACAACACCAGTGACGCACCGCGGTAAAACGACGCGTATGACTGAATGACGGCAATCACGAGCGCGAACACGGTGACGATCGGGAAGCCGAAAAATTGACCGTTCACGACCACGATGTTGCGCATCACCAGATCGAGTCCAAATCCGAGCGTGCCGTAAAGCACGACAAACACGGCGACCAGCACCGCCGTTTGACGGCGATTCTTCGCCTCCAGGGCACGGAAATCGCTAGCCGCCATGACGAGGGCCGCTTATGGCCCCTTACGCGCGCGGCGCGCCGATGGTGAGATCGACCTTCGGGACGGCCTGCTCTTCAGGCGCGGTCTTGAAGTATTCGGCGGGTTTGAAGCCGAAGTTGTTTGCGATCAGGTTGGAGGGAAACGTCTCGATTCGATTGTTGTAGTCGAGGACCACATCGTTGTACGCCTGACGCGCAAACGCGATCTGATTCTCGGTCGTAGTCAGTTCTTCTTGCAGCTTGAGGACGTTTTGATCGGCCTTTAGCTGCGGGTAGTTCTCCATCAAGGCGAGCAGCTTGCCTACGCCCGCCGTGAGCTGGTTCTCGGCGGCGATACGCGAGGCTTGATCGGGCGCGGCGAGCGCCTTTCCGCGGGCCTCGACCACTTGGGTCAGGGTGTCGCGCTCGTAATTCATGTAGCCTTTTACGGCCTCAATGAGATTCGGGATAAGGTCATGGCGGCGCTTGAGTTGGACATCGATTTGGCGCCATGCGTTATCGACCCCGTTGCGCAGCCGGATGAGATGATTGTACGCGTATATCACCCACGCGGCGATCGCGACGATGATTATCAAAAAGCCCATGTCAATTTCTCCCCGCTTGGGATGCTAAGCAGATGGTGATCATCGCTATCACAC